>Ga0209395_1000013_pt1 | contig 305281 bp, 264 predicted proteins | sample GOMGulsemesocosm_3_FD_184635 | JGI IMG/M metagenome (GOLD analysis project Ga0209395, IMG submission 184635) | Methane-oxidizing microbial communities from mesocosms in the Gulf of Mexico - GOM9D Gulf of Mexico (SPAdes) (version 2) | ecosystem: Environmental > Aquatic > Marine > Cold seeps... | reverse complement strand
ACACATCTACCGCCATCATCGACTGACATTTTAGACGCAGATCAGCACGATGATGGCCGGTACCCGTGTAACCACGATCGATGTCTTTTTGACTGTTATCAAGATATGACTCAGCCAGGGTTTTAGTCTTTTCCCAACCCCGGTAATACTCCAAGGAGACCCCATCTAGCGCGGTTAGCCTAGAAAGCATAGTTGAGAACTGTGGCAAAAAATGTGAAAAATAGCTCTCCCTGTAGCGATGCAGCTGCTCGCCTGCCACCACCAACTCCTGGGACCAGGCCTGTAACTGCGCGGGGTCAATTCTACCACGGCGCAGTAAACTATTCCGTTGTTTTAGACAGCGCTGAGCATTCTTCCAAGCCCCATGGAAGCCGTGTTCCACGTGGAACACTCCCCAATCCATAAACTGCCTCCTTACCTTCGGCGCGCCCTCAAGTAACTTGAAGGTATCAGAAGACAACACCTGCAACGGCAAGTTTTCTGCTAACACTGATGCCGACGAGACTGTTTCGCCCCCCACTCGAATATGACCGCGCTGCTGACTAGATTTATAGCGTTCAACCCCAACTGGCTGAAAACCTGCACCGGCAATATCAATATCAGCAAAGGCCAAACATTTATCGCAGAGACTGTTGATTAGAGGGTTAAGCTTATGACTGCGAAAGGAACGGGCGGCGGACAACAGGTGAATAGCTTCCAAAATACTGGTCTTACCGGCACCGTTATCCCCGTAAAACACGTTAACCGGTGCCAACTCAGTGATACTGACGTCCACTAAATTGCGCACCTGGGATACTGTTAACCGTTCTATAAGTACTTGATTCAAAATACCTTAGAGTCTCATGGGCATAACAACATACATGCAATCGCTGGACTCTGCTTCTTCCAATAATGCACTGCTATTTGAATCGGACAGCGAAATTTTCACCTGCTCGCCACTCAATACACCCAATACATCCAACAGGTAACTTACATTAAAGCCGATCTCCAAGGATTCGCCCTGGTAGTCTACTGATACCGTTTCCTCCGCTTCCTCCATTTCTGGATTGTTTGCCATTATTTGCACGGTGTTATCCGACAACAGTAGTCTTACCCCGCGATACTTTTCATTAGAGAGAATGGCCGTTCTAGAAAAGGCTTGGCGCAGCTCGTCTCTACCACCAAATACCGCCTTGGTACTACCCTTCGGTAATACCCGGTCGTAATCTGGAAACTTGCCGTCAACCAATTTAGAGGTAAAAGTAAAGTCGCTGGTGGTGGCACGGATATGATTGTTGCCAATAACAAGCTCAACGACTTCGTCCTCCGAGATAAGTAGCCGCGCCAGCTCGATCACACCTTTGCGCGGCAGAATGACCTGCAGTTGCTCCGGGGCATCGATATCAGCCATCAACGTACAAACCGCCAGTCGGTGACCGTCGGTGGCCACAACCCGCAACCGCCCATTTTGTATTTCCCACAGCATGCCGTTCAAATAGTAGCGCACATCCTGTTGGGCCATCGCGAAGCTGGTTCGATCAATCAGTCGTTTTAGGTCGCCCTGTTTAACCGAAACTCTCTGCCCCCCGGCGCTGTCCTGAACATTGGGGAAATCCGCCGCTCCCAGACTCGACAAAACAAAGCGACTACGCCCAGACTTCAATATAACTCGTTGATCTTCAAGGGAAAAATGTATTTCACTTTGATCTGGCAGAGACTTACAAATATCGACCAGCTTACGCGCCGGCACAGTAATCTCGCCTTCCGATTCCGGCGACTGCTGCAACTGTACCCGGCCCACCAACTCTACCTCCAAATCGGTACCGGTAATCGACAACTGACTACCTTCCAGTACTAACATAACATTGGACAAGATCGGCAGGGTCTGACGACGCTCGACCACACCGGCAACCAAGTTGAGTGGCTTTAGTAGGCTTTCGCGAGAGATCGAAAATTTCATGTTGGTGGTTTTCCTTCTACAGATTAAAACGCAGCTCGTTATTCTATGTCGTCAGTAGGCGCAGTAGGTTTTTGCAGTCTTCCCGAATATCCGCGTCGGTTTCTTGCAGCTCCTTAATCTTCCTACAGGCGTGTAATACCGTGGTATGGTCCCGGCCGCCAAAGCTTTCTCCAATCTCGGGCAGGCTGTGGTTTGTCAGCTCCTTAGCCATTGCCATGGCAACCTGGCGCGGCCTGGCAACCGAACGACTGCGACGCTTTGACATCATATCGGAAACCTTAATCTTATAGTATTCCGCAACCGTTCGCTGGATATTATCCATACTTATCTGCCGATCCTGCAGCGCTAGCAAATCTTTTAGAGACTCCCTGATAAGCTCGATATCAATGGGCTTGCCGGTAAAATGGGCACTGGCAATAACACGCTTTAGCGCGCCTTCCAATTCCCTCACATTGGAACGAATCTTTTGTGCGATAAAGAAGGCAGCATCCGCCGGCAAAATAACATTGGACTGCTCCGCCTTTTTCAGCAGAATCGCTACCCGAGTTTCCAGCTCCGGCGGCTCTACTGCCACGGTTAATCCCCAACCAAAGCGAGATTTCAACCGTTCCTCTAAACCATCAATCTCTTTAGGATAGCGGTCGCAAGTTAATATCATTTGCTGGCCACCCTCGAGTAGGGCGTTAAAGGTATGGAAAAACTCTTCCTGAGAGCGCTCTTTACCGGCAAAAAACTGGATATCATCGATTAGCAAGGCATCTACGGAGCGGTAGTAGCGCTTGAATTCATTAATCGCATTGAGTTGCAGCGCTTTTACCATATCAGCGACAAAACGTTCGGAGTGTAGATAAACGACTTTGGCTTCGGGGTTTTTTTGTAACAAGGCGTTGCCAACCGCGTGCATTAAGTGCGTTTTTCCCAGCCCAACACCGCCGTATAAAAACAGCGGGTTATAGGCGCCGCCAGTGTTTTCTGCTACCTGCCTAGAGGCAGCCCGCGCCAACTGGTTTGACTTTCCCTCGACAAATTTATCAAAGGTATAATTTTCTATCAGGTAGCTCTGGTGGTGAATTCCCCCCTCTACATCAACTTTACGCGTGGGTTTTTGAGTACTTTGAACAATGCGTTGCGGCCGCAGCTGCACACTAGGTTCTGGCGCTACTCGCCGCTTCGGTGCTGGCGAGCCTGCTACTTTACGACGGCTTCCGGACCCAGCGCCGTGAATTTCCAAACAAACATTCAAGCCCTGCCCCGGCGATACATCCGATACAATTTCTAAGATCCGCTTTAAAAATTTGTCGTTGACCCAATCTTTAACAAAACGATTCGGTGCAAACAATTTGAGTTCACCTTGATTGGCCTTAGCATCCACCTGCAAGGGCCTGATCCAAGTATTGAACTGTTGCGCGGGCAGCTCTTTTTCCAAGCAATCCACACATTGCTGCCATGTTGAGTTGGGCAATTTAATTTCCTCGAAGCTTTAGCTTCTACTTACTATGACTACTATAGGGTTCTACGGGGGGCCGCCGGACACGATCGAATATCCCGACCGATCTCCAGGACCTCTGCTGTATCCGTCAATCTCAACAACAGCGAACATTAACAAACTATTGGCGCTTCGCTGAATTCAGCTTCGGCCTTTATTGAACGCAATACCACACATGAGAGTGTCACTTCGAACAAGCAGATTACACGAGTTGTCGACGCTTTTATTATTATCAAGTAGTACTGTTTAGGCTGTGCATTGTACTCCCAGTTTAACGACTTATCCACAAATAAGTTGGCTTTTTTCCCAAGCCGAAAAAGCATTAAATAACCTTATTAATCAATGAGTTAAAAACCACCACTCAAATACAACAAAGATTTAGTAACAGCCGACCGCACTGTGGATAAGTATGGTTTTTAACTGTGGATAACCTTGTGGTAAGGTGTTCAAAACCTCTTGATAAAATAACCCCAGCAATACATACATTACTGCGTCTATTAATGCACGCCGTACAAACTGCGATTAATACAGAAAGCCATTGATATTCGCCGGCAAATTCACTAGAATGCGCGGTCCCAAACTATGGGCTAGAGCAATTCCCTTTTTACTGCTTTAGCACCCTATTGATTTTTAGCTATTTTTCGGAATTATCGTCATGAAAAGAACATTTCAGCCCAGCGTTCTAAAACGCAAACGCACCCACGGTTTTCGTGCCCGTATGGCCACCAAAAGCGGCCGCGCGCTAATCAATCGTCGTCGCGCCAAAGGTCGTCAGCGTTTAACTGCCTAGTCGATTTAAGGCGGTAGTAAACAGCCGTGGCAACATTGCCAGAAGTGTTTTCCTTTGGAAAATCACTGCGCTTACTCAATGCCAATGATTATAAATCTGTATTCGACGATGCAAGGATTAAGCTTTCCAAGAAGGAAATCTTAATCCTTGCAAAACCCAATGACACGCAGTCTCCACGTTTGGGTTTGGTCATAGCCAAAAAGAGTGTCAAACAGGCTGTCCAACGCAATCGTATCAAGCGCGTGGCCCGAGAAAGTTTTCGGCTACAGCAATACCCCTTGCAGGGTGTTGATGCGATTGTTCTGGCTCGCCGCGGTTTAGATCAGTTGGACAATACCCGTCTGCGCGCTCTTTTTGATCGACTGTGGTTACAACTTGCCCACAAACGTGAAAAAAATGTCGCCAACTCATAACGGCAATGGGCTAGCAACAACCGAAACTAGCTTGCACAGGCTAGTTGTAGCCAATCTCCGTTCTCGTCTATTAATTCGAGACCCTAAAGGCGAACCATGCGCCGTATACTCATAGCTTTTATTAGATTCTACCGCTATTTTATTAGCCCGTTAATGGCTAATCATTGTCGTTTTTATCCAAGCTGCTCGAGTTATGCCATTCAATCGATCGAACGCCACGGTGCCATCAAAGGCTGCTATTTGGCGACAAGACGCCTATCGAGGTGTCACCCCTTTAATCCCGGTGGCTATGACCCAGTTCCGGAACAGCATTCAAACCACAACGAGCAACCAATACGCTAATTATGGACTTCCAACGCTATTTACTAATCGCCGCCATCGCCGCCCTGTCATTTATGCTGTTAACCGAGTGGGTTCAGTTTAAAGAGCAAAAAAGTGAAGCTATTGTCTCACAACAACTCACTGCCAGCTCTGCTGTATCGGTCAGTTCCGAAATGAAGCCAGCGTCTATGGCGACGGGGAGTGGCCCGGGCTTTGACGACTTACCCACCTCGCTCTCGAGTACTGCCGCTGTAGTAAACAGTGCAGCCGACACCGTATTGGCAAGCCCCACTATTAGAGTAACTACCGACTCCTTAGTGATCGATATCAATACTCTGGGCGGCGACATCATCTATTCAGCTCTACCCCGCCATTTTGCCAAGATCGATAGCCCCGATATACCGTTCACATTATTGGAACAGTCCAATATCCGTACCTACATCGCCCAGAGTGGTCTTATCGGCGCCAATGGCATCGATACGAGTAAGGGTAGGGCCCAGTACAGCAGTAGCGCTTCTGATTATCGTCTAAACGATGGCGATGACACATTGGTGGTCGACCTCATATTTAACGCTGAAAACAATGTCGAAGTTATTAAGCGCTTTAGTTTCCAACGTGGTGAGTATGTTATTGATATTGAATATGTTATCAATAATCGCGGCCAGCAGAATTGGCTGGGCGGCATGTTTGGCCAAATAAAACGGGACAATACCGCCGACCCATCGGCAGACTCATCCGGAATGGGGTTGGCCCCTTATCTAGGTGCAGCTGTGCACTTACCCGATGAGCCCTACAAAAAAATTAGCTTTGACGATATTGCCGAAAGCAACTTCAAGCAGACTGTCGAGGGTGGTTGGATAGCTATTTTGCAGCACTATTTTGTTAGCGCTTGGATTCCCGACCCCAACAGCAGCAACAGCTATTCAACAACGGTTAGCAGTGACAAATCTAGTATTATTCGTTTTACCAGCCCGCAGATTACAGTCGCTCCCGGAGCCAGTCAGACTATTAGCTCCCAGTTTTACACCGGTCCAAAGGATCAATACCGGCTAGAAGAAATTTCCACCGGGTTAGAATTGACCGTCGACTACGGTTGGCTATGGTGGATTGCACAACCCCTTTTCTGGCTTCTAACAAAGCTGCATAGTTTTCTCGGCAACTGGGGCTTCTCGATCATCGCTGTGACTATTTTGGTTAAAGCCGCCTTTTTCCAACTCAATGCCAAAGCCTATACCTCGATGGCGAATATGAGAAAAGTCGGCCCCAAGCTGGCTGAGATCAAAGAGCGCTACGCCGACGACAAACAAAAGCAATCCCAGGAAATGATGAACCTCTATAAAAAGGAGAAAATCAATCCACTGGGTGGCTGTCTGCCCATCCTAGTGCAAATGCCAGTATTTATATCGCTGTATTGGGTATTAATGGAGAGTGTTGAATTGCGCCACGCACCTTTTATTGGCTATATACACGATTTGTCTGTTATGGATCCATATTTTATTCTGCCGCTTATTATGGGCGTTTCCATGTTCGTGCAGCAGCGTTTAAATCCGGCACCACCAGATCCTATGCAGGCAAAAATAATGCAGTGGATGCCGGTAATGTTTACCTTTTTCTTCCTGTTTTTCCCCGCTGGCCTGGTCCTGTACTGGGTAGTTAACAATACATTGTCTATTGTTCAGCAGTATATTATTACCAAGCGAATAGAGGCCGCTGTCTAGCGCTGATATTTGGATATAACGATGAACCAAAACATGTGATTAGAACAGCAATATTAAGTCCCCGGCCCCCATACAGGGCCGGCATTTTTTAGACCCGCCTATGGATACTCTTCTACCTGACAGCGATACCATCGCCGCAATAGCCACCCCTCCCGGACGTGGTGGTGTAGGTATTATTCGCATCTCAGGTCCCAATAGCCGGGCCATAGCCCAATCTATTTGCCCATCGAAATTAAAACCCCGCTACGCGCACTTTGGTCCATTTTTAGCTGTTGATAACCAGCAACTCAACACTGAAAATTCAATAGAGCTCAATGGTAATACAATAGCAAAAATTGAAATTGACCAGGGCATTAGCCTGTTTTTCCCCGGCCCAAATTCGTTCACAGGTGAAGATGTGTTAGAGCTTCAGGCCCATGGCGGACCTGTTTTGTTAGATTTACTGCTGACCGAGGTCATTCGGCTTGGGGCTAGAATAGCCAGGCCAGGAGAATTTTCTGAGCGTGCTTTTCTCAATAACAAAATTGATCTAACTCAGGCCGAAGCCATCGCCGATCTTATCGACAGCGCCTCTGAACAAGCAGCCAGAAATGCCTTTCGCTCGCTGCAGGGCGAATTCAGCAGCAAGATAGCCGCACTAGTAGAGGTAGTTATAAAACTGCGGGTGTATGTTGAAGCCTCTATAGACTTCCCCGAAGAAGAAATCGACTTTCTCGCTGACCCTAAAGTCGCCGCCGACCTACAAGAAATAATTAGCACTCTTGAGTCGGTTATGTCGCAGGCGAAACAAGGTGCATTATTGCAAGAAGGCATGTCAGTGGTTATCGCCGGCAAGCCCAACGCCGGCAAGTCTAGCTTGCTCAATGCGCTGTCTGGCAGAGATAGTGCAATTGTTACTGAAGTAGCCGGGACCACCCGAGACGTATTGCGCGAGCAAATACAAATAGACGGCATGCCGCTACATGTTATTGATACCGCCGGACTGAGAGACAGCCCGGACCTGGTCGAACAGGAGGGTATACGCAGGGCCCGCTCGGAAATCGAACAGGCAGACCGTATATTACTGGTTGTCGACGCGTCGACTGACAATACCATCGACCCCCACGCCCTGTGCATGGAACTGGGCTTGATTGATACCGCCAAATCGGCGATTTCGCATATTACTATTATTCGAAATAAGTGTGACCTGATTGGCCAAAACGCAGATATTAACACTGGCGAATACTGCCTGATCAATGTATCCGCCAAAAGGGGGATGGGGATAGACCTGTTACGTCAACATCTAAAAGACTCAATGGGTTTCAACAGCAGTGGGGAGGGGGGCTTCACCGCCCGCAGACGCCACCTAACCGCACTGGATCATGCTAACGACTCCTTGTTATGTGGCGCAGCGCAACTCAATAGCTACGGTGCCGGTGAGTTACTAGCCGAAGACTTACGCCAATGCCAGCAGTATTTAAGTGAAATCACCGGCGAATTTACCCCCGACGACTTGCTAGGCGAAATATTCTCGAATTTTTGCATCGGCAAGTAAAGCACCGGCCAAGCAAACCAGGCTTCGTCATAAAAATAACCTGCAGAAGTATCATTGTGTTGTTCCCAGCAACTATCTATTAAATAGATTTGCCTCGTCATCCTAGCTGTTGAAGTTGCGCCGGCACCAGGGTATCAACTGTATATTCTGTCTCCTTCATGGACCTATAGGCTGCCTATAAAGCGTTAATAATAGGCCCTTACACTGGCTTTGTACGCGGCTCTTTTACTGTGTTCATTGTCATTTACTTAACGTAAGTAAGCTATATGGCTTGATATTGGTACATACCAAAAATAGAAAACGTAGCCGACTAGGGGTTTTTCACACCCGCTAGAGGCCATTAAGTCAATATAACGCATCAAAACGACTTTTTTTTCACCCTACTGGACGGTGTATCAGCTCTGTATTGGCTAGTGTCGGACTGGAATTGAGGTCGTGTATATAGCCGTGATCAAATTGAGATGTTGTAGCACTAATAACTGCCCCCAGGTTACCCCCACCTTATCCCCAATTTTACCCCAGCCCAGCAACAGAATCCTCTGAAAACGGGGCGAATAATAAACGCTAAGCCGATAGGATTGGTGTCACTATCAAAGACAACTGTACAAAAAAAGTGCACTGAAGGATCTGTGGATAAGTCACCCTCAAATACTGTGAAAAGCCACTGGATAGCCACTGCACAAAAGGCACTCAATTTAGATTGCTACAATAGGCTGTGGATAAATAGCACTTTTATCCACTGCTCTTCAACTGGATTTTGGCAGCCTATATACGGCTAATCGACACACTTATAAATTAGTTAACTTATTGTTTAATAACAATATTAATGACTTACTAACAGAATTCCTATTTACTAGTAATAACAATAACATTAGAAAACAATATATATACATATATATATATATAATTAAATAATTATTAAGATCTTTAAAATTACGCTTCTTTTTGAATCAAAAATATTTACTGATTATTTTATCACCAACACCTATCTACTGAGCCGGAGCTGACTTATAATCCACGCGCTTTTTTTGAGTAGGCTTTACTCTAATTATTATTGAGGTCCAGGTGGATTATCCAGAACAGTACGATGTAATTGTTATCGGTGGTGGTCACGCCGGAACAGAGGCCTGCCTGGCCGCTGCCCGTATGGGCTGTCGCACGCTGTTGTTGACTCACAATATTGAGACCCTAGGACAGATGTCCTGCAACCCCGCCATTGGCGGTATTGGGAAATCCCATTTGGTTCGGGAGATCGACGCCCTCGGTGGTGCTATGGCCAAGGCCACTGATCTTGGCGGTATTCAATTTCGAGTGCTAAATGCCCGCAAAGGCCCCGCGGTACGAGCGACCCGAGCCCAGGCTGATCGTGTGCTGTACAAAGCGGCGATCCGTGAAATGCTCGAAAATCAGCCCAATTTGACCATTTTTCAACAGGGGGTAGACGACTTACTGATCGAGGGCGATACCATTCGCGGCGTAGTCACCCAAATGGGGCTGAAATTTTACGCCCGCTCTGTGGTTTTGAGCACTGGTACCTTTCTCGGCGGTAAAATCCATATTGGTTTAGACAATCACAGCGGTGGCCGAGCGGGTGACCCGCCCTCGATTGCCTTGGCTGATCGGCTGCGGGAATTGCCTTTTCATGTCGACCGCCTGAAAACAGGCACGCCTCCCAGAATAGATGCGCTCACTGTAAATTTCGAACAACTGGAACAGCAGTGGGGTGATAAGCCTGAACCGGTAATGTCCTTTCTCGGTTCGGTAGCTCAACATCCCCAACAAGCCTGTTGCTGGATTACTTATACCAATGAAAAAACCCACGAGATTATTCGCGGCGGCCTTGATCGCTCGCCGATGTATACCGGGGTTATCGAAGGCGTAGGTCCACGCTATTGCCCCTCTATCGAAGACAAAATTCACCGTTTTGCCGACAAAAATTCGCATCAGATATTTATCGAACCAGAGGGGCTTAAAACCAACGAGTTATACCCCAACGGAATATCTACCAGCTTACCCTTCGATGTACAGCTGGCCCTAGTGCGCTCCATAGTAGGTTTTGAAAATGCGCATATATCCCGCCCTGGTTACGCCATCGAGTACGACTATTTTGACCCTCGTGATCTCAAATCCTCTTTGGAAACAAAGTTTATCAACGGCCTGTTTTTTGCTGGCCAGATCAACGGCACCACCGGTTACGAAGAGGCCGGCGCTCAGGGTTTGATGGCAGGACTTAACGCCGCGCTGAAAGTGCAAGGCAAAGACGCTTGGTGTCCCCGTCGCGATGAGGCGTATATTGGGGTAATGATTGACGATTTGATTACCATGGGCACCATCGAACCCTATCGTATGTTTACCTCCCGGGCCGAATACCGTCTGCTGCTGCGAGAAGACAATGCTGATTTACGTCTAACAGAAAAAGGCAGGGAACTAGGTTTAGTTGACGATGAGCGTTGGCAACACTTTGCAGACAAAAAAGAGGCTATTGAAAAAGAAAGCGCACGGCTGGCTTCGGTGTGGATTCAACCCAATACCGAGGCGGCGGAAAGAATCAACAAGCTACTCGATAAACCGATTAGCCGGGAATACAGTTTGCTGGATTTCGTGAAGCGTCCAGATCTGAGCTATCACGATGTCGCCGCGATTAAGAGTGGTGACGCGGTGCTTGATCCACTGGTGGCACAACAGGTCGAAATACAAATTAAGTACTCCGGTTATATCGATCGCCAAGCCGATGAAATTGCGCGCATGCGCCGCTATGAAAATACCCTGCTGCCGACGGACTTTGATTATCACTCGGTAGAGGGCCTGTCTAATGAAGCTAAGCAAAAGCTGAGCGAAGCGCGGCCTGAGACGCTGGCAAGGGCCTCCCGCATACCGGGTATTACCCCTGCCGCGGTATCGCTGCTGCTCATTTACCTGAAAAAACGCGGGATGCTACAGCGCCAGGGTGCTGTTGAACAGACCGCCAGAGCGGTCAATTAGGGCGATGTACAGAGCTTCGCTATTAACCGGTATCGCCGCGCTGCCCGCGCCTATCGACATTGACGAACGTCAAATCGATTTGATGTTGGCCTATCACCAATTGTTGATTAAGTGGAACAAAACCTACAATTTGACCGCTGTTCGCGATCCGCAACAAATGATCTCTCGGCATTTTCTAGATAGCCTCAGTATAGCCCCGTACTTACGCGGTGAGCGTTTTCTCGATGTTGGCACTGGCGCTGGCCTGCCGGGTCTTGTGTTAGCAATTTTGTACCCCCAGCGTCAATTTGATTTGCTCGATAGCAACGGTAAGAAAACCCGATTTTTGTTCCAGGTTAAAACCCAATTGAAGCTCAATAATGTCGCCATTCACCAATGCCGGGTAGATCAGCATAACGAGATTGCGAGCTACGACGGGATTGTATCCAGAGCTTTTGCCAGTTTGAGTGATATGGTTCGTGGTAGCGGCCAGCTGCTAAAACCTAGCGGTCATTTTTACGCTATGAAGGGCCTATACCCCGCCGATGAAATAGAACAATTGAATCAACTGGAAAATAGCTATAAGGTCGTGGATGCTATTGCTCTGACAGTACCTGGTGAAGAGGGTGAGCGTAAGTTAATTGTTATTGCCAATAATAATTAACACAGATAACAAACAAGCTGTTACCACCGGTAGACTATAAACTAATAACACAAAGTACAGCATCGGCCTGCAGAAAAAACCGCTGGCCAATTTAAAACAAACCATGAACTAACAAGCAGGCTGCTAAATAATAAGGTGCTGGGCATTGGGTAGAATATTTGCGATCGCAAATCAAAAAGGAGGCGTGGGTAAGACAACCACCTGCGTCAATCTTGCCGCCTCACTCGCGGCGACAAAAAAAAAGGTATTGCTCATTGACCTGGACCCCCAGGGCAATGCAACAATGGGCAGTGGTATTGACAAAAATGAAGTCGAATACAGTATTTACGACGTACTGGTAGACAACAAACCGATTGCAGATGTCAGTGTTGTCTCTGAGACAGCAGGTTATGACATTGTAGCTTCGAATAGCGATGTGACCGCTGCGGAGGTAGAGTTGCTGGCTATCGAAGGAAGAGAATATCGCATGCGCGATGCCCTGGGTATCGAGCGTGTCAATTATGATTATATTGTGATCGACTGCCCGCCGTCGCTCAATATGTTGACGGTGAATGCGCTCACCGCTGCTGACGGTGTTCTTATTCCCATGCAGTGTGAGTATTATGCGCTAGAGGGGTTGTCGTCACTGTTGCAAACCATTGAGCAAATTAAGCTGGTGCTAAATCCAACTCTAGAAATTGAGGGTATTATTCGCACCATGTATGATCCGCGTAATAGTCTCACTATCGATGTCTCCAACCAATTGCACGAGCACTTTGGTGATAGGGTTTATCGAACAGTGATACCACGTAATATTCGTTTGGCAGAGGCGCCTAGTTACGGAATGCCCGCGTTGTATTACGATAAACTCTCGAAGGGTGCCAAGGCCTATCTTGCCCTAGCGGGGGAAATATTGCGACGGGGCGACGCCCAGCAACTACCGGGTTAGCCATTACAAGCTAGCAACGTCAGGGTCAACGGAAAAAGTGTCGGCAGTTCAGTCGACAACAACGCAATCAACAGGTTTTGAGTGGCAATGGCAGTGAAAAAACGGGGTTTGGGTCGTGGTCTGGATGCGCTGTTAGGCAGTTCCGCCAGTCAGAAAGAACAGCCACAGGCGCCAGTCAATGTCGCTCCAAGTAGCCTAAAAGAGGGCGAGCTCAGAAATTTACCGATCGAAATGATCCAAAGTGGTAAATACCAACCGCGTAGAGATATGCACCCCGAGGCGCTAGAAGAATTGGCTCAGAGCATCAAGGCTCAGGGTGTGATGCAGCCTATTGTGGTGCGAGCTATCAGCGCCGATAAATACGAAATAATAGCAGGTGAGCGCCGTTGGCGGGCTAGTCAAATAGCAGGGCTGGACACCATTCCCGCACTGCTGCGACAAGTTGCCGATGACGCAGCCATTGCCATGGCTTTGATCGAAAATATTCAGCGCGAAGATTTAAATCCTATGGAGGAGGCCTTGGCGCTTTCCCGATTGCAAACGGAATTTGAGCTAACGCATCAACAAGTGGCCGCCGCGGTAGGTAAATCGCGCAGCACTGTTACCAATTTGTTGCGATTGATGTCTCTGCGCGAAGAGGTGCAGCGCATGGTGGAATACGGTGATTTAGAAATGGGCCACGCCAAGGCACTGTTGGGGCTGCCACCCGAACAGCAATCTGCCGCCGCCAATACCGTTGCCAGTAAGGGCATGTCTGTGCGCCAAACCGAAACTCTTGTTCGCTCGATACTGAGTACACTAGATGCACCGAAGAAAAAGGCCATCGCCCAGATCGACCCCGATATCCAACGGCTGCAGGAGCAATTGTCCAGCAAAGTGGGTGTGCCGGTTGATATTCAGCACTCGGCCAAGGGCAAGGGCAAGTTGGTTTTGAGCTACAATAGTCTCGATGAGCTAGACGGTATCTTAAATCACATTAAGTAGGCTCTATGTGTAATGTGGCGCCGGTGTCGACCGCCACACTACATCTTGTGCCTGAATAAAGCAGCAGAGCAGCATCCTGTGTTTCCGTGTTAGTTGTACCAAAGCCAGCCGAGTAGGGCTGATGAGCGCTAAGGTATCGCGTGCAAACAATAATGTTTTGGTTGAATAACTACCTTGTTCTCCCTATAATACGCCCGCGTTTATTGGACCGGCAGCAAGGCGCAGCGGATCAGGGGTTTTACTGGGTAACGGTGTGTTTGCAGTGGCCAATTTCACTGAAACATCACATGGCACTATCCCTATGAGGGCATAGTGATACTAGGTAAAAGCCGTTGCGTAAAAAAATTGCCACTGGCGCGCAAATAGCCAAACCACCTTTTCTGCGAATATTTACCAGTCAAGGGCTTGTGCTTGTTTTGGTGGTTATCTTGTTGCTGCCAATTGATTGGCTCAGCGCGTATTCGGTGTTGCTGGGCGGGCTTATTTCGATTGTGCCCAATAGTTACTTAGCCTCCCTGGCCTATCGTTTCACTGGGGCACGCGCTGCCAGCGATGTAGCGGGTTCGCTTTATCGCGGTGAGGTTGGAAAGTTTGTACTAACGGCGGTGATGTTTGCCTTGGTATTTGTAATGGTTAAACCGCTGTCGGCTCCGGCCCTTTTTGCAGCATTTATTTTGACCACGGTACTGAACTGGGTTTTAGTACTGCGAATGAGTAAGTTTTAAGAATTACTCCTTGTGTTAACTGAATTTTTTGAGAGAACACTATGTCAGGTGAAAACCTAACAGTTAATAGTTACATCAAGCACCACTTAACCAATCTTACCTATGGCAAGTTGCCGGAAGGTTATGCCCGTGTCGACGAGCACGGTGAAGCCCATACCCTGACTCAAGATACTTGGACTATGGCCCATGGTGGTGATGAAGCATCGGCGATGGGCTTTAATGCTATTCACCTTGACAGCATGGCTTGGTCTATTGGTCTGGGTCTGATCTTCTGCTACATATTTTACGGCGTTGCCAAAAAAGCCAGCAGCGGTGTCCCATCGGGCATGGTTAATCTAGTGGAAATGGTGGTTGAGTTTGTCGACAGCAATGTTAAAGACACCTTTCATGGTCGCAACCCTATAGTAGCCCCTCTAGCCCTGACAGTATTTTGTTGGGTGTTCTTGATGAACTTAATGGATTTGCTGCCGGTCGACCTGATTCCTGAGTTATTAATGTTGGTGGGTATTCCCTACCAAAAAATAGTGCCCTCCACCGACCCCAACATCACCATGGGTATGGCTGCCGGTGTATTTTTGATGATGCTCTATTACAATATTAAGGTTAAGGGGTTTGGTTTTGTTAAAGAGCTGACCATGAACCCTTTTAACCATTGGGCCTTTATCCCCGTCAACTTGTTTATGGAAGTGGTTGGTTTTATTGCCAAGCCCTTCTCCCTCGGTCTGCGTTTGTTTGGCAATATGTACGCAGGTGAGATGATCTTTATTCTGATTGCAGCGCTGTTTGGCGCGGGACTTATGTGGGTTATTCCAGCGGGTCTAATGCAAATGGGATGGGCGATCTTTCACGTACTGATTGTTGCCTTGCAAGCCTTTATTTTTATGGTTCTTACTGTGGTTTACCTCAGCATGGCCCACGAAGATCACTAATTACACTTTAATTAACGTTTTTAGCTTTTATAAATACTAGGAGAACACTATGGAATTAATCTACGTTGCTGCCGCCATTATGATGGGTTTGGGTGGTCTTGGAGCCGCTATCGGTGTTGGTCTTTTGGGTGGTAAGTTGCTCGAAGGTTCTGCCCGTCAGCCCGAGTTGGCACCAAAACTTCAGGTAACCTTCTTCCTGGGTGCCGGTCTTGTTGACGCACTGCCTATCATTGGTGTTGGTATCGCAATGTACTTGATCTTTGTTGTTGCTCCCGCCGCGGCCTAATTGCCGTCGGCCCCGAGAATACTCACGTATTGTCGGGCAATAACCGTATCAAAAGTAGTACGTACCAGGGGCTGTTAAAGCCCATGACACTAAGCAATTTGTGAGGAGCATGGCGTGAATATTAATTTAACGCTAATTGGGCAGATGATTACATTTGCTCTGTTTGTGATCTTCTGCATGAAGATGATATGGCCGCTGATTATAGCTGCCATGGAAGAGCGTGCAGTTAAAATCGCGGACGGCCTTGAAGCGGCAGACCGGGCGGGACGAGATCTTGAGTTAGCTCAAGAGCGGGCCACCGATCGACTGCGTAAGGCCAAAGAAGAGGCTGCTACAATTATTGAGTCCGCCAATAAGCGCGCTTCTCAAATTGTAGAAGAGGCAAAAGATCAAGCTCGTGAAGAGGGTGATCGTTTAAAAGTTGCCGCACAAGCTGAGATTGACCAGGAGATGAATCGCGCCAAAGAGTCGCTGCGCGGTCAGGTAGCCACCTTGGCCATTGCCGGTGCCGAAAAGGTATTGGAAGCTTCTATCGATGAAAGTGCCCACAAAAATATGCTTGAAAAACTGGCTGCGGGCCTTTAAGCGAGGATAGCATGGCTGAATTAAGTACCCTGGCACGACCCTACGCTAAAGCTATTTTCGAATATGCAGTAGCCGCCGGTGAACTGGACGGTCTGTCTACGCAGTTGTCATTGGCAGCAGCTATAGCGCAGGCAGAAAAAGTAATAGAAGTGTTAACTTCCCCTTCTCTTACCAGCGATCAACAAGCCGAGGCTTTTCTCACTGTCTGTGGTGATGAACTGACCGCACCGGCGCAAAACTTTGTAAAAGTTTTGGCTGAAAACAAGCGCATTAGCTTGTTGCCAGAGATTGTAAGTTTGTTTGACCAGTTTAAGTCCAACCGTGAAAAGAGTGTGGATGTTGAAGTCGCTACGGTTTTTGAACTGGAAGACAGCATGAAGCAAACCTTGAGTACCGCGCTGAGCAAAAAGCTCGAGCGGGAAGTCAATTTGCAAACGACCATCGATAAAGACTTGATCGGCGGTGTTGTTATACGCGCTGCTGATATCGTTATCGATAGCAGTATTCGCGGACGCTTGGCAAAACTTGCGGAAACCATGAACGCCTAGTTTTACAAAACAGCTGCCCCGAGTATTTTGGCGCGGTTTTGGAAATGTCTAAAACAGTTTATTAGTTCAGGCACTCCTGCACCAACAACAGGATTGAGGAATAGATCATGCAACAGCTGAATCCATCTGAGATTAGCGAAATTATCAAAGGCCGCATCGACCAACTTGATGTGTCTGCACAAGCCCAGAACGAAGGCACAATAGTATCGGTTACCGATGGTATTATCCGTATCCACGGTCTTACCGACGTAATGTACGGTGAGATGATCGAATTCGAAGGCGGTGTCTATGGTATGGCGCTGAACCTCGAGCGCGACTCAGTTGGTGCAATTATTCTAGGTGACTACCAGTCTTTGGCCGAAGGTCAAACCTGTAAGTGCACCGGCCGCGTGGTCGAAGTTCCTGTTGGTCCCGAGTTGCAGGGCCGAGTCGTAGATGCACTGGGTAACCCCATCGACGGCAAGGGCCCTATTAATGCAGCCAAGACCGACTTTGTTGAAAAAGTTGCGCCCGGTGTTATCGAGCGGCAATCTGTTGACCAGCCCGTTCAAATTGGCCTGAAGTCGGTTGACGCTATGGTACCTATCGGCCGTGGCCAGCGGGAATTAATTATTGGTGACCGCCAGATCGGCAAGACCGCTATCGCCATTGACGCCATTATTAATCAGAAAGATTCCGGCATTAAGTGCATTTATGTCGCGATTGGTCAGAAGGCCTCTTCGGTTGCGGCGGTCGTACGCAAATTGGAAGAACACGGTGCTATGGAGCACACAATTATTGTTGCCGCAACGGCTTCCGATCCTGCCGCGATGCAGTTTCTGGCCCCGTTTGCTGGCTGTTCCATGGGTGAATACTACCGCGACCGCGGTGAAGACGCGCTGATCATTTATGATGACTTGACCAAGCAGGCCTGGGCCTATCGTCAAATCTCACTGTTGTTGCGCCGTCCACCCGGCCGTGAAGCCTACCCCGGTGACGTATTCTATTTGCATTCCCGTCTGCTGGAACGTGCCGCCCGAGTTAATGCAAACTATGTTGAGAAGTTTACCAACGGTGAAGTTAAAGGTAAGACTGGTTCATTGACAGCGCTACCTATTATCGAGACCCAAGCTGGTGACGTGTCGGCCTTCGTACCGACTAACGTAATTTCTATAACCGATGGTCAGATCTTCCTTGAAGCCGACATGTTTAACGCCGGTGACCGCCCAGCAATGGATACCGGTATTTCGGTCTCCCGGGTAGGTAGTTCCGCCCAGGTTAAGATCATGAAGAAGCTTTCTGGTGGTATCAAAACCGCACTGGCTCAGTACAGTGAGATGAAAGCATTCTCACAGTTTGCCTCCGATCTGGATGACGCTACCAAAGCCCAGCTCGATACTGGTGAGCGGGTAACCCAGCTGATGAAACAAAAGCAATTTGCGCCGCTGAATGTAGCGCAGATGGGTCTGATGCTTTACTGCGCCAACCAGGGTCACCTGAACGACGTTGCCGTTGAAAAAGTCACCGACTTCGAAGAGGCGCTGCTGTCCTTCGTCAAGAGCGAGTACGCCGACTTGATGAGTTCTGTTGCCGCCAACGGCGATTGGAATGACGAGATCGAGGCTCAGTTCAAGGAAGCTGTTGAGAAGTTTAAAGCGACACAAACATTTTAAGCTGAAACAAAGCCGGCACGGCGCCGGCTTTAAAATGTCTTGCTGACCCGCTGCGCTCTATAAGCCGGGGTTCTCTGAGGCCTTTTTCCACATTAGCTTTTTATAGGTAAGAAAATGGCAAGCGGAAAAGAAATACGGACTCAGATTTCGAGTATCCAAAGTACGCAAAAAATTACCAGCGCAATGGAAATGGTTGCCGCTAGTAAAATGCGCAAGGCTCAGGAACGCATGCAGGTTGGCAAGCCCTATGCCCGCCGCATTCGCTCGGTAGTCGGTCATATCGCTAATGCAAATCCCGAGCACAAGCATATGTATATGCTGGAGCGTGCGGTAAAGCGGGTTGGCTTTATAGTTGTTTCCAGTGATCGCGGTCTCTGTGGTGGTTTGAATACAAATCTTTTCAAGGCGGCCATTCGCTCGATGAAAGAATTTGCTGATCAGGACATCGAGATTGACCTGTGCTTGATTGGCGCCAAAGGCACTGCATTTTTCAATAGCTACGGTGGCAATGTAGTTGCTGCTGTTCGCGACATAGGTGAAGATCCGGCGATTGCTGATTTGATCGGCGGTGTTAAGACTATGTTAGATGGCTACAGTGACGGCAAAATCGACAAGTTGTTTTTAGTGTCTAACGAATTTGTTAACACTATGACTCAGCAGCCAACAGTGCAGCAGTTGCTGCCGCTGCTGGCGGAAGAAAACAACGAGATGAAGCACTACTGGGACTATATTTACGAGCCCGATGCCAAAGATTTGTTAGAAGGCCTGCTGACCCGTTATGTGGAATCGCAGGTTTACCAGGCGGTTGTCGAAAACGGTGCTTGCGAACAGGCCTCGCGCATGTTGGCGATGAAAAATGCCACCGACAATGCCGGCGACCTGATCGACGACTTGCAACTGGTATACAACAAGGCCCGTCAGGCTGCGATTACCCAGGAATTGTCTGAAATCGTCAGTGGTGCAGCAGCAATTAGTAGTTGATAACTCGCGGAGTTCATAGCCGCCTGGCAGTGTTACAGGTAACAGTGTCACGTAAAAACAATGCAAACAGAATTTAATTTTGAGGGCGATGCCGTAACGGCTAAGCTTAAAAATCCTAGAGAGGAACCGGAAATGAGTAGCGGACAAATCGTTCAGATCATTGGCGCGGTAATTGACGTGGAATTTCCACGCGATGCAGTACCTAAGGTTTATGATGCACTGATAGTCACCGATAAAGGTTTGACCCTGGAAGTACAGCAGCAGTTGGGCGACGGTATTGTTCGCGCTATTGCCATGGGTGGTTCCGAGGGTGTTAGCCGCGGTCTGTCCGTTGAAAACACCAATGCTCCTATTACCGTACCGGTTGGTATTGAGACACTCGGTCGCATTATGGATGTACTGGGTAACCCCATCGATGAGTGTGGTCCTATTGGCGAAAAAGAACGTGCTGCGATTCACCGCAAAGCGCCTGCCTACGACGAGTTGGCCTCTTCCGACGACCTTTTGGAAACGGGTATTAAGGTTATCGATCTGGTTTGCCCTATCTCTAAGGGTGGTAAGGTTGGACTGTTTGGTGGTGCCGGTGTTGGTAAAACCGTTAACATGATGGAATTGATCAACAACATCGCCGTTTCTGGCGGCGGTCTGTCGGTATTTGCCGGTGTGGGTGAGCGTACTCGCGAAGGAAACGACTTTTACTATGAAATGCAGGAAGCCGGTGTCGTTAACGTAGAGACTCCCAGTGAGTCCAAAGTAGCGATGGTATACGGTCAGATGAATGAGCCCCCAGGAAACCGTCTGCGCGTGGCGCTAACTGGATTGACCATGGCTGAAAAATTCCGCGACGAAGGTAAAGACGTATTATTGTTCGTCGACAATATATACCGTTATACCCTCGCTGGAACTGAAGTTTCGGCACTGTTGGGTCGTATGCCCTCTGCGGTAGGTTACCAGCCCACACTGGCCCAAGAGATGGGCGAGTTGCAGGAGCGTATTACTTCTACAAAGACCGGATCTATCACTTCGATCCAGGCGGTATACGTACCGGCGGACGATTTGACAGACCCCTCGCCAGCCACGACTTTTGCTCACCTGGATTCGACCGTGGTATTGAGCCGCGACATCGCTTCCAAGGGTATTTACCCGGCGATAGACCCGTTGGACTCGAGCTCACGTCAGTTGGACCCACTGATCATCGGCAGCGAGCACTACGACACTGCCCGGGGAGTACAGGCTGTTTTGCAGCGCTATAAAGAGCTGAAAGACATTATCGCTATTTTGGGTATGGACGAACTGTCCGAAGAAGACAAGCAAGCGGTTAACCGCGCGCGTAAGATCGAACGCTTTTTGTCGCAACCCTTTACCGTTGCAGAAGTTTTCACTGGTTCTCCCGGTAAGTACGTTACCCTGAAAGAGACTATCTCTAGCTTCAAGGGTATTTTGGCTGGCGAATACGATCATATTCCCGAGCAGGCATTTTTAATGTGTGGCGGAATCGACGACGTATTGGAAAACGCTAAAAACATGTAATGATCGGGGGGAGTAAACCCCCCGTTATTTTGTTATTGGCGGCGGCGCGAGCCGTTATGATGCTCACTAAAGAACAACGATAGGCGTATTACTTATGGCTATGACTATTCATTGCGATATCGTCAGTGCTGAACAAGAAATATTTTCCGGTTTGGTTGAGATGGTTGTTGCTACCGGTACCCTTGGTGATTTGGGTATTAGCTACGGCCATGCGCCGCTGCTAACAGCGCTGGAACCCGGTCCTATCCGTATCCAGCCGCAAACTGGCGACGAGCAGGTGTATTACCTCTCCGGCGGTTTCCTCGAAGTGCAACCCGGTATTGTCAGCGTTTTGGCTGATACTGCCATTCGTGCCGGTGATATCGACGAAGCGGCGGCACTGGAAGCACAAAAAGAAGCTGAACACGCGCTAGCTAATCAGAGCGGTGAATTCGACTACGGCAGGGCCTCTGCGCAGTTGGCGGCGGCCGTGGCGCAGTTGCGCACGATTCATTCCATCCGCAAAAAGATGGGCTAAACGGCAAAATTCACTCAGTGTATCGATGATTGTGTTGATAAAAAAGGGTAGCTTAGCTACCCTTTTTTGTGCGTGTAAGAAATATAAAATACTGCTAAAGTAATGTGCTAATACACTGCCGCAAGCCGCTGACTTTATACCAGCGAACAGCAAAATCAAAACTGTCCACAAGCTAAGGAATACCGGTGAATAGAGAAATAGAAGTGATAATTCTCGCCGCGGGCCAGGGTTCTCGTATGCGCTCTAAGCTGCCTAAAGTTTTACACTGTGTGGCGGGCAAGCCGATGTTAAGCCATGTTATCAACAGCGCTAAAGTTTTGGCCCCGCGGGCTATTCATGTGGTGGTTGGCCACGGTGGCGACCAAGTTATCGCCGCCATCGACGATGACGTTCTGCAGTGGGTGCGCCAGGAACAACAGCTGGGTACCGGTCATGCCGTAGCTCAGGCTATGCCCAATGTTCAAGCCGACTCATTGATATTAATCGCCTACGGTGATGTGCCATTGGTGAATTCCAACACACTCAGCGCACTGCTCGCCACCGCCGACGATACCACCTTGGCGCTGTTGACGGTGACACTGGATGACCCAAGTAATTACGGCCGTATTGTGCGCCGCGATGGCGAAATATGCGCGATAGTTGAAGAAAAAGACGCCGACGAAGATCAGCGCTGCATCGACGAGATCAATACCGGCATAATGGTGGTTACGGCGGAGAAACTAGCTCGGTGGTTGCCGCAGTTATCGGCGGACAACGCCCAAGGGGAGTTTTATCTAACCGATATTATTGCGCTGGCGGTGGCGGATGGCATGCGCGTGCAATCCTGTGAACCGAACTCAGTAATGGAGATCGAAGGTATTAACAATCGACTACAACTGGCGGCGGTAGAACGCTACTATCAGCAACAGCAAGCCTGTCGGTTGATGCTACAGGGAGCTACACTGGCCGACCCGGATCGTATCGACGTTCGCGGAACGCTTACCGTTGGCGAAGATGTATTTATCGATATTAACTGTGTGTTTATCGGTAGGGTGTCACTGGCTGACGGGGTCTGTATAGGCCCCAACTGCGTGATTGAAAACTCTACCGTTGGCCAGGGCACTACTATCAAAGCCAACAGTGTACTTGAACAGGCTGAGGTGGCAGCAAACGCCGATATAGGTCCCTTTGCGCGGCTGCGCCCCGGTGCGGTACTGGCAGACGGTGTAAAAATTGGCAATTTTGTCGAGGTAAAAAATACCACCCTGGCGGCGGGTAGCAAGGCCAATCATTTGGCCTATCTGGGTGACGCAGTGATTGGCCAGGGCTGTAATATTGGTGCTGGAACTATAACCTGTAATTATGACGGGGCTTTCAAACACCAAACGACCTTGGGAGACGATGTATTTATCGGCTCCAATAGTACTCTAGTCGCTCCGATTACTATCGCCGATGGCGCCTTTGTCGGGGCCGGCTCCACTGTGACTAAAACGATTGAGCCCAATCAGTTGGCAGTAGGAAGGGGTAAGCAGCGCAATATCGATGGCTGGAAAAAACCGGCCAAGGGCTAAACTCTCCGATAATAACAAACAGGTAATTGTATGTGTGGCATTGTAGGGGCAGCAGCCCGACGTGAAGTATCGGAAATATTACTGGAGGGTTTAAAACGGCTGGAGTACCGGGGCTATGACTCCGCCGGTGTCGCGGTGATCGATAACAGCGGTGCTATTGTCTGCCACAAGCGTCTTGGCAAGGTGAGGGTGCTCGCCGAGGCGATGGGTCAGCAGCCTTTGCAGGGTGCCACCGGTATCGCCCACACTCGCTGGGCCACTCACGGCCAGCCCTCTGAGCAAAATGCCCATCCTCACCTGTCCGCCGATCGCGTAGCGCTGGTGCACAACGGAATTATCGAAAACCATCAGCAGCTGCGGCAGCAGCTGCAGGCGCTGGGTTATCAGTTTCAATCTGAGACTGATACCGAGACCATCGTGCATCTATTGCACTCTCAGCTGGCTAATGGATTGGAACTGTTGCAGGCAGTTAAGGCCACTATCGAGCAGTTGGAAGGCGCCTACGGACTGGCGGTGATCGATAAAGAGCAACCGCAGCGTATTATTTGCGCCCGCAGTGGCAGCCCACTGGTATTGGGTCTGGGTCTTGGGGAGAACTTTTTGGCCTCCGATCAAATGGCCCTACGTCAGGTGACCGACCGCTTTGTTTATTTGGAAGAGGGGGATATTGCCGAAATCACCCCGGATCACTACAATATTTGGGATGACAGCGGTATCGCAGTGGCGCGTAAGATTGTGCGGTTAACCGGTGATGCGCAAACTGCAGACAAGGGCAACTACCGGCACTATATGCTCAAAGAGATATTCGAGCAGCCCGCGGTGATAAAAAATACGCTACAGGGGCGGTTGGGACGGGACCATGTTTTGGAGCAGACCTTTGGCAGTGAAGCCAAATCGATATTGGATCGCACCCGGGCGGTGCAAATAGTCGCCTGTGGCACCAGTTACCACGCCGGTATGGTGGCACAGTATTGGATTGAGGGCATCGCCGGAGTGCCTTGCAGGGTCGAGGTCGCCAGCGAGTTTCGCTACCGCAAGTTTGTGGTACAGCCGGATACTTTACTGTTAACCATCTCCCAGTCCGGCGAGACCGCCGATTCTCTCGCTGCCCTGCGTCTAGCGAAGACCCTGGGTTACGCTTCGACTATGACCATCTGCAATGTCGCACAAAGCTCCTTAGTACGAGAGTCGGACTTGGCACTGATGACCGAAGCGGGCCCAGAGATCGGAGTCGCCTCGACTAAGGCCTTTACCACCCAGCTGACAGCGCTGATGTTGCTAACGGTAGCCCTGGGTCGGCGCCACCATCTAGACGCTGCACAGGAGGCTGAGATCGTCAGTGCGCTGCAGCAATTGCCAGAATTATTACAACAGACGTTGCAGCTGGACCGCGAGATACACAAGATGTCCGAGTCTTTTGCCGAGAAACACCACGCGCTGTTTCTCGGTCGCGGCGCCCAGTGGCCTATCGCCATGGAGGGAGCGCTAAAATTGAAAGAAATCTCCTATATCCACGCTGAGAGCTACCCCGCCGGTGAGTTAAAACACGGGCCGCTGGCGCTGGTCGATGCGGATATGCCGGTGATTGCGGTGGCCCCCAACGACGAATTATTAGAAAAGCTGAAATCTAACCTGCAGGAAGTACAGGCACGGGGTGGTGAGCTTTTTGTATTTGCCGATAAGGGCTCAGGTTTTAGCGATGACGAGGGCATTAACCTGATTAGTGTTCCAGAGGTACCCGACGCGATCGCACCAATCATTTACACCATTCCGCTACAATTGCTGTCCTACCATGTCGCGGTTTTGAAGGGCACCGATGTTGATCAACCACGCAACTTAGCTAAGTCAGTCACGGTTGAATAGTAAGTGCTTACCCACTTTTTGGTTTTTGATTTTACTGGCTATTTGTCGCTGAGTTAGAATATAGGTTTGTTATGAGTATTGACGATCAACAGGTAGGTGAGCGTATTCGCCGGGAAGTGATGGGCTCGGCTCATGTCGACGCCTCTTTAGGCAATGCGACCGAATTCGATATGCCACTGCAAATGGCGGCGATGGAACACGCATGGGGTGCAGTTTGGAACCGTGAAGGGTTGGATCGCAGGACTCGCAGTATTGTAACGGTATCGATGTTGATAGCGCAGCGCGCCCATGCTGAGTTAAAGGGGCACCTACTTGGCGCTCTTAACAATGGTGTTAGCCCGGAAGAAATTCGTGAAATTATTATGCATTCAGCGGCTTACTGCGGTTACCCGTCGGCATTGTCCGCTATGCGGGTAGCCAAAGAAGTGATGGATAGCCGCAGTCAATAATAAGTAGCGATGGAAAATATCCGCTACTTGTAGCGCAATAAGACTGCAGTTCGGCCTCTTTACTGCAGCCTGTCGAGGCCAAAAACGAACTACAATCGAGCCAATATCGCCTGTGCCCGGGCCAGTACCGGGGCATCAACCATGCCTATAGCGCCGCCAGTGGCGCCGTCTCCGCCCTGTTCGACCACCGCCTCAGCCCATTGTATTTCCTGATCACTGGGGCTAAATACGGTATTTGCCAGCAGCACTTGTTTTGGATGCACACACAGACTACCTGAGAACCCAATGGTTTTGGCCCGTCGTAGGGTGGCCTCAAACAGCGTCATATCCTGATAGTTAGCTAGCGAGCCGGGCAGGCCATAGGCCGAGATACCCGCCGCCGCCGCGGCCAGGGCCAGCCATTGGGCGGGCATCGCCAGGGCTTCGATAGCGGTGCTCAAGCCCGCTTCGCTAGCAAAGTCTTCGCTGCCGAACACCAACGCAGTTACCTGCTTGGAGGCTGCGGCGATACTCGAGACTTGAAATAGCCCACTTGGACATTCGATTAGCGGCAGTAATTGTAGGCTTGATAGGGTTCTGCCGGTGTTAGTCCAACATTTTTCTACCGCTAACAGTTGCTCGGGACCGGTCACTTTGGGTACTAGTAGCGGCGGGGAAAACTGCTGCCCGATCGCCTCAATATCTAAGTCTCCGCCCGCTGCTAGGCTGTTAATCCGTAGCAGAGTTTGCACGCCCTGATCGTGTAAAATCTGCAACAGTGAGTTTAGCGTTTGCCGGGCTGCGGGTTTATCCGCTTCTGCAACACCGTCTTCCAAATCCAATATTACCCCATCGGCGCCGCGCTCGTGGGCGCGCTGGGCCATATCCAGTCGCGAGGCCGGGACAAAAAGTAGCGATTTGAAGGATGTATTATTCATTGTTATCTCCAAATTTGGCGCTAGCGCTCATGATCAAGGCGCCCTGTTTATTGCGAATGTCCAGCGCACTGTCAGCTCCCGCGCTGTGCTCCGTTATCGCTAGTCGCAGGGTTTGATCGGCAAAAGTCGGCGCCAGCCCGCGAAATTCGAAGCTTTGCAGAGGGTCGCGGGGCCGATGGGCCTGGGCCAAATTCATCAACAGCGAGGCCATCATAGGCCCCTGTACTACCAGCCCGGGATAGCCTTCCTCTGCGGTGGTATAGTGCTGATCGTAGTGAATGCGGTGGCTGTTAAAAGTAATCCCGGAGTAGCGAAATAGCAAAATGTTGTCCGGGGTTATCATCAGCGTGCGAGTCGCGGTGGGTATCTGCTGGGCAGCCGCTTCTTGGTAAGTAGAGAGCTGGCGATAGACAATGGTCTGGTGGTCTTCGATCACGGTCTTATTGTATTGGCTATAGTGGTGATCGACATGGACAAATACCAGTGGTCCCGATGCCGCGCTGTGCTTTAATACCACATCGGCAATGGTCGATGTTCTTTCAATGGCAACCCCGATGGTAGGGGCCTGGAGAAATCGAATTTTACTAGCGGCCCACATTCTACGCGGTAGCGGAACAGGGGGCATAAATCCACCCTTGCAGGGATGTCCGTCGACACCCAACCCCTCGGCTGCGATCGCCGGCTGCGCCAGACACCAGTGGATACCCAGGGGAAGCTGCGAGGGCAGCTCTGTATTCAGTTCGGTAAAACCACTTAAGGTGGCTTGGTAGCGCTTTAGCAATTCCGGGGTGATGGTATCGCTTTCCCGGTCTTGTTTGCCTATCCAACTGCGCAGGTGATCTATAGCGATTTCTTGTGACATGGAGTTACTCATATTTGGATTTACGTCTGCTGGTTTGTGCTAGATAACAGCTACGAGAAATGAAAGGCGCTCGACGCCTGTGCCGAGGGTATCTGTTGCCCTTATTGTATAGGCTTTTACTTAATAGGAATAAATTATGTGGTGCGGTGAAAGTAGCGGAGGCTTTAGTGCAACGGACGATCACAAAACGCATCGACGGAAATCGACCTACAATACACACAATCACTAAATTGAGAGAGACTTATGCTTAAAGGGATTCACCATGTATCACTCAATGTGAGTGACGTCGACAAAGCACTGCAATTTTATATTGATGTGCTGGGAATGGAATTATTAACTCGGCCGGACCTGGGTTTTCCCGGAGCCTGGTTAAAGAATATGGATCAGGAGGTCCATCTGTTAGGTATCGAATCGACGCCGCCGCCCAGGGAACAGCACTTTGCCTTTGCGGTGGATGATATCGCTGTGGTCATCGCCACGGTAGAGGCAGCGGGCTTCAAATGCTCAGCGCCCTCGGAGATGGAAAATATCTGTCTGCAGGCCTTTACTCACGATCCCAGCGGTAACATGATCGAGTTTAACCAGCGGCTGTAACTTGGCCATTATGTTGGTCGATTTCGGTGACCTACAGACACGGAGCTGCAATACCTATTGATTAACAATATCTGGATTTTTAAGATGCCGTTTTAACAGTGCGGCAAAAGCAACCTGGCCAATGCCGTAGCTCACCAGATCCTGTTGTGCAAAGCGGGCTGCCTGCGCCGAAATTGGCTTTGGGTTTTTGGTTTTCATATGCACTTCTGCCACCCGCTCCATATGGACAAAACTGCCAACAGCCTCTGCTACGCTGTCAGCCGCGGTTAATAAACCGTGATTGCGCAATATAATGGCGCGGTTATCACCCAGCGCGGCGGCAATTCGAGCACCTGCGGCGACACTTTGCACCTGTACTTCTTCGTCATCGAATAAGGCATGGTCTTCGAAGAATATGCAGGACTCCTGAGAGATCGGATCAAACAGTCTAGCTTCAGCGGAAAACGGAGTGCCCCAACCGGTATGCACATGTACCGCACTGACCAGATCAGGCCTCGCTTTGAGAATAGGATGGTGAATATAATAACCGGCTAGATTAACGCCGCCTCGACCGTTCACCAGTTTGCCATCGGGGCCGACTAATACCAGGTCCGATACATTTACGTCGTCATAAGACACGCCGTATCTCAGCATCCAGAAGCAATCCGTTCGTTCTGGGTCCCGGGCACTAATATGACCGTCGCCTAAATCACCCCATTTCATCGCCGCTAGCAGTCGGTAGCCTTGGGCACATTCCTTTTTTCGCTGGGCACGGATTTCTTCAACCGTTTGCATTGAAACGGGGATTGCTGTTTGTTTGGGCACGTTTAAGATTCCTTTTAATTGGCTTAGGCTTAGCTAGCGGTGGATCAAGCGAAGGGGTAGCCAGAATTGATGGGGTGCTTAGCAGTATATCTCTTCCTATTGGGAATTTTCCAGTTGGGGAAGCGCCCCCGGTATAGCTTGGATCTTTTTTCATGGAATTGATTGTGGGAACAGTGCTGGTTTAGTTATGAGCTATTGTTTGTGCACAGGCTCATCCTGATCGATACCGCCACTAAACGTTTCTCGCAGTGTGCCAGCCATCGCCTGTCCCGCAGCGGATAGGGGATAGCGGCGACGGGTGATCAGCCCCACCTGTTGCCGTATTGAGGGTTTTATCAGGGGTCGACAGTGGGCGCCCAATTCGTGCATTTGTTGCCGGCACAAAGAGGGCACCACACTAACACCGAGACCATTGGCTACCATGCGGCCGATGGTAACCAGTTGATGGGTTTCAAAAGCTGGCGCTAGGGTCAGGCCCTGGTTGGAAAACTCGCTGCTGAGCAACTGGCGAACACGAGACGGGGCCTGCAGGGTAATAAAGTCAGAGTCCATCAACCTGCGGGCACTCACTTGTTTTTGCTTGAGCAGTGCATGGCCCGCGGGCAGCACCGCGACAAACCGGTCTTCAAACAGCGGCGAGAAGTGCAGGTCTTCGTTCTCCCCGGGATCAAAACTAATACCCAGTTCTACCTGGCCATTGCGAACCATGGCGACCACCTCTTCAGCAATGACATCGTTCAAGGCAATTTTAACGTCGGGGTGGGCATCTTTGAAGTGGCGAATGGCAATAGGTAATTGGTTACTGGCAAAGGAGGGCATGGCAGCAATACTGATTCTGCCCTCGCGCAGGGCAAAGCGGTTGTGAAGGTTGTCTAGGGCATTGTCCCAGTCGGCCAGTAGTTTGAGGGCGACCGGATAAAAGCTCTTGCCCTCCGGGGTTAGCGCAAAGGTACGGGTTGTGCGAACCAGCAGCCGCCCGCCAATGGTGGTTTCCAATACCTTAATGGCGCTACTCAGTGCCGGTTGAGATAAATGGATCACAGCGGCCCCTTCGGCAAAGCTGCTGGATTGCACCACCGCGACGAAGGCACGCAGTTGTTTTAGGGTGACATTAACGGCAGTGTTGTGGTGATTCATTGTTCCATAAAATCTATTAATCTATACAATTTATTCATTTGATAAATATAATCGACTAGCGCAGGATTGGCAATCCATGGGTGACTATAGTGCGACGACCGAATATGAGCCCGGACAGCGACGTGCTACAACGCTATGCTCTGAGGGTAGCGGTGCGATAAATTGTGACTATGTAAGGAGTGTGGCCAATGGCGGGTTTTGACAAAGTAGTAAACAGTTACGAACAGGCTATGGAGGGCCTTACCGATGGCATGACTATTCTTGCCGGGGGATTTGGCCTGTGCGGTATTGCCGAAAACCTGATCGCTGAGATCAAACGCAAGGGCTGTCGTGACTTAACGGTGGTATCTAACAATTGTGGAATTGATGGTTTTGGCCTAGGTATTTTGCTGGAAGATCGACAGGTTGCAAAGATGGTGTCGTCCTATGTGGGCGAAAACAAGCTGTTTGAAAAACAGTTGCTGGCGGGAGAACTGGCGGTAGAACTGACCCCCCAGGGCACTCTGGCCGAGAAATTACGAGCCGGGGGCGCCGGTATTCCCGCCTTTTACACCGCGACCGGATATGGCACCGAGGTGGGTGAAGGTAAAGAGAGCAGAGAGTTTTCAGGTCGCCACTATATATTGGAAGAAGCGATAACCGGTGACTTTGCCATTGTCAAAGCTTGGAAGGCCGATCGCTATGGCAATTTAGTTTATCGCCATACCGCGCAAAACTTTAACCCGATGGTGGCTACCGCAGGCAAGATCACGGTAGTTGAGGTCGAGGAAATTGTCGAACCCGGCGAGTTGGACCCAGCTCATATACATACGCCGGGTATCTATGTTGATAGGCTGATACAGGGCACCTTCGAAAAACGTATTGAACAGCGCACCACTCGCTAGGGGTAACACTATGTCTTTAACACGAGAGCAATTGGCCATGCGTGTGGCCCGGGAACTGAGCGACGGTTTTTATGTCAATTTGGGTATTGGTATCCCCACCTTGGTGGCCAATTATGTACCCAAGGGAATGGAGGTGATGTTGCAGTCGGAAAATGGCCTGCTGGGCATGGGACCCTTCCCCACTGAGGCTGAACTCGACGCCGACATGATTAACGCCGGTAAGCAAACGGTTACTGCGGCCACCGGCGCTTCGATCTTTTCGTCGGCGGAGTCCTTCGCAATGATTCGTGGTGGTCACGTGGATCTCACCGTGCTGGGGGCTTTTGAGGTCGATGTACTGGGTAATATCGCCTCTTATATGATTCCCGGTAAACTGATTAAGGGCATGGGCGGTGCAATGGACCTGGTGGCCGGTGCCGACAATATTATTGTCACCATGACCCATGCGTCTAAACATGGCGATTCCAAGTTGTTGCCCCGTTGCAGCCTGCCATTAACAGGCGCTGCCTGCATTAAAAAAGTGGTGACGGATTTGGCCTATTTGGAAATTGCCGAGGGCAAATTCTGGCTGAAGGAGCGCGCCCCGGGTGTATCTGTCGACGAGATTGTACAAAAAACCGCCGGCGAACTAGTGGTGCCTAAGGTTGTGCCGGAAATGTTATTTTAACTAACATAGAATATAGCGAAAACAGAATCTAACCATTCACTGGAGAGTAAAATGCAAGCACCCGTTGGTCGTAAGGTTGTTATTGTTGAGGCGGTTCGTACCGCCATTGGTAGTTTTAATGGGTCGTTGTCTGCGATCCCCGCACACACTCTGGGCGCCAAGGTTATAGCCGCTCTGCTCGATCGCTCCGGCGTTAGTGCCGAGCAGATTGACGAAGTTATTCTGGGTCAGGTACTGACCGCCGGTGCCGGCCAAAACCCAGCCCGCCAGGCGGTCATAGCAGCGGGCTTGCCAGATACCTGCCCGGCCATGACAATTAACAAGGTCTGTGGCAGCGGTTTAAAATCAGTGCACTTGGCGGCCCAGGCGATTTTGTGTGGCGACGCCGACATTATCATTGCCGGCGGACAAGAGAGCATGAGTTTGTCACCACACATTCTACCTAAATCTCGAGGTGGCCAAAAAATGGGTGAATGGGCCCTGCAAGACAGCATGATTGAAGACGGTCTGTGGGACGCTTTTAATAACTACCATATGGGTGTTACCGCTGAAAACGTTGCCAGAAAATATGACATCCCCCGCCAAGCTCAGGACGAATTTGCCGCAGCCTCTCAGCAAAAAGCACAGCAGGCTATCGCGCTGAATAAGTTTGACGACGAAATTGTACCCTTGGAAATTCCCCAACGCCGTGCCGATCCGCTGGTATTTGCCGCCGATGAATTTCCTCGCGCCGGCACCACCGTAGAGGTATTGGGTAAAATGCGCTCGGCCTTTGAGAAAGAAGGCACGGTAACTGCCGGCAATGCCTCTGGACTCAACGATGGCGCCGCCGCACTACTGATTATGAGCGAAGAAAAGGCCAAGGAGCTGGGGCTGGAACCATTGGCCTCGATTGCCGCCTACGCCAGTGCTGGTGTCGATCCCGCCATTATGGGTACAGGCCCCATTCCGGCCTCGAAAAAATGTTTGGCCAAGGCAGGTTGGAGTATCGATGAGCTCGATTTGATCGAGTCTAACGAAGCCTTCTCAGCGCAATCTCTGGGTGTGAATGGCGAGCTGGGCTGGGATACCAGTATTGTAAACGTCAATGGAGGTGCTATCGCTCTGGGACATCCGATCGGTGCTTCCGGTGCCAGAATTTTGGTGAGTTTACTGCACGAAATGAAACGCCGAGATGTAACAAAGGGACTTGCCACGCTGTGTATTGGTGGTGGTCTTGGGGTCGCTATCGCTGTCGAGCGCTAACAGCCTTTGGACAATTGCGGCGGGGGCGAGGGACACCTCGCCTACAGCACATAATTTGAAAGGTCAGCACAGGCAGCATCCGGCTATCACCTGTGCACATTACGTTAAGGTTAAATTCGTCTGGCTATAGATACCCGCGCCGTTACTTCGATTTCAACTTTCATATTATCGTCCAGTAAACCGGCTACAAACATTGTTGCGGCGGGTTTAGCGCCGCCCAGATATTTTTTGAATACCGGCCAACAGGGCTCAAAGTCCTGTTTATTGGGAAATATATAGTGCACTCGCACTACGTCTTCGAGGCTGCTTCCAGCCTCAATAAGCGCCTTTTCTATACTAATAAAACATTGTTCAGCTTGTTCGATGGCGCTACCGGCTATCGACATGGTTTGATAGTTATATCCGGTGGTGCCAGAAACAAATACGTAGTCGCCATCGATTACAGCGCGCGAGTAGCCAATTTTCGCCTCAAACTGCGAACCACTTGAAATCAATTTTCTATTCATTGATTAACTCCATATAGAACGAAAATAAATGGCCTGGGCCTATTGCCTAAAAGTGGTGAGTGTATTGTATGACAAGCTATTTAGATTGGTTTTCTATTGCACATCATCCAACCTGCGCCTAGGGCGATAGATGCCATGCTGAAAGTAAATACATTGAGGTTCATTCCCATAATACTCTGCTCAATCCCCCCCTGGGGATCTGACAACGCGCCACCATAGAAATTGGCAGACAAAGCGCTTAAAAAAAAGGAGCCGTAGACAAAAGTACCCAGCACGCCGGCTAGGTTCACGTTGAATAACGATTCTTCATCGCGAAACCATAATAAGTACAGCGCAAGTAAACCTATACTTGACGACAAACCTAACAACCATACTGTGTGAACTCGTGCATGAGGCAGCCAGCCCGGATGGAAAACATGGGTATCGGTAGCGAGATCGGCTATTGGCGGTATAAAAGTGAACACGGCCATAGCTAGAGTCATAAGAATTTTACCGGGTATTCTCAATGTATTCTCCCTATTAGTATATTGCTGCCTATCTGCCGTTGCGCATCGTCTATTTCCGCAAGCGTCGAATAAATACTAGGTGCTTTGATCTTTGTTGTCACTGTTAAACCGCTTCATTTGTGTTTCTGGCGGATAGCTGTTCTCCTGTTGACAATTCCAACACGTCTCGAAGGACGCATCGTTTTGTTCACTGCAGTGATCACATAACCACTCAATGGCCCCTACCTCACTTAGTGAACACTCGATGATGTCAACAGCTCGCTTGTAATCCGAGTCATTTCTTACCCAAATTTCCAACCATGCATCAAAAGCTGATACTTCGCCAATTACACTAGATGCATGTTCGTTTTTCAATAGCACGTCAATGCCATGGGCCTCGAGAATATTCCGGGCATTAGCCACGATAAAACGATTGTCGTTTGTATAAATCATTTTCATAATGGGTTACTCACCAAGAGCATAGCAAGCTACTCTTGATCTGTAATAAGTTAATTGAATCATTGCTCGGATAGTGGTTGTTGTGGCGTGATAGAACGACATTATAAACGCGTTACTGAGTTCAGTTAAAGCAAGTCAAACTCTTTGCCTAACCAGGCCAATATTAAGCCTGCAGCCTCTGAGTTATTCGGCAAATCTAGGTGTTTGACTCCCGGGATAAGCATTAACTGAGCGTGGCTCGCATTCTCCCGAAAAACTTTTTCAAACTTATCAGCATAAAAAGCTTCGTCATGTTGTCCAACCAACACTACAACAGGCCTCTTATTCCTCTGCAGATTACTGGCGTAAGGATCCGGTGCAAAAGACTCATTTAAGCGGTATGAATAATGATCCGCCTGCAGTGGGCCGGCAACATCCTTTGGCCTGTTAAAAAACAGTACCGGCTGACTATTTAACCAACGTATACCTATACTATTCAACATTCCCAGGCCTATATAGCGCAGGGTTGCTACCTGAACCCAACCGCCGCTGTTAGTCCTCACTGTAGGTGCACGGTGGCCTAAGTAGGGAGCTAATAGAACATAGCCATGAAATTTCGAAAGACTATTCGCGCCAAACTTTACTGCTAGGCCGCCTCCCGATGAGTGACCAGCTAGTATGTATTTCGATTGCGGGAATTGGGTTTGCAAATGAGCGAATAGATCTTCTATGTCGTGTTCAAACTGACCAAGATAAGTGATGTCACCGAGCCTGGACAGGGCTGATTCACCGTGTCCGCGAAGATCGGGTACAACAACCGTGACCGCTAAAGCCGCAGTTAATTTTTCAGCCAGAGGTAGTAAATATTGACCTTCCGCTCCCGAGCCGTGCAACAGTACAATCACCAGGTCTTCACCGCTGGTAATGGACCTATAAAATAGCTTGTTGTTATCACGAGCACTAAAGTGTGATCGCTTAGCAGTAATGTTGTTCACACTTAGCGTATCAAAATCCAAACCACCGATGGGCTTTCCGCGTTTGATTGGTAATAAAACCAGTGTGTGTGCTATCAGTAAAAACAGAGCAAAAGAGCTGATAAATGAAAGTAAGATTGTATTCATACTGGTCCTTATAACATGGAACTAGCCGCAACTAGCGCGACTGAATTATTTTCCGAATTAACTGTTGTGACCAGAAAAAACGTTGGGTTTTTCCAAGTGTTTGCCAATGTCAGCTGCGCTGTCATAAGTTGTCTATAAGAGGCACAATGAAGTTCGGCTGCTCCTTTTTTAGGCTGGTTGTTGGATCTAATCGAGTCAAAATAGTACCGGAACTGTTTGTGCTGTGTAGCGTGACAAACAAGAAATTATATTTCTTAGCTAAGCGACGGCAATACCGCTAGGTATCGCCTGGCTAGCAATGATCAACAGCAGCAGAAGGTAGTGCACCAATTTGTTTTTTGTTGTCATTCCAAACAAAAGAATAAGTACCATCGCCAGCATAAACCACGGCGAGGGGGCATTGACAACGCCAGGTAAGTAGTCTGCGGCTAATGCCGCCGCTTCGTGTATGGCTAGAAAAAAGTAAACGCTACGAGACGAATGAAAATAGACGGAGTCCAAGTCAATTTCTCGATGATCTATGCTGGTGCTGGGAATGAGGGTGGTGGCGGCCAAGGTAAAGAAAATAACTGGGGCGACAACTACAAAGATTATGCCGTGATTTTCCATATCAACAAAACGATAAGCCCAAATACCGGCTAAGTGGCCGATTAGGTTGAGTAGCATCCAGGTCGTCAGCAATAGGAACAATACTGGATTCTTAACGAATTGCCAATTTCGGGTAATATGTCCGAGATACGACAATATAACCGATATCGCTATCGCGCCGACTAGTCCAACTAGCACCATTAAAAATTCAAAAAAGGTCATTGAGTTACCTGGTCATTTGCACGGTCGGTTAGCGGGAAAACTTTCGGAAAAACTGGGCGCCAGCTTGGTATGGATTAGCGATAGCTGAAACTATCAATCGGCTTACTGTACAATTGCAATACAATCTATCTCAACACGGGCGCCAAGAGCAAGACCACTTGCCCCAAAGGCGCTTCGCGCTGGCAGGCGCTCAAAATAGGTTCGGTAAACATTATTCATCACTTCCCACTCGGCCATATCGGCCATAAACACGGTACATTTGACCACGCGGTTCATTGAAGAGCCAAAGCGCTTAACCGTGGCCTTTATGTTGTCCATGGTTTGGCGTGTTTCTGCTTCAATACCTCCCGCTACCAACTCTGCTGTCCCCGGGTAATTTCCGAGCGTGCCGGATAGATAGAGAGTACTGCCAACTTGCACAGCCGATGAGAACGGCAGCTTGGCTTCAATAGTGCCGGGCATATTGTGGTATATTATTTTTGGTTCCGCGTATGCCTGTATGGGCATAAGAAGAATAGCTGCAATTAAAAAAAGGTAAGAGCTTATATTGATCGCGCGCATTGGTTTTCTCCAGATAGTTAATAAATCGATTGCGGTTTGTATAATAGTTGCTATCCATTAACTTGTGGTGTGCCCATACTAAAAACCTACGCCAAAATTAGCACTGAAAAGGAATTTTTTGGCTAAAGGAGATTTGTCATTGACAAGCTGAACAATGGACTTACTATTTCTACTTTATGAACGCACCCATACTGATACGGTCTTCAGTCTCGAAACCTAAAGCCTCGTAGAAACTTTGCACCTTATTATTGCTCGCGCGTATTTGCAGATTAACCTTGATGCAGCCCCTTTCTTTCAATGACTGCATAGCACATCGTATCAGCGCCTCACCTGCTCCGTTGCGGCGATGTTCTCGTAGTACAGCAACCGCAACAACCATCCACGATGGCCATCATACCCGGCCATACATGCTCCTACCAAGCACCCATTAGACTCTTTGACAAATACTAGATCGTCTATAGCTAGCGGCTAGAACTTGTTGTTCGCTTGAACGTCAAGATTGTTTATTTTTGACTTTCCCAGGGACTTCAACAACGGATTTGCAGAAACCGAAGCACTGGATACAAAATGGAAGAAAGTGTTTTTGAGCGAAATATCCAATAATCTAGGCGATTGAAATAACGGTGTTTATAACTTGAAATACACCCCGCATTATGGGTTATTGGGAATAAACGACCGCAGTTCCACATTGTTACCCGCTATATCCTTTATATACAATGAGCGGCCCATGCCCTGTGCCCCATATCTTTCCTGAAATTCACCGCAGACTACGCCATGCTCTTCTAAATAGGCTTTAAGTTTACTTTCTTCAATGGGCTCAATTTGTAAGCAGAAATGGTCAACATTATTGCCCATTTCCTGTGGTGCTGGCCCGCCTAATTTCCCTAGCTTTCCTTCCACATCGACTATGTCGATTAATGCACTTCCTGCCCTAAGTTGAGTGAGGCTGGTACCATCGTCAACTATTCGCTCAACAACGCAGCCAAGTACATTGCAGTAAAAGGCAATGAGATCCCGATAAAGTTTAGTACGCAAAACGATGTGATCAATCGCATGGGGTTTGATCATGGCGGGTTACTCTCTAGTGTCTATGTTAGGTGTCGGTATCTGATGACTATTGGTTAGGATAAATCACAAAGCCAAGACCTTCCATCAATTCTACCATTTGCCACTCAAATATCTCAACACCTGTAAAATCCAACAGCCTAATATCGACGCCGGATATTTCAGCATTTCTTAAATCTGCTTTAAATAAGGATAGCCCATCATACCGGCTTGGCGAAAAAACGGAATTTGTAAGATTTGCGCCTTCAAGATTTGCCCGTGTTAAAACGGCAGCGACCAAAATGCTCTCCGAAAGGTCGCATTTTTCAAGATAGACACCTTCGAAATCGGCATACTTAAAGTTTGATTTTGTTAGTTTTGCGGAGCTGAACAATACGCTCTTACTAACCACATTAACAAAGTCAGCTAGTTCAAAGTTGCATCCTTGCGCCTGGCACTCATTTATCGTGATGCCGAATAACTCGGAACGGTAAAAATTACTCGTTGATATATTACAATGTTGAAATTCCGTGTGTCTTAAGTCTGCGGTTTGAAAATCACAACCCTTCTGGCTCTTTTTGTCGTAAAAGGTGCTTTCTTCAAAAATTCCATTTTTAATACTTGATCCCGAAAAATCGCAATTTAATATCCGGCAGTTTTCAAGGCGCAAGCCATCCATATTTGCACCAGAGAAATCAGAGTCAGCTATCATACAATCTTTGAATACGAGATCCTGTTCATATTCATTTTCCCAGTCCAAGTTTGAAAATGAACGAGCAACAATCATTCTTTCATCTTCATCCAGAACCAAATCGAATTCTACTAATAGAGCACTGTCTTCGTCAGTTTCTTGCTTTGTAAACACGATCATCATACCTTTTGTTGATACCCTTTAGGGAACATAGTGTGGCGACTTGTGGCATGTGGTTTCTAGTGTGCGCTCCACCTTATCGCGATAGACAGAAAAATAGGTCCGGCGGCTGGTATTCTCGCATCTCGGGGACCGACTTTTCATTGGAAATTCACCTAACGAGCCAATATTGTTAAAACGGAATGCATCTGGTCGTTGTTACTGGGTAATGTATTGGGGAACTGTCCGCTGACATGTACTGTTATACCGCGGCATGCCTATCATTGTTTTGTCATGAAATGGATTATCGCAAGTGCATGCTTCCCGGGCAATATCAGCGTTAATGAGTTGATTGATTAATATGAAATAGAGCGAAAAAACTCATTCTGCTGGTGTGATCTCAATTAGATTGTCCTAACGGTTAGCTTATTCACCGGGTTGACCCGTGGATCATTTTTACTTGTAAACTGAGAGGGTCAATACCATCTAGGCAGCCTGAATTGATACCGTATTTTCCAGGTAGCATCCGTGTTTTATGAAATGTGTATATGCCACAGGTTTTACAAAAATAATGTTCGGCTACATAGCTATTAAATTGATACATCCCCAAATTGTTCTTACCGTGCAATATCGAAAGATCCGACGTGTTTGCATAAACCATTTTTGCGCCTCGTCGAGAGCACATCGAGCAATCGCATTGATACGCTATATCTAATGTGCACTTCACTTCGAAAAGTACTGATTGGCAATGACAGCTTCCTTTAACTGTGGACATAACCATTTCCATCTCTCCTATTGTTGGCAGCAAAAGCATAGCGTTGGGTAGCCCGAACCAGCTGCGTAGCAGCGAACAAGCGGTGTATGTCAGTTACCGGGCCAGATAAATTCAATTCTTATGCCACTAGGTTCATTACACATCATGTGCTTTCTTGGACCAGAGCCGACAAGCTCTGGCTCGAACTCGATTTGCACATCAGTGCGCGAGCTTAACTTGGCATGTAGTTCATTCAATTTCTCTTCCGAAAAAACTTCTAAGGCTAAATGATGTAGCCCCATATTTTTTCTGCGATGAAACTCTCGAACACCGAGCTGGTGGTCTACCTGCCAAAGAGTGAGGCGGACGGTTCCATCCGAAACAGCTGATCTTGGCTAGCTATCGTCTCTTCCAGATTCAGTCTAGCCTAAAGCATCAACAAAAAGGACACTGTTTTGTCCAGATCAAGTACAGACAGCCCCAGATGATTGATCCCATTGGTATCGCTCATACTTTGTTCTTAACCGGCGATTTGTGTTGCAATAACTCGCCCGAGGTACAGGCACTCGGTTGCGCAGTTATTCTTTTGTTATGCATTTTATCGGTGTCCCTTATACTGTTCATATAAAGGCCTAATGTGATAAGAAATGTGGCCAAGAAATGGAAGCCAAGACCAATAACACTGCACAGTGGCCATTTCCTAATTCTGCATCAGTTCTAAATAATATACTAGAGTAAATCCCTAAAATTGGCCCTTCAGAATGAATAGTCACATAGAATATTACCCGCTTTGCTCCTGTCCTCACTTGAGTCCTTTTACTTCGGTGCCGAATATAGAAAATATAGTGAAGAGAGTCGGGGGCAGACCCTACGATCTCGGAAAATGGACATGCGTAAGGACAGTGTTAAACAAGATTTGCGAACAAGCATGTGAATCTCGGACCCCAGATAAGCTTATTATGTAGCACAGATGTTTACTGTGTTGTTTCAGTAATATTTTACAACGCTGTGATCGTCAAACGGAGCAGCCGACTCAAAGTCGAATAGATTATTCCAAGAAAATTTATGCTTTAAAATAGCGGAAGGATTTGTTCTTCGGTTTTGCTGCATAACACAATGGTGGCAGCTACAAAGGGTGTAGAAGCCAACTTGTTGATAAGAGTTTTTTCGATCTCAGGAGATAGAGGCGCAAGCCTGTGAAAAGGCGGGGCGAAACTAGAGAAAGACCTCCAAGACTAAAAAACTCTATAAAGAAAAACAGTAATGCCGCTGGACCAGTAACAATCGAGAAATTCTTTATGGCTAAAGGGAGCACGTTCAGTTGAATACAAAGATTAGCCTATTGTTGATTTCGAGATGATCTAAGCCGAAGTTGGCTTGTCTTGTAACGCCCGGGTTTATGCCCAGTAGTTGTCTGATATACGGTCGCGGCCAGCGTCGGACCAAAAAACCGAATCGTTAGATGGTCGTGGCCTTCTCGCGCCATTGCGGTAGAAGTGTATAGACAAGTAGGTCTAGTTCTGAAAGACTCTCATTGGTGTTTACTGCGCACGCAGGGCACAACAAACTTGTTGGTAGCTAACAGAGCATGAAAGGCGATAATAGAATATGAAAAAAGTTGTTTTAGTCGTAGCATTACTGGCGTTGGTAAAATGGTGGTATACCGATCCTACTATTAGTATTGCCAGCAATGACTTAAGTTTTAGCTATATAGTGAAATATTCAGGGCACGGTGGTTCAGGTGACGACTTGCCCATGTTAGTCGCGCTACACGGCAATGGTGACACCACTCAAAACTTCTACGAGACAGCCTTAGATCAGTTCACTACCCCAGCACGTATTATCTTACTTGAAGGTCCCTTTGCCAAAGGCAGTGGTAGCGCTTGGCCATGGAGTGCTGCGGAGTTCAGCCAGTATGGGTCAGCGATTAACGAAGCCATTGAATTGTTGGCAGCTAAATACCCTACTAGGGGGAAACCTGTTTTACTGGGCTTTTCCGGTGGCGCTATGATGGCCTACTACCAAGGCGCTAAACATGGCCGTAGTTATTCAGCAATCTTCCCAATCTCAGGAAAGTTATCCGGCGACCTGTTAGGTGCGCCGTCCGTTCAGACCGGGGCAAAAGTGTTTGCTTTCCATGGCAAAAGTGACAGCGTTATTTCCCTTAGTGGCGGCAAGAGCGCTGTCCAGCTACTACGGGAAAAGGGTGTTAGTGTGAAGTTTGTTGAGTTTGATAGCGGCCACCACGGGATATTCCAGGATATGAAAACGACTATAACTCAGGCTGTGGAGGTACGCCTGAGAGCACTACAGTAATCCGGCCTCGTTGCCGCCTATTTCAAGCCAGCAATAGTTACAGTCAGCTTTCAAGTACTGATGTCTCACATCGGTGAAGACGGCGCTTACTATTACCGATGCATGCAATTTGAGTCCTACGTATCCGTAGACTTCATCTATGCCAGCTAATTGTTGGAAGTCGCGTCAAAAATGGGTCACAAATGCGCTTGTATTCGGGTTGAATATTTGAGGAGTATCCTAGCAATGAAAACAACGTTTGAGTATCAGGCAACGCTAAAAGGTCCTCGTATCACCGTACGTCCGATACAAAAAGACGATTGGCTGGAGATGTTCGCAGCAGCGGGAAATCCAAAAGTTTGGGAAAACCACCCGGTTATTGATCGTTATACAGAGGCGGTATTTCGAGGCTTCTTTGATGACGCGGTGGCCAGCGGTAGCGCCTATACTTTTGTCGATCGCGAAAATGACAGGATTATTGGGTCAAGCCGTTATCACAATCTCGATGAGCAATTGAGCGAAATAGAAATAGGTTGGACGTTTCTTGATCATGATTACTGGGGCGGTAGTTACAACGCTGAGGTGAAGAAACTCATGGTGGAGCACGCATTTGCGGTTGTCGACACGGTCGTTTTCTGGGTGGGTGATAGCAACATTGTATCGATGCGCGCGATGGAAAAGATCGGTGGAGTGAAGCGTGAAAAGCGGGAAGTTAGAGTGTTAAATGGGGTTAGTTATCCGCATGTAATATATGAGCTTCGTAAGCGTTAACTCGATCGTAAGAATACGCGATAAAAAGCGATTGTTACACAATTGGTTAACAGGCCATTGTCATTCGAGATAGTGCGCATCTATGGTTGTTACTGCGTTGTCGCTTAGTGAGGGCGTGCGCCAGCAGCGGTGTACTTGAAGGAAAATCCAGTAGCTTAAGATTACCGCTGGGCGTAAGCATGCACTAGTGTTGCTGTAGATGGAATTACTGCCTATATTAGTAGCTTTCGGTAACTGCCAAGTTTTTTATATTGACTGAACGTTAATGGCCTTCTTAGTGACTTTCCCGGTCGTAGCGTTGAACTTATTCGCTGTTAAAACCCTTATATGCTCTCAGGTTCACTATCGGGCCAGCGCAAGGTAAAGCGAGCGCCACCCAGTGGCGATTCGCTGGCGGTCACTTCACCGTGATGCCATTGCATAATTCTACGTACAATTGTGAGCCCCAAGCCAAAGCCCGACGTTTGCCCTTCACCGGCATTACGCAAACGAACAAAAGACTCAAATACTTCTGTTCTGGAAGTTTCCGGAATGCCAACGCCGTCGTCGTCCACCACAACCACAAAATAGTGCTCTGCCTGTTCGATAGTTATACTCAGCTCAGTGCGGCAATGGCGAAGCGCATTCTGAATTAGATTGAGTACGGCTCGTTCCATTAGGTGCCAATCGCAATAGAAGCGAGAATGGCAGCCCTGATTAATCACTTGTAATTGCACATGTGGCTGTACTTTCTGCTCAGTATCCTCCGCGGTTAAGCGTTGTACAATTTCCTGCACCAGACTTTTCATGTCGCCTCGTTTCCAGTCGAGGGTGGGGTTCGACTGATCGAAATTTGCGTAGTTCAATAGTTGGTTAACCAGCTCGTCCATTTCTGTAACGTCTTGTTTGATACCCCCTAGGCGAGATTTAATCTGTGTTAAATCTTTGCTATCTAAAGCCATTTCCAAGGCAAACTTCATTCTGGCTAGAGGCGTGCGCAGTTCATGGGAAACGGCATTAGTCATTTCCCTTTGAATATTGAGCAGATACGAAATCCGGTCTGCCATACGATTAAATGCAGCTGCCAGACTGTGAGCAGCCGATTGCGGAGGCAGCGAAACTCGCGGCTCAGCCGATTCAGTGCCGAGGGTCCTAGTATGTCGTTCTAGTTTTGACAGGTCTCTGGACAAGGGCCAAATCCAACAGAATATGGCAATGGCAATGGCGAGATAAAATATAAACCCGAGAGTGATTTCCATCCAGGGAGAGGGCGGAGGGCTGTGTTCAATCGCAAGCACTAACGGTTGATTGTGCAGTTTTTGATAGAGGTAGCTTTTCCCTTGTTCATCGTCGAACGCTATCTGCTCTCCTGAAGAGATGCGAGCCAATAATGCCGAATCGGCGAAATCTTGAATTTGGAGAATTCGCACGTCGCCAATAGTTTCGGCTGGCATATAGCGTTCCCACAATCGATCTAGTCCCCAGCCAAGGGTCACAATTGACAGCACGATCAGAAAATAGAGGGAGAAAAAAGCGCGGCTCAAAATTTAGCCCTAAAGCCAGGCGTCGCGTACAAATAGATAACCTTTTCCCCAAACGGTTTTAATGAGTCGAGGATTTTCCAAATTGTCGCCGAGTTTTTTCCGCAATTGAGAAACCCGCACATCAATTGTCCGATCGAGGCCGTCGTAAGCACGTCCACAGAGGGCCTGAAAAAGATTTTCCCGAGAAATAACTTCTCCGGCGTTGGTGGCTAACAAGGATAGTAAATCAAACTCGTGACTAGATATATTTACCGATTCACCAGCCAACTTGACCGAGCGTGAGGCTTGGCGAATAGAGAGTGTGCCGAGTGTGAAGTCTTCGGGTTTGGTGCTTACGCTGGGGCGCTCACAACGTCTTAATAGTGCCTTAATACGTGCGAGTAATACCCGGGGCTCCACGGGTTTAATCACGTAGTCATCAGCCCCAAATTCCAGTCCCAAAATTTGGTCCGCATCGTCATTGCGAGCCGTTAACATCAAAATGGAGCCGGTAAAGTGCGGGCGGCTGTCTCTGCAAATTGCCAGACCGTCTTTACCCGGCAACATGACATCAAGTACCAGCATATCGGGGCAAAAGTTCGCCAGTGCTTGCGCCACTCTCTCGCCATTTTCTTCAATCGCCACTTCAAAATCATTCGCTTCCAAATAATCTTTCATTAGCGATGCCAAGCGTCGATCGTCTTCGGCAATTAGTATTCGTCGCATTAAAAAAAGTTCCAGGGTTTACGGCGGCGCTGTCGGTATTGGGCTTGCGCCCGAATCACCTGGTAGATCTCGCTTGCCAGCAGTGTGTCGTCATGTTGTTTTCTGAGTTGAAATGTCAAACTGTGGTCGGTGTTAATCTGATAGTGAAACTGCCCTTTCCTCTGTTTTTCCCAACATCTCAGTGGGTTGGCAATCTCTTTATCAAACAAGCATAACAACAAAGGCTGTTCCCGGGCCCATTTTATATCAATGTGGCTGTGGCAAACGGGCTCATTATTAGTCAATACACACAATTTGGGAGTGAGCTCTAAGCTAGTGGCAGGCAGCGAGACCGCGGCTATCGGCAGTGAGCTGTAGAGCAGGGTGCCCGCATAGACAATACACACTTTAAAGCTAGAAATGATAAAGCCCCCCTACAAAATATTGACTTACGTAATCTTCTTTCACTAGGGGGCTATTGTTAATAGCCGAGCTCAACTGTTCATACTGAATACTGCCGTTGAGCTGCCACCGTTTATTCAAAGGCTTTTTCCATGATAGCCGTACAAACGGAGTAAAACCGCTGCCCGCTTGATAGGAGAAGGGTGTACCCTCAGCTTCTTGTGGGGAAATACCGTAGTAGTAATTGACTATCGACTCGCTTTTCCAGGTGAAGCCCGTACTTGCGCTAAAGGCGTGCTCTTTAAACGCGTATTGTGAGCCGAGTGCAAACCTAACTTCTTTGCCTCGGTGCACCTTGGTAATGTCCTGCAACAATTGAACCTGCCATTGTAGATTTTTCCAACCGCTACTTAGCTCAATTCCAGCTAAACCAGCTAAACGTCTTTTGTGAAGATCATCAATGTTTATGGCCACTGTGCTTAGTGGTATGTCGCTAGGTGGTACGGTGCTGGAAAATTCGGTGACACTTTCAACAAAGAAATTGTTTATATCTTCCCGTAGAAAAAACCCTCGATCTCGGCCAGGTGTGACAATGGCATTGAGCATGAAACGTTCAGAATCATGAATCGTGTAGCCAACTTCCAGGTTTTCGATAAAAAAACGCTCACCGTAGTAGCTGATTTGTGGGACAAGTATCAAGGGAATATCTGAACTATCAACTACCGGATTGGTGCGCTTTCCTACCCCCAACGCTAGCTTAAATTCCCATTCACCCACCGCCACGCAGCTGTCGCTGGCCGTCTCACAGCGATCATTTGCCATGCCAGTTAAGCTACACATCATCAGTAGTATAGGCAGTACTCCGGCTATTGCTAATCGCTTAAAGGCTGTTAAACACTGTTGCTTTTCCATGTGATGTAATTATCCGAATATGTTGGGAAAGAGTCTATCTTGGCTGAAGTACTAGGTAAATTCCCGTTTCATTTTGTTAGTAATTGTAAGTAAATGTAGGGTTTTACAGAATCTTACAAAAGCCCGCATTTTCGTTACAGCTATTCTATCCTCGCTCCTCTATGGTATTTGGCAGGATTAAAACACGGGAACGGCAAATATGAAATTGAAAATAATATTGGGTGCTATATTGGGTCTCGCAGCTGTGACGGCTTTGCAGGGCTGCGGTTCAAGTAGTTCAGGGGGACAGGTTGAAGAGATGAATATCGACTACAGTCAACTGGAGTCCGCAAGCTTACAGACAGAACCACTGTCGAAAGCCACCCACTCAGAGCACTTTACCTCTTATATCAAAAACGGTATGCGCCTGAGGCTTCGTGGGCAGCGCGAATCCCTTGGTTTTCCCGAACAAGACACTGTTGCCAGCGGCCCCGGCTTTTCAGGTACTAATGTGCATGTATCTGGTGTGGACGAGGCTGATTTTGTTAAATACGACGGTGAGTATATATATATCGCTCAATCGCCAAATAACAACTTTTTCATCTCAGACCTACAGGGCTCGATTGTTGCCGAGAGTAACGGTAACGATAACGGCATCCGAATTGTAAAAACGTCACCATCACAAGCAACAGCAAGCGAAGTTGCTCATATCGCTTTTGAGAAAGATTCTGTCGCCCTAGCGCAGTTGTACCTGGTGACAGATGAGCACGGAGGTACATCTGACATTGCCAGTATCAGCCACACACAATTTACCGAGTGGAATGCGACCTTTGCAGCACCTGACTGGCAGTGGCAGAGCGGCCTTATTCAGGTAAAGCTCTTTGATGTGAGTACGCCAGACTTACCACAAGCCTCTTGGAAGCTGGAGCTCGAAGGCAATCTTGAAGGCAGTCGCAAAATCGACAATATGCTGTATTTGATTACTCGTTACATTCCAAATATCCAAACCCTCAATGACCAAGCCTATACGATACTGGAAAGAGAAGCCAACGAACGTCTGATTCTAGACGCTAGCCCAAGTGAGCTTCTACCGCACTACAAATTGGGTACTGGCGACGTCGAGCCACTGGTGAGTAGCAATGACTGTTACGCCCCTGAAGCTACTGATTCCTTTGCAGGCTACGCTGATATTCTGACCATTACCGCGATTGATTTGGCCGCTAAGCGAATAGTGTCTTCGGTGTGTTTGAACGCAAATGTGAGTGGTATTTATAGTTCGCTTGAGAACTTATATTTGGGTGGTTCTCTTGGCTCGAGCTGGAGTGAAGGAGCAAGTCTTACAGCCATACACAAATTTGTCTTGAATGCCGGCCAGATTGAATACCGGGCGTCGGGCACAGTACCCGGTTATATGGGTTGGCAAGACCCAGCGTTTAGAATGGATGAATACAACGGAGATCTGCGTATCGTCACCACCGCATCTACTCTTTTGGGTGATCCTTTACATCGCTTGACTATTTTGCGTGAACAGGAACACAGCACTGAACTAAAGGTGCTGTCGAGTTTGCCAAACAATGAACAATCCGCTCCCATAGGCAAGCCTGGTGAAGACATTTATGCAGTTCGCTTTCGCAAAGAGCGTGCATTTGTGGTGACGTTTGAGCGAATAGACCCCTTATATGTCATTGACTTGAGTGTGCCAGAGCAACCTAGAATCGCCGGCGAGCTGGAAGTTCCTGGGTTCTCAAGCTATTTGCATCCGGTCTCCGACAGTTATTTGCTTTCGATTGGACAGGAGGTGGTAGAAGAGGGACTTTTTGGCGGCGTGAAATTTGAGTTATTTGATGTGCGTGACATTGAAAATCCTAGTTCTTTGAGTCGCCACGTTGTCGGCGAGAACGGTACTTGGACAAACGCGAATCATGACCTTAGGAGCGTGAGCTTTTTACCCAATGGCGATAATCAACTAAGAGTTGCCTTGCCCATTGTAGTGTATGACACACCGAACCCCGACACTTCTTATGATTATTTTGATTGGACATTTAGTGGCCTACAGCTACTTGAAATAAACGGATTGAACGACGAAACAGTGCACTTGGATTTGGCTGGAAATCTGATAACAGAGCATAGAGACGGGCAGCTGTCCTTTATCGGATCCGGGGGCGATGGCAGAAGTATATTACACGACGAGAGCGTATTTTTTGTTTACGGTAATAAAATCTGGAGTAGCTTTTGGGACAGCCCCGACGTATCTGTGGGCCCTCAATAGGCGTGACTTTCGGTGCTGCCCGTCCTTTTGTAAGCGCGGTTCCGATTTTTCCTAGAGGCACAATCTCAAGCGAACTATTTTTATTGTTTCTGTAAGGTGCAACTATCTCGGCGCTTTTTACCGGGCCGTTTCCGCTTTGATACAGCCGCACCGATTTTCTTGTAAAGATTTATAGCCATGCACCAGAACAGACACATCACCCTGTGGTGCAAATTATCGAACAAACAAAAACTTTGCTCGATAATAGAGTGTTAATCCCAGCTAATCTCTGCGCCTAGAATGAGGGAGTACTGAAAATGGACGACGCTTTTATGGACGTTGACTGGCCGCCGGAGCCAGATCCCAATTTATTAGCCGCTGCAACAGCGGGAACAGCCGTATTTGCGGCAATATCTGCTGTTAGCAGCTTCAATAAAATTGATCAAGTTAAAGTGCTGAATGGATACATTGATGAAATAATCGATCTGCAATATCCTGCTATTAAGGCAATTCAGAAGCTAGGTATTCGATTTGGAATTGACCTAGATAGTTATTTCATAAAGGATATAAATTTTGAGCTAAAGGGATATCACCAGTCTTTCAAAACGTTAGCCGATATGATGATTGAAACAGATCGAGGTGTAGGTTTTCCCGCTAATGGACCAGACTACCATACTAGACTTGAGTCATTGATGTGGAAAACACAAAATCTAAGTAATAAACTTGCAGGGTATGGCCATGCCACTCATCAATGTTTGTTTGCCAGCATAATAATTCTGGACGCTATGTTTAAATTAACTAAGGTCGATTTCCCGTATAGAATTTCCTATCTTAAGCAAAGGCTAGAGGATATATCCAATATTGAATCGAAATTCGAAGCACATATTGGCACTCTTATCAATTCGAATGAAAACCTCTGTGTTACTGAATCTATTAATGGTCTACGTGTAGAGACACTTTCTGGCCCAGCTGATATGGGCTACCCATCAGGAGAGATCCGCGGAAATCCTAAGGATGGTTTTGAATTCAGGCTTTCAGTATTGGGTCAGGATAGACCGTTTCGGCCTGTAACAGAAGGGCCTAGCAGCAGCCGCTATTTAAAGATGCAAAATATTTATGGTGCGGCGGAAAACAAAGTAGAAGGAATCGAGAAGGGCGTTTTGATTTTTGTAAGAACTGCTAGGAAAAATGTCGAAAAACTAATTTCCAGATACGAAAAGCAAATGGGAATCGCGAAACCGGTAGTAAATAAGCAGCTTTGGAAAACCGTTATGAGGGATTTTCAACGGTTACAGACAAATCTCTAGTTAGCTTGCAATATGTGGCTATAGAGCAATATTTTGTAGTCTAGATATTTGTGAGCCCATTCCCAAAACGTGAAGAATTAATGGTGGCAGCGATTCTTGATAATAGAGGTTGTACGTGCTTTACGGGAACAACGTCACGTAACAGGCAGCCATCAACATAGTCTACCAAAGGCACAATTTAGATTCTGCCGTGTGGGACAGGGCTTTAACTGCCAACTTTTCATGGTCTTGATTAATCATCTACACAATATTTGAACCCGGGTTTGAAATAAAGACACAATAATTATATACAGCTATGAGCTATACAGCGGGAAAGCTTGTTTGAGTTATAAGAGTGTATTGAGCGACTTGTGTGTCGTAATTCGATTATAGATAGTCATTAAACTCACTGTTGTTGTAGAACACCAAGATGCTTTCCTTTTGTTTCTGCTGTAATGCTTATTTCCATCGCTGCTTCCGACGTATAAAAAATGCAGTCCGATTGGTGAATTGGTTGTTTTTCATCGAATTTCAAGCCGCTATTTGTTTTTAACGTCGTTCGTGGATTCGGCGATGATAGTGATCTTTGTACAGCCTTCGGTTATATCCTTAAAAATGAAAGCTCCCTCCATGTTGTTGAGTTTTTCATAAGTTTCTCCCTCCCTAGGATTTAATAGTGTACCGCAAGCCATAGGGTTTCTACGTCGGGATCTGTCCAAGTTACCCTGTGCTTGGTACCTGCTGGTATATTGATATGGCTGCCTTCCTTAAACTGAAGCGGCCGTGCATGCTCACACTCAAGGGTGGCTGATCCTCGCAGCACTACAACCCACTCATTCTTATTTTGCTTATACCATCCCTCTTTGGGGGACGTATGCCCCTTAGATATTATGCGCTCGATTTTTACTGACGTACTATCAATGATCGATTCGAAGTTTTCTTCGCTCATATCCTGAGGTATGGATTCAAAAATATTTTTAACCTTCATAGTGGCACTCTCAGGCGAAGACTTGGCCCATTACTTTGAGCTTGTTGATCTATTAACAATAGTTGTTCTTAGAATAAAGAAAATAGCTAAAAGATACACCACTGTCGCAAAATGTTTAACAACAACTTTGAATGGCGCCAGTGCTTCATAGGCAAGGACACCATCGGTAATGGGCATTACTGTTCCAAAAAGAGCGCCCCACATCAATACAACGAAATTTCGGGTGTGCAATAGATAGGCAAAAATCAATGTTATAAAAAGAGTGCGGGAACCGTAGATTGTGATCCAGTCGGCATCCATGGTCGAGAACAACTCGGTGCCTCTCACACTTGAAAAAGCTATGGGGTCGAGATAGGAAAAAACACCATAAAATCCTTGTAACAAAATCATTAGAAGAATCATTATAGAGGCTGTTTTTTCCAATCGGGTGCTTTTAGCTGTCATAGACTACCTACATTATCAGGAATTTCGGCAGAGCCTAACACCCATCGTCTGCCAGTGGCAAATGTTGATTGTCTATAGATTGTGGGTTACCACCGAGACGAGAAGACGCCAATTAATCGAGGCCTCAAGTTCTCGTTCCCGCGACAGCTTCATTTTTTGCTAAAGTAATAATACAGGGAAAATCTCCAGCATGTTTCTATCAACGTTCTTTATTGTGAGAGGAACGAATATTAGCTTGTCACGCAGACAAATTAAGCGGGCTAGATGCTAATCGAACTATAGAATATGGCAGCAGACATAAGTACCACAGATAACACTCGGTAACCCGATTGGATGAGTAACAATTTTATACCCCAAGCACAAAAGAGGTTGTCAGAGAGTAGTGCCGGAAAAATAATGAGCAAGCCTAATAGGGAGCCCAGGCCAATGGCATCGCCGAGACTTTGTGGGGCAATGGCACAAAGTAGTATAGCAACGCCAGTGGCGGTGAGAATACTTGCAATAATGCTGCCTAGCAGTGCTGGAGTTTGACCGTCCAGGGTTTCCGGGGTTTTGCCAATACTCTTCATCCACAGTGGGCCAAAAGCGACTGGACTATACCAAAAAGCACCCAGTAACATGCCGATGACAGTGCCGGTGAAAATGCCAAATATACTGATCTGCGATAAATCCATTAGTATTCCTTATTAACGTGCTGAAATAGCGCTGTTACATTACTTTGCTGTTGCAGCTCAATGTCTTTTCGAGTTCCCCGTCGCTGCCTGGACCAAAAGAGTTGAACAGGGCGAGCAGGAAACGAATCGTGCAGAATGATATCGCTGGGCCGCTACCGGTAAAACCGGCACAATTGTGCTAAGAACCTACGTATCACCAGCAACAATTCCCGAGTCAAAATACCTGCTAGCTTCCCCACTACTCATGCCAAGAACATCCATCAATATTTCCTCGGTATGCTGTCCCAAGCGCGGTGCGGGCTGTACCGGCAGGCGTTCGGCCGCGCCAAATCCCAGCGGATTATGCGGCACTAAATATCCTCCAATGCCCGGCTGTTCTACTTGCTCAAATAACGGGTTGTCGGTGGAGCAGTCAATATCGTTATGCACTAATTCCGATACGCTCTGATATTTGCCCCAACAGACACCGGCGGTCTCAAGCTCTGCGGTAAGTGCAGTATAGTCGCGGGCGGCAAACCAGGGTTCGAGTAACTGGCAAATTGCTTCTCTGCCACGGTAGCGATCGCCTTCGCGGCTGAAATCCAGGCCCATAGATTGGCCTAGGCTGGCAACAGCTTGCTCGAGTCCCGTCACTTTAAGAATAGCCCGCCACTGATTACCACTAACACCGACTATCATTACTCGGCCGCCGTCACGGCTTTTGAAGTCGCGGCCAAAGGTGCCGTAGATATGATTACCAATAGGCTCTCGCTCGCTACCATTAATCATGGCCTCGCCGATATAACCGAGATGGCCCATGGTGGCCAATGCTACGTCCGCCAGTGCCAGTTTTACAAATTGACCTTTGCCGGTGCGAGTCCGCTGGCGTTCTGCAGCCAGCAGGCCCAGGGCGATATGTTGCCCGGCGATAACATCCCAGGCGGGAAGGGGGGCGTTGATCGGTTCGCCGCCGTTGGATGTACCCGTTAGGTTTGGAAAGCCCACCTTGCTGTTGACGGTGTAATCCAGCGCGCTGCCGCCGTGGCGGTCACCGGTGAGGTTCAGGTAAATTAAATCCTCACGATGGGCGCGTAATTGTTCATCAGCCAGCCAGCCCCGGGCGGGAAAATTGGTAAGAAAAAGCCCGCTGTCATCTCCCGGTACTGTAATCAGCCGGGTTAACAGCTCACGCCCCTCTGTGGTTTTAAAGTCTACCGCAATTGAACGCTTGCCCTTGTTGAGGCTGTGCCAATAAATACTTTCGTTGTTTTCGGTCACTGGCCAGCGGCGGTAGTCTATGCCGCCGCCGATAGGGTCGAAGCGAATAACATCGGCGCCCAGTTGCGCAAGGGTCATACCGCCAGAGGGGGCTGCAACAAAGGCACTGCCCTCTACTACGCGCAAGCCCGACAAAACGTTTTGCATGGTACTTCTCCTGTGGTGTTTTAGGCAGTGTTAACCGGCATTGTTACTGGCATTGGCAATGAGTTCGCGGGAGATCACTTTTAATGCCAGTGTCTCTTCGGCGCCCTCGAAAATAGACAGTACCCGGGCGTCGACAAAATAGCGACTGACGTGGCTCTCTTCGGCATAACCCATGCCTCCGTGAATTTGCAGGGCCTCCCGGGTAACCCATTCCGCCGCCCGGCAGCTAAACAGTTTAACCAGGCTCGCCTCCATCTTGCCAGCGCCGGCATCTAACATACGAGCAACGCCATAGCTGAACTGCCTCGATGCAGTGAGCGCTGCCCACATGCGGCCCAGCTTGACCTGGGTTAGCTGATAATCACCAATAGGGGCGTCGAAAACTTTGCGGTCACTGGCGTAACTGACGGCCTGTTCCAGCGAGGCCTTCATAACTCCACAGGCGCGAGCAGACGTTTGTATACGACCACCAGACAGCCCAGCCATGGTTAGGTAAAAGCCCTTGCCCTGACCGCCGTCACCGCCGACTAGGGCGCTGTCCGGTACAAAAAATGCCTCGAAGGACAAGTCGAAGGAGTGCATACCACGGTAGCCTATGGTGGCGATGGCACGCCCAGTCAGTTGACCGCCCTGGGTATTTTGATAGCTAAATTCGTGACCCGGGAAGCGTGGCTTTTCTACCATAAACATACTGAGGCCGCGGTGGCCTTTACTGCGATCGGGGTCGGTGCGAGCAATAGCCACTACTACATCGGCTTTGCCGGCAAAAGTACACCAGGTTTTGGCACCGTCTAACAGCCAGCCGCCCTCTGTTCTAGTAGCTTTTAACGCGAGCCCGGCGACATTAGAGCCGTAGTCGGGTTCGGTAATAGCGATGGCGGCGAGTTTCTCTCCGGCGGCCAAGAGTGGCAGCCACATATTCTTTTGCTCTTCAGTACCGCCGGCCAACAGCGCCCTAGCGGCGATTTCCGGGCGAGTGATCAAACTGCCCGCTGCGCCCAGGGAGCCACGAGATAGTTCTTCGGTCACCACCAGCATGCCAATACTGTCGTGCCGCTCGTCGGGCATTAGCCCGCCATACTGCTCGGGAATACAGGTGCCAAAACAACCCATTTCGGCGGCACCGGAAATAATTTCGTCGGGAATGTCGGTGTCAAAGCGATGGATATGCTCGGCCCGGGGCATCACCACTTCTTCGGCGAAGCGGGCAAAAGCGTCACGAATCATGTCTTTTTCTTCCCCCAGTCCACTGGGCAGATGTACGCTACCGCGCTGCAACAACTGTGCACCAATAGCGGCGTAGTGGGCCACGTCACCGTGTTCAGTCAGAAAGCCCGCCAGTGGTTCGTCACCCATTAGGGATAATAATTTTCGGTTAGAGAGTCCGGCTTCAGTGGCGTGGGATAACAATCGCTGCCAAACCGAGCGCACATTTTCGGCACAAAATGCTAGTGCAAGGGGCACTGCCTGACTGTCTTCACTACAGACCTGTTGCGCGTATTTGAGCATAACCTTCGCGGCTTCCAGCTCGGCGGCGCAAAAAGCTAATTCATAACTTACCTTTTGATGGGCATCGAGCTGGGAAGGTGCAAACTGGCCATCGACAGTACACAGGCGATTGAGGTGGGCTAGCCCGCTGTCGAGCTGCATTTGCAATAGGGTAAGGCAGTCGCTGGCTTGCCCTAGCTGTTGAGATTGTTGTTCGGTCACTACCGTACTCCTTCAGGTGCAATACATTGGCGCAAAGGGCATTCGCATACACCTTATCATTGCGCTACAGCCACCCTTTTTAGGGGGGCTGGCTTCATATCGGGAAAATACTACGGCGCCTAGTAGAAAGAGATGGCGCGCCAATGTCAAACGGGAATTTTTAGAGGCTCTAGCAGCCGCCGCTCAGCAGCGATGGTTTTTTGGGTCCCGGCCGGCTTCGCCACCCTCTAGCTATTTGAACCTTGGCTATGCCCGGCAAGAAGCAGGATTGGGGATGAATGATAGATCCGGTAGTTATTGTCGCCGTCTTGCATGCCGGCAGCGTTGCGGCATAATTACCTTTTGGCCGGGCTATCAACTGATTGTCTAAAATTATTGTTAACAAATTATCGCCAGGAATCTTGGCCTGATCGATCGAGGAGACAGCAACATGACCGACAACGCGAACCTCTACGCGCACTTTCGGAAAAATTTCCCTGAGGACCTCGATACCGTACTGTTGGTTACCGAACAGGGGCGTCGTGTAAGTTATGCCGAGGCCGATGAAACCTCGGCGCGTATTGCAAACTGTCTGCTGCAATGCGGCGCGGTGGCGGGCGACCGGGTTACGGTGCAGGTAGAAAAATCTACCGAGAATTTACTTTTGTATCTTGCCTGTTTGCGGGCGGGGCTGGTTTATCACCCGCTAAACACGGCTTACACAGCGGCGGAATTAAGCTACTTTCTCGGCAATGCCGAGCCGACTATTGTAGTGTGCGGCAGTGCAGGACTGGCCACTATCGAAGCGATTGTAGCTGAGGAACCAGCTATTAAGACGATATTGACTCTCGATGCCGATGGCAGCGGCAGCTTGATGTCGCAGGCGGCAGCGGCCAAATCCGAGGCTGAGTTAGCCCAGCGCAAGGGCTCTGACATGGCGGCGCTGCTGTATTCGTCCGGCACGACTGGGCGGCCCAAGGGTATTATGTTGAGCCACGATAATCTTCGCAGCAACGCGCAAACCCTGGTGACGAGCTGGGGTTTTACTGCCGCGGATCGGTTGCTGCATATGCTGCCGATATACCACGTACACGGCCTGTTTGTGGCGGTAAGCTGCGTGCTGATGAGCGGTGCTAGCATGGTCTGGCACCGCAGTTACAGTGATCGGGCCGCGGTTGCTGCAATGCCCGGTTGTACGGTGATGATGGGGGTTCCCACGTATTACACTCGGCTGTTGAACAATGCCGACTTTGGGCCGGATTGCTGCAGTACCATGCGTTTGTTTATATCTGGCTCGGCGCCGCTGCTGGCGGAAACCTTTGTCGACTTTGAAGCGCGCAGCGGGCACCGTATTTTGGAGCGTTACGGCATGTCCGAGACCGGTATGAATACCTCTAATCCACTGTTCGGTGAGCGCCGAGCCGGCACTGTGGGTCCGGCCTTGCCCGGAGTAGCACTGCGAGTAGTCGACGATGCCGGTCAATCCCTGGCTGAGGGCGAGATCGGTAACCTGCAAGTGCGCGGGGATAATGTATTCTCTGGTTATTGGCGTATGCCGGAAAAAACCGCCGAGGATTTTACCGTTGACGGTTTTTTCAACACCGGTGATAAAGCTACCATCTCGGATGGCTATGTCGCTATTGTTGGCCGTGCCAAAGATTTGGTGATTTGCGGTGGTCTCAATGTCTACCCAAAAGAAATTGAACTGGTTATCGACGATATTCCGGGCGTAAAGGAATCGGCGGTGATCGGCATTCCCCACGCCGATTTTGGCGAAGCCGTGTTGGCTGTGATTATTGCGGATGACAATGTGGGTAACAACGTAGGTAACAACGTAGCTAGTCCACTGCCCAGCGCTGAGGCTATCATCGATCACTGCAAAACCCAGTTGGCCAACTTTAAAGTACCCAAGCGGGTAGAGGTGATAGCAGTGCTGCCGCGCAATGCCATGGGCAAGGTTCAAAAAAATCTGTTGCGGGAACGGTTTTCTACCTCCGTCTGAGAGCGGTGGGTTATTTTGTTAGTTGAGGTCGATGGCCTGCGCGGTGATCCGGCGTATACTATCGATCTCTAGTACCGACCTCTACTAGCGACCCCTAATACCAAGGGAAGCACCCCCCTACTGAGTTGAGCCATGGAATCGATTATTGAAGAGCTGAGAGCCTGTAACGAGCCAGTACCGGTACCGCTGGAACTGCCGGATATGGACGATATTATCGACGCCGAGGAAATACTACTGCTGTCACTGGACGGCGAGTTTAGGAAATTTATGTTGACCGTCAGCGATGTCGTGTTTGGCACAATCGAGCCGGTTACCGTGGCTGACCCCAATTCTCATACCTATTTACCAGAGGTTGCGGCAACAGCTTGGTCGCTGGGCCTGTCTCGGGAGTTGATTCCCCTGTGTGAATACCACGGCGGTTATTACTGTACTAATGAGGCCGGTGAAGTACTGCTTTGGCAAAACGGCGAGATGAGCGATGAGGAACCCTGGCCCGATGTGTGGCAGTGGGCCCAGGGCATTTGGCTGGGCGGTTATGACTAGCTCCCAGCGCCTCGGCGGGCCACTGCTTACCGAACTTCCTATTTTGTACTCCTTTCGTCGTTGTCCCTATGCTATTCGCGCGCGTTGGGCACTGCATTTGTGCGGCCTGAGTGTTGAGCTGCGAGAGGTATTACTGCGGGACAAGCCCCCCTGCTTGGCGGGCTATTCGGCTAAAGCTACGGTGCCGGTACTGGTATTGGCCGATGGTAGCGTGATCGACGAGAGTATCGATATTATCCATTGGGCGCTATCGGTGGCTGACCCCCGGGGTCTGTTACACCCGCTGAGCGATAAAGATTGCGAGCAAGCCCGGCGCCTGATCGCGCAGAACGACTATGAGTTCAAACCGCTGCTGGATCGTTATAAATACGCAGATCGCTATCCGCAGCAATCGCAGCTGGAGTACCGCCAACAGGCAGAATTTTTCCTGGTGTTGTTGGAGGAGCGATTGCAGCGGAGTGAATATCTGCTGGGAGCCAGGCTATCACTGGCTGACGTGGCAATGTTGTCTTTTATTCGCCAGTTTGCCGCGGTGGACAAGATTTGGTTTGGCCAAAGTCCCTATCCGGCGCTGCGGCGTTGGTTACAATGTGGTCTAGCGAGTGAGAGCTTTGTCGCAGTGATGGCCAAGGTGCCGCGCTGGCAACAGGGGCAGGCGATGTGTCTGTTTCCGCCAGCTGTGCTCTAGCAGGGCGCTGTTTTTTTCACGTCTCTGCTCGTTAACCGTCTAGTCAACAAAAGCCCGCTCAATGACATAGTGCCCAGCTATGCCCTTGCGTGTTTCCCTAAAACCACGGCGATCAAGAATGGCGCAGCTGTCTTTTAACATCGCCGGGCTGCCGCAAATCATAAAGCGGTCATACTCGGTATCAATCGGCGGCAGGCCGATATCAGCGCTGAGCTTGCCACTGTCCAATAATTCGGTGATGCGGCCATTATTTTTAAAGGGCTCCCGGGTAACGGTGGGATAATAGATCAGCTTGTTGCGGATATCCTCCCCCAGGTATTCGTTATTGGGCAGGGCGTGGTCGATGGTCTCCCGGTAGGCTAACTCCTCAGCGTAGCGACAGCCATGGGTCAAAATTACCCGGTCAAACTGTTGGTAAGTCTCAGGATCTTTAATAATACTGATAAACGGGGCGAGGCCGGTACCGGTGCTGATCAGGTATAAATTGCGCCCCGGCAGCAGATTATCCAATATCAGAGTGCCGGTGGGTTTGTTGCTCAGCAGTACCTCGTCGCCGGGTTTTATCAATTGCAATTTGGAGGTGAGCGGACCGTCCGGCACTTTAATACTGAAAAATTCGAGCTCCTCCTCGTAGTTGGCACTGGCAATACTGTAGGCCCGCAGCAACGGTTTGCCCTCGGATTCCAGCCCCAGCATAGTGAAATGGCCATTTTTAAAGCGAAAACCGGAGCGGCGGGTGGTTTTAAAGCTGAACAGGCTGTCGGTCCAGTGATTGACGTCGGTTACAGTCTCTTTCAGTAATGTGCTCATTGTATGTCCACCTGCTCGTTTATGGTCATTGCTAATCAATAGGCACAAAGCATAAAACGATGTCCCATATAGGTAAAATGGGTTATTCTTATATTTATAATCGGTTTTGCCTGTTTATGGGCTGTCGGAATTACTTTTCTGTTCCTGCTACATCTATTTCAAATTTTTGGACGGAACAAAGGAACATTGCTATGCGATATACCCTGCGTCAATTGGAAGTCTTTTTGGCTACCGCCAACTATGAAAATGTTACCCGTGCCGCCGATAGCCTAGCTATGTCGCAATCTGCCGCTAGTGGCGCGCTGAAGGATTTGGAGCAGCAATTTGATGTGCTGCTGTTCGACCGGGTTGGCAAACGACTACAGGTTAACGAACTGGGACGATTGTTGCGGCCCAAGGCCGAGGCCTTTTTGGAGCAGGCTAGGGAATTGGAGTCGGAGCTGTCTACTCATCAGCATGTCGGCAGTTTAAAATTGGGGGCCACTCTTACTATTGGCAACTACCTGGCGGTAGACTTGATGGCGGAGTTTATGCGCGAAATTCCCGGTGCTCAGATCAGCCTAGAAGTGGCCAATACCGCCGCTATCGCTCGTCAAGTAGCCAACTTCGAGTTAGATATTGGGCTCATCGAAGGCGAGATCCAACACCCTGATCTGACAGTCAGTCACTGGCGCGACGATGAACTGGTGGTATTTTGCGCGCCCAATCATGTCTGTGCAGAGCGCGGTCAGCTCTCCGATGAGGATTTATTGGCAGCCCAGTGGATTTTGAGGGAGACCGGCTCCGGCACCCGCCAAGCCTTCGACCGAGCCATGCACGGGTTGTTATCAAATCAAACCATTGCGCTGGAGCTGCAGCATACTGAGGCCATTTTGCGAGCGGTGGAGGCTGGGCTGGGTATTTCCTGTCTATCGCGTATCGCCCTGCAGGACTCCTTTGCCCGGGGCACGCTGGTTCCGCTGGCAGTACCCCAGCGGGATTTGTCCCGGGCCTTCTACTTTATTTTACGCCGTGATAAATACCTCAGCGAGGGTATTAAAAAATGGTTGGAGCTGTGCCGGCGACCAGTGCTGGGTAGGTAATATTGTTCCGAGCAGGGGCGAGCAGAGTGCTTAGGCGCGGCATTTAGCTAGGATTATCAGCGACTTTGTCGCTGATGCTGTATATGAGTCGCGTTGTGTTGCCCGCCCAGATCCGATAAAATACCCGCCCATTTTATGAGCAATGCCCCCTACGCCTGCCCAGTGATTACCTGTTGCGGTGCGTTAGTTGAACGCGATAGTCCCGGCGCAGCGCCTACACCCGAGAGTAAACTATGTTTGAATTACACCCCAGCAAAGTGGCGACCGTCAAAAATGATGTGTTGTCCGGACTGACGGTGGCGCTAGCGCTGGTGCCAGAGGCGGTCGCTTTTGCTTTTGTCGCCGGGGTCGAACCACTGGTGGGCTTGTACGCCGCCTTTATGGTGGGTTTGATAACAGCCTGTATAGGCGGCCGTCCGGGTATGATCTCCGGGGCTACCGGCGCACTGGCGGTGGTAATGGTGGCGCTGGTGGCCGATCACGGGGTGGAGTATTTATTTGCGACGGTGGTATTGATGGGAATATTGCAGATTACCGCGGGGGCACTAAAACTGGGGAAATTTATCCGTATGGTGCCGCATCCAGTGATGCTGGGTTTTGTCAATGGCCTGGCGATTGTTATCTTTTTGGCTCAGCTCAGTCAATTTGGTACCCCCGGTGAAGCTGGTTGGCTTACGGGCACCTTTATGGAAGGCACTATCATTGATATTGCCTGGTTGGAGAGCGGGCAACTAGGTATGTTATTGGGTCTGATCGCGTTAACCATGGGTATTATTCACTTCCTGCCGCGCTTTACCACCGCCATACCCTCGTCGCTGGTCGCCATTTTGGTGGTTAGTTTCTTGGTATTTGGTCTCAATTTGGATACCCGAGTTGTGGGCGACATCGCTTCTATTAAGGGCGGATTTCCTACCTTGCATATTCCGCAAGTGCCGCTATCGATGGAAACCTTTTTCATTATTCTTCCCTATTCGATCATCCTCGCCGCTATCGGCTTGATAGAGTCGCTGCTAACACTGCGTTTGGTAGACGAAATTACCGAGACCCGGGGTCACGGCAACCGTGAGTGCATCGGTCAGGGCGTGGCCAATACCGTTACTGGTATGTTTGGTGGCATGGGCGGCTGCGCGATGATTGGCCAGAGCATGATTAATGTTAACTCCGGCGGCCGCGGCCGGCTGTCGGGTATTACTGCGGCGCTGTGTTTACTGCTGTTTATTTTGGTGGCCTCATCGCTGATAGAAAAAATTCCGCTGGCGGCACTGATCGGGGTTATGTTTATCGTGGTGATAGGTACCTTCGAATGGAGTAGCTTTCGCATAGTTGGCAAAGTGCCCCGTAGCGACGCCATGGTATTGGTGTTGGTATCGGCGGTTACTGTAGCTACCGATCTAGCCGTGGCGGTGGTAGTTGGGGTGATAGTATCGGCCCTGGTTTTTGCCTGGGAACACGCCAAACACATATTAATTGAGGCGCGGGAGGATCATAAGGGCTCCACTGTTTACGCCGTGACCGGTCCGCTATTTTTTGGTTCGGTAACCGCCTTCTTGGATCGCTTCGACCCCAGCCAAGACAACGACGATGTGATCATTGACTTCGCCCGTTCCCGGGTGGCTGATCACTCCGGGTTAGAGGCGATCGACACCCTGGCCGACCGTTACCTCAGTGCCGGTAAAACTCTGCATCTTGTTCACCTCAGCAGCGAGTGTCGCACGCTGTTGAATCGGGCCGGCTCAATGGTGGAAGTCAATGTTATCGAAGATCCTCAGTATTTTGTCGCCGATAACGCCCTGGGCTAACACCGCAGCCGTCACCTAATTGCCCCGAGCTGCCATGTTGCGCATTCGCCAGATAGGCCTTTTTGCCGGCCCGCTTATTTTTATAGGCTTAACGCAGCTGCCGCCACCGCTAGGTCTCAGTACACAGGGATTGTTAGTGCTGGCGGCGGCACTGTGGATGGCAATCTGGTGGACTACTGAGGCGGTGCCGATGGCGGTAACCGCTTTTCTCCCCCTTATTGTATTTCCGCTGTTGGATTTAGCTAGTCTCAAAACCGTGGGCAGCAGTTATGCCAGCAAAGCGGTGTATTTAACCCTGGGCGGTTTTATTATCGGCCTCGCTCTGCAGCGCTGGCAGCTGCATATACGCATAGCATTGCTAACGGTGAGGGCGGTGGGCAGCCAACCACAGCGAGTAGTGGGCGGTTTTATGTTGGCCAGCGCATTTCTATCAATGTGGATTACCAATACAGCCACAACGGTAATGATGTTGCCCATTGCCTCTTCCGTGGCGTTATTACTGGCTGATGGTGAGGAAGTGGGTGATAGCGTAAATAATGCCGAGCGCCGAGCGCACTTTGGCACAGCGCTAATGCTGGGGCTGGCCTATAGCGCCAGCATTGGCGGTATGATGACGCTGGTAGGCACTTCAACCAATGTAATGTTTAAGGGTTTTTTCGAGGATAACTACGGCCTCGAGATCGATTTTTTGGATTGGATGATGGTGGCAGTACCGATAGGTTTATCGCTATTGCTAATTGCCTGGTGGCTATTGACCCGGCTGCTGTTCCCCTGCGCAGGTGCTGAACAGGGGGCCATTAGCGCGGCCATCGATAATAAGCTTGCTGAACTGGGGCCGATGAGCAGTCCGGAACGGCGCACGCTGTTGGTATTTTCACTCACTGCCGGGCTCTGGGTCGGCAAGTCCTGGCTGCAACCACTGATCGGCGATATTAAACTTAACGATGCTTCGATTGCCATGTTTGGGGCACTGCTGTTATTTGTTATCCCCGCCGACTGGCGCCGCGGCAGCTTTTTATTGAGCTGGAGCGATACCCGGGAACTGCCCTGGGGCATTTTAATACTACTAGGTGGTGGTTTGGCTCTGGCCGGAGCGATGAACGACTTTGGTGTGGCGAGCTGGATTGGTGCCAAGATTAGTGCCTTCGACGAGTTGCCGATCTGGCTGTTGATAGTGGCCACCGTTACTCTTATTGTCTTTTTGTCGGAGCTGATGAGTAATGTTGCCACCCTGACTGCCTTTTTACCGGTTATTGTTGCGGTGGCCCTGGGTTTTGGTGAAAACCCCTTGTTGCTGGCGCTGCCGGCGGCCTTTGCTGCGAGCTGTGCGTTTATGCTGCCGGTGGCAACACCTCCCAATGCCATCGTCTTTGGTAGCAACTTGCTAAATATTCCGCAGATGGCCAGGGCCGGTCTACTGCTCAACGTTATCGCCATACCGCTGTTAGCCATAATCTGTTATTTCCTCGCTAGCCAAGTGTTCGAACTGCAGTTGGGCCTGGTGCCGGACTGGGCCAGCGCAAGCTCCTGAGTCAGCTGCTATTGGCGCAGCGCTTGTAGTGGTGTGGACGATAGATGAACCATTTCCCAGAGCCAACAGATGTGACGTAATAGCTGTGTCGATGTCCGCCCCTGAGCTATTATTAAAGTCGGCAATTTAACCCGCAATAGTAGCGACTGTAATTTTTCCAGTGAGGTGGCCATATGAATAGTGCTGATGATAATCCCCCCAATACCACTCTGACCGAGGGCATTGGTAATAAAAAATGGTATTTGGATACCGGCGGTGAACCCCAGGGCCCCTATTCGTCGGCGCAGATTATCGGCGGTCTAAAACAAGGCAAGGTCAGCCAGGATATGTTGTTATTCGGCCCTGGTATGGATAAGTGGGAGCCTGTGGGCTGGCACCCAACGTTTAGTGTGGAGGCGGGGCTGGGAAAAAAACCCGCGCTGCCTAAAGCTACTTTCCACCGCCAGCAGTTTGTTCACGATATTGATTTCACCGTGTACGGCGACGATATGCAATACGTTGAGATTGAGTTAGATCCCAACGAGGCCGCCATCGCCGAGGCCGGGGCGATGATGTATATGGACAACGCTGTCGCGATGGAGACGGTATTCGGCGAGGGCGATCAGGGCGGTGTGGTCAACAGTTTACTGGGAGCGGGTAAACGGTTGTTGACCGGTGAGAGTCTGTTTATGACAGTGTTTAGCAACAGCGGCCCTGATAAGCAGCGGGTGGCGTTTGCAGCCCCCTATCCGGGCAAGATTATTCCCCTCAACCTAGCCGAATTTGACGGTGAAATTGTATGCCAAAAGGATGCCTTTCTGTGCGCCGCCAAGGGTGTCACCATCGATATCGCCATTCAGAAAAAGATTGGCACCGGCCTGTTTGGCGGCGAAGGTTTTATCATGCAAAAACTGCGTGGCGACGGACTGGCTTTTGTCCACGCCGGTGGCAGCATCCACAATGTTGAACTGGCTCCGGGGCAGCGCCTCAAGGTCGACACCGGCTGTCTAGTGGCGCTGGAAAAAACCGTTAACTACGACATCGAATATGTCGGTGGTATTAAGAGTGCACTTTTCTCGGGGGAGGGGCTTTTCTTCGCTCAGCTAACAGGTCCGGGCAATGTGTGGCTGCAGTCGATGCCTCTTAGTCGCCTGGCTGGCAAACTCAGCTCAGCATTGCCCGCTCGAAGTGGTGGTAGCGCCACAGTGGGTGAGGGTTCACTTATCGATTCTCTGGGGGGAATCGGAAATATACTAACCGGGCGCTAGCAATCAGTTGAAGTTCATCCAGCTGTTGAGCGCGGCCAGACGAAATTGGCTGCCATCAAATTCCAATACCAAGCTGTCTTTCAAAATCGCGGTAATACGCAACTGGGGTGATAGCTGGGCCCCGGTTTTCAGCTGCTTGCCATTTAATACCACCATGCCACCAGCCTCGGCATAGATATGCACGGTATAGTCTATAGTCGGCACCCTGCGTTGTAAGCGCTGGGGCATCTGTGCCAGCAGCGGGATGCTGTTGAGAATAGCGAGGCTGCTATCGATGGCGGTCGATGGCTTGGCTACTGTTTTTGATGGCACCTGTGCCGATATTGTTGGCTGCCGTATTGCTTGCGCAGACTGCTGTCGATAGAGGGCGTCGATCGCGGCTGTCGCAGTAGTAGTGGCACCAGTACCCGTGTTCGCCAACTCGGTTATGCCTGTCACTGCGGTCTTTGTCGTTGAGCTCTTAGTCATTGCGGTTTTGGTCGCTGTGGTCTTAGATGGGGCTGCTAGCACCGGTGCCGTAGTCCCCGAGTTTACATCTGTCGCGGCTTCTCCGGCAGGCCGGCTCTGCTGATAGAAAAACCCCGCCACCGCCACCAGTACCAGTAGCTCTAGGGCCCAGCGCAGCAGCGGTAGGGAGCCGCTGGTGTTAGATTGGGCTCCACCGCTAAGGCCCGCGGTAAGCTGCGGGTTGCCGCGCTCGCGGTCTGCGCGGTTGAGTGCATCAAGTATTAAGGACATGTGCTAGTGCTCTGTGGCGGCGTTGGAAGGGAAGTTAGTGTCTCGCAACAACGCTGGGGCCAAGTTGAGTTGTTCGTTGAGCGCCAACAACGTCTTTAAACCGACTACGCCGTCTGCTCGCAAACCGCTATTGCGTTGAAATAGGGTCACTCGCTGGGCCAGAGCAGCGTTAAACTGATCCTCTGCCAGCGGCTGCGGCTGTCTATCGAGTTTGGCGAATTGGCGGCTTAGCCACTGGACCAACTCGCCGCGCTCGCCCTCGGCAATGGCTCCTTGGTAGCCGCTGGGGGGCCGCCAGATAAAGCTGAATTCGCCGCTCCACTGTTGACCCAACTGCTGTAAAGTAAATTGCTGGCGGCGACCGTCTCGGTACAAAACCGCGCTATCGCCCGCCAGTGCTAGCAACAGCGCGTAGCGCTGCATTTTGCCGGTAGTGACTAGGGTAATGACTGCCGGTCGATTGACTGCGATTAAGTCTTGCCACGATTTGGCCTGCATCGTCTCGCAGCGCAGTTCTGCATCGCTCTTTTTATTACAATCGATGGGCTGGCCCAGTACTGCAGCCAAGTCAGTTTGGGCCCCAGAACGTGTTGCAGACCACATTGTTGGTGGCGATTGAGTAGTGGCTGTCAGTAGTGACTGAACGGGTGATTGCCGTGCCAGAGCAGGGTCCGATTGACTTTGTTGTTGCTGCTCGGATGAAACCGGCGCGGCGGAGACGGGCGTTGTCATGGTATTGGTATTTGCTACTTGTGGTGCCGGTGCGGGGGTCTCGGCAAGATAGCGCCCGGTCAGTAACGCCGCCAGCAGCAGCGCGGCCATCGCCAGCCATAACTCCGGCTTCAACCGACTGTACCCACGCTGGGGCGGCTCTTCTTCACCCATCACTTCGATAGACGCCTGTTTGAGAATAGCCCGGTTCACTACACAGAGATCATTGCCGTAGGCCCCCAGTAACATGCGGTCGCACAGTACGTTGATTACCCGCGGAATGCCCCGGCTAATGCGATGCAGGCGCTTGATGATGGCGGTGGGGAAAATCGGCCGTGCGGTGGTCGCTAAGCCGGCAATTTTTAGCCGGTGATCGATATAGTCAGCGGTTTCCGCGAGATTGAGCGGCTTCAACTGGTAGCGAGCGGTTATTCGCTGGGCCAACTGGCGCAGTTCGGGTCTGTTGAGTAAAGTACGCAGCTCCGGCTGGCCGACCAGAATAATCTGTAGTAGCTTCTCGGTATTAGTCTCTAGGTTAGTCAGCAACCGAATCTGTTCCAGTACTTCGAATTGAAGGTGCTGGGCTTCATCGATTAGCAGTACGGTTTTTCGGCCCCGAGCGTAATTTTGCAGCAAAAACTGGTGCAATTTGTCACTGAGTATTTTCAAGCTCTGCGCGCCGCCGCGGTAGTCTATTTGCAGCTCGTCGCAGATACTGGCCAATAGCTCCAGCGTGTTGAGGGCGGGGTTTAGGATGATGGCGATATCGCTGCGCTCGGGCATTTGCTCCAGCAGTGATCGCACTACCGTGGTCTTACCGGTGCCCACCTCACCACTTAGCAAGATAAAGCCGCCACCAGAACCCACTCCGTATGACAGGTGCGCCAGTGCATCCCGGTGCCGTGCACTCATAAACAGAAACCGCGGATCTACGGCGATAGAAAAAGGCGGCTCGGTCAGGGCAAAATAATTAAGATACATAACATCGAAAATTGAGTGGCATAAATTGCAGGGGTCGCCGCTTGTTGTTGCGCAGAGGTGCGCGATAATTGAAGTTGTCCGCCGCTTTTTGACTTGAATCGATGTCTGCAGCAGCATGGCTAGTATGGGCAACAAAACAGCTAAAAGCTATGTTAATAGGCGTGGGCAGATTACCATAAGACTGCGGCAGTGGGGCATCGGGCCTCAGCTTCACCAACGGATGCTACCGCTGCGCTGCGAATCCCTGGGAGCAATGTTATGGATAGAGAGGCGGTGAGACTGTACCTGCTAAGCAAACCGGAAGCATGGGAAGATATGCCCTTTGGCGACGGTGTGCTGGTGTTCAAAATTGACAAAAAAATGTTTGGCCTGTTGAGCCGCAACCAGAGCGTGAGCTTTATTAACCTCAAATGTGACCCTGATCAGGCCTTTATTTTGCGCGATATTTTTCCAGCGGTTAAACCCGGCTATCATATGAATAAAAAACACTGGAACAGTGTCTACTTGGACGGTTCAATTCCGCGCAGCGAAATCGAGCGTATGATCGATCATTCCTATAGCCTCGTGCTGCAGTCGCTGACAAAAAAACGCCGTATAGCTCTTGAAATTGTTCACGGTCCCGAGCGATTATATGGCCTGTAGTCAGTATTAAAACTAAGGACCGGTATGCAAACTAGTAGCAACCAGTACAGCAAGTCTGTGGCGAATGCCCTGTGAGCGAGCTGCAAAAGAGTTATCAAAAAGAGGGTTACGCATTGCTGCGCAATTTTTATAGCCAGGGACAGCTGCAATCATTGCTCGTTATTCTGCAAGCCTTTCACCAAAAATGGGTAGTGGACAATAGTGACGTTTACCATCGGCGCGCCATAAACAGTGCTGATATTACCCACGCAAAAACCCTCGACAATGCCCAGCGCAGAGAACTGTTTGCTTTTATCGGCAGCCACAAGCTAACCGATATCCTGCTGCAAATACTTCCCGAGGCGCCAGCTTTTATGAACAGCCAATTGTTTTTTGATCCCTTTAACGGCGAGCAAAAAAACTATTGGCACCGGGATATTCAATTCAACCCACTGTCTATTGAGCAACAACAGGCGATGTTACGCAGCAGCAATGTTATTCACTTTCGCATAGCATTAAAACCGGAACGGGGTTTGGAATTGGTGCCCGGTACGCATCTGCGCTGGGATACGGCAGAAGAATACGCCGTGCGAACCGGGGCTGCGGGTCACAGCTACTGTGACGATTTAGTCGAGGGCAAGAAGATTCCCCTACAGCCAGGTGATTTACTAATCTTTTCCGCCAATATGATTCACCGCGGGCTGTATGGTATGGATCGATTCGCCTTCGATTGTATTTTCTGCGATGCCGATCCACAGCTGGTCGCCTTCGCCAATAGCGATTGTTTACCTGATGTGACGCAGTTGGGTGCCATCGAAAATCCGCTGGCTTTTAATAACAGCATAGAATTAAAGCGGTCACCAGCATAAGCTAATAGTGGTTATCGCTAATTTGAGGATTACACTAAAACGGAGATAACATGTCAGAGATCAAGTTTTCCAATGCAGAGAAAGACATCATTGTTAGAAAGATAAAACTCTATTTTAGCGAAGAGCTGAATCAAGACATAGGCCAGTTTGATGCTGGTTTTTTACTCGACTTTTTTGCCGAGGAAATAGGAGGCTATTTTTACAATCGTGGCCTGTACGATGCCCAGGCCGTGCTGGAAGAGCGCTTGGACTCGTTTAAAGAGGCAATTTACGAGATCGAAAAGCCCGCCCAAGCCCTGCGCTAGCGCGCCTACTGGTTGCGAGTAGGCGGTGCGCAGCAACTGGGCTGCTGCAGCACGTTCGACAAAAGAGTAACAAAAACTCCCGAGCTGCCGCTAAGGTAGGATAGAATAGTTGTAAATTAAGTTAGGATAGACGGTTGCAGAATAGAACCATTAGCCGGCAAAATAGACATTTGTCGGGAATATAAACAAACAGGTTTTAACGTGGAAGATCAGGACGCCCTAATAGCTGTTGACCCTGCGCCGTTGCAGTGTCCCGTCGGTGAGCGCAGCTGCGCCGTTATCGATTTGGCCGCCGAACTGCGCCTAGAACTCGCCAGTATGGCTGAGCAGGCGCGCACCGATCCGCTCACAGGGCTTTACAACTTTCGCCATTTTCGTCTTAGCCTGGAACAGGAGATGGAGCGCAGTCTTCGTAGCGAGCAGCCCACAGCGCTGATCATGGTGGATCTTGATCACTTTAAACAAGTTAACGACCAGTGGGGTCACGAAGTCGGGAATTTGGCATTGATCGCCACCGCCCAGGCGCTGCAGCAGGCGACTCGAGGTCTGGATATTCTGTGTCGCTACGGCGGTGAGGAATTTGCGCTGATCTTACCGGCGACGGAATTACTACTAGCACAGCAGGTCGCGGAGCGCATTCGGGCCGCGATTGAAAACAGTCAAGTGATGGTAGAACAACAGCGCATTGCGCTAACAGCGAGTTTGGGTGTCGATATTTATACCCATCGCCAGGTCGACAGCCCCGAGCAATTTGTCGCCCGCACCGACGACTTGTTATACCAAGCTAAACAGACGGGTCGCAACCGGGTCTGTCACGGCTTGGTCGATGAGCTCAAGTCTCCTTTTGCGGTCAGTATCGAGGAGCGCGCGCTACTGTCGGGTTTTTTTGGCGAGGCCGAGGGCTGAGGCCTTGCTCCACTATCGTTAATCCTGCCCCCGCGGCTCTTATTCCGTCGCTTAAGGGCTAGTCATTGCTCGATCCAAACGACTGCAACTGTTATGTATTCCAAAAGTGAGTGCTAACCCTAGCCGCCTCACTATTGGGCTGTGTAAAGTTTAGCACTACTATATACTCGCCTTTTTCTTCGCACAAAAGGAACAGTTATGCGTTTACCCGTTATTGTCGGCATGGGGGGTGTCAATGCCGCCGGTCGCAGCTCTGACTTTCAAAATTACCGCCGCATGGTTATCGAGCTACTGCCCGCCGCCGAGCGCCAGCGCACCTTAGTGGGACTGGCCGTGATGATGGGCCTGGTCAGCGCTGAAGACGGCGGTGCATACAGCGCTGCCGGTGAGGCATTAAATGCTGATCAGGTGGCCGCTAAATTTGGTGATCAGGTGCTGGCCGGAACCCTAGTGCGGCGAGTAGAAATCAGTCATTTTGATGTCGACGCCCTGCACTGGCAAAGCAATGGCAGTCTTAGTGCCGACCCCGAGAACCCCATAACATTTTTACTGGCCAGCAATCAGCTGCCCAGTCCGGTCCCCGAAAACTGGACCGTTGAGCCGGCGGGGGACAAACAGATTAAAGTGACGGTCAGCGGCGAGCTCAACGTTAAATTCGACGGTCTGCGAGACTTTCCGGTCAAGGCGGCGGGGCAGCTGCCCAGCGGTTTCGACATCAGCATATTATACAAGTCGCGTTTTCAGCCCCGGGGCCTGCAGATGGCGTTGTTTGGCGCCACCGATGCTGTGCGTTCAATGGGTATTGAATGGAGTGAGGTGCTGGAACATATCCAGCCGGACCAGGTCGGGGTTTATTCCAGCAGCGGTTTTGGGCAGATGGACAGCAACGCCTACGGCGGCATGATGCAGGCGCGGTTGCGCGGTGATCGGGTCACTACCAAGGCGCTGGCGATGGGGGTTAACTCCATGCCCACCGACTTTATCAATGCCTATGTATTGGGCAATGTCGGCATTGCCAGCAGCTCAGTAGCGGCCTGTGCGACATTTTTATCCAATTTGCGCCACGCGGTGTCTGACCTACAGGCTGGCAAAGTGCGGGTGGCAATGGTGGGCAATGCGGAGGCACCGATCGGCCCTGAGCTGATGGACGGCTTTGGCACCATGGGCGCGCTGGCTACCGAAGAAAACATGCGCAAACTGTACGATGTTGAAGACGTCGACCACCGCCGGGCCAGCCGTCCCTTTGGCGAAAATTGCGGCTTTACCATTGGTGAGTCCAGTCAGTACTTTATCTTGATGGACGACGAACTGGCCCTGGAATTGGGGGCCCCCTGTCTGGGCGCTGTCAGCGACGTCTTTGTTGACGCAGACGGCGTTAAGAAGTCGATTACCGCGCCGGGTCCTGGCAATTACATCACTATGGCTAAGGCGGCGGCAGCCACTGTGGCAGTGGCCGGGGAAGAAGCGTTGCGGGACAAGAGTTTTGTATTGGCCCACGGCTCAAGTACCCCGCAAAATCGGGTTACCGAGTCGCAGATTTTCGATCAGGTGGCGGAGGCTTTTGATATTGAGCAGTGGCCGGTTTTGGCAGTCAAAGCCTATTTGGGTCACTCCATCGCCCCGGCCAGTGGTGATCAATTAGCGGTGGCGTTGGGTGCCTTTCAACACGGTTATCTGCCGGGTATTAGCACCATCGACAAGGTGGCCGATGACGTAGTGCAGGGCCGTCTTAAGATGGGGCCCGAACACCAGCTGCGGGATCCCGCGTCGCTGGAGGTGGCCATTCTCAACTCCAAGGGATTTGGCGGCAACAACGCCTCGGCGGTGGTATTGTCTCCAAGTCGCACCGAGGCGATGCTGGAAACACGCTACGGCAAGCAGGCGATGACAGATTATCGTCAGCGTCGAGAGCTGAGTCTGGCCACTGCCGCCGCGTATTTCAAGAGTGCAGACCGGGGCGAATACGCCCCTATCTACCGCTTTGGTGAGAATATGATTGCCGACGGCGATATCACCATCGACCGCCAACAGCTGAAGATTGCCGGAATGACCAATGCTATCGAGTTGCCCCAGCAAAGCCCCTACCACGATATGAAGGGCTAGCCGGTATTGCGCATGGCCGCGGCGATACCGGTAATGGTTACCAGTAGTGCCTTGGCCAGAGCGGGGGGCTGGTTATCACCGGCATCGCGGTAGCGTTTTAGCAGCTCCACCTGCAGCAGGTGAAGCGGGTCGCTATAGGGGTCACGCAGCGCGAGGCTGCGGGCAATTGCCGCCTCACTCTGTAATAGACTGTCTTGGTTTTTGATATTGTTAACACTGCTTATCATCAGCCCCAGCCGGCTGCGCAACTCCGCTCCGATGGACTGCAACGTGCCGCTGACTAATACGCGGTCGTAGTAGGCCGACAGGTCGCTGTCGGCCTTGGCCAAGACCATTTCTAACAGGTTAATCTGCGCTGTAAAATAAGGCCAGTGGTGGTACATATCGCGCAACAAATCCAACTCGCCGTCGTCGATCGCGTGATCAAAGGCCCGGTCAGTGCCCAGCCAAGCCGGAACCATTAAGCGTTTTTGCATCCAGGCAAATACCCAGGGAATTGCGCGTAGATCGTCGACGCTGGGCACCGCATCGGGGTCCGAGGAGCCGCGGCGGGCGGGTCTGCTGCCTAAGGCCAGTAGCGCCAGTTCTTCTAAGGGTGTGCCCTGGTAAAAATAGCGCACAAAATCACTATTTTCTTTGACTAGCGCCGAGTAGGACTGACAAGATCGTTCTGACAGTCGATCGAGAAAGTCGCACCACTGGGGTTTGGGTGTTGCCAATGGCAATAGTGATGCCTCAATGGTGGCACTTAGGATCAGGTCGAGGTTTTGCACCGCCAGGTCGGCGGAGCCGTATTTGAAGCGAATCATTTCGCCCTGTTCGGTCACCCGCATATGGCTGTTAACACTGCCCGGGGGCTGGGACAAAATAGCGTCTCTAGCGGGGCCACCACCGCGGCCGACAGTGCCACCGCGGCCGTGGAACAGGGTAAAATCGACGCCGTAGCGCCGGCACAGTTCGACTATTTTTTCCTGAGCTCGGTATTGAGCCCAGGAGGCGGCGAGTTGGCCGGCGTCTTTGGCGGAGTCGGAATAACCAATCATGATCTGCTGTTGGTGGTCTACCGAGGCCAGATAACCTGGCACCTGGAACAGAGTCTCTAAGGTCTCCAGCGAACGATCCAAATCCGCTAGGGTTTCGAACAGAGGTACAACCGGCAGTGGCTGGTTCAGGCCGCTTTTTTGCAGCAGCACTTTGACCGCGAGAATATCCGAGGCGTAGCGCGCCATCGAAATAATATAACAGCCGATACCGTCGGCCTGTATCTCGCCGACGAGGCGTACACAGGCCAAGACTTCCGCCAGCGGCTCGCTGCATTGCCAGCTGTGGGCGACCAGTGGCCGTGGGTTGTTCAGCTCCGCCACCAGAAAGTCGCAGCGCTGTTGTTCCTGCCACTGGCCGTAGTCCCCTAAGCCGAGAGTTTGGGTGATCTCAGCAAGCAGAGCTTCGTGTTTGTCCGAGCTCTGGCGAATGTCCAGCTGACCAAGGGTGAGACCAAAACAGTCCAGCCTTATCAGCACATCCCGCAGCAGGCCATTGGCGATAATCTCCATGCCACAGTCACACAGAGATTGGTAACACAGCCGCAGTGGCTGCTCCAATTCGGCCCGCTCTAACAAAATCGAAGGACCATCGATAGCATTGTTATTACCCTCGGCCCAGTTTCGGGTGGCGGCGAGACGGGCCCGCAGCTGGCGAATTAAATCCCGATAGGGCTCCAAGGATTGCTCACTAACCTGGGCTTTGAGTGCGGCGCTGGCCTTGCCCATGGATAGTTGAGACAACAATTCGTCCATATCACGGATATACAAATCCGCCGCCATCCAACGCGCCAGGCTCAACACCTCCCGGGTGACCGCGGCTGTGACATTGGGATTGCCGTCTCGATCTCCGCCCATCCAGGAGGCGATGCGAATATTGCAGTGCCCCGGTGGCCGGGGGCTGCCGGTGGCAGTCTCCAGCAGCTGGTCAAAGCGGCGCTGCACCAAGGGGATGGCTTGCCACAGGGAGTTTTCGATAACGGCAAAGCCCCACTTGGCCTCGTCTTGCGGGGTGGGCCGGGTCTGGCGAATCTCGTCGGTATACCAGATTTCGGTGATCAGCCTGCTGAGTTGTTGCCGCGGCGCAATGGCCAGATCGCCGTTGCTGTTACTGTGTTGCAAAATCGCGGCAATACTGTCCAGTTTGTGGATTAAGGTGCGCCGGGAAATCTCGGTGGGGTGGGCAGTGAGTACCAGCTCGCACTGAATAGACTGCAATTGCTCGACTAGGGCCGCGCCGTCGAGTTTATCGAATACAGTGCCGAGATGATCTGCGCTTGGCTGCCCGGGCAACGGCAGAGAGGCAATTTGTTCGGCGATATTAGCCAGACTTAAAAACTGTGAAAAGGCCCTGCATACCGCTAGTAATTCGTCGTCTGGCAGCGCTTTGAGCCGCTGCAATATCGGCGCGACATTGGCGCCGCCGGCTGAGCTGACCAGCGAGCGGCTATCCTTGGCTAACAGCCGGATGTCCTCCACGGTCTGTAAAAACGACGGCCCGTGTTCTCGACTAAAGGCTTGCCCCAGCAGCTCGCCGAGATTGCGGATATGGTTTCTGAGGCGTTGATCGACAGCTGTGCTGTGCTGTTCCATATAAAACTCCCTGTGCATGTTTTTATTAGCGGCAGCTCGATACTGAGCACACCGTTTTGCAGGCTGACGCAGCGCGCCGGACAGACGCTAGTCAGCGGTGGCTTAAAGGCGCCGGCGGCGATTGTGGAGTGGCGCCGGTCCATGTTTTAATGCCGGGCCACAGCTAACTGTGTCACTAACAATAATTGAGGAGAGTGCTATGGAGCTTATCGCCGTTGTCAGCGGATTGATAGTATTGGAATACTTTATTTTGACCATGCTGGTGGGTAAGGCTAGGGCCAAATCCGGTATCGACGCGCCGGTTATGACCGGTGATCCGGGACTGGAGCGGGCACTGCGAGTGCAGCTTAATACCCTGGAGCAATTGGTTATTGTACTGCCGGGACTGTGGCTGTTCGGCAGCTATATCAGTGCTACTTGGGGCGCGGGTCTCGGGGTAGTTTTTATCCTCGGCCGCGCGCTCTATGCCCAGGCCTATATGAGTGATCCAGGCCGCCGTGGTACCGGCTTTCTTATCGGCTTACTGGCTACTGTAGTGCTGCTGCTGGGTGGTATTTACGGCGCGATTATGGCGGCGCTATAACCGTCCGCAACACAGTGGGCCCCGAGTGGGCCCTAAAACCCCTCCGCGCCAAGAAAGACGCGAGGCCGGGGTGCAAAATCACCTAACCCAACATTATATCTGCCGCTGGCTTCTGGTAAACTGATCCGCTATGGATGTCTCACATATACTCAATGATTTAAACGATGCTCAACGCGAAGCCGTTGCCGCACCCCCCGGCAACCTGCTGATTCTGGCTGGGGCCGGCAGTGGCAAGACCAGGGTGTTGGTACACCGCATTGCCTGGCTGATACAGGCGGAGGGCGCCTCCCCCAATAGCATATTGTCGGTGACCTTTACCAATAAGGCGGCGCGAGAAATGCGCTCCCGTATCGACGAGTTACTGGGCACCGCCAGCGGTGGTATGGGCAATCCCAGGGGCATGTGGGTGGGTACCTTTCACGGTATTGCCCACCGTCTGCTAAAAGCGCACTGGGACGCGGTAGGGCTGCCGCAAAATTTCCAAATTCTCGACAGCGACGATCAGCTGCGTATTCTCAAGCGTATCCACCGGGAGCTGGACTTAGACGACAGTCACTGGCCGCCGCGACAGTCACAGTGGTTTATCAACGGCCAAAAAGACGAGGGCCGCCGGGCTGCCCATATCGAAGACTACGGCAAGGACTTGAATCACAGTACCATGCTGCAGGTTTACCGGGCTTACGAGCAGGCCTGTGAGCGTCAGGGGGTGGTGGATTTTGCCGAGCTACTGCTGCGGGCTCATGAGCTGTGGTTGAAAAACCCTGCCATTCTAAAGCATTACCAACAGCGTTTTGGCCATATTCTGGTGGATGAATTTCAGGACACTAATACCATTCAATACGCCTGGCTGCGGGTGTTGTCTGGGCAAAAACTGCCGGTGGTGGCAGTCGGCGACGACGATCAATCTATCTACGGCTGGCGCGGCGCCAAAATTGAGAATATTCAACAATACTCGCAAGATTTCCCCCTCACCAAGATTATTAAGTTGGAGCAAAACTACCGCTCCACCGCTAACATCTTGCAGGCCGCCAACGCGGTGATTGAGCACAATCAGGGCCGTCTCGGCAAAGAGCTGTGGACCGAGGGGCAGGAGGGGGAGCCCATTGCGCTGTACGCCGGCTTCAACGAACAGGACGAGGCTAGGTTTGTGGTCGAGCGTATCGAGCAGTGGTTTAAAGACGGTAATAACCGCTCCGACAGCGCTATTTTGTACCGCTCTAATGCCCAGTCCCGGGTGTTGGAGGAGGCGCTAATCCGCAGTGGCATGCCCTACCGTATCTACGGCGGCCAGCGTTTCTATGATCGCTTAGAAATCAAAAATGCCCTGGCCTATATGCGCCTGATCAATAACCGCGATGACAATACTGCAATCGAGCGGGTGATTAATACTCCCACCCGGGGCATTGGCAACAAGACCGTCGAAACCCTGCGCAACTATGCCCGGGAGCACGAATTGTCGCTGTGGCAGGCGGGGCAGAAAATCATCGAGCAGAAGTTGTTGCCGGCCCGAGCCGCCAATGCGTTGTTGCAGTTTGTCGAGTTAATCGATGGTCTCGACAATGGCAGCGATGAGTTGACGCTGCACGAGCTGTGCGACCATGTGGTCAGCAGTTCAGGGCTGCTGGAATTTCACCAGAAAGAAAAGGGTGAAAAGGGCCAGGCCCGAGTAGAGAATTTGCAAGAATTAGTGGTCGCCTCCCGTCAATTCAACCCTGAAGATCCAGAGATCTCGCCGCTGCAGGAGTTTCTCGACAGCGCCGCTCTGGATGCCGGTGAACAGCAGGCCGAGGAGTTTGAAGACTCGGTGCAGCTAATGACCCTGCACTCCGCCAAGGGGTTGGAGTTTCCGCTGGTATTTCTGGTGGGCATGGAAGAAAACTTGTTTCCGCACAAAATGTCGATGGAGGAACCTGGGCGCTTGGAGGAAGAACGGCGGCTGTGTTATGTCGGTATTACTCGGGCCATGCAGCAGCTCTATATTACCTACGCTGAATCTCGGCGCATGTACGGTGATATCAACCAAAACTCACCGTCGCGCTTTATCCGGGAAATTCCAAAAGAACTGGTGCGAGAGGTGCGGCTCAATACCAGTATTACCCGCCCGGCTACCTACGCGGGGCCCGACTTTAATGAGGGTTATGCGATCCCGGAAACCGGTATCAGTCTGGGACAGCAGGTGTTTCACAGTATTTTTGGGGTCGGCACGGTGTTGAATTTTGAGGGCCGTGGCCCCTCCGCCAGAATACAGGTTAACTTCGATGACGAGGGCAGCAAGTGGCTGGTATTGCAGTACGCCAATTTGGAAGCGGTAGGATAATATTACTGTCAGCGCGTCACTGACGACCAAAAATTGCTATATGTGTGATAACCGCACCGATAAGCCCCCAATAACATGACACACTAAACCTACTGGATCTACTATGAGTGCCAAGAGCAACTACCACCCCGCCATAATTTTGTTATTGGTCGCCGCACTGGTGGCGGTGAGCTGGCTCTATGTGATCGAAAAAAATACCGAACTGGTGGCCAACCGGGCTGTAGGCGAGACTATCACCACCCAAGGCGGTTCCTCACAGCAGCATTTCGAGTGGAAAATGGTGACCTCCTGGCCGAAAAATTTTCCCGGCCTGGGCACAGCACCGGAACATTTTGCCGAGGCGGTAGCACGACTCAGTGCCGGCCGTCTGCGTATTCATGTGTACGGTGCCGGCGAGATAGTACCGGCGATGGAGGTGTTTAGCGCGGTGTCCCAGGGCACCGCCGAGATGGGCCACAGTGGTGCCTACTACTGGAAAGGTAAAATCCCCTCCTCACCCTTTTTTACCGCAGTACCCTTTGGCCTAACCGCCCAGGAACAAAATGGCTGGCTGTACTACGGTGGCGGTCTGGAGTTGTGGCGAGAGGCCTACGCGCCCTTTAATTTAATTCCCTTCGCTGGTGGTAATACTGGGGTGCAGATGGCGGGTTGGTTCAATAAAGAAATTAACTCAGTGGCTGATATGAGGGGGCTTAAGATGCGAATTCCCGGCCTCGGCGGTGAGGTGTTAAGTCGGGTCGGTGGCACCGCGGTCACCCTGCCCGGAGGCGAGCTGTACACCTCACTGCAAACCGGTGTTATCGATGCCACTGAGTGGGTAGCGCCTTGGAACGACATGGCTCTAGGCCTGCACGAAGTGGCCAAGTACTACTACTACCCGGGTTGGCATGAACCGGGCCCCAGTTTGGAAATTGTGGTTAACAAAGAGTCCTTTGAGACGCTGCCAGCAGATTTGCAGGCGATTGTCGAAGTAGCGGCTCGCTATGCGAATGCCGATATGTTGGACCAGTATACCGCCCGCAACAACGCCTCGCTGGTATCGTTGGAGAAAAATCCTGATGTCAGTATTAGAAAGCTGCCCGACGACGTTATTCGCGCGCTAAAGAGTGCCTCTGAGGCCTATTTGATAGAGCTGGCGGCTGAAGACAAGATGACTGCTAAGGTGTATAAATCCTGGAAAGCCTATGCCGACGGTATCAAAAGCTACCACCATATTTCGGAACAAGCCTATATCAACGCCCGGGATCTCTAGTTCTGGTAGCACTGTTAGCCGATACTGTCGTGGCCCGGAATAGTCTTAGAGCGGCCATTGTTATCCAGTGATACGACTACAAACTCTCCTTCCGTGACTTTTACCGGTTCGCCGCTTATTTTGTGGGCAATCCAAACCTCCACATTGATGTGAATCGAACTGCGACCCACTTCGACAATATCGGTATAACAACTGACTGCAGCGCCGACATGAACCGGCGTCATAAAGGCCATATTGTGAATGGCTACGGTGGCGACTCGACTCTTGGTGATGGGAGTGGCAGCCACCGCAGTGGCCAAATCCATCTGCGATACCAACCAGCCGCTGAATATGTCACCACTGGCATTGGTATCGCCGGGCAGCGCGACAACCTTTAGCGACAGTTCGCCAACGGGGGTGGGATCTTTATCAAAATCGATGTCGTTCATAGTGTGTCCGAATTTAAAGGTCTAACGGTAACAGCTTGCCCTACTGTTTGTTGCGTTGCAACATCAGCGGGTGTATTAGATGCTAATAGAGCGTTAGAAGCTACCGTTATTTATGTTCTAAGCCGCCAATGGATTATTTTAATAACCCCGGTAAGGTGGTTACCAGACCTGGCCACAGCGCGATCATCGCCAGTAACAGTAGCTGAATCATAATAAAGGGCAAAACGCCCCGGTAGATATCGCTGGTTTTTACCGTTGCCGGTGCTACTCCGCGCAGATAGAACAGGGCAAAGCCAAAAGGCGGGGTTAAAAAGGAGGTCTGCAGGTTAATAGCAATCATTATGCCCAGCCAAATGGGGTCGATACCCATCATTAAAAGGATCGGGCCGACGATAGGTACTACTACAAAGGTGATCTCAATAAAGTCGAGAATAAAACCGAGTAGAAAAATAACCAGCATGACTACCGCGGTGGCGCCGATTACCCCCCCGGGCATTTGTTCGAACAGCCGCTGAATCAGCTCCTCGCCGCCGAAGCCACGAAATACCAGGGAAAAAACGGCGGCACCGATAAGAATCATAAACACCATGCTGGTGACTTCCAGGGTTTGCCGGCCCACATCGCGTAGTCGCGCCAGATCCAGCTCTCCCTTGATCAGGGCCAAGGTAGTAGCTCCAAAGGCGCCGACCCCGGCGGCCTCGGTGGGGGTGGCGGCGCCAATCAGAATCGATCCCAGCACCGCGGTAATCAGTATTATCACCGGGGCAATGCCCGCCAGCAGCGCCACCGCCGAAGGTTTATTGTCGACCTGCTCGTCACTGGGCAGGGGTGCGGTATTCGGTTTGAGGTGGGTGTAGATCAGCAGATACACGATATAGAGTGTGACTAGCAGCAGCCCCGGCACCAGCGCGCCCATAAACAGGTCTCCCACCGATACGGTTTTTGGGTTGAATACCCCCATCGACAGCTGGGCTTGCTGATAGGCCGAAGACAAAATATCCCCCAGCAGTACTAGCGCAATGGAGGGAGGGATAATCTGTCCGAGGGTACCGGTGGCGCAGATAGTCCCGGTGGCCAACTTGGCATCGTAACCGCGGCTGAGCATGGTCGGCAGTGACATTAGTCCCATGGTGACCACCGTGGCGCCGACAATACCGGTACTGGCCGCCAACAGCATGCCGACAATAACTACCGATATGGCCAGCCCGCCGCGCTGACGTCCGAACATGGCTGCCATATTGTCCAGTAACTGCTCCGCCAGCCGCGATTTCTCCAACATCACCCCCATCATAACAAACAACGGCACCGCCATAAGTGAGATGTTGTTGATGGTGCCAAACAGCCGATTGGGCAGGGCGCTGAGAAAGGCGGAGTCAAATACTCCACCGACTATACCAGCGCCGGCGAATATCAACGCTGTGCCGGCCAGGCTAAAGGCCACGGGGTAACCCAGCATTAATACCAGGCAGACCGCAGCGAACATAATAAGGGGTATATATTCAATCATGGGTGCGGGTGTCGTCGGTGGTGAGTACCAGGTAGCTGCGTAGAATTTCCGCCACCCCCTGCAGGCCCAGATTGACCGCCATTAGCGGAATAAGGGTTTTTAGTAGAAATACCGCAGGTATGCCCCCTGGTTCCGGTGATACCTCACGGATTTCCCAGGACTGGGCGACAAACTCGAGGCTGATCAGCAGGATATAAGCGCACAGAGGCAGCAGAAATACGATGCCACCTAGACTGTTTATCCAGGCCTGGCCTCGGGGGGAAAAGTTGCGGTAGAAAATATCAACTCTGACATGGCCGCCCTGTTTCAAGGTATAGGCCGCTCCCAGCATAAAGGCGATGCCGTGGAGATAGACCACCAGTTCCTGCAGCCCGACCGAGCCGATTTGAAACAAATAACGCAGCACTACCACCAGGCTCACCAACAGCATCATGATTAAGCTGAGCCACAAAATTAGCCTACCGCTGCGCTCGGTAAAGGCGTCTATTAAATGGATGATGGCACGAATTGTGGTCATGGCGTCTTGTCAGTATTGGCGCGTGTGGAATTGTCAGTGTCGGAACAGGCAGCATTATTTTTGCGGCATTATAGCCGAGCGTAGCGCCTGGCGCACGAATGCTTTCAAAGCTGAGCGAAAATAATGCATAATCAGCAGCGCTAAGCGAGTATCCCGGCCGCGGTAGCCCCTGACCAGCAGCTATCATTCATTTCAAAAGAGCAAAATCACATGAAACACAGAATTTCCATCGCCACTCGCATCGCGCTGTTGCTGTCACTGGTGTTGTTGACCGCCTGCAACAATAAATGGGCAGACATGCCCGACGACGAACTCGCGGAGAAGTCCTCCGCCTGCTACGGCGACGATTTGTCCTCCGCCATGATCCAGATCTGTAAGAATTACGAAAAAGAGTGCCAGCGCCGCCGTGAAGCGGGTATTAACGTGTGTTGATATTGCACCGGCTACAGGGCGGGCGCTGGTGGCGCCCGGCATCCACAGACAAAAGTAGTAATCAGCAATGAGCATAACAGAGCCAACACCCGCTGTCGGGCTTATCAGCGGCGAGCAGAGTATTGAGTTACTGGCCGGACAGCACCCCAATGGCGAACACATTGTCGAACGGGTACTGGTTTCGATTGAGGCTGCCCCCGGTCAGCTTCGCTATCGGCTATTGAAATCACCACTGTTTGTGCGTGGTATTGCCCGCGGCGATATTATCGCCAAGATGGCCGAGCCCAAGGGTGCCTTTACGGTGCTGCAAAACGGCGGTAACTTGTGCATCCGAGTATTTTGCAAGAGTAACATCGACGTCCTAGAGCAGGCTCTGAGCCCGGCTCTGGAAAAATTGGATGGCGACTTAGATGTAAAGGAACCCGGGGCACTGGTATACAGTATTCACGTTAGTAGCGGTTTTACCGCAATCGAAAAAATACTGAACGACAAAGTCCAGGCCAAGGGCGACGCGGCGTGGTTTTATGGCAATGTCTACGATCCAGTCAGCGGTGAGCCCCTGAATTGGTGGCAGGCGATATTGGCACCGGAATAGTGATCGCCACGCGGTCTGTCTTTCAATCCTGAGCACCCACTATGTTACTGATTATTTCACCCGCTAAGACCTTGGACTTCGAAACACCGGCGCGATCGAAGTTGAGTTCTACTCCGGACTTTTTACCGCGCAGTAGTCAGCTGATCGACGAATTGCGGGTATTGGCACCGGCACAAGTTTCCGAGTTGATGAGCATTAGTGAAAAGTTAGGGCAGCTCAATTGCGAGCGTTTCCTGAACTGGCACACCCCCTTCGACAGCGATAATGCCAAACAGGCGCTGCTGGCCTTTAAGGGCGATGTATACACCGGACTCGATGCCGACAGCCTAACGGCCAAGGATTTTCGCTTCGCCCAAAAACATCTGCGCATTTTGTCGGGGCTGTACGGACTGCTTCGGCCGATGGACCTGATTCAGGCCTACCGGTTGGAAATGGGTACCAAGTTTAACAACAGCGAGGGAGCCAACCTATACCAATTTTGGGGCGACAGTGTGACTGAGGCAATCAATGAGCAATTGCGGCAGACACGCTCTTCGGTGTTGGTCAATCTGGCCTCCAACGAATACTACAAGGTAGTCAACAAGAAACTGCTGACCGCCGAAGTCGTCACCCCTGTATTTAAAGATCTAAAGAATGGCAAATACAAGATTATTAGCTTTTATGCCAAAAAAGCCCGGGGCATGATGAGTGCCTATGTGATCAAAAATCAGCTCAAAGATGTCGAGCAACTCAAGCAATTTGACAGTGGCGGCTACCGCTACTGCGCCGGCCAATCGACCGCCCGGGACTGGGTTTTTACCCGGGATCAGGCGCCGGTCTAACAGTGCAACCGGCCACGCTGGCACCGATAGCCCCAGTAGCTAAATGGTTGGTAAAGTGAGGAGAGCAACGGTGTGAGTAGCATAAAATTTTTAGTGGTGGACGACGCGACTTTTATCCGTGATCTGCTAAAGAAAAATCTGCGCGATCATTTTCCGGGCGCAACAATTATTGATGCTGCCAGTGCTAAAAAAGCCCAGGTGCTGCTCAAGACTAACCGCGTTGATCTTATTCTGTGCGACTGGGAGATGCCGGAGATGACCGGCGAGGAATTCCTGCACTGGATTCGTGGCAGCGAGGAATACGCCGATATTCCCTTTATTATGGTAACCAGCCGCGGCGAGCGGGATTTTATTGTGAAGGCAGTGCAGGCCGGAGTCAGCGATTACTTGGGCAAGCCCTTTAAGCCTGAATCTCTGGTCAATAAGGTCAATAAAGCACTAAAAAAGGTCGGCAAGGAGGCGAAAACCAGTGTCCCTAGCCGCGCCAGCGGGTTAGGTGGCGCCAGTCTCGAAGTGTTGACTGGCAGTGCCGATATTTCATCCAGTTCCAAGCCAATAAGTAATAAAGTTAGCGTGCAAAACCAATCAGCTGCGCTGTTGACCGGTGCTCCGGCGACCGCGCCAAATCGGCCGGCGGCGCAACCGGAAAAAAGAGCGACCAGCCGGGCGCGGGGTCAGGCGCAGTTGAACTTTGCCAGTTTCAAGACTACCTGTGTGATCAGCGACATCAGTTTGCAGCTGCTATCCGGGGCGATTAAGCGGGAAGCCAGCTTACCCTCCATACTGGAATCGGTGGTTATTTCCATCGTGCAAAATGACGGCGAAGATGTGGCCCGCCTCAATGGCTACGTACACAGTATTCAGGCCGCTGAAAACCGCATTGATGCGGGGGTGCTGAAAGTGCAAATTCGTTTTGTCGACGACGACCCGGTCAAGCTGGACCAGTTGTCACGCTACATCGCCAAGTTGCAAGGCCGGTGAATGAGCTGCCCTTTTCTCAGGCCTGCGAGAATAATAAGGCGGCGATCGGTGATTATCTACAGCGCTATTTTGCCGATGTCGACTACGTATTGGAGGTGGGCAGTGGCACTGGCCAACACGGCGCTCATTTTTCGTCACTACTGCCCCATGTGCGTTGGCAGCCGACCGACCGAGAGCCCTATCTAGCCGATATTCGGCAGTGGGTAGAGCACTGCAATCGGCAGAACTTTCTCGCGCCACTGCCGTTGGACGTCAACAAACCCTGGCCGGTTGCCCACAGTTCGGCGGTTTTTTCCGCCAATACCGTGCATATTATGGCTTGGACCGAGGTCGAGAGTTTTTTTACGGGCCTCGCTTCGGTGCTCGATCGCGGCGGGTTATTTTGCCTGTACGGACCGTTTAACTACGGTGGAAATTACAGCAGCGACAGCAATGCCCGCTTCGACCAGTGGCTTAAACAGCGCGATCCGCTCAGCGGTATTCGTGATATTGAGGCGATTCGGGTTCTGGCTATCAACGCCGGCTTACAACTTGTCGATGATCAGGCGATGCCAGCTAATAACCGCCTGCTGCGCTGGCACAAAATTTAACACACCCTTTCCCTAGCGGCCCCTGGCCCGGAGATTACCATGACAGAACAGTTCTTTGGTTACCGCACAACGGCGTTGCAGGCAGTGGCGAATATCGACTTGAGCGGTTGCAACGCAGTAATCACCGGTGCCTACTCTGGGGTCGGTTTGGAAACAGTGAGAGCCCTAGCCAGTGCTGGAGCCACCGTCACCATCGCCTGCCGGGATCTGGTAAAGGCCCAGAATACCGCCGCCGAACTCAACAGTGAATGCGGGCAGCAGCGGGTACTCGCCGCCGAGCTAGACCTCAGTTCCCTGGCCAGCGTTAAGGCCTTTACTGATCACTATTTAAGTGAGCACAACACCTTGGAGTTGCTGATTAACAACGGCGCAATTATGGCCTGTCCTTTTGAGTTGACCGTCGATGGTTTTGAGTCGCAATTTGGGGTCAATTACATTGCTCACTTTGCCCTCACTCGGCAACTGCTGCCGGCGCTAATCGCGGCGCAGAGCGCCAGGGTGGTGTGCCTTAGCTCCACCGGCCATTTTCTCAGCCCGGTAATATTTGAGGATATTCAATTCGAGCACCGAGCCTATGACCCCTGGCAGTCCTACGGCCAATCCAAAACCGCCTGTGCTCTGCTGGCGGTAGCGGTGCAAGATCGCTATAGCGAGCAGGGTATCGAGGCCTTCGCGGTACACCCCGGGGGTATTATGACTACCTTGCAACGGCATATGAGCAAAGACGATATTACCAGCCGCGGTTGGGTGGACGAGCAGGGCCAGGTCAACAAAGCCTTTAAGAGCGTGCAGGAAGGCGCCTCTACCTCTGTATGGGCCGCCACTGCTGCTGCCTTGAACGGCCGCGGGGGGCGTTATTTAGAGGACTGCAGCGAGGCGGTAGTGCACAGCACCCTGCCGGCGTCGCGAAACGGGGTAATGGACTACGCGGTGGATGTGGAGCAGGCTAACAAACTGTGGGACCTTAGTGAGCAGTGGTTGGCTCAGCGCAGCTGAACGCAATGCTCCGTTAATTGTACCGGCGGCGGACTGTCAGCCTTTCTTAAAGGGTAAATAGGTCTTGGCATCGTCGATATAGGCATTATTGCCTTCGGCCTCTCGGAGGATAAAATCGTCTATCGCCGCGGCAAATTGTTGATCCTTAATCCAGTGGTTGGACCAGATCGGTGTGGGGGTGAAGCCCCGCTGAATCTTGTGCTCGCCCTGGGCGCCTGCGTCAAATTTCGACAGTCCGTGCTCAATGCAAAATTCGATACCCTGGTAGTAGCAGGCCTCGAAATGCAACATCTCAAACTCTTCGGTACAGCCCCAATAGCGGCCATATAGCGTGCTGGAACTATAGAAATAAAGGGCGCCGGCGACATATTCTTCGTTGTGACTGGCCATTACCAACATCACTTGATCGCCCATCGTGGCACTTAGCTGATCAAAAAACGCGCGAGTTAAATAGCCGCCATGGCCGCTGCGTTTGGCGTAGGTGAGCTGATAAAAATGAAAGAACACATCCCACAGTTCGCCGGTCAACTGCGCGCCGCTCAGTCGCTCTAAGGTGATGCCCTGTTCGCTGATACGGCGCCGCTCTTTTTTTAGATTTTTGCGTTTGCGCGAGGCAAAGCTGCTTAAAAATTCATCGAAGTCGCCGTAGTTGTCGTTATACCAGTGAAACTGCGAGCTGGTGCGCCGGGTCAGGGACTGCTGGCTCCAGCGCTGAGCCTCGGATTGTTCCGGGGCTAAAATATGCACTGAGGAGGCCTGCAGTTGCTCGGCCCGCTGACGCAGAGCGGTCCCCACCAATACGTCGAGCTGGCTGCGATCGATATCAGCCATAGCGGATAGCCGCGGGCCGGTGGCGGGGGTGAAGGGGATGGCACTGACTAGTTTGGGGTAGTAGTCCAGGCCGTAGCGCTGGTAGGCACTGGCCCAGGACCAGTCGAAAATATATTCGCCGTAGGAGTGGCTCTTCAAATACAGCGGCATTACAGCCACGGCTTGCTCTGCGTCCATAACCACCAAGTGTTGCGATTGCCAGCCGGACTCGCTGCAGGCACTGCCGCTACGCTCCATGGCGGCGAGAAACTCATGGCGTAAAAATGGGTAGTCGCTGTCGACCACGCCATTCCAGTGTTCTGCGCTAATAGCGTCAATCGAGTCGAGAAATACACAGTTCATGGAGTTGTCACTTTACCGCTTGGGGACTATTACTGTATCGACGCGGGTTATTAGTGCGCTCGATCATTGCAGCCCATTCTAGTGTTTATTCTATCGAGATAACAGGCGCGTAGCTGACAAGTCATGGCGCTGTAGCCGTAGCTCGCAGTTAATGCATCGCCATTGGTTCAGTAGGCTGCAATGGGCTAATATGCCACTTCAACCCAATAATTAAGCCTCTAATTGAGCGACGAGAAGACCATGGCAAGTGCAGGACTACTGGCATTATTAGACGATATAGCAATGCTGTTGGACGATGTGGCGCTGCTCAGCAAGGTGGCGGCGAAGAAAACCGCCGGAGTATTGGGGGACGACCTGGCGCTCAATGCCGAGCAGGTATCAGGTATTCGCGCCGAACGCGAGTTGCCGGTGGTGTGGGCAGTGGCCAAAGGCTCGGCAAAAAACAAGCTGATACTGGTGCCCGCGGCACTACTGTTAAGTGCTTTTCTGCCGATGTTGATTACCCCGTTGTTAATGCTGGGGGGTGCCTATTTATGTTATGAGGGCTTCGAAAAAATTGCCCACAAACTACTGTCTTCGGGGGACGAGGAGAGCGCTGAACATCGGCAAAAGCTGGAGCTGTTGGCGGCGGGTCAGGATTTGCAGGCCTTTGAAAAGGGCAAAATTAAGGGCGCGATCCGCACCGACTTTATCCTGTCTGCGGAAATTGTGGTGATCGCTCTGGGTACCGTGCAGGGCAGCCCCTTTGCCACGCAGGTGATGGTGGTGTCGTTGATCGCGGCGGTGATTACCGCTGGTGTCTACGGTCTGGTGGCGGCTATAGTCAAGCTCGACGACGCCGGTCTGTACTTGTTGCAGCGCGAAGGCAGTGCGTTGATCCAGTGGTTTGGTGGGGCCATACTGGGCTTTTGTCCCTACTTGATGAAAACCTTATCGGTGGTGGGTACTGCAGCCATGTTTTTAGTCGGCGGTGGCATTTTATTGCACGGTATTCCCGGCTCGCATCATCTGCTAGAAGGTTTACTACAGCAATTACCGGCGCTGGCATCGGTGCCGGAATTTATTACTAATAATGGCTTTAATGCCGTTGTTGGCGTGGCCGCCGGAGCGATATTAGTAACTGTAGCCACAGTTCTGGGTAAGCTGAGAGGAAAGACGGCGCACTGAAGCTGCGCTGTTTATTTTATTAAGATACTAGTCAAAATTACCCAGGTCGGTGTAGGGGCTAGCTGCTGCACCCATCCCCCGTCCCTCCCGGATTGTATGCCCTTCTTCGGTTGGAAACCCACGCCCTCATAAAGGCATACAATACCGGAAGTGACTACTATTGAATGCATGAGGCTCTAACATTTAGGGCCTAATACCGAAAGCGGTCAGCTACATAGTAGCTAGCGGGCGGGCCATAACCGCTAGAGGGCGTGGGGGTTCAACCGAAACTGGATATGGGCTGCGCGATAGCGATTGGAGAAAGACGGTTCAAGACGAGCAGAAGTTATTTATCCCCGTCCCTCCCGGATTGCATGCCCTTCTTCGGTTGGAAACCCACGCCCTCATAAAGGCATACCATGCCGGAAGTGACTACCGTTGAATGCAAGAGGCTCTACTATTTAGACGCTAGTATCGAAAACAGAGTAGCAAGCGGGCGGGCCATAACTACTAGAGGGCGTGGGGTTTCAACCGAAAGTGGTTATGGGCCGCGCGATAGCGGTCGAAGACAGACCGTTCGAGACGAGCAGAAGCTATTTGTCCCCGTTACTGCCGGATTGCATTCCTTATTCGGTTGGAAATCCGCGCCCTCATAAAGGCATACAATACCGGAAGTGACTACCTTTGAGTGCATAGCCGTCTTTACGTTTCGATACTCGCAGGTGTTGCTTGTGTAGAGCGGTATTTATTGAAACTGGTAATGGCAAAAAATCCCGGCGAAAATTACTGCACCCACCCACTGGTTGTGCAAGAAGGCCTTAAAACACTGCTCCCGTTGCCGCCGGCGAATTAATCCTTGCTGGTAGATAAACAGCCCTGCGGCTACAACCACTGACCCGTAGTAGAACAGGCCCAATTGAAACGGCGTCGCCAGTAGCAGCAGTAAAACAATCACCGCGCACTGAATAAGCGCGGTGATCAAACGGTCCCAGCGGCCAAATAGAATGGCGGTGGATTTCATACCAATGTTGATGTCATCGTCTCGGTCGACCATGGCGTAGAAGGTATCGTAGGCAGTGGTCCACAGTAAGACAGCGGCATACAGTAGCCACAGCGCCGGTGGCAGAGCATTGCTCTGGGCGGCGAAGGCCATCGGAATACTCCAGGCAAAGGCCGCCCCCAATACCAGCTGTGGAAAGTGGGTGTAGCGCTTCATAAAGGGATAGCAGCCAGCCAATAGTACCGCTACCACTGACAACAACAAAGTTTTGTCATTGGTAAATAGCACTAAAATAAAGGCCAGTAGGCACAGCAGTAAACAAAAATACAACGCCTCCTTAGTGGATAAACGACCAGCGACCAGCGGTCTGTCAACGGTGCGTTTAACCTGACCGTCGATATTGCGGTCGGCATAATCGTTGATAATACAACCGGCAGAGCGCATTAGGAACGTGCCGGTGACAAAGATAAGTAATAATTTGATATCGGGAATACCCTTGGCTGCCAGCCACAGTGCCCATAGTGTTGGCCACAGTAGTAACAGCGTGCCTATAGGGCGGTCGAAGCGAATGAGCTGGAGGTAATCTGGCAGCTGTTGCCTTAGGCGGGATAGTGTCGGCATGATCTCTCTGGCAGGTCTCTCAGCTATAGTCCCCCTGGATTAGTCCCATAGGGCGGTCAATAAGGGGTTATCGCCCTTGGTCGCCTTCGATTATAACAGCTGCGCCGGGATCGCCAACCACAGCGTCTAGCGTACCCGCCGAATGCGGTGATGAGCAGTGCCGTTGGCCTGCGCTGGCCCCAGTACCAGCCTTAGCGACGTTGTATTCGTAGAACATTGTTATTATGCTCGATCATTAAGGCAGCGATATTGCTGGCCGTTGATTATTTATCGGAGTAAAAATTGTGATTAAAGGCCATTGCCTATGCACCGCTATTCGCTACCACTATCACGGCGATATTGACGAGCTTGCGGTCTGCCACTGCCAACAGTGCAAACGCGCTCAGGGCACCGCCTTCGTCACCAATGCACCGATCGAGACCGCGGCTTTCGAGGTGGTCGCGGGGGAGCAATTGATGAGTAGTTATTATTCCAGTCCGAATAAAAAGCGGGTGTTTTGTTCGTGCTGCGGCAGTCCCCTGTACAGTCAGCGCACGGATATGCCCGAGCTTATCCGCTTGCGGGTTGGCACTATCAGCGAAGGTGTTATTCCCCGACCCAGCTACGAGACATTTTGTGATTACCGTTCCCAATGGCTGCAGTTGGGCGAGAATTTACCTCAATACCCCCAGGCCAAAAGCAAGTAAGGAAAGGGCCGGTGCTAGATAATTGAGAGTACAAAGTGATGGATGCAGTATTGGTTATCGATATACAACAGGCACTGGTGGCCGGTGCCTACCAGATAGAAGCGGTGATCGAGGCTTGTAATCGGGTGATCGCCAAGGTTCGTGGCGGTGGCGGCTTGGTGGTGTTTATTCAACACCAGCACCACAGTTATACGGCGATGAAAAAAGACAGCCCGGGATGGCAACTGGATCCGCGGCTAGACCTGCAGGCGCAAGATTACACTGTGCACAAACAGGCCTCGGATGCATTTTACCAGACAACATTGCAGGCGTTATTGCAACAACACCGGGTCGATCGGCTGTTTATTAGCGGGATGCAAACAGAGTATTGTGTTGATGCCAGCAGTCGTTCGGCCCTCAGCCTAGACTATGAGGTGGTACTGGTCAGCGATGCCCACACCACCGGCGACTCGCACCTGAGTGCGGCAGCGGTTATCGATCACCACAACCGGGTACTGGCAAACTTGGCTCACCCGCGGCGCTCGATCGCGGTAGTGGCTAGTGATCAACTCAGTTTTAAGGAGGGCTGACCATGGAATGGACCACAGAACACTCCCGCATTGTATTCGAAGATCACTGGATTAAACTGCGGGCGGACCGCTGCTCGCTGCCCAGTGGGGTCACTGTCGACCCCTACTATGTGTTGGAATACCCGGACTGGGTCAATGTAGTGGCTATAACCGTTGAACAACAGGTGGTGCTGGTGAAGCAGTATCGTCAGGGCATCGCGCGCAGCATCGTAGAGTTACCCAGCGGTGGTATTGAGCTCAGCGATCCGACACCTCAGGCGGCGGCGCGAAGAGAGCTGTTGGAAGAGACCGGTTACGGTGGTGGCCGTTTTATCGAGACCGGGATTATCTCGGTGAACCCAGCCAACCACAACAATCTTTGTCACTGTTTTTTAGCCACCGGTTTAGAACTAATAGCCGAGCCGGCAGCGGAGCCGAGCGAACCGTTGCAAACTCTACTGATGCCGTTGGCCAAGACTCGGCAGATGCTGGCTAGTGGGCAGTTTTTACAGTCGTTGCATATCAGCTCGCTCTACTATGCGCTTAATGTATTGGATTAGCTGCGCCACTTGACTGCGCACAGTAGCTGAGTTGAAAAAACTGTGTGAATAGATACTATGCGTGGCACGCAATCGACGTCGGCTATCGCCGAAGACCGTTTACCCTACTATGAGTAGTCACCATGAGCCCCGTAAAACCCCTGAGCCGCCAGCACTGGATCGATCGTTTAACCGCTCCCGGTGAGGACTATGAATTGGTTGCTGGTACGGTCTGGGGCCGGCCCTGCAGGGTATTTAAGAACGGCCCCGGTACTCTCAGAGACCTGTATCGGGACAATCGCAGTGAACAGACGTTTCTGGTTTATGAGCAGGAACGCTACAGTTTTGACCAGGTTTATCAACGCACAGCACAGCTTGCGACAGTACTGGTGGAACACTACCGTATTGAGAAGGGTGATCGAGTCGCAATAGCCATGCGCAATTACCCGGAGTGGGTGCTGGCCTTTAACGCCATTACATCGATTGGGGCGGTAGCGGTGGCGATGAATGCGCTGTGGATGTCTGAGGAAATGGCCTTTGCTTTAGAGGACAGTGGTGCCAAGTTGTTAATTGCTGATCAGCAGAGACTGCAGCGCCTGGGCCGGGCCCGGGGGGACTTAGGACTGAAGGTTTTAGTGGCACGGCCCAGCGAGCCCCTGCCTAATGGTGTGGCCGATTTCGATGCCTTGGTTAACGTCGCTGCGGCGACCATGCCCGATATCGAGCTTACCGGTGATGATGCGGCAACGCTGTTTTATACCTCTGGTTCTACCGGCCAGCCCAAGGGGGTGTTGTGCAGCCATCGCAATATACTTTCGGCGCTGTTGAACTGGGAGCTGGAGTTGGCCCTGGCTCGGGCCGAATTCGAACTCACAGCGGTGCAGCTGGCGGTGCAGCCTAGCGTGTTGTTAGCAATTCCGTTATTCCACGTCACCGGTTCGCACTCGGTGATGCTAATGTCCTACCGCGCCCAACGAAAAATGGTCAGTATGTATAAATGGGATGTGGCAGCGGCAGCGGCGCTAATCGAAGAGGAGTCGATAACCGCTTTTACTGCGCCCCCGGCGATGACCGGTGATCTGGTCGATCACGCTAGGAGCAGTGGCCACAACCTTAGCAGTCTGGTAACCGTTGGCGGTGGCGGCGCCCCTAGAGCGCCGGATCAGGTGAAAAAAATTGCCAGTGTTTTTGCCGCCCAGCCCAATATTGGCTGGGGTATGACCGAGACTAATGCAATCGGTGCCGGTATCGCCGGACAGGACTATCTCGACCACCCCGGCAGTACCGGCCGCATTTCGGCGGTGATGGATTTACGTATAGTCGACGAGCAGGGAGTAGACGTGGCGCCGGGCCAGCGCGGTGAATTACTGCTGGCGGGGCCAACTGTTTTTGAGGGCTATTGGAATCGTCCCGAGGCCAATAGCGAGGCTTTTACGGGGAACTTCTTACGCACCGGTGATGTTGGTTATGTCGATGCCCAGGGGTATATAACCATTGTTGATCGGATCAAGGATTTGGTGATTCGCGGCGGGGAAAATATCGGTTGCGCTGAGGTTGAGGCAGCCCTCGTCGAGCACCCCGACATTATTGAGGCCTCAGTGTTTGCGGTGCCCGATCGGCGCCTGGGAGAAGAAGTGGGAGCGACACTGTTCTGCCGCAGAACGCTGGAGCCCGATGCGATTCGCCAGTTTTTGCAGCAGCGTATCGCGGCGTTTAAAATACCGCGTTATATCGAGTTCAGCGACGGCGGCCTGCCCCGGATTGCATCGGGAAAAATAGATAAGAAGACGATCCGCGCCAGCGCCTGCCAGCAGTGGCAACTCAGCTGAGCGCGAACAGAGGCTGGCGCCTATAACCGCAGGCTATTATCTGTTACCCCAGGCCACAGTGCATCGCCGCCCTGACCGGACACGGCCTGGCCCACTACATTAGCCCAGTGGCTCTCGGAGCCGTATTCGTCGCGCCAGGACCAAAGCCTGCGAGAAAAAAAGTTCAGCCGGTACTCGAAGGTAATACCAATCGCCGCGTGCACCTGGTGGGCGACACTGGTGGCGATTTCCACCGCCTCGCTATTAATCACTTTAGCCGCCGCAATATCGAAGGCAGCGCTGGCGGGGTCGCGATTGAGTGCCTCGCAGCCGGCCCCGGCGGCTCGCACCGCCATTGCCACCTGCCCCGACATTAGCGCTAACTGCTGTTGGATAGCCTGAAATTGGGCAATGGCCTTGCCGAACTGTACCCGCTCCCGGGCATAGTTGACCGAGGTATGCAGGGCACCGTCCAGGGCGCCAGACATTTGTACTGAGCGTACTAAGGCCCCCAGTGTGCGCGCCTGTAAGCCCTTGAGCGAGGCCGGCAGCGGTGCCTGTTGCAGTGCCTCGGCACAGTCTAGGCTGCCACTGGCCCGAGGCTCACCGGCGATATTTTTGCTCTGGCTGAGACCGCTAGTAGCCCCGAACAGATAGAAGTTGTCCTGCTGCGTCCATACCAACAGCTGATCAGCCTGCGCTGCCCAGGGCGCGTTATCGAGGTGGACGTGGCCGTTCTCTTCGCGGCCACTGGCCCAGCTTAATACTCCCTGCTCTGGTATCGGCATAGCCAACTGAGCCAGTAGCCAAAAGGCAGCGATTGCCTCCCCGACTGGGGCTGGCACCGTGTGACGACCGCAGGCGCGCAAAACTAACTCGGCGTCGAGCCAGCTGCCACCAGCTCCGCCTAGGGCCTCCGGTAGTAACAATCGGGTCAGCCCCGCGTTGTCGATGGTCTGCCACAACTCGGGGTTGAGCTTGCCTTGTTCCAGATCAACGAGCATTTGTTGACTGACATTGTCGCCAAATACACCGTTGGCAGTCTGTTCAATAATAGAATTCAATTCACTCATTTTATTCACTCCTACCGTAGGCCCAGGCCGCGGGCAATAATACCGCGCAGGATTTCTCGAGTACCGCCGCGCATGGAAAAGGAAGGGCTGGTTTGGGTCAAATAGGCAACCAGTTCCCCAAAGCGGTCGCCGCTGCCCAGAGTAGGCTCCAGCTCGACCACCGCCCGGGCGATATGGGGGATGGACTGTTCGAATAGCGCACCTTGATCTTTGACCACACTTGCCTCTAGTAGGGGGTTTGCACCTTGCTGCAACATGCCGGCAATGGAGATGGACATACGTCTTAGGGTAACCAGCTGGGCTGTCAGTTTACCGATAGCGATGGCCTGGCTGCGATCGGGGTGGGGCCCAACCCGCTGCACTAGCCCCTTTAACAGCGAGTAACAGGAGAGAAAGCGTTCCGGTCCCGAGCGTTCGTAGACCAGCTCTGCCGACACTTGGCTCCAGCCATTCCCACTCTCTCCAACCAGGGCTGAATCGGGGATAAAAGCATCAGTAAAAGTCACTTCATTGAAATGCTCGCTGCCGGTCATGTCCGCAATCGGACTGATGCTAATGCCTTCAGTGTTTTTCAGATCGACAATAAATTGGCTCAGGCCTCGGTGGCGGTGGTCTGGGTCGGTAGCGGTGCGAAACAGGGCGATCATATAGTCCGAAGCATGGGCGTTACTGGTCCACACTTTGCGGCCATTGACGAGATAACCGCCCTCAACCTTTTCTGCCTTGGTGCGGACACTGGCAAGATCTGAGCCACTGTCCGGTTCGCTCATGCCGATGCAAAAAAAGATTTCACCCCGGGCCATTCGCGGTAGGTAGTTGAGTCGCTGGGCCTCGGTGCCAAACTTTAGCAGCAGCGGCCCGCTCTGGCGGTCGCCAATCCAGTGGGCGGCGGTGGGGGCATCGGCTACTAGTGTCTCCTCCAGCACGATGTAGCGCTCGAGAGCACTGCACTCATGACCGCCGTATTTTTTGGGCCAGACCATGCCCAAAAATCCCGCCGAGGCCATTTTCCTAGAAAATTCAGCGTTGTAACCGGACCAGGTCTGGCCGCTGTAGCGGTCGCCGAAGGCCGGTAACTCACGCTCTAGTAGGGCGCGAATTTTGGGTCTAATAGCCTCCGCTTGCGGCGGCAGGTCGAATGGGTCGAAGCGGAAAAACGCCGGCTCAGCCATAGTGTTCTCTCAGGTAGATAAGGGTATTGGCCATGGTACCGGGTTGTTTGAAGCAACGGCGGGCCAGGCCTGTGCTGCAGCGATGGTGGACGCTGTGTTAGTCGGTATCGAATTTGCGATCTTTTGCCGCCGTGACGACTAGATTTCGACCCTGGTGTTTGGCTTGATACAACAGTTTATCCAAGCGCGCGAGCAGTTGATCGATCTTTTCCTCCGCTGCTATTTCGGCGACGCCGAAGCTCGCGGTCAGATGGATTTTTTGCCGACCATCAAAAAAATCGCTCTGCTCGATAATACTTCGCAGTTTGTTGGCCACTTCGTTAGCCTCTACGGTATCGGTTTCCGGCAGCTGCAGTAGAAACTCTTCGCCACCCCAGCGCCAAACACTGTCGTAGGTGCGTATGTTGGCCTTTATGACTTTCGAAAAGTGCTTCAATACCTCGTCGCCAGTACCGTGGCCGTAGTTGTCGTTAATCGCTTTGAAGTGGTCGATATCGCAGAAGATAAAGCTCAGTGCCGTAGCGCGGCGCCGGCTGCGGTTTAATTCACCCTCGGCGATTTGCAGGAAATTTTTCCGATTGAAGAAGCCGGTGAGATAGTCGGTGTTGGATTCCCGCTCTAGGGACACTTGTAGGTCGAGAATTTCACGCAGATGGTCGTGTATTTTTTTATTGTCAAACTTGAGTTGCAGCTGTGTTTCCAGAACGTCTCGGGTGCCCAGTAGAGTACTGCGTTTTCTGGCGTCCAGCAGAATGGGCGTCTCGTTGAGTAGGCACACAAGGCCGAAAATATCGCCCTCTGGCCGGCGTATTGGCAAACCGATAAAAGACTGAAAGCCTTGTTCGAGCGCCGGATCCTGTTGCCATTGAGGCTCCTGTAGTGCATTGGCAATATAAAGTTCCCTGCCTGTATTAATGACCGTGGCGAAGCAATGTGACTCGTCATCCATTGCTATTTGCCTACCCGCCTGAAAGGGGCTGTTGTCGGGGAGTAAATTACTCTCCAAAACCTCGATCACATTGTTGTGGTAAGACATGATTAGTGTGGTGCTAACCCCCAAATAGTTGGCCAAAGGGTCTAGAATAAATCCCAGTTTTTCCAGTCCGCGGCGTTTACTGGCGGTTCGGTCTCGAGCCAGAGAAATCTTGCTCAGGTTACCGGTATAGCGGTCGGCAACCTGCTCGAACACCCATTCATTGAGGCTTTCCCGGTCGATGAATACGGCGTATTTCCAGTTATTTTCCCGGGCGTAATCGCGCCAAAATGTCTCGTGTGAACTTTGCATTAGCCGGTCGGACAGCACGGTGATGATGATGTCGGCGGAACTACTGGCGCGCTGCTGCGCATTGATCGCGCGCTCAGTACTGCCCTCTGGGCGCAATACTTCCTGAACGTCGGAGTAGTCGATTACCACATAGGTGATTTTCTTCAATGTATCGGGGTCGGAGACAATCGTTTGCCGGGCTCGGGTAAAGTCGCTCTGTTTGACAATGCCGGTAGCGACATAGGTCAGGCAATTGTTGTTGTCTGAGATTTCCGTGTTAACGGGCATGGAATCTAACTTGTGTTATGGATGCAACTCGAAGTCAACCAGCGCAGTAAGAGTTTGCAAGCTAGTCGATGTTTATTCGAAAACACCAAATATAACCCGCCGCATAGCTCTTGGCTATGCGGTAACGCAAATATTGTGCCCAAAAATACCGGCCGAGGCAGAATGTTATCGTGATCCGACCCCGGCGCCGGTGAGGTGGCAGCTTCGCTGCCTCAACCGGGCCGTTCACCTGCTTTGCTATTGAAAAGGGTTCAGATTGCTTTATTGTTGTTTTATAGACAATAGTAAGTCGATGATAATTAATATAAGGGTTGGAAAATGGATCAGCTGCGTGCGTTGCGCTACTTTTGTAAGGTGGTCGAGACCGGTAGTTTCACCCGGGCTGCCACTCATTTTTCCGTGCCGCCCTCGTCGCTGTCGCGGCGAGTTGCGGATCTAGAAAAAACCCTAGGGGCCAGCCTACTTACACGCTCTACTCGGGCGGTCAAGTTGACCGAAATTGGTCAGAGCTACTATCAACAGGTTCAGGATATACTGAGTCAACTGGAGTACAGCGATGAGGCGGTGCGCAGTTACCAGGCCACGCCTATGGGGCAGTTGCGAATTAGTTCACTGGTGGGCTTTGGTGAACGTGTATTGTTGCCATTGCTAGACGAATTCAGTGCCCTGTACCCGGAGATTGTATTGGATGTAACACTCAGTGATGAACTGTCTACTCTGGGCCGTGACCCCGTGGATATCGCCATTCGCGGGGGCTACGCCCCCGATGAGCGGGTGTTGGCAATCAAGTTGATGGATAATCATTTTATTCCGGTAGCCGCGCCGAGTTATCTGCAGGAGATGGGTACGCCACAACATGCCTTTGAGCTATTGCAGCATCGAGGCATCTACTACCGCACTCCCCAGGGCCCCAATCCTTGGTTGTGCGAGATTGAGGGGTGCTGGCACAATGTCTCGGCACCGCAGGTAGCAGTATCCAATAGCAGTAAATGGCTGGTCGAGAAGGTCATCGCAGGTCAGGGTATTATGATGGCTCCGCGCTGGTCGTTGCGGCCCTACATCGAGTCGGGCGCATTGCGAGAACTGATCTTTGAACCGGAATTGCGCGTTAGCCAGAACAGTGCCCTAGCGGTGTACTTATTATATCAAAAACAACGCTATCTCGTGCCCAAGGTGAAGGTGGCGGTGGACTTTCTCAACCAGCGAATACACGACTGAGCACTATGAAAGGTGCAGCTATCAAGCAGTTCCCCCTGTCGCTGCTATCGAAGACTAACACTGATAACTAATTTGCTATCAACTCCGCTATGGCCTTGGTAGTTAGTGTACGTAAGTGGCATAACATGGATTGCATTGTGGCGCCGGTGCCGGCTAGTTAATTATTATAATACTGGTAGTATACAAATACCGGCTATACTAATTGGACAATAATTGGTCGGTAGCAATTGCGTAATGATAATGAGTGTTATCGGGGTTTACCATTGTGAATAATTGGTTTTTAGAGGGCTATCTAAACAACAGCGGTCAGCTAACGCGCCTACCAGTCGACACTTTCCCCTACACGATAGGTCGCGCTAATACGGCGTCCCTGACCTTGGCCACTGTGGGAATATCGCGCAGCCATGCAGAACTGATGCTGCAGGACGATCAACTGATGGTCCGCGATCTCGGTAGTATCAATGGCACCCAAGTCAACGACGAGCCTTTCGCCGGTTCCCGAATGGTGAGTGACGGCGATATTCTGACGATCGCCCAGCAGGAATTTCGTATAGTCTGTACCGCGATGACCGAGCAAAAAACCATTAGCAACGACGTGACGAGTATGATCACCGGTGATGTCAGCGCCAAGCTCGTTCGCGGCACTAAACAATTTCGCGAACTGATGGCACAGCGCCAACTCACCAGCTTTTTCCAGCCGATTGTGACCAACAGCGGCTTGTTCGGCTACGAGGCCCTCGCTCGGGGCAGTCACAAGAAGTTGTCCAGTTCACCGGCGACGCTGTTCGCTATCGCTGAAAGCATTGGTCAGGAGGTCGAACTGAGTGAATTGTGTCGCGAGCGGGCACTGGCTATCGCCGACAATACCAACCGAAAACTACCCTATTTTTTCAATATCCACCCCGCCGAATTCGACAACTTTAACCGCCTGCTAGATAGCATGGCCAAACTTCGAGAGCAGTATAGCGAGCTGGAGTTGGTGTTTGAGGTTCACGAAGAGGCGGTGACTGACATTGACCAGATGTGGACGCTAAGCGAGCGCCTGCAAAAGATGGGTATAAAGCTGGCCTACGATGACTTTGGTGCCGGTCAAACCCGGTTGATGGAGTTGATCGAGGTTCCCGCCCACTATGTAAAATTTGACATATCCCTGATTCGTGACATTGATCGGGCCCCCGCCTCGCGGCAGGAGATGGTGGCGGTACTGGTTAAGTTTGCCCAACAGGCGGGCTCACAGGTATTGGCCGAAGGTGTCGAAACCCGTGAGGAAGCCGACAAATGCCGGGCGCTGGGCTTCGATCTATACCAGGGTTATTTTTTCGGCAAACCCGAACCCCACGATTAAGACAGCGCCTAAACTGGAATGACGACTAGTACCCGGTCCGGGCTGGCTAGGGCCAGTGGGCTCAATCCCTGCGCCTGTAATTGGCCCCGGGCGCGATCCCCCAGCGCCGCCTCCAGACAGGGCTGCATTTCACTGTCCCCATCACGTTGAAAATAGTGTATCGGTAAATCGCCAATACTGTCGGCGTCATTATTATAGCGCTGCTGAGCGATGCCGGCGGCCAGCAAGTGGGCGCCGTTGCCCCACAGATAGTGTTTGCCATCGCTGCTGTCGCTCCATTCCTCAAAGGCAAAGGTCTCGATTGGGGCGGTTTTCTTGCCGTAGGGCAGGCGCAGCAAAAATCGCGGGCAGGTTAATATGCAGTGGGCGAAAGCGGGTTTTTGTCGCAGTTGCTGCCAGGCCGCAGCTGGTTCCGCAGCCAGTGTGTAATCCCAGTCGTCGGGGTCGGCGCTGCGTCGAAGAGATGCACAACCTGCCAGGTGCTCGTGGCCGCCGCTGATAAACAGGGCGTTGTTAGTGGCGGCGATACCGGACAGTTGCTCTAGTACCGCCAGTTCCGCCAGATTATCGCCAAATTGGTAATTGCCCAGGATTAAATCGTAACCCTGTCCTTGGGCGAATAGCGGATTTTCGGACAATAGCGCCGACAGCTTAGTAAGGCTGTTGGGTTGTTCGTCGGTTAATCCCTGTTGCAATTGCGCCATATTGACGTCGACTAATGATAGGGTTAGTTGAGGCCCGGTTTCCAGTTGCCGGGTGAGCCAGTACAGTGAGCGCCAGTTGGCTTCCAGCACCTTAAAGGCCGGCCACTGCAAGACCTCAACCATGAGTGTAGAACAGGCTTGGGACAGAGTTTGTGACAGTTGGTTTTGCTGCGGCGTCTGCTTTGCGCTCATATGGGGCGATACCACACTCTTGATAAAGGCCGCAATGTCATTGGCGGCACTTGCATCCTGGTTGTTCTGTTCCAGTAGGCTGTCGAGTGACAGTGGGGTGCCGCTGTCAGTACTGTTAGTAGCCTGGGCAGTACCACCAGCGACCGTTGTGCTAGCATCGGTCCAGCTGAGGATTTCCTGTGTCACCCGTTCCACTTTGGCCGGGTTTTTAAGCCCTGACTTGAGGCGTCGTAGATGGGCAAACAGCGCGCTCTCACGGTATAAAAAGTCGGGGTGCAACTCGTCGAGATCAGTGAATGTTAGTAAGTCTTCACTGCCTGGAATCTTCAGTGCTGGTGCGATTTTGGCGAATATGTCATCGAAGTTGTCGCGGTCTACAGTGAGCGCACGAAGCGTTTCAGTGTTGTTGCCGGCGCCCGAAAAGTCGCCGAGTACCACAATATTGAGTGGCTCCTGGTCGCCGGAGCGCGCGCGCCCGCCGCCGAAGCTGACGGTGCCGGTGGACATAGTCGCTCGTGTCATAGTGTATTCTCGCGATCAATGGATGAAGGATAATGGCCCTCGAATTGAGTAAAATTCGGGGGCCAGGGTATAAGTACCCGCCAGTTGGAGGGTAGCATCAGCTGCGCTAGCTAAGGGTATAGTTGAACTTGCCCTCTTCGTCGACACCGATATGAATATTGGCGATTTCCGCCTCGCTGGCCATATTGTTTAAGCACTCACCGGCCAGCTCGGGCAGCAGGGTCTTGTTGAGAATATTCTCGATGTTGCGGGCGCCAGTATCGGAATCCTGACAGCGGGCAACAATATGAAGCAGCACATCTTCGTCGTAGCTAAAGCCGGCACCGTAATGTGCCCGCACCCGCTTTTCGATACGGCGCATATTGATCGCACAGATCTTGACCAGATTTTCGTCATCTAGCGGATAATAAACCATCAAACTGGTGCGTCCTAAAAAGGCCGGTTTGAAGTGCTTCATTAATTCTGGGCGAATGCTGTCCAGTAAAACCTCTGGTGAGGGTTTCTCCTCCTGCTGCGAAATAATGGCGCGAATCGCTTCTTCACCGGCATTGGAGGTCATGATGATTAGGGTATTCTTAAAGTCGATATCACGTCCTTCACCATCTTTAATGGTGCCCTTGTCAAACAGGTTGTAAAAAATGTCCTGCACACCGGGGTGCGCCTTCTCCATTTCGTCCAGCAGAATAACCGAATAGGGCTTGCGCCGGGCAGCTTCTGTTAACACACCGCCCTCACCGAAGCCGACATAACCGGGAGGTGAGCCCAGTAACATAGATACTTTGTGCTCTTCCTTAAACTCGGACATATTGATGGTGGTGATATTGGCCTCGCCGCCGTATAACAGGTCGGCGATGGCCAGCGCAGTCTCGGTCTTGCCGACGCCACTGGTACCGACCATCATAAACACCCCGATAGGTTTACGTGGATCGGTTAGGCCGGCCCTAGAGGTGCGGATAGCCTGGGCTATTCCCTCTAGCGCGTGATTCTGTCCGATAACTCGCTCTTCCAGCCGGGTGGCCAGATTTTGCACGGTATCAATTGCGTCGCTGACCATTTTACCAACCGGGATACCGGTCCAATTGGCGACCACTTCTGCCACCGCTTGGCTGTCGACATTGGGCTGCATTAGCGGTGCTTCACCCTGGATATCTTGCAGCTGTTTGGTCAATACTGCGAGCTCGGCTTTTAGTGTATCCACTTCCTCGGTGGCGAGCTTCTCGCCGCCTTCGGCGACCAGGAAATCATCTTCAATCTTGGTGCGCAGGCTGCGAATGGTTTCGATCATCTCTTTTTCACGTTCCCACTGCTCTAGCTGCAGAGTTAATGCGGCCTCGGTTGTGGACTTTTTCCCGTTTAGATCCGCTAGCGTCTCGGTATAGGCGCCGGTGGCCGAATTTTCTCGCTCCAAAATGGTAATATTGGACTCCAGTTGCATGACTCGCCGGCGCGAGTCTTCAATCGCAGCGGGGGTGGCGGTCTGGCTGAGGGCAACTCGGGCACAGGCGGTGTCGAGCAGGCTCACCGATTTGTCCGGTAGCTGGCGACCGGGTATATAGCGGGACGACAGTTGCACCGAGGCGACGATAGCCTCGTCCAAGATGCGCACCTTATGGTGAGTACGCAGAGCACCGGAAATACCCCGCATCATATCGATGGCCTTTTCCTCATCGGGCTCTTCGATACTGACCACTTGAAAGCGTCTGGTTAGTGCTGGATCGCGCTCGAAATACTTTTTATACTCAGACCAAGTGGTGGCGGCAATGGTGCGCAGCTCGCCTCGCGCCAGGGCCGGTTTCAACAGGTTGGCGGCATCGCCCTGGCCCTCTTTACCACCGGCGCCAATTAGGGTGTGGGCCTCGTCTATAAACATAATAATGGGGGAGGGAGAGGCTTTTACTTCTTCGATGACCGATTTCAGGCGGTTTTCAAATTCGCCTTTAACACTGGCTCCGGCCTGTAACAGCCCCAAATCCAGAGTGTGAATGGCGACACCCCGCAGTGGCTCGGGCACATCCCCAGAGGCAACACGAAGAGCAAAGCCCTCGACTACAGCGGTTTTACCGACCCCGGCTTCACCGGTAAGAATAGGGTTGTTTTGACGGCGGCGGGTTAAAATATCGATGCACTGGCGTATTTCTTCGTCCCGGCCCAATACCATGTCAATTTCATTATTGGCCGCGCGCTGGGTTAAATTGATGGTGAACTTGTCCAGCGCCGGGGTTTTTGTGGGTTTGGCACCGGCGGTGGCTGTCGTGCCGGAATCGGCGCTGCTGCTGGCGGCGGTAGCTGAGCCAGATTCTGCAGTAGTGCCGACGATGGCGCGGGCGGTTTCTCGGATCGATTCTGGGGCAATGCTCTTTAGCGACGGCGCCGAATCTAGTATTGAGCGTTTTAGCTGCTCATCTAACAGCATCGACGTGAGCAGGTGGCCGGACGTTATCTGGCCGTGGCCGTAGTCTACCGAGGCCAGCATCCAGGCATTTTTAGTCAGTTCTATAATTTGTGGAGCCAGCGCCGGCGGTCTAGAGCTGCCGGACTTAAAACGCTCGACGGCGGTGGTGAGTTCTTTGCTGAGCTGCGAAAAATCCACTTCGTGTTTTTCAATCAATTGGTAAATATCGGTGTCGGTGTGCTCCAATAATTTTACCAGCCAGTGTTCAATCTCGACATTGTAGTGACCCCTGGCCAGACACAGCCCGGCCGCACCCTCCAGCGCGTCGCGTAAGGTGGGAGCCATTTTGGCAACCAGCAATTTCAAATCGATGTTTATCATAGTAGCTCCATCATCTTTAAGTTATTGTTCGTTTGTTGGATAGCAAAATAGTTTCTTCGCCCAACTAATGCTTCACGGTATTGATATGCTATTTGAAGTGAAGCCTTAGTGAACATTGAGAGTTACCTCCGGCTGATTAGACTCGCCACTCAATTGCGTGTTCCAACCGAGTATCGGTTGGCTGTCGCCGCTACTTGTGAGCTGGAATACGGGCAGATTCTTGCGCTTTGTGGTCAGGTGAAAGTCAAATTCTAACTCCGATCCGACGGTGAATCGAGTCAATGTTTTCAATTGCGCCATATAGTCACCGTTGGGCCGCATTTGCATCAATTGCTCATAGCTTAAGTCCGGTAATTTTACCGAGAATTTGCTCTGAATCTGCCAGCCGGAGGAACCTAACATGGCGTTAACCCCCAATTGGTTATTCACTCCTGGGCTGAAGGCATCCGGGGCCAAACTGGAGCGGGTATCGGGGGGAATGGCCACCCACTGGGGCTGGAATTGCTCGATAGCCACTGGCATACCGAGGTGAAACTGTAACATTTTCTCCACTGCCTGGGCTGGTCTGATAGTGCGCGACAGAAAACCGCCGACACTGATAATGTTCTCAATGGATAGTGGTAACTGCTCGCTAGTGTGCTTGGTGCCAAGACCCAGTAGGGACAAAATTACCTGATTAAAGCTATTGGTGCTTTTGCCCGCCACGCGTTGGCTTTCATAGTTAATGGGGTAGCGATACTTTTTCCAAGCCCGATAAAACAACGATAGACTACGGTGGTTAAACATGTCCAGGAACGAGGTCAGGGTGGTATCGTGTAGGCGGTTACGCTGCTGCAATAGTTCAGAGTAGTGAAAAGGCAATACACCCGTGCTGCCACTTAGGCTCATAAGCGATATCTGCATCTCCTGTTGCTGTTCGCGGTCGGCAGCTGGCTGCAGCGATATAACCTCGTTGCCCGGAAATGCCAATGAGGTAGTCGCGCGAAAGTGCACCGCTTCTTGTGATGGTCTGGCGTCTCCACCGATCGCTCTGGGTGGCACAGTATCGCGCCGCTTGGCATCGGCAACAGCCACGTTTTCCAGCAGCCGCACGGCCTGGAAAAAGTCAAACTTTTCCGGTGCCTGCGCTAATTGTTCGCTTACAGTAGTTGCCGCTCGCCGGCTCTTGGTGGCCATTTTTTCAATACCTGTTCTTTGCCTTTTTGCTTGGCAATCAGTCTAACAAATGAGTTTATGGAACAATAGAGGCCGAGAAAAACCTCAAGTATGTTGGCGAACAGAAAAACGCTCTGGCCGCCAATTTTCACCGGGTCAAAAATAATTTCGACCTCGGTGCCGCGACACAGCACACTGCGCCCATCGATGGTGATAGGGGCATTGATAGTCCGGGTAATAACGTCGTCAATTGACTCAATCATCGTTCTGGTGCTGGCAGAATCTCTAAAGTCATAGAGTCGCAAGATCTCCAGCAGCGCCTGTCTGGACATTGAATCGCTACTGAGTGACAGGTGGTTCAGATTGAGATGCGAAATGAGTCGCCAGTAGGCCCCCGATTTTAACGGCGCACGCAGCGTTGGCGTCGGCGCGCTGATGCAGCTTATTGGGACGGTTGGAACATCGTTAGACACGCCTTGTAGCGCTATGCTACCGGAGAAGGGCATTCTAGCCGGTACGTTGCGATTGCAGCACTGCGCGCTGATACTGAGCACGACGTCGGTGGGTGTATCGCTGTTCAAATTGACATCGACAAAACTGATGGCTAGTTCAGTGGCAACCTCGTTGTTATGTACACCCTCAACAACGGTGTGACGTGTGGCATTCCAGTACCTGCCGCCGGCTTTTTTGCTGTGGTGATAATTTTGCGAGAAAAATGCAAAGTATTCGCTTTGGCTGCCGTCTTTGGCAATGCCCTCGACCGAATCTATGGAGAGAACTTCGTAGCTGTTGGCGTGTTGCGAATCGACTACTACGGGATAGTCGGTCTTTTGATGATTTAGTCGAATCGATTCAGTGCTGTGTTTAAACAAATTGATGGCGGGGGTACAACCTAATTCGAAATTTTCCCGGGTAATTTGGTGTTCAAGCTCGGCGTCGGCATCCTCTAGATAAAAGTAGAGGTGTAGTTGAGTGCCGCTGTTACCCGCCATTGCCGTCCGCAAATTGGCTAAGTCGAAAAAAAGGAATTTTTCCGGGAAGACGAAAAACTCCGTCAGCAGTCGGTAGCCCAAAAATGCATTGTCAGGGTAGTTGAGCATTCCCTCGTCGCTCATAAAACCTACCGGGCGGATACTGTTGGCACTCAAATGGACCGGATTCGGATCATTCTCGGCCGTGGCTATGACCAGTTTTTTGGTCTTTCTGAACAGTAATTCATACAGTTTTTGGCTTTGGTTACTCTGTCCCTTGATATAAAAACGTAGGTCTTGTAGCTGTAAATCTTGTACTGTCATACCCTCTGCACTGAGATCCAGACGCAGATGCAACAGCGCATTACCCTCAACGATGTTAGCAGCTGGCGCTATAAAGGGGCGAAATTGTAACTGTGCCTCAGTAATGCTCAGCGGGTAAATAGTAGTGTCGTAGCAGGTTTTAAATTCGCAGGCGACACCGGATATGGTGTCTGTTTGCAGCTGTGCCCCCTTGCCGATCTCTGTTTTTTCTTTCACTTCACCGCCGCGGTCAAATTGCACAATAGTCATCGACGGTATGGGTTGTTGATAGTGTGGGTACAGCGTACCCAGTATGGCGTCGCTTAGCTCGGGAAAATCGTCATCGAGCTTCTGCTGTGTTCTAGCATTGAGAAAGGCAAATGAAGAAATTAAACGTTCGACCAGAGGATCTTCTAATTCGTCGGCTCCCAGTTGTAATCGGCCGGCAACTTTAGGGTAGCGATTGGCAAAGTCCTGGGACTCATTCTTGATAAAGGCCAGTTCCCGCTCATAGTAGCGCAATAATTCATCACTCATCGCGCAGATTCCTTGACGTCTACTGCCTTGCTCATAGGATTAATCGCCGAATCGAATACAATGGTCTCGTTGTCCGGGGAGGCGTGTAGAATTGCTTCCACGCGGAAATGAAAACACATGTCGCGCATATCCAGGGCATTTTTACTGTCTACTTTAATCGACTTAATTCTCGGTTCGAAGTGGCGTATGGTGTCCTCCATTTTTCGACAAAACTGTTGTACATGTTTGTTAGACTCCAGATTAATTGTGGCGATATCCTCCAGTCCATAATTCAACAGCGAAAAATCTAACAGTGGCAGCTGCTCTGGAGTTTCTACACAGCTAACCCGCGTATTCAACAGGTTTTCGAGATCCCCTCGCACATTTTCTCTGAGCTGTCGTAATACCACCGAACTCGACTGAGGCGCCTCAGTGTTTTGCTCAGGGTGATCGTCAATCAGACAACTCAACAGGGAGGGGCTTAACTTTTTTTCCGCGCTAATATCATTCATTGCTGTCAGCTGGCGCCTCGAGTTTGTACCAATTCGGTGGTCAATTTTAATTCTGAAACAATTTGTTCGGCAACAAAATGCGGCTTTAAGTGGATGATACAGCCATAGGTGCCGGGCTTGTTGTAATTTTCTCGGACTTGCACCTTAAAATCTCGCAGAGGGTAGCGCGCTCGCAAATCCCAGTCTAGATCAGTGCGCCCGGTGGCATAGGGCCGCAGCCAGTTATTGATCAGTGCTTCGCATTCTTTTTCCGACTGAAAGGAGCCGACCTTGTCGCGCACTATGACTTTTATATAATGGGCAAAACGCGAGGCACACATGATCTGCTGCAACATGGCGCTAACCCGGGCATTAGCAGAGGAACTTTTATCGTTGAACTTTTTGGGTTTTTGCAGCGAGGCGCTACTGTGAAATACGGAGAACGGTGTGCCATAGCTATGGCACAGCGGTATAAAACCGCCGTCGCTCAGCAATTTCTCCATACTATCGCTGATAACAACCGGGGTAGACAGGCGGTTGTTTTGGCTAATACCGGAAGAGGTGGGAAATTGTGTTACCACGCCACCAGTGAGATTGCCTCGGTAGACTCCCGATAGCGTGGAGAACCAGCTGTATTCGCCAAACTCGCGCGCCGCCACTAGGCCCAGGGCAATAGCGGCGTTGCCCCACAGGTAGTTGCGGTTGTTTGCCGCGTGAAGATGTTCTTCAAAGTACAGCCCCTTTCGTGCCATGGCCTGGCGCTGGTAGGGTTTTCTCAGCAGCACACCGGGTACGGTAATAGCCAAAAAACGACTGTCCTCCATATCCCTCAGTGCGCGCCAGCGAATATATTCCTGGCTGTTGAAGATACCGTCCAGGTCGATAGGTTGAGTCAGTTCGTCGATGCTGTCCAAGCCGAATAGCTGAGGTGCCGCAGCGCAGATAAAGGGCGCGAAAGATGCCGCCGCGATTTGCGCCATACCCTTTAGGGCGTTGATGTCGTCGGTGGGAAACTCAGAGCTGGGCTTGTGGGTTATATAGTAGTCACCCAAAAGTAGGCCATAGGGCTCTCCTCCGGGCATGCCAAATTCTTCGTTATAGATATGTCTGAACAGGTGGCTTTGATCAAATTCGGCGGCGCGGTCTATGTCTTTACACACCTCGGACCAACTGACGTCCAATATTTTTATCTTGATATTTTGATGTTGCGCCACTTCATCGATCAGAAACCGTAAACCTCGCCAGCGGGCTTCAAGTTGTTGAAAACAGCTGTGGTGGATAATGGTATTGAGTTGATCTTCGACCTGTTGGTCGATGTCGGCAATTGAGCGCTGCAAACAGTTGCGCAGCGATAGGCCACTGTAATCGATATCGGGGCCCAGCAATTTAATCCAGGCGACCAAAATATGTTCGGGCTGCTCCAGCGACAGGAACAATTCCAGAGTGGATAAGTCCTCGGCGTCGTCACTGTGCTGAGACAATGACTGCTCAATAACAGTGTCTAGCAAGTTATTTATTACTGCCACGCGAGCGAATCCCTGGGGTATATGTCGGAGCCCGCAACAGTCTGGGACTGCTGCGGGTTGGTGCTAGGAAAGGACTTACTAACTGGCGGGAATATTTGCAACCATGCGCAGTGATGTTGTCAGTTCTTCCATTTGTAACCAGGGTTTTAAGTAGGCCACGGCATTGTAAGAGCCCGGTGCTCCAGGTATTTCTTTAACTTCGATACGAGATTCGGACAGCGGGTATTTCGCCTTCATCTCGGCACTGGCTTCGGGGTTGCCGTTGGTATAACCAGCAATCCATTTGTTGAGCCAGCGCTCGGCATCTCCGGCTTCCATAAACGAACCAATTTTGTCCCTGGCCATTACTTTCAGGTAGTGCGCAATTCTGGCGGTTGCCATAATATAGGGCAAACGGGCGGATATAGACGCGTTAGCGGTGGCATCAGGGTCGTCATAAACCTTGGGTTTCTGGGTAGTCTGGGCACCAAAGAACACCGAGTAGTCGGTATTTTTGAAGTGGCATAGAGGCAAAAAGCCCTGTAAAGAAAGCTCGGCTTCACGGCGGTCGGTAATAGCGATCTCGGTTGGACATTTTTGGTCCATATCGCCATCGTCGCTCATAAACAGATGGGTAGGTAGGCCGGTGACCTTGCCGCCGCCCTCGGCGCCGCGGATAGAGGTACACCAGCCATTCTCCGACATCGAGGAGGTCATGGTAACACCCATGGCATAGGCGGCATTCATCCAAGCATAGTCGTCGTGGTCCACCGCTTGGGATTGACCGCCGCTGGTTTGTGGAAATTCTTCGTAGTCGAACTCTTCAACCGGCTTGGTATTCGCGCCGTAGGGAGGACGGGACAGAACCCTAGGCATAACCAATGATACAAAACGGGAATCTTCGCTCTCGCGGTAACTGCGCCACTTCATATATTCCTGAGATTGGAAAATTTGCCCTAAATCCCGAGGCTTAGATAATTCGGTGTAGTCGTCAAAGCCAAACATTTCAGAGCCTGCGGCCGAAATAAACGGACAAAAGGCCGCCGCCGCGACATTAGACATTTTGGACAGCAGTTCGATATCTTCTGGGTGATTGCTAAATTCAAAGTCACCAATCATTGCTGCGTAGGGTTCACCGCCGGCGACACCAAATTCTGACTCGTACATTTTCTTAAAAGTTTGGCTCTGGTCAAACTCAACGGCCTTATCCAAGTCTTTGAACAACTCGCGCTTGGAAATGTTGAGCATTCTGATTTTCATGCCGGCGCCGGTTTCGCTGTTCATCACTAGGTGGTGCATGCCGCGCCAAGAGCCCTCCAGTTTTTGGAATTTTTCATGGTGCATAACCGCCGCCAACTGGCTGGAAATAGCCTCGTCGATGGCGGTAATGGCATTAGTTATCGTGGCGGTGAGGTTGCGATCCCAGGTTAGCGTTCCATCCAGTACTTGTTTTGTCAGGTTGGCAAGTAAGTCTTGAGCATCATCGGGTTCGGTTTGCTTGGTGGCGCTTATCGCCTGTTCTAGTAGGCTGACCGATTCGGTTGCCTCTGCTGCTTCTGCAGAGCCGCCTGTTTCTAATTCAGTACTCATTATTCGCCACTCCCAGTTTCATCTTCTATTCCCAGCTCTTTAGAGAGAGCCGTTACTTTATCGGTGTTCTGTAGAATATCTTCCAATATACCTTCGAGATCTTCCGAACGATCGGCCTTGCTCATCAGATCACGCAATTTATTGCGCGCTTCTACCAGCTTGCGAATAGGATCTACCTGTTGCGCGACATTTTGTGGTTCAAAATCCTCTATCGATTTAAAGGCCAAGTCAACGGCGATTTCGCTGTCGTCGTCGACCAGCGTATTTTCCGTTTTAAACTGGAGCTGGGGATCAACTTTTGTCATCACTTTGTCAAAGGAGTCGCGATCGATATTGATGAACTTACGCTCCTTGAGGCTTTTTTTACCGTCGGTGTTGTCGCCTGAATAGTCTCCCATAGTACCCATTACGAAGGGCAGCTCCTTGGTTTCCTCGGCGCCATTGGTTTCGACTTCATAGGTGATATGAACTCTGGGCTTTCTGACTCGCTTTAGTTTGTCATGGATGCTGTCTGACATGGTGATTCTCCGCTTATTAACAGTCCGTTAGTGTAGCTAAATGAATGTGTTGATTGTTACCACTCGTCGTCATTGGTCGTTTGTTGTGGTTGTTGGCTGCTGGGGGCATAACTGCTATCCGCTGGCGCCGCCGGGGCTACCACGGGAGGACCATCGTCTGAGCCGCCGTGAAATTCAACCCCGGTCAGCTGTCTGAATATGTTCCTGGAGTTGGCGTCGGGCATCAATTCACCCATAAGCTCGCCAACCGGCATTCTGCCCCACTTTACCAAGCGCTCAATACCACTGGCGATAGGGGTATGGGGCTCGGTGGTGCGAAAAAACTTGGCAATTTCGCTCAATTGCAATAGCGCGTCGTTGCGGTTGTTGACAGCGCCCTGACTGCCAACTGATTGCGGCGCGGCCCCGGCTTGAGGTGTGGCCACCGCAGGGCTGTCGGCATCGACTTCAACAACCTCGATCGGCGCGGCAACTTCCAGCTTATCCTTGGCGATAAAGCGCACAGATCGCTGTACCTCTTCAAGGATATTGATAATATTACTGCTGGGGGGGGCGTCGGCACCACAGTGCGTAGCCAGTTGTTGTCCCAGCGCTCGGTATTGTGCCAGCGTCTCCTCCAGGGAGGCCATCAGTTCCAAGAAAAACTCACTGGAGCTGGCTCGCACCGCTTTTTCAACATCTTCCAGAGTATATCCCTGGCGTTGTTGCCTAGCACTTTTCTTTTCTGGGTCGGCTATTTTGGATACTTCCAGGGCCTGCTGATACTGCCACAGGCTGAAGGCGCTAAAATCGCCGGAAAAACTGTCCGCAGCAGTTATTTCCAAATTGCGAATAGGCCCTATCAGGGTGCCCTCGATACCGTCGCCATTGAGGCCTGTAAGTGGTGCGACCTTGGTCTCCATACCATCTTCGTCAGGTAGCGGGTACAGTTGCTCCCAATACTCTTCGACCATACGGTTGACCAGAGTAATACCCTGCCGCAAGCCAGTGAACCCCTCGCTGCGCACCAGCGCCTCGATATACCAAGTGCAGACCTCGAGGTCTTTCGATTGTTCCCGCAGTACTTGCGGTGAAAGCTCCTGCACTGATCGCCAAGCCGCCAACGCTGCGCTGGGGTCGGTCTCATCTCTCAGTGCGGTGCGCTCCTCTGCCCGGGCAGCATTACGCGCATCTTTTATCTGATAGTACTCTTCGGAGCGGGTCTCCCGCAGGTCGACTCCAGCGGGGTTGTCGCCGTCAATTGCAGCTACTAATTCATCGATATCCATCAATTTATTGATTCCCATAAGTGTTATTGACTAGCGCTTGAGCGCAATTTCGATCCATAGCACTCCTCTCCATAAATATTGCGGGGCAATGTGTAGCGGTGCTTCGCGTAATGGTTATTGGCAATAGAGGCCAATAAAGCAGTGCGAACATCAACCGCTAAAAGCCGCCCTGAAAAGGTTAAGGTGGCAGTCGATAAGCATTTTCATTATTCTATTTAGTAGCTACAGTTGCGATGGTAATGATAACTGTTAAGGCTGTCCCGCAAGTTTTACCTTTTTTACAATCTAGCATTTATTTATGCCATTTACCACTCAACTATTCATCCCATTGACCACTTAACATTGCAGAAAACTGCTTGGGTTCGGGCAATCCCGCAGTGGTGGCGATAGTGGGCTCAACATTGTCCGAGCCACTGCTGCGCCACAGGCTATAACTGCCGTTATTTTCTTGTTCGAGATAGTACTCTAACAGTGCTGCGCAGCCTTGTTCGGAGGTCAGCGTTTCGTCACTTAGGCGCAGGCCGGGGCCGAAGTCAGCGGCAGTTATTTTGTCCCCGGGGCACAGTTCCAGTGACTCGTGACATAGCCGCTGATATAGAGCGTCAGCGTCGAAGCCCTCGGAGAGTGCTGCCAATGCAATATCTTCAATCGCTTCAAACCAAGCTGTGGATTGGAAAAAGGCGGCGCTGAGGCTGTGCTGAGAGGCTATTTTCGTGGCAATCGTCAAGGGAAAATAGCGGCCGACACTGTCGACGCTGGGTACGGTGATACCGAGCCAACTAGCGTCGTCTAACGCGCCGGCGGCGAGACCAAATTGCCAGATGGGGGCTGTTAGGTAGACGTCTAACCAGCCCTCGCCCAAATGTTCTTTGCTGGAGGCGACAACCAACTGCAGCCACTCATCCCATTTGTTCAGGAACGAAGGCGCTAGGCCGCGATCGACAAAGTCGCCGTGACTGGGTATTTTTCCGTGAAAACCCGGCGCTGGCATTACAATAATCCCCGGCAGCTGTAGCCGCGCAGTCTCGCAGTGTTAAAGGGCGAGCCCTTAACCTTGCTGGCTATCTCATAGGTGGCTTCTCGACCGCCACTGGCAAACACCACCTGCTGAGTGTTGCTTCGCGACAGCGAGCGCATGTCGGAACCATCCAATAACTTAAACCAGGCCCAGTCACCGTCGAAGCGCTGCTGGTTAATCGCCTGGTTAATATCTTCAAACATGACTCGCACACGATTATTTTCACCGCCTTTCCAGCTCGCGCTCTTCTCGATTTGCGGGCCGTGCGAATAACTGAAACGATTTTCTCTATTACCTATTTCCAGCTCGAAGCGCTTGACTCGGGCATCGAGCTTAACCGGCTTCAGTGAAAAGTTAATAGCGGCGTGGTCCGGCGACTCGCTGAAGAAGGTATAGCGGATTTGTGAGGCAGACTTCAATTGCGCTATAAATTTTGGACCGATTGCCATGGCTTGGCCGTTGAGCTTTTTGACAGCCCAGGTTCTCGGGTCAATAAAGGACGACAAATAGCGTTTGAAAAACAGTTGTTCTATACCCGACTTGCCGAAAAAGCTATTAAAATCAGTGATATCGACATCGCTGGACTGGGTATTCTTAAAGGGATAACGACCCTGTAAATTGTCACTGAAGTGGTCTTGTACCTCCAGCTTCCAGCTCCGATCAAGATGGCGGACACTGCGTTGTAGCACAATAGCCCAGCTATTGTCGGCGCTGTCGCGCAGCCAACTGCGTAGCGGTTCTGGAGTTGACTTGGCGATGGAGTATAGCTTGTTGATACTGTCGCCAGAGCTGGTGTCAAAGCGTTTTTTTGCTTGCTCAAAAGCGGCCTCGTCGGGGTCGGGGGAGCTGGCGATGGTCTCAACATACTCGGAAAGTGTCCCTAGGCCTGCGAGCGCCGATTGAATACGGGCGGCACTGCGCTTGCCATCTTTGAGAATGCCATTGATCAGACTAAATTCGCGATCAATCTTAGTGGGCTTTATCGACCCACCAAGCAGATTACCAACCTTGGCCAAACGCTTAACATTTCTGTTGGAGCTGCTGGGCAAATCGTCGCCGAGATCAGCGTCCGGCACTAGTTGGGTATTTTCCTGTACCAGTTGCAACAACTGAATAATGGGAGAGTAGGAGGGGTCTGACAGCTTATCCAAAATATCGAGCTCTTCGCTGAGGCTGGCGGGCTGGGCGATCTCAATACCGCCCAACAGTTTCTTCCAGTAAGCGATGTAGTCGGCGATATACATTTTTTCCACACGCTGGGCGATTTCGACTCGATCGGCCTCACTGAGTGACTCCTGGCCCTGTTCTCCGAGCACCCAGTTGTTGGCCGACATTTTGTCGATGGCGGTATTGTCGGGGCCCAGGTCTAGGGTGTAATAGCCCTCCCGGGTGAAAATATAGGGGATGGTGAGCTGTTGTAGTCGCGCGCTGGACTTAAAGGCGGTTAGCGAGTCAGCGTCTATCTCGTCGATCAAATTGAGATCTTGATGGCGGTTGTCCGACCGAATTTGTGCATAGACGCGCTTGGCCGGGGAGTAGCGCTCAATAGTGCGGCGGGCTCTTTTTACGCTGTTATCGTTGATGGTGGCAGCTCTGAAGTCAGACTGCAGCAGGGTATCGAGATGGCGTTGCAGAGACACTATCTCGGCGCTGCTTAAACGGCCGCTGCTAACCCACTGCTCGGAAGCCCACTGCGTAATGGCGGCGATATCCCGGCGCTGGGGTTGAGCCAACATCAGATAAATACGCAAGTTCTTGAACAGCGCGTCCTCCTGATCAGGATCCCGCAGCTGCCGCTCAGCAAAGTTTGCCAAGCGGTCCAAAAATACACCCTGCAAGGACTGCGCGTAAAGCTCATTGGCAGCGTCGTCGACACGGCCGTCGTATAGCCCTAGGCCAATAAGCCATGGGTGATCATCACTGTTGTAGACATTGCTGGCGCCGTACAGAGAATCCAACGCCGGCAGGGTTTTTTTCAAGTCGCCGCGTTCGCTGGCCAGGCTCAAACGCTGGTCTTTAAAACTGCTAACACTGGCTTGTACCTCACCGAGATACTGATGGTTGCGAGTGATTGAGCCGGTCCATATAGCCAGGGTTCCAAACAATACTGCGGCTAGCAGCGCAAACGTTCCGCGCCGGGCCCACAACATCAGGCGTTCGTACTTGTGGTTGGCGGTGGCCATCGAGGCCTCGGGGAAAATAACTTCGGTTAGCAGTCTGCTGAGGAAATAGCTCTTGCCGGCACCGGCTGACTGAGCAGATGGTTCACGGCCGAAGCCGAAATTACCGGATACCGCGGCCATCATGCGGTCGATAGGGCTACCACTTTGAGTCGCACTGGTAAGATAGACTCCGCGTAACAGCGGTTGTTGCTGATAGTAGTTGGCCGAGAAGGCTTGCTGTAGGAAGTCGCTCAAAGCGCCCTGCAGCTGGCTCATCTGCGCCGGAAAATTCAGAATCAGGCCGCGTTTTTGTGCATCTCTCTCGTAGTGAGCTCGTTCCAGTGTGCGCTGGCCCAGGCGTTCGATTAACTGTTGATAGGCACTATTGAAGGCAGTCGAGGGATCGCCCACGGCTTCCTCTAGAGCAAAGGTCTTACCCCACACCTGCTCTCGTTCAGCCTGTGACAAATTGGCAAAAAACTCGGAGAAGCCGGCTACCAGATCACACTTGGTCAGCAACAGATAGATCGGGAAGTTGACCCCCAATTGTTGCTGTAATTCCTCGATACGACTGCGGATAGTTTTGGCTTGATGGGCGCGCTGCTCATTGGTTTGGGTCAGCAAATCCTCAATACTAATGGCAATCATCGCGCCGTTAATGGGTTGTCGGCGGCGGTGCCTTTTCAGTAGTTTAAGAAAACCTTGCCAAGCGGACTGATCCACCGTGCGGTGGCTGTCCTGGGTTGTGTAGCGCCCCGCGGTATCGATTAAGACCGCCTCGTCGGTAAACCACCAGTCGCAATTACGAGTGCCGCCAACGCCACCCAGGGCACCGCTGCCGTGGCTGTCGGCCAGCGGGAAGTGCAGCCCCGAGTTGACCAAGGCGGTGGTCTTACCCGTGCCGGGGGGGCCAATGATGATATACCAAGGCAGCTGATACAGTGATTTTTTGTCGCCGCCGCCACTAAATTTGGACTTGCGCAATACCGCGATGGCATCGCCGAAGCGCTTGCCAAGGGCAGCCAGTTCTTGGGAAGAGCGCTCGTCCTGGGGTTCGGCGTTGTTATTCTCCTTGGCAGCTTGCTGAATGCCGTCGAGCATTTGATTGTTATTACGAGATTGCTGCCACAGTACTCTGATGGTATTGAGTAGCCAAATAAGTACGAACACCAGGATAATGATGACCCGGGTAAGTTTCGACAGATGAGTATTGTCTTCGCCAAAAGCGATATAGTCGGCACCAAACCACACCACAATACTCAGGGCAATCAGGCCTAGAATGTTGAGGGTTAGCGGTTTCTTCAAAAATGTTAACACTGACTTCATGTGTGTCTCTCAGCTTTTAAGAGGAGTTATCGACCCCGTGGCGGGCCTGAGAATTGTTAGCGCCCGCTGGTAAGCGGTTTGTTAATATTGGCCTGCTCGTCGCTAAGTACTTGAATTTGATGCGCAGTGGGCTCGGATATATCGTATAACCACCAGCGGAAACCGGAGTAGCACAGCAGCAACACCGCGAGCACGCAGCAACCAACCATCCACAGTGGAATATAACTCACCAAGCCGGCTTGTTTGTCGCCAACCCCGCGCCAACTCGGCGACAGGTCAGTCTCGACCAGTGGGCGAATCTGTTCAATAGTGCGGTACAGGTTGTCCAGCACCAGTTCCAGTTGATCTCGTCCCCGAGGCTCCATACGATACTTGCCTTCGAAGCCCAGGCAGATACAGATATAGTAGAATTCGAGCAGATCGATATTCTGTCCCGGTGTTTCCAGTAATCGAGTGAGGATATTGAAGAATTTTTCCCCGCCGAAGGTCTCGTTGTGAAAAGTGCTGAGCAACGAGTTTTGACTCCAGTTGGAGCTCGCACCCCAGGGGGTGTTCATAATGGCCTCGTCGAGGCTGGTGCAAAGGGCATAGCGGGCGGTCACTGCGTGTTCTTGGGGCACCCCGGCGGCGTTGGCTCGGGATTCGAATTGCTTTAGCTCATCGACTAATTGGCGCTGCAGCCCCGCTGTATCGCCGTGTTCCAGGGTGTTGCGCAGTTTGATAATGACCGAAAACAAGGTGCCGGCACTGCTGGCCAGCACATTGCGACCGCGAAAGGAGTCCAGCAATGGCAGTGGTGCCGCCATGGCAGCAGCACCAGTCACGGGGGCCGCTCTCGGGGCCGCCTGGCGGTTGCCGGGGCGGGGGATTATCACGGTTCTATCACCGCCATCGAAGCCCGCTGCGGGCTGCATCCGTGTCTTGTCGTCATCGCTCATGTATTAACTCCTAATGGCCCATAGTTCCATAGTGAGGCCCGGTAGATCTGCGCCCACATGCACGGCAAAGCCCCCGGAGTTGGTCATCTTTTCCCAGACTTCACCGCCTTGGCTTAATTCAAAGTAATTAAATCCGGCGTGGTAGGGAATTTGTCGGGGGGCAACCGGCAATGGCGTGAGTACAATGCCGGGCATTTGCGCGCTGATGTAATCGCGAATATGTTCCACCGAGGCGACTTTGGTCTGGGTGGAAAAGTGTTTTCGCACCTGTTCAGCCTCCAGGTTGGCCTTCACTGCGAGGATAAACATCGACGAGCTAATCATGCTCTGGTCAGTAATCGGGGCGACGTAAATACCAAACTTGCGCTCGGTCAAATCTAAGGATACCGCCGACTGTTCCAAAACGGTACTCAAACACTGGCGCAGTATCGAAAATATACCCGAAAACGTGGTGATGAGATCATCGTGCCGATAGGGCGGGAATGATGGCGGGCGTTTATTCGCAGTGGTGAAAGTAGTCAATTCTCCCGCCATTTGAATCAGTTCGGTGTAAAATTCCATCGGGTGCAGGCCGTGAACCTGGGCAAAATGATTGCACAGCGGCTCGATGCGGTTAATGACTTGCAGCAACATATAATCGGCAATCTCGGCCGATCCGGCGCGGCCGCTGTCGCTAAGCCGGCTGCCCAGGGCCTCACCGCGTTGGTGGATTAGCCCTTGTAGTTCTCTGAGCAGGGTCTTTAGCGGCTGCGAGGCTTCGCAATTGACCACTGGTGGGATAAAATTTTCTTCCAGTTGCACTGGCTTATCGGCAGTTTTCTCCAGGATCTTAACCACCGCCAGACAGGCGTAGCCATTGAGATCTTCACTGGCAAGCTTCAATGTAATACTGGGCCTGGCGGTTTGAATTTCCACCTCATCGGCATTTTCGGAACAGTTGTTACGCACCTGAGAATTGTTACTGCTAAAGCGGCTAGAATTATCTGAGGCCTCGCCGATGGCAATTTCCTGGGCCCCGGATCGACGCAGAGGCATACACAGGCAGACCGTGGTATTGCTGCAATTGTCGGGCACTTCTAACACGGCTGGTAGTGGATCAGCGTTGGGGATATCTATCGGTGTGCCATCGGGAAATACACCGCGGGCCTTGGCTAGGGAAATTTTGCCTAGTTTCAGTAATTCAGTATCAATGGCAATTTCTTTGAAGCCCCAAAAATAGGGCCCGTAGGCGCTGCAGCGATCTTCCAACAACCGTTCGAAATAGCGATCCTGCTGTTGAAAGTGTTGAGGGTTGATAAACATACCCTCGGACCAAACCACCTTGTGACTAATGGTCATAATCTACGTATCTCCGTCTACTGCAGTGGATGCTAGGGGCCTAGTCGGCAACTAAGTGCAATTCCAAACGCTTAATCGACAGTTCAAAACTGTTGTTTTTATTGGCTGTGATAGGTAAAACCAGTATCGATTTTGCCTGCTGGTATTGGGTGAACTCGGCGATGATGCCTAGGAATTTGACAGTGTCGTCTAGCTCTAATGTTTCAACTCGCTGCTCCGCTGGTGCGATAGGCTCGAGGCGAGTATGCCCTGACAACGTTGCACCGAGTTGTTGTTGCGGTTGTTCGTAGAGGTCGAGAAAGTCGCTCTGTAAGAACTGTCTTGAATCCGTTAGCTTAAATACCGAGATGACCAGCGGAGAGGCACGGTCGTCATCGTCGGGATTGATATCGGCCTCAGCGCTAAAGTTTAAGCTCGCTGTGGTTTCGAGGTTGAGTACGCTCCTGGAGGTTTGGCAGCCACTGATAACAATGCAGCTAAGTAGCAGCGATAGCAGTATGTGTTTTTTTGTCGAGCCGTGAGTCATGGGGTTGTCCTTGCTGTTTTTATTGGCACTGCACAATCGCACTCGGAAGAGGCGACGCTGTAGCCAGTGCTGCCGAGAGTGCCATTGTGTGGTACTAGTTTGATACCCTGGCGGCTTTTAGCTTACTGACCTGCTCTTCATAGGCGATTGCAAAGGCCTCGCCAAAAAGCTTGTTGTAAGTGTACTCTGCATCACTGACTAATTCGACATAATTTCGTTCATAGGCTTCCCATAACTGGGCCGACTTTATTTTTCGCAACGGCCCGGATCCGCTGCTAATATTTAACTGGTTGCCAATAGCCTCAGGAGAAAATGCGGCGAGCATGGTGTTGTAGGCGCTTTTCATGCCGATCAGAATCGCCATCTGGTGATCCTCTAAATCGTTGAAGCTGTCATTTATGGCCTGCTGGGGCCCCATAAAAGAGCCACCCTGCTCGCCGAATAGATAATTAATGGCGCCATCGACGTCAGCGGAAAACTTCAATGGATTGTTTTCCACTGGCTGAATAATAGTGCGCTGCATACCCAGTTCCGACTTGATAGTGGCCCGGGCCTTGAGGCTGCTCATTAAGCGACCGCTGGCTTGTTGGGTGATGGCAATTAATTCGGGTACTAATTCCGCCACTTGCTGTTCAGTCAACCCCTGCAATCCCAGTTCTGAGGCAACCAGAGCTCCCAGTGCCCCGGACACCGGCGCTTGGGCAGCAGCGGGCGGCTGCGCCGGTGGGGGCTGCGATGGGGGCGCTGGGGCCTGTGCCGGCGGTATTGAGGGCTGCGCCGATGCAGTGGCAGTTGACTCGGCAAAAAAGGACTGCGCCGGAGTCTGCGGTGGTGCTACTGGTTGTTGAATAATCGGTTGCGGCACGTGGGCGGCGTGTTGAATTGCCGGTGCACTGTCTTGCTGGGGCTCTTGCCACCAGTTCTGGTCGTTATCGAGAATACTCTTGCTATCGCCGGGCTCCGCACTGGCGGAGTCCAGTGCTTTCAGCGGGTCCAGTTCGCGGTGTTGTAGATCGACCAACGCGCCGGTGTTGAGACCAGCACCGAGGGGGGCGAAGGCGGGAGTTGGCTGGGGTGTTTGTGGCGTCAACCATTTGTCGAGATCGTCGTGGGCAGGCGCCGTCGGATTTTGCGGTGCAGCTGCTGGGACTGGTGCAGCGGCGGGGGCTGTAGAAAAATCATCGAGAAAACTACTGCTCGGTGGCGGGCTGGGCTGTGGTGGCGCAGGAGCCGCTGGTGGTGGCGCAGTGGCCGCAGCCAGAATAGCTACCGCCAAGACGTATTTGCCAATAGTCAGCTGGTCGCCATCGTTGAGTTCAGTGCGCACATCTCTGCCGGTGGGGCTGAGGCTACCGTTGAGAAAGGTGCCGTTGGTACTGTGGTCGATCAGCACAAATCCCGCCGCCTGTAGCTCGACGGTGGCGTGGGAGCCGGAGATGACTTTTTCATCGTCTGGCAAAATGCAGCTGTTGCTGGCGCCGCGACCGATACTGCCGCCATCGCCCAGTTCGAACACTTGGCCCTGGGCCAGCTGTGGGTTTGCGCTGCTAATAATAGTGAGTGTTAAGTTCATGCTTTTGCGTTAATACTTATAGTTAGTAGGCGATCGGGATGGTCGGGTCTTAGACGGTCTGCTAGAAGAGTAGATTATCGCGTATTTTCAAGCCGATACAAGGCTTGCCGCCGATTACTTAGTCATATCGCCGCTGTGGGCAACTAATATCGGTTCTTGTCGGGGAGTGAGCTAGTCAACTTCTGCCATCAATACCGAGATATTGTCTTTGCCCCCCAAGGCATTGGCTCGTTCAATCAAGCGATTGCAGGTCTCGGTAAGCTGGTAGCCATTGTTGATTGCATCGTTGATATCGACGTCGGTCAGATAATTGGTCAAGCCGTCACTACAGGCCAGTAAAATACTGTGGTTTTGCAGGCTGATATTGGAAATAGTGGGTAGCACTGTCGGCTGTGCTCCCAATGCCATGGTCAGTACGTTTTTGGAGGGGTAGTTTTCTGCTTCATCGGCCTGGAGCTGGCCAGAGTCGATCATATCCTGCACTAGCGAGTCGTCCCGAGTGAGGGGTTGCAACTGATTTTGTTGCCACAGATAACCCCGGGAATCGCCTACGTGTGCGGTTAACAGGTGACGATTCCAGATTACCATGGCGACTACGGTAGTACCCATTTGGCCGTTCTCTGGGTGCAGTTGTTGGTGGTCCAGAATAAGTTGATTGGCTCTTTGTATACTGTCGATAAGCGCTTGTTCGATATGGGCGAGCTGTTCGTCTATGTTACGGGCTAAAAACCAGGCTCCGGGTATTGCCGCCAAGTCTTGATCGATGGCCTCAACCGCCAGGGTACTGGCGATAGCTCCGCCGGAATAGCCACCCATGCCATCGCAGACCACTAGATGACCAAAGCCTAGCTGAGGCGCCGTCTGCCAGGCGATAGCATCCTGGTTTTCTTCCCGTATTTGGCCTATATGAGTCAGGCCTGTTATTTCCAATGTCGGCATAGTATTTCAGTACTGTAGTCGATGGTATTGCGCGGCATGAATCTTGGCTGTAAAAACTGCTCGGCTCAGTCCAGCTCACTGCTGGCTAGCCCTCATTATTCTATTGATAGCTGTTCGCAGCTTGGCAGGTTTGATAGGTTTGTGCAACAACGCATAACCACTGGCATGGGCCTCCTGTATGCGCTCCGGTGCAGTGTCGCCGGTGACCAGCAGCGCGGGTAATTTGCGGCCCAGACGCGTGTTGATAAGCTTCAATACATCGACGCCAGTGACATTGTTCTGCAGCCGAAAATCGCAGATGGCAAAGTCAGGGTTAAAGCCCCGACCAATAATATCCAGTGCACTAGCCTGGGAGCTGGCGATGGCCGGCTGATAACCCCAGCCTGCTATCAATCGCTCCATCGCATTGAGGATGGAGGTTTCGTCATCGACCACTAATATCTTTAGTTCCTTACTGGTAGTTCCACCCTCCAGGGAGGACACACGACTATTGAGTTTCACTGGGGCAGAACCGGCTTTGGCCACGCGTATGGAGAATGTTGAACCTTCACCGACGGTGGAGTCGAAGGATAAATCGTGGCCCAGCAGCCCACATAAACGGCTGACAATGGCCAGTCCCAGCCCAAGGCCCTTGTTGCGATCGCGTTCAGGATTGCGCAGCTGGTGAAATTCGGCGAAGATTGTGGTGCGCTCCTCCTCGGGAATACCTGGTCCGGTATCGGCCACTGAAATGGTGATCGAGTGGGGATTTTCCCGGGCTGTCACCGCAACCCAGCCGCTGTCTGAATGCACGATAGCGTTGTGGATTAAGTTGCGGATAACACGCGGCAGCAACACCGGGTCAGAATTCACCCAGCCCTCGATCGGCTCTACGGTTAGAGTCAGCCCTTTGTTGCTGGCCATCGGCGTCAGTTCGTCGCGTAGGTGCGAAAAAATATCGGGTAGGGACAGGCTTTGGATATGGGTCTCCACTACTCCCGCGTCGAGTTTGGATACGTCCAGCAGTGCGTTGAACAGTTGTTCCATGGTTTTATGGGATTGCTCTACCTGGCTTAGCAGGACTTTTTGCGGTTCGCGCTCTAACATTGCTTTAAGGGAGTACAGTAGTAAACCCATGGCGTGCAGGGGTTGGCGCAGATCGTGGCTGGTGGCCGCTAGGAATTTGGATTTGGCAATATTGACATCCTGTGCTTTTTTCGCGGCTGCTGCGGCCTGTTGTTTCTCTTTGCCGAGCTGTGTTAGCAGAGTCTTGTTATTGGCTGTCAGTGTTGCCGATTGCTGGTATAGATGATCAATTTGACGCCCAGCCAGCAGTGTGATCATCAGCAAGGCAAGAAATACAAGGCCGAGGCCGGTAGTGAGAAGGGTGCCGTTGGTAATCACTGCCGCCGCAGGAGGTAGTAGCAATAACAGCACATAGGTGCGCAGAGTGGCTCGGTGGCAGGCAAAAAAGTACAACGCAGCCACCGCAAGAGTGGGCACTATCAATAATACTAGTGCCTGGGCACCCGATAGCAGCAATAGCGGCTGGGCATCGGCGCTTAGCAGCCGTGCTGCCGCACTGCCCCATAGCAGTGCAGATAGACCGTTGCCAAGGGTAAAACGTCGTTGCCAATAGAGATCTTCGCGGTTGCTGGCATGGCGTTGGTATTCCCGTTGTAGCCAGTATAAATAGGTGAAGCTGGCGGCCAATGCGGCCCCCCAGTACCCTAACCACCGCGGCGACTCGGTGGTGAAAAATGTTATTTCGACCAATAACAAACAGCACAATTGCAGAGCGAGGGCGCGGCGCATTGGTTGTGCTAATAGTGCTAGTTGCCGACTGGTATATTCCTCCGGAGCACTAAACAGCGTTTTTAGAATCATCGCGGCTAAGCCATCTTGTGGTGATTTTTATGAGTTGTCTTATCGCGCACAGCGCAGTCTCGATAAGAACAATGTATAGTCTAAAAAGTAAGTGGCCAAAAACTACTATAAGATAATAACGTACTGTCCTAATAATAACGTCTAATAGGGTTGTGTTATATGGAAATATTGGTTGTCGACGATCATAAGCTATTTCTGGAAGGTATCAGTTATTTGCTGCAAAAAGTGGAGGTCGGGGCTACGGTAACGGCTATGTCGACATTTGATGAAGCGATGAGCAGCGCTGCCACCGTCGATCGCTACGACTTGATTCTTCTCGATCTCAATATTGGCGGTGGTGACGGTGTTGCGTTACTGCAGCGTTATGCGGATCTAGGGGTGTTTACCCCGGTGGTCACGGTGTCAGCCTCGGAAGATTTACAGCATATTCAATCGGCTCTCGATGCCGGTTCAATGGGTTTTATTTCCAAGTCACTGAGTGGTGATGAAATGCTGGCGGCGATTGAAACGGTACTGGCGGGAGAATTGTTTGTTCCCGAGACAATTGCCCGTTCACTGGCAGCCCAGAGCGATAACAAGCAGCAAATGCTGTCGGTGCTGACCAAGCGACAACTCGCGGTGTTGGAATTACTGTGTCAGGGTTGCTCTAATCGGGAAATAGCTGAACAGCTTTTCCTCACCGAAAACACCGTTAAATCCCATGTGATGACGCTATTTCAGAAAATGACGGTTAAAAATCGCACCGAGTGTGTGCTGATGGCCCAGCAGAATCATTTGTTTGCCGGCTAGTGGGTGCTGCAATCGCTGTTGGAGTTGCTTGCTTATAAGAGTACCCGCGTCGCGGTGGCCTTAGGTTTGACGTGTTTGCGGGTCAAATTAGTTGATTTAAGCAATCGGCGAGCTGTTATGTTAACACCGCTTTGAAACATTAATTCACGTCAATAGTCTTTCCGTGTCAGTGACGTCGCGGATATACTAGCGCGTGCCGACACCGGGAATCTATCGCGATACCCGGGCAAACAGTGAGCCCCAGGGTAACTAGCTGGGCCGGAATAATTGCCGCTAACGAGTTGCGCATGCAGCATGCCATCGATGATTGCACCATTCTATTTGTCGACATCGTTGACAGTGTCAGTCTGTATGAAGCCATTGGCGACCGCGCAGCAAGTGCCACAGTGCTCGAATGTTTAACCGCCTTGCAGGCGATTGTGTTGACGAATAACGGGTGTGTTATCAAAGCAATCGGCGATGCACTGATGTGTCAGTTCGACTCTCCCAATGACAGTGTTAACAGCGCTATTGCTATGCAGGAGCGGGTCAAAGGCGGCCGTTTTAGCGGCCACAACATTACTGTTCGCATCGGTATTCACCAGGGCCCTGTGATTGCCAATAACGGTGACCTGTTGGGGGACTCTGTCAATCTGGCCGCGCGCATAGCCGCCCTGGCCGGTAGTCAGAAAATTCTCACCACCGAAGCGTTGCTGAGCCATTTGGGCAGTGATTTATCGAGTAAGACACGATTGCTCGAGCGCAGGGCGATAAAGGGAAAATCACAGCCGATTAATATCTACGAAGTTGTATGGGAGACTGACAATGCCACCGTTATGTTAAAACCGGTGGCGCCAGTGGCAGCGGCCTTTAGCGGAGCCGTGGTATTGAACTATCGGGGTCAACGCTCGGTGTTGGGTAGCTCGCTATCGCTGGGGCGTTCGCCGGACTGTGACTTGGTAATAGACAGCCAGCTGGTCTCGCGGAAACACGCTATTGTGACCCGCGGAGAGGGAGGTGTGATATTAACTGACCAGAGTACCAACGGTACCTTAGTCTGTTTTGGCAGTGGCAAAAGCAAGCATTTAAAGCGCGAGTCAACACGCCTAGATAGCAGTGGCATGCTCAGCCTAGGTGATGAAAACGTAGCCGCCGCTGAGCACCTGGTGCAGTTCACCATTGGCTAATGGCTTCGTGCTGGACTGTTGTCCGGTTATGGCTACAGTCTAGGCGTTGATGGTCGCAGTCTAAGTCCGCATCTAGGTTAGTGGAACAACGCCCTTAAAACCAAATTTGCGCTGTTTAAATTCTTCGTGGTACAAGTTGGTAAGCTCGTATTTACCATTGGCGGTGCTGACCCGGCTAATATCGTAGGGATTCAACTCATCCTTTTGCGGCGGCCAAAAAATGTCGATGGGCTCGTCGCCGTAGATGTTTCTCAGGTCGTTATCGCCTTTGTCTAGGCGGGCAAATTTCGCCTCACTGCCATGTTGAATCATATCCGTTTTGCGGCCGCATACGGAGGCAAACTTTTGATTCAGCAGGTCTTTCACACGTTTGAATTCCGGTCCGTAGTTGTGATCAGACCCATCCAGTCGAGACAGAAAAGCGCTATTGAGATGCGGGCTTTGCATGTCGACCACATCGTAGAGGTCGTAGTCGCCGTGAATATAGCTATAGCTGGCCTGGCTGCGCAACATTAAGCAGCCGTAGTGTTTTGAAGATTTATCTAGGTCGGTCTTATAGAGTTCGTTACTCAGGCCGGCGTGCTCCATTTTTTTCCAAAAGCGCAGTGACTGATGGTGTTTGTCGGTGCTACTGAACACTTCGGAGCCGTGAATAGTGGGGTTGACTACGAGTCCGGCGACTTGGTAACGCCCATTTCTATCGGCTGTTTTGGTTTTGCAGCTGATGGGTTTTGGCAGGTAGTTGGCCTTGCCAATATAGGGCAGTGACAGTGGGTTGGTTCGCCGTAGCAAGATGGCGCAACCACTCTGTTTGGCGGCCCAGCGGAAGGCAATAATATGCCCGGGGAAAATATATTGGCTGATATCGCCGGGATTAGCTCTGCTCATGCTGTCTTATCTCCGTTGTCTGGCGCTGCTAGCCGCCAATTAATACCGTTGGACACCCTACTACTATCGCTCCGCCGTGGGCAGTGGAATCACCTAGGCGAGCCGCCGGTTTTTTGCAGATCAAAACGGTGGCACTGCCTTTGATAATGACGTCCGGTGGCCCGACACAAACACAGGTACTGGTCAATGTCGCGGCAGGCAGTTTACCGATCATCACAGTTGGCCCGCCAGGGCTGACAATGGGGCCGCCGACATGGGGGACAGGCCCTGTAAGCATAGGGCATACGTGCATGTCGGTAATTCGTGCTGCTGGCATTCCCATAGTAAAACTCCTGTGTTTTTACTGATCGCTGTTAGTATTAAATAGTGCCCTTGCCGCCATTGGCAAGGTCCAGCCCCTGTTTGATATAATGCAGACTGCGCGAGTCACTGAGTTCGGGATTGACAGCGGCAGCTAGGCTCACCGCACAGGCGGCGGCGTGGGCTGACAGTGTTGGCGGTGCTGCAATTGGGTCTTGCCCTTCCTCCGTTACCATGTCTCCGCTCCAGCCAGCTGCCAGTGCCGGCCAGGCAGCGGTGCTACTATTACCTATCAGTTCCGCTGCGTCTCGGGCCGTTTGCAGGGTCTGTTCACTGGGGGATATCGCCCAGGCCTCGGCCGCAGCAATCGATTTTTGTTCGTCCTCAGAAGGTGTTTCCACGGCTTGTTTCACTGCCAGGCAGGCCCACCAGACCGCTTCGCGGGCGGGTAGCAACAGAGCCACGCATTTAATTGCCTCGGGATAACAAGCGTTTTGCATCAGGCGGTTAATGAGTTCCAGCGCGCTTAGATTTTCGTCCAGCAACGGACGGGCCTCGTCGCTGGCATCAAACTGACCAATAAGATCACTGGCGGCGTTGGTCTTGGCAATTTGTAGTTGTTGCATTAGATCGAATTCCTCGTTGCCGGTGGTGAACATTGCCCCATGGTAATCGTCGGGGCGTTTTGTACTAGTACTTGTGAGTACAGCGGTTAATTAATCATCACCATACCGCCTTTTATAGTGAGCATGCCGCCTCCGTCTAAAGTGCCCATCGCCGAGGCCTTAAGATTCATCATCGCACCGGCCTTCACATCGACATTGATGGCGCCCTCCGCCTTAAAGTTGGTTCCCGCTTTGATTTCGGTGTCGGTTCCGGACTTGATAGAAAACTTAGTGCCCGCTTCCGATTTTAGGTTGGTTCCCGCCGTAATTTCGGTATCTGAACCTGATTCTGTGGTTATCTTGGTACTCGCGTCGAGCTTGAAGTTGACACAATCGATGGTAATGTCGCCGTTTTCCTCCATCTTGAAACTGCTTTTCCCCACCGAGAGATGAATCATATCCTTGTCCATATACACCCGGGTATCGCCGGAGGTAATCGTCTGCTCCTGGGTTTCCTTTATTTTCGCGGTTTCGTGGCGGCCGACGATGCGGTTAAAGTCGTGGGAAGAGTTGATATATACCTCGCCGTCGCCTTTTTGTTTCCCGGTAAAACTTAATTCGTGTTCCGCTGGGTGACGCAGTCCCATACGGTGATCAGCCACGTCCGCGCCCTTCTCAGAGTCGTTGGCAAAGGTTGGGCCAAAGTCGGTGGCCTGATGAAACAAGGTGCCGAGGATGACCGGGTATTCGGGTTCGCCGTTGATAAAGCCGACCAGTACCAAGTCGTCCTGTTGGGGAATAAACCAGGCGCCGCTGGTCTTGGCGCCGCCAAACATCTGCGACACTTGAATCCAATGGCTGGTAGTGGTCTCGTCCCAGGGAAACACCACTTTTACCATGCCACCCTTGGCCTTCTCTGTGGGTTCGCCGCCGCCGTATTGTGTTTCGATCACCTTGGCTTGCAGGTGTCCGTAGATGCGGGGAGCCGGCGCTACTTCGGGTACCGGAGTCAGTGCACTGTCGATGCACTCGATGTCGTTTTGATACTGGGTTTCTGTGTCGTAACCGTCGGTGGCGGAGTGGCTGATGCGAGTAATAAGCAACTTGTCGATACCATCCCGGGGCCCGGGGTCCAGACTGAAGATTGCACCAGCGTATAAACTGGGGCAGTTACTGCTGGTATAACAGCGATTGTAATTAGCGTTCTCTCGGTGTTGAGCAATGGTAGCCGAGGTCTTCAACATGGCGGCGGCGGTAAACGCCATTGCCGCCTTGTCGTCGGTTTTCTCAGTGAGATTGGGCAGCGATTGACCAAACATTTCACTGGTAACCGCGGACAGCGCAGCAATTTTGTGTTTGGAGGGAGCTTCGGCACTAGTGGTGGAGGATTTGACATTATCGTAGGCGCCCCATTTTACCTTGGCACCGGCACTGTTAAACCGCTCGCGCCAACCTATTGCAACACCTTCGTCACTGTCATTGGCGGCAAAAGTACCGCTGCGGTCGTAGCGCAGTGCCTTTTCCTCGGGGAAGTGCGAGGGATCATCGAGCAAAACCATTTTGTGGTCTGACTCACTGTGTTCGAAGTAGAAGCTAATGCCAGCTTTGGAAAAAAATCGCAGTAGAAAATCCAGATCGCTCTCGTTGTATTGGATAGTCGTTAGGATAAACTTGTGGGCCAGCTTGATCTTATTGATAAAGTTGATGTCCAGGTCGCCTAGACGAAGCAGTGTTTCACATATGTCGCCCGCTTTTTGCTGGCTGTGGACATGGGTGCGGGTTTTAATAGCGAGCCCGTTAAACCACAGCGCCGGTACAATCCGGGCCCGATAGCGATGGCTGCCGGTCGATTCGTCATCGAGATACTCGAGTTCGCAGACCAGACCGTTGATATGGCGCTGGGTGTTACCGGTCTCTATTAATAGGGTACTGGGTTCACCGAGTATACTGCTGGCATCGAGTATATTGTCGTCGGGACAGGTCATTTCAATATCGAAACTAAATAGTTCTGAAATCCCCTCCGAGCCACTCAGTGACGTCACTGAGAGTTCTTTGTCGGCTAGTACACCGGCACTAAAGTGTATAATACGGTGTGTTGAGCTGGACATGGGGCTCGCCCTTTTATTGATGAGAGTGTTTTGTCGTCATACATGCGGTTGCACAATAGACAGAATAAGGAAGGGGCAGGCAGTTGCCTGCCCCTCGGCACAGCTTTAGATTACTTTGGCAGTTACCAGATCGTAACCGACTTTAACATTGGCGCCGTTCTTGTTGTCGTTATCAGCCTGGCTGAAATCACACTCAATTTTGGAGTAGCTGATTTCCAGGGATTCTTGAGGTTTGCCACCCTGAGCACCCATGAAATTGTAGCCTGAAACAACTGCACGCTCCAGCGTATAAGTACCAACTGCTGTTGGGGCACCGCCTTCACCAGTGCGACAAAAAGTGATGATTGCCTGTTTTGCCTCGGCGCCAGCCAGTGATTTTTGCAACAACAAAGGGGTAGACGAATCCAGCTCCTTGCTCATGCTAAGCGCGCTAAGACTGGGCAGTCCCGCTTCTCGGTTCTGAGAAGAGCCCGCCTCCATTGTTACGTAGCGAGAAATACCGAAATTACAGCTGGTGATTTCGATTTGGTCTTCGAATCCCGTGGCGGTAACGTCGCCTTTAATGTCGTCAAATTTTAGATAAATAGCCATGTCGATCTCCTAGTATGTGTTGTTGGTATTTCAAAGTGTTAATCGTGTGGTGAACTGGGTAGAAGCATTCTCGGCTGATAAAGAATTTCGGACCGCGGCGCTCACCCTTGAAACAAATAGTAGTCCTGTGCGGGCAGATTAGAATCCTACTTAAGTATGAATTTGCGATAGAAATTGCGCAGTTAAAGGGTTAAGGTGTTTTTCTGTGATCGAGTTAACAGTTTTCGGTTGTTATACTGATGGCGCATCTGCTCTGGTAGCGAATATACATCGATGAGGTGAGCGCCCACTATCGACAAGGTGGCTAAAAGCAGGGTGTTGATGGTTTGCAGTAGTGTGTTATGGCCATCTTATCGATTTGCTGCGGTGTTGGCGCAAATCAGTTATTTAAATTAACCGGCATCGGTTCAGCTATTAAGAATGACTCATTCTTGGTGACTGTGTAGGCGATTTTTAACAGAGCATCGCCGATAAGGATTAATCGAGAGATGTTATTCGCATTATGAGTATTTTCGTAAAGCACGCAGCGGTGGGTTGCGCAGCGCCGTTATGGTCGAGAGAGTCGGCTTGGCCAGTGGCAAGGTCGTTGTTGTGAGTGGGGAGATGCTCGCCGACGGGCCGCTGACCAGCGGCTATCAATTGGATCACTACACCATAGAGGGCGTACTGGGTGCTGGCAGCTTTGGTATTACCTATAAAGCCTGGGACGAGGGCCTGCAAACCCGGGTTGCTATTAAAGAGTATTTTCCATCGGACTTTGCCCGGCGCCTTGCGGGTACCGCGGAGGTGGCACCGCTGCCTGGCCAGGAGGAACTCTACCACGACATATTGGAAAAATTTTTGGAGGAGGCCCGCATTCAGGCGCGGTTTAAACACCCCAATATTATCCGTGTTCACCGCTATTTGGAGGCCAATAGCACTGCCTATTTAATTATGGATTACGAGGAAGGCGAGTCGTTAGAGGATTTTCTCAAACGTGAAGATCGCTGTCTGACGGAACGTGAGTGTCTCGACATCTTTGTACCTATACTGCGTGGCCTGTCCCGAGTACATCAGGAATCGGTATTGCACCGAGATATCAAGCCCGCCAATATATACCTACGTAGCCAGGGCGAAGCGACGTTGTTGGATTTTGGTGCCGCAAGACAGCTATTGGCGGATGCCAATGCGCAGATGACAGTTATATTGACCAGGGGTTATGCCGCGCCGGAACAATACAGCGGTGAACATGTTGAACAGGGACCCGAGACCGATTTGTACGGCATTGGTGCGACTATTTACCGCTGCCTAGTCAACAAGGCACCGGTGGAATCGGTGACTCGAATCACCTCCATTCACAATAAACAGGCCGACCCGTTGGAAGTCAGCGGCATCAGTATGGGGGCCAATAACAATGTATCTGAGACCTTTCGTAACGCGGTCAATTCGATGTTGGCGCTGGAGCAATCACTGCGACCGCAAAATGCCGAAGCGGCGATAAAGCTACTGTATGTGCCGGCTCAATCCGGCCCGGTGTCTGACGCCACGGTCGTCATCGCTGCGACCAGCTCGCCTTCAGAGTCGAACGACAATGCTGAAACTGAGTTTGTGGCAGCTGCCGCTGATGCACCTAGCGCCCGCAGCAACCGTATGCCGGTCTACATTGGCTTAGCTGCGCTGCTACTATTAATACCGCTTAGCTACTTTTTACTGCGGCAACCGGCGGTGCTTGCCGTACCGCACTCGGTGAGTACCGAGGCTGTCGCCACCACTACGCAGGGGGCTAGTGAAGAGGTCATCAAGCCCCCCGGGCAGGCCAGCGAGCCGGTGCTCACCGATGGCCCCACCGCTGTCGAACCCGCGCCCGCCGTTGTAGTAGAGTCCTTTGCTCTGGGTAGCAGCCTCAGTCACGAGCTGAAATCAGGTGGTCAGGGTCCCGCCATGATTATCATTACCCCAGGAGAGTTTCTAATGGGTGATAACGACGGTGATCCCACGGAATCGCCGTTGCACAGCGTCGCTCTCAGCCACACGATAGCCATGGCAAAATACGAGACAAGCTTTGCCGAATACGATCAATTTGCCAGGGCTGAAGACGGTATTGCCCGGCCCGGCGACGCAGGCTGGGGACGCAAGAACCGACCGGTGATCAATGTTGACTGGCGCGAGGCTAGGGCCTACGCCGCCTGGATCAGTGATCAGACCGGCCAGCACTATCGCCTGCCGACCGAAGCGGAATGGGAGTTTGCAGCCCGCGGCGGCAGCAATTTCCACTATGCGATGGGCGATACCATCGGTGGCGACGCCGCTAATTATGTCGAGACTGACGGCGGCGGATCGGCGACGGTTAAAGTGGGCACATTTGCCGCCAATGATTATGGTCTTCACGATATGCACGGCAATGTATGGGAGTGGACTGCCGATTGTTGGGCGGTAAACTATAGTCAGGCGAAGACCGACGGTGGTGCCCTTGCCAGCGGCGACTGCTCCCGGCGCGTGCTGCGAGGAGGGGGCTGGAACTCAGAGGCGCCGCTGTTGCGCAGTCGTAATCGCAGTGCTGGTCTGATCAAGACCAAGAGTGTGGCGCTGGGCTTTCGGCTTGTGGTCGAGATAGAGCGTTGAGCATGGTAGCGGATGGGAGTGAGCCCACAGTGGCATCAGCAATAATAAAATGTCTAACTCTTTCTCTGGTGGGAATATTTTTCCTATTGTGGACACCAATGGGCGCGACCAGAGAATATAGTTTTGTTAGCGAATATGCCGGTGATTTTGTTGAGGACGCCAATGCCGCCCGCCAGACAGAGGAGAAAATAGTGGCTGTCGGCAAGGCACAATATGCGGAAAAGCTGGTTAAACCCTATATATATGCAACCATGGAAGCACTGGGTCTAGGGCATGTTAAGAAGGCACTATTTTCCCAGTACCTAGCTAGTTTCGACGACTATGAGGTGTTGTTCAGCGATCTGACGGAGCACAAGACGCTGGAAGTCGGAGTCGAGTATTTTTTTGACAACGAGAAATTTACCCAGTTTTACAGCGAGCAGTTGCGCGCTATGTCCCGAGACCGGCGCTATACGATGTTGTTGAGCATAGAGGGCGACAGTGGACTGCGGGGCTCGCCACTGGTAAAGCGCTTAATCGAGCGTATTAGGGAAGATCTGGAGGACGGCGGTATCAAAGTGGCCAGTGGCCGTAAGCGCCGCAACAGTGATCTGGCCCACATGGTTATTAGTATCAACAATATACAAAGTACTAACGAGGTGCACGGCGTTCGTATTAGCAGTGACAAGCTGAGCTACCAGTCGGCGCTAAGTTTCATTTCAGGTGCCGAAGTGCTGTCGGAGCAGGGAGCTATCAGCGGTGTGGATCTATTAAAGACCGGCAAGGGTGGGCAGCGCATCTACCGACAGTCGTTGCAATATTTTGACGACGTAGGCACAGCGCTGCGCGATAAAATTGACAGTTTCAAGCTGCGGCAGCGTTCATTGGATATTGTACTGCGCGGTTCGACAGCGGCGTCTGAGCAATTCTATTTGTGGCTGCAGAGTGCTAGTATCGGTATCGAGGCAATAGATCAGCTGCGCCCTGGGGATAGAACAGCGACTTCAAGGGTTAATGTGAGTTATATGGGCTCAGCGGATAATCTTGCCGAAGAGATCAAATTACACAGTGCTAGCACTTTGTTGGGTTACCGTATCGACAAAATAAGTTCCGGCACGGTGAGTATCAGTCTCGACGGTAAATAGTGTAGTAGGCGGTTAAGTTAGGCGGTATTCAGTAGGGCATATTTAATAAAGACAACTTAATAATAGGGTGAGTTCAAATGGTCAAACGATTAGCGATTACATTTCTGGTTATGTGCTTGGCCAGTTGTGCCTCCGGCCCGGATACCAAGGGCGAATGGCAGTCAGCGCTGTCTCTGGAAAAAATGGGCAGTTTTGATGAGGCGTTGGCCTATGTCGATCGCGCCATTGCCAAAGACCCTTCCAAAGCTGAGTATCTGCTGAAAAAAGACCAGTTACAGCGATCGATAGTGGCGCAAGTTATCGCTGCCACTGAGCCGCTGTTGAACGCTGGTTTGGCAAATGCCGATGAGGTCAACACCGCTACTGAAAACGCGCAGCGGGTCAGGGATTTGTACCCCGACGATGACGGGACCAAAACATTTTCCGCAGCCGTAGACGCGGCGTCCAGTGCGTTTTATCAATCCTCGGACGATACTGTTGACGCGGTGGCAGCACTGGTCGACAGTGGTGAATGGGGAGAGGCATTCTACGAATTAAGCGAACTGTTGGAAATAAACCCCGACGCAGATAATGCGATGCCGCTAATGGACAAAATACGCGGTGATGGTGTAGCCAGTATGATCGATTCGGCGCTGATGCTAATGGACGCCGAAAATATTACCGCGGCGCTGAGTACCTTAACAATGGCCTCTGATATCGATGGTGACAGCTCGGAAATTCGAATGCTGCTGGAGGAGGTGAGTGGCAAAGATAACGAGGCTTATTACCGCGATGCTATCGCCACGCGTACAACACAAAAAGAGTGGGATAAACTACTGACGCTGTGTCAGGCCTCAGAGCGCTTCGACAGCTTAATTGAGCCTTGCATGGCCGGCCGGGACAAGGCGGACTTCGATCGACAGGACCAGCTGATCGTGCAAGTTGAGAGCTTGCTAAAAGAACGTCGCTTTGTTGGCGCCTTTGACAGTTATATGAAGGCCAAAGAAATTAATTTGCCAGAGTTCGATCGCAAGATGCTCAGTCTGGGAGATACACTGAAAGAAAAAATCACCGCTGTGGCAAAAAAATTGGGCAAACAGGGGCGCTATGGGGTGGCATGGGTATTGTATAAGCGCATTGATCAACTCGAATCTCAGTACCGTAATATCAAGGGATTGGAAGATAAGATATTTGATCGTATAAAAAAACTTATCGCGGTTTACGATTTCACCAGTCCCAAGGACAACGCCGATGCGGGTATTATTGTCGCCAACAACTTAATCTCTAGACTGTTTGTCAGTAGTAGTAAAGATGTGTCTATCCTCGAGCGGGAAAGCCTTAAGACCATATTGGAAGAAATGAAGCTGGCCCAAATTGGTCTGGTATCGGAGAGTGACACCCAGGAAATTGGCAAAATCTACGGTATTGACACAGCTATTATGGGCAGCGTGCTGCGTTACCGTGTCGACAAGACCGAGAGTGCTAACCGCAAAACTGCCAGAGTAAAGGTGGGTGAAAAAATACAAGACAATATCGAATATCTCAACTGGCAGGCGGGCAATAAAAACGCCAGCAATGCAGAGTTGAAAAATGCACCACAGGCAAAAATCATGGTGCCAGAATACGAGAATATTACCTACGAAGTGAAAAACGTGAAGAAAGTAGGTTTTGTTGAATTATCATTTCGCATCGTCGACAGCTCGACGGGGGAAACGCTTAAGGTGAAAACCCTGGAGCGAACCAAGGTATTTACCGATTCAGCCAACGAGGGCGTCGAGATGGCGGAAGTAGTTTTTGACGCGCTTGATATTCCCACCAATACCCAGGTGTTAAAAATGATCACTCAAAGTATTGTCGACGAATTGGTCTCTGAGGTATTGTCACCGATTCAAAATATGGAGTCCCAATATCTCGAAGAGGGCGAGCGCTTTCTCAAACGACGTGAAAATATAGCGGCGGCGGAGAAATTGGTCGATTCAGTTTTTGACGTGCGACTGAAGTCCATAGCTAACTCTCCAGTGGCAAAAAAGGCGGAGCAACTACTGGATACATCGCTAGTGAATTTCCAGTTTTAATTGATGAAATATTTTAGGGTAGGATTTTTCCCCTTAATTTTGTGGTTTTGTTCCCCGGCAGTTGGCGAACAAATCCACAATATAGCGATATACAATTTTACTGCTAAAACTGTCGAAGCCGTTGAATTGACCGGGCCCATTGATGCTGCGCTGCGCTCGGTTTTATCCAAACGCGGCAATATCCAATTGATTTCTCGTCGGGCCATGGAAGACAAGCTGAGACGATTGAGCGGTGAGAGTAGTGATCAGCTTGCCAGTATTGTTCGCTCTGGTTCGTCCCTGGGCGTTGACTACGTCATCTCCGGCAGTGTTAGTGCTACCGGTGCTCTAGTGAAGCTGGAGTACGGCCTATACGATGTAAAAAACCGCGCCCTGCGTCTCAAGATTAAAAAAAGTGGCTCCAGCAAAGCCGATATCTATGCCGATACCGAAGGTATTGTAGACAAATTTGTGGCTGAGTTTGCCCGCGGCTTTAAGCGCAGCGGTGCGCTTAAATTGGCTTCCTTTGAGGCCAAACAACAGGCCGGACGGATAAAACTAAGCTGGTCAATTCCCGCTGCCAGCAGCGGTCAGCGGGTTAAAATCTATCGGGCCAGCTCAGCCAAGGGGCCCTTTGAATACCTCGCCGAGTCGCCGCGTACCTCCTACCGCGATCTGCGCCCGCACCGAGATCAAAATCACTATCAGCTGGCCTTGGTCACCGCCGACGGCTCAGAGCATCGCTTTAATACCATTGCCTCCAGTGTGAAAAAGACGCAGAAAAAATCCAGTGGCAGCTTGTTTGCGCCGACCATTCTCAACGCGAAGCTAGGTGTGAACAGTGTCAAGCTGGCGTTTCTCTCCTCGTTGAGAAATACCGATATCACGGACTACCCTGTGTACCTGCGCAAGAGTGGTAGCAGTCAGTGGCAAAGTGTCGGCACGGTGGCGGCCATAGTGGGGGCTAGTGAATACCAGTTTTCAAAGTCCACCATCTTCCAACCGGGCAACAACTATGAAATTGCCGTCAGTGCGCGCGGATCGGGCGGGCAGGAGAGTGCATTTTCTGCCAGTACCCCGCTGACGTCGAGTGCTGCACCGGTAGTGACCGTCAATAGTGAAGCATTGCTGCGACGCATCGAACTGAACTGGACGCAGATCGCATTGGCCCAGGGCTATAAAGTTTATCGCCAGCAAGGCGAAGACAGTGAGTGGCGAGCTATAAAAACCATAAAACGTAAGAACACACTCAGCTATGCTGACAAGGAGGCGCTGCAGGACGGTAGCAGTTATCGTTATTACGTCGCCGCCTTTGACGACGATGGAGAGACGCCCTTGGTGGCCGCTGCGCAGGGCACAACTAAGTCGGTGCCGCCAGCATCCAATAGCTTTACTGTGCTGGGAGGGCTGGTCAAAAAAACTGAGCTTAATTGGGCCGCATCTACTGACCCCGACGTGGCTGGTTATGCGGTCTATCGACAAGATCTATCCCAGTCCGATCAATTCGAACGTATAGCCTTTCTTAAAGGAGCTACAAATTCTAGTTATAAAGACAGCAAAGATCTTGCTGATGGTACTGTCTATAGCTATAAGATAGCGGCGGAGAACAAGCTGAAGGGTCTCGGTGACTTCTCCGAGGTGATTAGTATTACCACTAAGAGTCGTCCGCAGCCGGGCCGTTTTTTTGCCGCGGCAGCTATCGGTGACACCATAGAGCTGCAGTGGCGCGAAAGTCCCAATGAAGATATTGCGCAGTACGATTTGCAGCGCCAGTGGGCGGGTCAACAGTGGCTGCCTCTGGCGACGCTGGAGGCTAATAAACTTGACTATCGCGACACTAACTTAAAACCCTATTTGTCAGTGTCTTATCGTTTGGTCGCGGTGGATGTCGATGGTCTGCGCAGTGACTACGATGCCAGTGCCGTTGTAGACAATCCGGTGTCGGTAGACCTGCAGGTTCAGTCTGAGAATTTACTCCGAACGGTCGAACTCAGCTGGAATAGGCAATTTCAAATCGAGGCTTTCAATTTGTACAGAAGCGAGTCTACCGAGCCAGACAGTTGGAAAAAGATAAAAAAGTTGAACGCAGCGGTGAGCAACTATAGCGATAAAACCGGTTTGCGAGATGGGCTTCAATATCGATATAAATTGTTAGCTATCGACGGCAGTGGCGAATTGGCGCCGTCAAATATTGTCAGCGCGAAGACCAAGATACTACCCCCTCCGCCGCTGGACTTTGTGGTGCAGAGTGGTTTGTTGAAGTCTATTGCTATTTCGTGGACTGCATCGGGCGATAGCGACGTGGCTGGGTATCAGATTTACCGGGCCGCCGCAGGGGGGGAACTGAAACCCTACCAGCGCGTCAAAGGTGTCGATCGCTCGAATTATCTGGATAAAGGCGGCGCATTTAGTAAGCTGAAAGACGAAGAGAGTTATAGTTATCAGATTGCGGCTTATAACTTGTTTGCTACAGAAGGGCCTGCTTCTCAACTGCGTACAGCAACCACCATGGCACTGCCGGCCAAGGTTCTCGGTGTTGATGCGGTGGTGGCGAACAGCGCGGTGAACCTGTCCTGGGAAATAAGCGCTGAAGCAGATATTGCCGAGTATATTATCTATCGATCGAGTGACAGCGAGTGCAAAAAAATGTCAAAACTGACGACTGTTTCCGCTAATTTGGCTGAGTTTAGCGATCTCGATATCGACCCGAACAACAACTATTGTTATGGTATTGTGGCGAAAAATACGGCGGACTTACTCAGTCTTATGTCTGATACCCAAAGTGTTAACTAACTAGGTTCTGTTATGTCACTATCTAAAATAGCGATTACTATTTGTTGCTTGAGTCTATCAATTTTTTCCAATGTCGCGCTCTCCCAGCAGGAAGTGGATCGGGAGCTCTATCCCGATCGCACTGAATTGGAGGAGTTAAAGGGAAAGTATCGCAGCTGCGTGATGGAAAAAGGTGCGCAGCTAGTAAAAGTGGCAGATTTTGACGCAGCGGTGAAATATGCTCCTAAAGCCTGTAAACGGCACTTTTTGGAGATTAGACGGTTCTTTTTTGGCAACCCTTTTCAGCTGGAAATCTCTAATGAATTGCTTGCCTCAGTCAATGAGGGGATAGAAATTGATTTAATCAATTATTTGATTAAAGTAAAAATGGGTAAATGATAGTGGGCTAACCGAGTAGGTAGCCGACTGATTTGCTGTGCGGTAACACCGGCTTGGGCGGGGCTCACATCGGCTATATAACAAGATCTACTACAACAGGTTAATGTAAAACAGACCTGAACAGTATTTAGTCTTTAAGCTGCTCACAGATCTCCCCACACATACTGCAATAGACTAATGGCCGCTAGTGGCGCGGTCTCGGTGCGCAATACCCGAGGCCCCAGCGTCAGCGCTCGAAAGCCGCCATCCTCTGCCACTGCAATTTCGGCCGTATCGAGGCCACCCTCAGGCCCAATTAACAGCGCGACACTATCGACTTCTTGCTGCGGATCGAAATTGCCATCACTGCGGTGGTGCAAGACAAACTTCTGCTGTGCCTCGCAGCGTGCTACCCAATCCGCAACCATTGCGATTGTTTGCACCTGCGGCAGTGTATTGCGCTGGCACTGCTCGCAGGCAGCGACAGTGATCTGCCGCCAGTAATCAACTTTTTTCTCAGCGCGCTCGCCTTTTAACCGCAGCTGCGAGCGGGCGGCGTAGAGCGGTGTAATGGTTGTTACGCCGAGCTCGGTGGCCTTCTGCATGACTTGATCCATGCGGTCGCCCTTGGAGATAGCAATACCTAGGTGTATATGTAGCGGCGATTCGCGGTCGATGGCATCGAATTGTGTAGTCAGGACATCGACCCACTTTTTACCAACACCCTCGATACGCGCCCGGTACTGGCCACCGCGGCCATCGAACAGGTCTAGCTCATCGCCGGCAACCAAGCGCAGGACTTTACTGAGGTGGTGGCTGGGTTTTTCTTCGAGTCGAAAGCCCTGGCCTAGGGCCAGCGGCTGTTGGCTGTAAATTCGAGGTATGCGCATGACAGGGCACCGCCGGTGGCACCCTGCTGCGGGTGTTGAGTAAGTTGAGTAAGCTGATTAAGCCGAGTAGGCTGACAATTTCAGATTATTCCAGATCGTCTTGCTGGGTTCAATTTGATTCATCGAGTAAAAATGAAATCCCGGTGCGCCTCCAGCCAACAGCCGCTCACACATTTTAGTAACTACCTCGACGCCAAAACTGCGAATACTCGCTTCGTCCTCGCCGTAACCCTGCAATTTTTGTTCTATCCAGCGCGGAATATCGGCACCGCTGTTCTTCGAGAAGCGGGCCAGGTTGTGGTAGTTGGTAATGGGCATAATACCCGGGTAAATGGGCTGCTCGATACCTGTCCGGCGGCATTGTTCGACAAAATAGAAATAGCTGTCGGCGTTGTAAAAATACTGAGTGATAGCACTGTTGGCGCCGGCGTCGAACTTTTGCTTGAGAAAGCCCAGGTCAGCGCTATAGCTGTCGGCGTCTGGGTGGATTTCGGGATAGGCAGCAACGGTAATGTCGAAGCTGTCGCCAGTGTGGCGGCGAACAAATTCGACCAATTCCTGGGCATAGACCTGCCGCTGTGCGCCCATACCCGAGGGCATGTCGCCACGCAGCGCCACCAGGCGGCGAACCCCGGCATTTTTATAGTCATTGATCAATTGCAGAATACTTTCTTCGCTGTCGCCGCCAAAAGACAAGTGGGGGGCGGTGGCAATAGACTGCTCATTCATGGCCAGCACAATGTCTTTGGTATTGTCCCGAGTCGAGCCACCGGCACCGTAGGTCACCGAGAAAAAGTCGGGCCCCAGGGTATTGAGTTCGTCCCGAACTACGTCCAGTTTTTCCCTGCCCAGGGCAGTCTTAGGTGGAAAAAACTCGAAGCTAAAGCGTTTTTTGTCGGTCATGATCGGATGCTTTTATAGGCCTATTGCCGGAATACAGTGACCCCGACAATAGACTGAAATCTGTTATTGAAAGGCCCGTCCGCAGAGGCACGGGCCCGGTTTATCAGTACTTGTAGGACTCGACCTTGAACGGGCCCGCCACCGGAACGTTGATATAGTCGGCCTGGGTTTGCGTTAACTGGGTGATAACCCCGCCGAAGCCACCTACCATATCCGCTGCCACTTCTTCGTCCAGTTTTTTCGGCAGCACTTCAAGGGTGATAGCTGCTGCTTTCAGGTCACTGTCGAGATCTGCGAATTGACGCTTGTACAGGTGAATTTGCGCTAGTACCTGATTGGAGAAGGAGCCGTCCATGATCCGAGAGGGATGTCCGGTCGCATTGCCTAAATTGACCAATCGGCCCTCCGACAACAGAATTAAATAGTCATTGGCAGCCTTGTCCCGGTAGATTTTATGTACCTGGGGTTTGACCTCGTCCCATTCCCAATTTTCCCGCATATAAGCGGTATCGATTTCGTTGTCAAAGTGACCGATATTACTGACCACAGCGCCGACTTTGAGTGATTGCAACATGGCGGCGTCGCAGACATTGACATTGCCGGTGGTGGTGACCACCAAGTCGGTATTTTCCAACAGAATCTTATTGGTATCGGCCAGCTGGCCGGTGTTGATACCGTTGTTATAGGGCGATACCACCTCGAAGCCGTCCATGCAGGCCTGCATCGCACAGATCGGGTCTATCTCAGAGATCTTTACGATCATACCCTCCTGACGTAGGGACTGAGCCGAGCCCTTGCCGACATCGCCGTAGCCTATAACCAGCGCCTTTTTACCGGACAGCAGGTGATCGGTGCCGCGCTTGATGGCATCGTTAAGAGAGTGGCGACAGCCGTACTTGTTGTCGTTCTTGGATTTGGTCACCGAGTCGTTGACATTGATGGCCGGTACCCGCAGCGTGCCGTTGTCTAGCATTTCCTGCAGGCGGTGAACACCGGTGGTGGTCTCCTCGGTAATACCGTGAATACGATCGAGCATGGCAGGGAATTTTTCGTGCAGCATCAGGGTCAGATCACCGCCATCGTCGAGTATCATATTGGCGTCCCAGGGCTCGCCGTTCTTAACAATAGTCTGTTCCAGACACCACTCGTATTCCTCTTCAGTTTCGCCCTTCCAGGCGTAGACTGGCACGCCTGCAGCGGCGATGGCTGCTGCTGCGTGATCTTGGGTACTAAAAATATTACAGGAAGACCAGCGCACTTCAGCGCCCAAATCAATCAGCGTTTCGATCAACACCCCAGTTTGGATCGTCATATGGATACAGCCCAGTATTTTGGCTCCGGCCAGGGGTTTGTCGGCGCTGTATTTTTTTCGCATCGCCATCAATGCCGGCATTTCCGACTCGGCGATGTCCAGCTCTTTACGGCCCCAGGGGGCCAGGCTTATATCCGCGACTTTATAATCATTACTCATGGGTTATTCCTTTGTATAGCCCTGGGGCTTGGGTTGTTTGCTTAGTTGTTTAATACGGCCTTTAATGCCTCGACCCGATCGGTTTTTTCCCAGGTAAAAGCGGTGAAGGTATCGGATTTTTCGACCCCATTTTCGACCCAGTGATAGGTGTGCTCAAAGGGCTCACGGCCAAAGTGCCCGTAGGCAGCGGTCAGCTGATACATTGGGTGCTGCAGATCTAACATGGTAGTTATAGCGTAGGGGCGAAGGTCGAACACCTGGTTAATGGCGTCAATCAACTGGCTGTCGCTGACTGTGCCGGTGCCGAAGGTATTGACTGCAATTGAAGTGGGTTTGGCCACCCCAATGGCATAGGATACCTGGATTTCGCAGCGCTCGGCGAGACCGGCAGCAACCACATTCTTGGCCACATAGCGGCCGGCATAAGCGGCTGAGCGATCGACTTTGGAGGGATCCTTGCCAGAAAACGCGCCACCGCCGTGGCGGGCCATGCCGCCGTACGTGTCGACAATGATTTTACGTCCAGTCAGCCCGCAGTCCCCCACGGGTCCGCCAATAACAAAATTGCCGGTGGGATTAATATGAAATTGCGTGTCGGCGTGAATCCAGTCAGCGGGCAGTACAGGCAAGATAACATTTTCCATTATCGCGCTGCGCAAATCCTCTAGCGATATGTCTGGGTCGTGTTGGGTGGACAATACCACCGCGTCGATCGCTACTGGCTTACCATCTTGGTAGCGCAGGCTCACCTGGGATTTGGCGTCCGGGCGCAGCCAGGGCAGGATACCACCCCGTCGCATTTGCGCCTGGCGCTCGACCAGTCGGTGCGAGTAGTGAATGGCGGCGGGCATCAATGCCGTGGTTTCATTGGTGGCGTAGCCAAACATTAGGCCCTGATCGCCGGCGCCTTGATCTTCCGGTTTGGCCCGGTCTACCCCCATATTGATATCTGCAGATTGCTTGCCGATAGCGTTGAGCACTGCGCAGGTGGCGCCGTCATAACCCACTGCCGAGCTGTCATAGCCGATACCGGTAATCACATCGCGGATAATATTCTCCAGGTCGACATAGCAGGATGTGGTGAGCTCGCCGGCGACAATAGCCATGCCGGTCTTAACCATGGTTTCAACGGCAACCCGGGCAACCGGGTCCCGGCAGATAACCGCATCGAGTACGGCGTCGGAAATTTGATCGGCGAGCTTGTCCGGGTGACCCTCGGAAACAGACTCCGAGGTGAAAACTGAATATTCTGACATAGGTGCTTTTCCTCTCGTAAATACCTTATCCAGCGGTGGCCGAACAGGGGTGAAGCGGTGAATACAGGCTATTGCCTACTTGGGTGACTTTTATGAACTGTCTGATCTGTACCCGAAAGCCATTGCGTTGGGCTAGATAAATCGCCTCGCCCGCACTGAAGCCGGCGGCCTCGGCCCACTGGCTTAAATCCTCCGGCGCAAAACCCAGCCAAACATCGCCGCAGGACTCGCTGGCCCAGGTCTGGTTATGGTTGCACAAATCGGTAACGATCAGGCAGCCGCCGGTTTTTAACAGGCTGTTGATATCGGTGAAAATCTCCGCCGGGGAGGGAGTGTGATGTAGTACCATATTGACCACCACACAGTCGGCTTCGACGCCCTGCAGCGCTTTATCTTTGGTGTCGCCACCGATAAAGTCGATGTTGTGCAGGGCTTGGGCCGCCGCGCGCGCTCTGGCATGCTCCAACATCTGCGCCGAGTTATCCAGTGCGATAACTCGGTCAAAACGCCCCGCCAGCTCAGTCAGGAACGCGCCCTCGCCGGGTCCCACTTCCAGCGCGGTGGCGGCGCTACGAGTGCCACTGAATGTGCGCTCTAATAATTGTGCGGCTTGGGGGCCGTATAGCGTGTAGTCGGCAATTTGTTCCTGCTGTGCGCGAAAGGAACCGGCATTGTCATTAAAAAAGGTCTGAGAGCGGGCCGCGCGCTGCTCCTGCACTGCGTCAACCCGTTGCCGAACACTTTGTCCCAAAGGCCTCTGGTCGATGGCTCGGTGTAGGGCTTGGTGTACTGCGTCAATAGCGCTGTCGGGATCGTTGCTGGCGCTGTGGTAGGCACGGCGGTAGAAGATGGAGTTACCCTCCCGGCGGCTGGCCACCAGAGAGGCACCTGCGAGAATTTTAAGGTGATGACTCATGCCTGACTGTTTGCTATCAAATATGCTGCACAGCTCCTGCACGCCAAAGGAGTCCCGGCTCAGAACTTGTAAAATATCCAGCCGTAATTGGTCCCCATAGGCCTTACAGACCATCAGTAGATCGGTAGGGTCCGGGGTGTCGGTACTGGCGGTGGGGAAGTTTTGTGCATTCATGGGGCTGATTCTAGCAGTACTCGCAATCTATATCAAAATATTTCGATATAGATTTTTGACGCCAAAGGATGTGTTAAAAACTGGTACCGTTAATTTCCCGGCGCGGTTAAATGGCCCATTTGGTGCTGCTGTTCCATTGCCACTGGAGTTTTGCGCTATTTGGCACCATTGAAAGCGGTTTTTTTGGCTTCGGCAATTGCTTGACCGAGCGAGAAAGGCGAAAATACCCCCTTTTGTACTTTCCACCTCCAGGAGTTTCTCAATGCCCTCTCGTAGCGAATTAGCTAACGCCATCCGCGCACTCAGTATGGACGCTGTGCAACAAGCCAATTCCGGACATCCCGGTGCCCCTATGGGTATGGCAGATATTGCCGAAGTGCTGTGGAATGACTATTTGCGACACAATCCCGCCAATCCCAATTGGGCGGACCGCGACCGCTTTGTACTGTCTAACGGTCACGGCTCGATGTTAATTTATTCGCTATTGCACCTGAGTGGCTACGAGTTGCCGATGGAAGAGCTGCAGAATTTCCGCAAGATGCACTCCAAAACCCCGGGCCACCCCGAATACGGTTATGCCCCGGGGGTTGAAACCACCACAGGGCCACTGGGCCAGGGGATTACCAATGCGGCGGGTATGGCGTTGGCGGAAAAAATTCTGGCGGCGCAGTTCAACCGCGATGGCCACCAGATTGTAGATCACTACACCTATAGCTTTCTTGGCGACGGTTGTCTGATGGAGGGTATTTCCCACGAGGCCTGCTCTCTGGCCGGTACTCTCGGATTGGGAAAGCTAATTTGTTTCTATGATGACAACGGTATCTCAATCGATGGCGAAGTGGAGGGCTGGTTCACCGACGATACCCCCAAGCGCTTTGAAGCCTATGGCTGGCAGGTTATTCCCGCGGTCGACGGCCACGACGCCGTTGCTATTGCCGCCGCGATCGAAGCCGGCCGCGCCGAGACTGAAAAACCCACCATGATTTGCTGTAAGACTATTATCGGCAAGGGCTCCCCCAACAAGCAGGGCAAAGAGGATTGTCACGGTGCCGCGCTGGGCGTAGACGAGGTAGCGCTGGTACGGGAAACTATCGGCTGGTCACACCCACCGTTTTTTGTGCCCAGTGATATCTATGCCGGTTGGAGCGCCAAGGACCGCGGGGCCAGCTTAGAGCGTGAGTGGAACAGTCGGTTTGACAGCTATGCCGAGGCCCACCCGGATCTGGCGATGGAACTCGCTAGACGTATGAGTGGTGATCTGCCGGAGGACTTCGCGGCCCAGGCCGACGAGTATATTCGTGAGCGGCAAGAGGCAGGCGCCACTATTGCCTCGCGCAAAGCCTCGCAGAATGATCTCAATGCCTTTGGTCCACTGCTGCCGGAATTGCTGGGAGGCAGTGCGGATCTGGCGGGCTCCAATCTAACATTGTGGTCTGGCTCCCAGCCAGTGACTGGCAGTGATGCCAGTGGCAACTACATCCACTACGGCGTACGCGAATTTGCGATGTCGGCGATGATGAACGGTATCGCTCTGCACGGGGGCTTTGTCCCCTACGGTGCTACTTTCCTGATGTTTATGGAATACGCTCGCAATGCGGTGCGTATGGCAGCGCTGATGCAGCAGCGGGTCATCTTTGTCTATACCCACGATTCCATCGGCTTGGGCGAAGACGGCCCCACCCATCAGCCGGTAGAGCAATTGACCGCGCTGCGTTCAACCCCCAATTTAGACACCTGGCGTCCCTGTGACGCGGTCGAATCGGCGGTCTGCTGGAAGGCGGCACTAGAGCGTACAGAGGGCCCGGCGGCACTGATTTTCTCTCGCCAAAATTTGGTCCACCAGGCTCGGGATGAGCAGCAGGTAGCGGCTATTGCCCGGGGTGGTTATATTCTCAGTGACTGCGACGACGAAGTTGATGCCATTATTATTGCCACCGGTTCAGAGGTTGGGCTGGCGATGGATGCCAAGGCCAGACTGCAGGGACAAGGCCGCAATATTCGCGTGGTATCGATGCCCTCCACCAATGTCTTCGACGCCCAGGATGCCAGTTATAGAGAGTCGGTACTGCCTAGCCACATTCTGGCCCGAGTGGCGGTCGAGGCGGGTCACCGTGACTTCTGGTATAAATACGTTGGTCTCGACGGCCGTATCGTCGGCATGGAGACCTTTGGCGAGTCGGCACCGATCGCCGACTTAATGGAACACTTCGGTTTTACCGTCGACAATGTTGTGGACGCGGTTGAAGACGCGATTGCTTAAGTTGGTAGCCAGTTGGGGCCGGCGCTCGCCGGTCTAGGGAAATAGCATGAGCAGTTCTGTTATACGTATGGCCGACTTGGATTTGGCCGGTAAAAAGGTTTTGATTCGCGAAGATCTCAATGTGCCGATCAAAGATGGCACAGTCAGTAGCGACGCCAGAATTCGCGCCGCGCTGCCGACCATAAAGGCTGCCCTGGCCGCCGGTGCCCGGGTGATGTTGATGTCACATTTAGGCCGGCCCACAGAGGGCCTGTTCGAGCAGGCCTATTCGCTGCAGCCGGTGGCGCAACGCCTGGGGCAGTTGTTGGACCGTGTGGTTCGGGTTGTCGACCAGTGGCAGCAGGGGGTCGAAGTAGCGGCGGGAGAATTGGTGCTGCTGGAGAACGTGCGTTTTAACGTCGGTGAAAAAGCCGACGACGAGGCTTTGGCTAAGGCCTATGCCGGACTGTGTGATATTTTTGTAATGGACGCCTTTGGCACCGCCCATCGTGCCCAGGCATCGACGCACGGGGTGGCGCGCTTTGCGCCGTCGGCCTGTGCCGGACCGCTATTGGTGGGAGAGTTGGAAGCGCTGGCCAAGGCACTGGCGGAGCCCGCCCGCCCGATGGTGGCGATTGTTGGTGGCTCCAAGGTGTCGACCAAACTGACGGTGCTGGAATCACTGTCGACACTGGTTGATCAGCTGATTGTCGGCGGCGGTATTGCCAATACGTTTTTAGCGGCGGCGGGTAATCCGGTGGGGAAATCGCTGTGCGAAGTGGATTTGCTTGACCAAGCCAAGGCATTAATGGCGAGCACCGTTATTCCCCTGCCCAGCGACGTTATTACCGGCACTGAATTCTCTGAGCATAGCCCGGCCAGCTTAAAGTTGGCGGCTGAGGTCGGCGCCGATGAGATGATTTTTGATATCGGTCCCGTCTCGGCCCAGGCTATGGCGGCGATAATTAAAAATGCCAAGACCATCCTCTGGAACGGCCCCGTGGGGGTGTTTGAATTCGATCAGTTCGGTGCCGGTACCGAAGTGGTGAGCAGGGCCATCGCCGACAGCGAGGCTTTTTCCATTGCCGGTGGTGGTGACACACTGGCGGCGATTGACAAATACGGTATCGCCGATAAAATTTCCTATATATCCACTGGCGGCGGCGCCTTTTTAGAATATGTCGAGGGTAAAGTACTGCCGGCGGTGGCAATGTTGGAACAGCGCGCCCGGGAGCGATAGCCCCAGAAGGTCATTGGAACAACACGAAATGGGTAACACTACCTAACAAGTACTGACCATTGGCTGCGAAACACGTTGGGAAAAACGTGATTACAGCGCAAAGATGGTGACAATTCATGCCTGGGATCCGATCTGCTGTTCCGGTCCGGCTTACTCGAACAAAGGAAAATATCATGGCACTTATTTCAATGCGTCAAATGCTGGATCACGCCGCGGAATTTAGCTACGGGGTACCGGCATTCAATGTCAATAATTTGGAGCAGACCCGAGCGATTATGGAGGCGGCCCAGGCCTGCAATAGTCCGGTCATCATGCAGGCCTCAGCCGGTGCCCGTAAATACGCTGGCGCGCCCTTTTTGCGGCACTTGATTTTGGCGGCGATTGAAGAGTTTCCCAATATTCCGGTGGTAATGCACCAGGATCACGGCACCAGTCCGACCATTTGCCAGCGCTCCATTCAGCTAGGTTTTTCCTCGGTGATGATGGACGGCTCGCTGCAGGAAAACGGCAAGACCCCAGCCAGTTATGAATACAATATCGATGTGACCCAGCGGGCGGTGGCGATGGCCCACGCCTGCGGCGTATCTGTCGAGGGTGAGTTGGGTTGTTTGGGCTCACTGGAAACCGGCCAGGCCGGGGAGGAGGATGGTGTGGGTGCCGAGGGTACGTTGTCCCAGGACCAGCTGTTAACCGATCCGGAAGAGGCCGCTGATTTTGTCCGCCAAACCCAGGTCGACGCCCTTGCGATTGCTTGCGGCACCAGCCATGGCGCCTATAAATTCTCCCGCCCACCCACCGGCGATATCCTCGATATCGATCGCATCAAGGCTATCCACAAGCGCATCCCCAACACCCATCTGGTCATGCATGGCTCCTCCTCAGTGCCCCAGGAGTGGCTGGCCATTATCAATGAATACGGCGGTGAAATCCCCGAGACCTACGGCGTACCGGTTGAACAAATCGTCGAGGGCATTAAACACGGCGTGCGCAAGGTCAATATTGATACCGACCTGCGGCTGGTCTCCACCGGCGCGGTGCGCCGCTTTTTAGCCCACAACAAGTCCGAGTTTGACCCGCGCAAATTTTTCCAAGAGACCACCAATGCAATGAAGGCGCTGTGTATTGCTCGCTATCAGGCCTTTGGCGCCGAGGGTCAGGCCGATAAAATCAAGCCGGTTAGTTTGGATGTCATGGCCCAGCGCTACGAAGCTGGTGAAATGGAAGCGAAAATTAGCTAGTTAGTATCATTTCCGAGGTTAAAGCACCGCTACTGCCAGCGGTGCTCACCCCGCTCGATCTCACCGCGCCGATAGCCTCAGGCAGCTCCGAGGCGAGCTACTGCGACTATTACGGCATCGACTTTGAGGCCCACTATGATATGTCGGGCACTACTTCGGCGCGATTGACTGCGGTCAGTACTAGGTTGCCAGACACATCTGCGACCTTGCCGAACCCCAGGGCACTTCGTTTTATCGTGCACGGTTACTACGATCACAGCGGTCTCTACCGCCATCTGATCGAGTCGTCAGTATTCACTAGTGGTATTGGACCTGCCGGGCCACGGCCTGCCCGGTAGCCGCCGCACCCTTAATTATTCAAGGTGAGCACGATGATACCGTCGACTGGAAAAAATATGCCGCTGTAGCGGCAGTTGTTTTCTCAAGTTAACATTCCCACCTTGCTCGATGGAAGGCATCAGCTAGTCAATGAGAGTGCTGACTTCGCCGCCAGGTAACCGCGTTAATCGATCGCTATCTGGGGGTCGCTGAGGGCATAGAATAGCCGATTTAGAATAATACCAAGCGGTGTGTTACCTGTGACGGTTTACATCATACTGGGGGACATACTGCATTATCACCGGTGAATCCAGCGCACAAAAAAGCAGTACGAGCACAGCCCATTGACAGTTAGCTGCTAACTGTAGTTCTTCTCTAGGGTAAATAATTTGTTTTGCTGCATCCAAAATGGCCCGACGGCGCATCTGTATAGATATCGGATAATAATTGTAAGGAGAGGAACATGGAAAACATAGGTATCGGCGCCGGTATGGCGGCGCTGGCGTTTTGGGGTTTTATCGCTATCGTGGTGGTGGCCACTATCTGGGACGGTATTCGCAAGCGCGAGGCCCAGCACGAAACTCTGCGGCGCCTGATCGAAAGCGGTCAGACCCTGGACCAGCAGTTAATGGAGAAGCTGTCCCTGGCCGGAGACAGTGGCAACAAGCGTCCGGACCGAGACTTTTTTGTCACCGCTATGTGGCTGCTGCCGGTGGCGGTGGGCATGGGCATATTTGCCCTAGTGCTGGGCAGCGCCAAGCCCGAGGCGCTAATGCCGCTATTGGGAGTATCGGCGCTGCTGGCATGCCTGGGGACCGGCTGGTTGATAGCCGCGAAGATATCCGCTCGTTGGGTCGAGAAAGACTCGGTCTTAGAGGCGGGCGTGGTGCAATCGACGCTGATCGAGCGCTAGGCAGAGGTTGCTGAGGGATAGCGGCCGTGAATAGAGCCCAGGCCCACTATCCGCAATGCCCCGAGGCGATGATCGTAGCCCTGGCCCGTAGCGGTGATCACAGTGCCTTCGAGGAGCTGGTGCGGCGGTCCCAGTCGTCGGTCCGCAATCTGATGCGGCGCTGCTGTAACGACGTGGAATTGGCCGATGATTTGGCGCAACAGGTTTTTATCCAGGTGTGGTTAAAGATCCACAGCTTGAAGAAAGCTGGCGCATTTGGTGGTTGGCTCAAACGTCTGGCTATCAGTGTCTGGTTGCAGCATCTGCGCAAACACAATGTGCTGGAGCTTGCGGTTGAACTCGACAACGAACTGGTACAGGCGCAGGCCGAGTCTGGTAGCGCCGCTATGGATCTGGACCGGGCGCTGGCTTTATTACCGGACACCGTCAGATTGTGCGTGGTGCTGTCTTATCACGAGGGCTTGAGTCACCGGGAGATAGCGGCGCTAACCCAATTAGCGCTAGGCACGGTGAAGTCTCATATTAAACGCGGTACCAGCCGACTGCAGCAGTTGTTAGCGGCCTACCATCAGCCCAACCGTGCGGAGCAATCACAGTGACTGAGAACCCCGATTTTCACAGCCCCGATCCGCTGCTGCAAAGCCTGTTTGCTGATGCCGAGGAAACCCTCGACGGCGGCCAGTTTAATGCGGCGGTAGCGGTCAAGACCCGCTACAGTAAATACCGCCTGCCCGCCGTCGCGGTCCTTATGGCGTTGCTGGTGGCAACTGTTGCCTGGCTGGCGGGGGTGCCACTGGAGTTTGCTCAGCTGATTGCCACAGCTCTGACTCAGAGTGTGATTGACCTTGGCGACAATTGGCTGGCCTGGGCTTTTTCACCGGTTAACACTATGGGTAGCTTGCTGGTATTGACCGCCAAAGCCCTGTGGATGTTGCGAAAAAAAGTATTGAGTGCCTCCTATGCCAGCTAGAGTGAGCTGCGACCGTTGGCTTTGAGTCGCATTGGCACAATAACTATGTCAAATCCATTTCACAGTACAGTAGCTGCTGTTACCTGGCTGCAAGGCCCATTATTAGGCTGCTAGTTTCCCCGCGCGGTCTGCCCCGAGCCGAATTCAGCGGCACCGTGAATCGCAGCCGCGGGTAGCGGCGTTGTTATTGATCCCTGTGCGGCTCAGCGCAGAATGTTAGAACAATACTCTACAGCGAATAGTACCTTCGACTTCGCTCAGACGTTTGAGCGCCAATTCGCTGTATTCTGCATCGATGTCGATCACTACATAACCGGTTTTTTCATTAGTCTGCAGGTACTGGGCGCGAATATTGATTTCGTTTTCTGAAAAAATGAGGTTGATCGCTGATAACACCCCGGGAATATTGCGGTGAATATGCAGTAGTCGGTGCATATTGGTGTGGGCGGGCAGGGCGACCTCCGGAAAGTTGACTGAAGAGGTGGACGTGCCGTTGTCGCTGTAGCGAGCCAGTTTTTCCGCCACTTCCAGACCGATATTTTCCTGGGCCTCCATGGTGCTGCCACCGATATGGGGGGTTAAAAAGACATTGTCGAAGGCCCGTAGGGGGGATATAAACTCATCGTCATTGGAGCGTGGCTCCACCGGGAATACATCGATAGCAGCACCGGACAGTTGTTTTGCTTCAAGCGCTGCGGCCAGGGCCTCGATATCGATAACCGTACCCCGGGAGGCGTTGATTAAGATAGCGCCTTTTTTCACCAGAGCCAGTTCCTTCGCACCGATCATATTCTTGGTGGCCGCGGTCTCCGGTACGTGCAGGCTGATGATGTCAGCCCGTTGCAGCAATTCACTGAGGCTGTCGACCTGCGAGACGTTGCCAACCGGCAATTTGTTGACCACGTCGTAAAACAATACTTGCATGCCCATGGATTCCGCAATAACCCCTAGCTGCATGCCGATACTGCCGTAGCCAATCAGGCCAAGAGTCTTGCCGCGAATCTCGAAGGAGCCACTGGCAGACTTTTGCCACACACCGCGGTGGGCCAGGGCATTTTTTTCAGCAATGCCGCGTAGCAGTAAGATCGCCTCGGCGATAACCAGTTCGGCGACGCTGCGGGTATTGGAGAAGGGGGCGTTGAAAACCACGATACCGCGTTCGGTTGCCGCCTTTAGATCGACTTGATTGGTGCCGATGCAAAAACAGCCAATGGCGATCAGCTTGCCGGCGCTGGACAGTACTTCCTCCGTGAGCTGACTGCGGGAGCGAATACCGACAAAGTGGGCGTCGGCGATTTCGGTTTTTAACTGTTCTTCCCCCAACGCCTTGGGATGGCTGACGATATTGGAATAGCCGGCCTTCTTCAGCGTATCGATGGCGGAGGGGTGTACACCCTCTAACAGTAAAAATTTGATTTTGCTTTTATCGAGTGATGTTTTACTCATATTGGCAGTGCTCCTGGCGTTGGCGCGGTGTAGTGACAATAGGCGATGGTAGTGCGGTAGCTGGCTTGGAAAGGCGCGTATGGTATCATAGCCGCCTTATTTCGCTAGCGTTCAATCAACAAATGGTCAATAGAGCGCCCCGCCATCCGTTTACAGACACAGCTAAGGTAGTCCTGTTATGAGCAAGCCGCAATTGTCATCCTCACCGCCACTGCCAACGCGCATTATTGAGCAGTTGCAGGATATTGTTGGCGAGTCCAATGTGCTGCTGGATGAGGCTTCACTATTGCAATACGGTCGCGACTGGACCCGGGCCTATGAGCCCAATGCTGCGGCTATAACACTGCCAGCCACGGCATTGGAAGTGCAGAGTATCGTCAAGCTGGCCATCGCTGAGGACCTTGCTCTGGTGCCATCCGGTGGCCGCACCGGGCTGTCTGGCGGCGCCGTGGCGGTTAACGGCGAGTTGGTGGTAGCCCTCGATCGTATTAATACGATCAGCGACTTCAATGCTATCGATCGCACCGTACAGTGCGGTGCTGGGGTCATTACGCAGCAATTGCAGGAGTTTGCCGAGCAGCAGGATTTGTATTATCCGGTCGACTTTGCCTCCAGTGGCTCCAGTCAGATCGGTGGCAATATCAGCACCAATGCCGGTGGTATCAAAGTGATTAAATACGGTATGACTCGGGACTGGGTGGCGGGCTTGACCGTGGTTACCGGCGCCGGTGAAATCCTCGAGCTTAATCGCGGGTTGCTGAAAAACAATGCCGGCTACGATCTGCGCCAGCTATTTATTGGCGCCGAGGGCACCCTGGGTTTTGTGGTCGCCGCCACCATGCAGCTGACCCGCCCGCCTAATAACCTCACCGCCTTAGTACTGGGAGTGCCGGAATTTTCCGCCATTATGGAGGTGTTAAACAGCTTCCAAGGCAAGATGGATTTGACCGCCTTCGAATTCTTTTCCGAGCAGGCCTTGAAAAAGGTAGTGGCGGAAAAAGAGCTGCAGCGACCTTTTGTCACCGAGGCACCCTACTATGCGCTGTTGGAGTTTGAAAATGCCAATGCGGAGACCGAAGAGCTAGCGATGTCGTTATTCGAGTTGTGCCTAGAGCGTGGTTGGGTGATCGACGGAGTGATGAGCCATTCTCTGGAACAGTTGAAAAACCTGTGGCGGTTGCGAGAGGACATCTCCGAAACCATCTCCCAGTGGACGCCCTATAAAAACGATTTGTCGACGGTGATTTCCCAAGTACCGGGCTTTTTGCAAGAAGTCGAGGCGGTGGTGGTAAAACACTATCCCGACTTTGAGATTATCTGGTTTGGTCATATCGGCGACGGCAATGTACACCTGAATATTCTGAAGCCCGAGTCCCTGGACCGGGAGTTGTTTTTTGCCCAGTGCAGCGAGGTCAGTCGCTGGGTGTTTGAGATTGTACAGCGCTACCGAGGCAGTGTTTCCGCTGAACACGGGGTCGGATTGTTAAAGCGCGATTATCTGTCCTACTCCCGCAGTGCCGAGGAACTGGTGTTAATGAAACAAATAAAACAGGTCTTCGATCCCAAGGGGTTAATGAATCCAGGCAAGGTGTTGCTCTAGATTGTATCGATTTGTCCTAGCAATATTGCCATGTTAATAACAACAAAGAGGGCAAGCCATGCATTATCGTCATCAGCTGGCCAGTGGCATTGATGCACCGTTACAAGCTGGAAAAATTGTCTGTGTTGGGCGCAATTACGCAGAGCACGCCCGCGAACTCAACAACCCGATACCTGGGCAGCCCCTGCTGTTTATCAAGCCTGCCACCGCGGCGGTGGCGATGGCCGCTAGAATTAACCTGCCCGTCGGCGGCGGCGAATGCCATCACGAACTGGAGATGGCGTTATTAATTGGCAATAGACTCAGCATTGGCGCCGCTGATACCGAGATAGCGGCGGCGGTGGTAGGGGTTGGTCTGGCACTGGATTTAACCCTGCGAGATTTACAAGATAGCCTTAAGGCCCAGGGCCAGCCTTGGGAGCGGGCCAAGTCCTTCGATGGAGCCTGCCCGCTGTCAAACTTCGTGGCAGTGAACGATATCGATCTGCAGGCCATGGATCTGTCGCTGCACCGCAATGGCCAGCTACAGCAGTCGGGCAATAGTGGTGACATGTTGTTTCCTATTAAGCATCTACTGCGGGAAATCAGCGCGGTATTTACTCTACTGCCCGGTGATGTTGTACTGACCGGCACCCCGGCGGGGGTTGGTCCACTGCATAGCGGCGACCGACTTAGCGCAAAACTGGGGCAAATACTCAGTATCAATACCGAGGTCAACTAACACTGCGGTGTCGGATGACCACACAATAATAATGAGAGGGTAGAGGCAGATGTCGAAGACGATTGCTATTGTCGGGGCCGGTATTTGTGGCTTGGGGGCGTCTCTGGCGCTGGCGCGTAAAGGCTACAATATACGTATTTTCGAGCGTGATGGTGCGCCGCCAGCGGGCGACGCCGACACCGCTTTCTTTGAATGGGACCGCCGCGGGGCCGGGCAATTTCGGCATCCGCACGCCTTTCTAGGGCTGTTGTGCAATATCTTGCAGGATAATTACCCGGACTTGTTACAGGACTTTATCAATGCCGGTGCGCTGCGGGTGGGTTTCGAGGAAATGATGCCGCCGAAGCTGCGGGCCAACTATCAATCCGAGCCCGGAGACGAGCGGCTGTGGGTGATGATGTGTCGCCGCGCCACCATGGAGACAGTGCTGCGTCGTTATGTCGAGCGTCAACCGAGCATTACCATTGTCAATCAACATAATGTGACCGGGTTGCTCACCGAGACCCGGGATGGGACCCTTGTCGCCACCGGCTTACAACTGGGTGAAAGCTCTTTTGATGCCGATTTGGTAGTCGATGCCAGCGGTCGCACCAGTAAGTTCCCGGCCTGGCTAAAGACTATGGGTCCGGCTGTACGGGAGGAAAAAGACGACGCAGAGATTGTCTATTTTACCCGCCACTACCGTTTAAAACCCGGTGTCGAAGCGCCGCCCCGGGACGGCCCCGAGCGTTCTGCGGGGGATTTGGGCTATTTGAAATACGGGGTTTTTCCCGGTGAGGACAGGCACTTTGCAGTGATTATCTGTGTGCCCGCCAATGAGACAGAGCTGCGTAAGGCGGTTAACAATGCCGAGCAATTTGATCGTATCTGCCGGGCTATTCCCGGGCTCATGCCCTGGGTTGACGACCAGGTGGCCGACGCCACCACCGACGCCTTTGGCTTCGGTGATATCCACGCCCAGTGGCGGCATTACAGCGTCGATGACAAGCCCCTCGCACTCAACTTTTTTGCCATTGGCGATGCGGCTATCCGCACCAATCCGTTGTACGGCCGGGGCTGTAGTATCGGTATGAAGCACGCGCACCTGCTGGCTGATGTAATCGCGCGAGAAACCGATCCGCTGCGCCGGGCGCGGCAATTTGAGGCCGATACACTAGCGCAGATTCGGCCGATCTTCGAGGCTAGTCTCAACGAAGACCGCAAGGGCATTAAGCGCGCCGCCGCGGTCCGCTCGGGCCAGGCTGTGGAGCGTCCCGACAGTATTAAAAAGTGGTTTGCTCTGGCCTTTGGCGACGCTATGTCCGGTGCTATGCAAAATAATATCCATGTCATTAGAGGGCTGATGCGCACGGTGCACCTATTGGAAGTACCCGGGGCCTTTCTCAAGGAAAAGCGTATCCGCAATACCATCTTTTTGTACATGCTGCGGGGGCGACGAAAAAATGCCGCCGCCAATATCGTCAACGGTCCCGATCGCGGCGGTATGCACGCACTACTGGCGAGCGCAGATTAGCGGGCCAGGGCCTTGATGCGGGTTTTTGCAGGGGAGTTTAAAGGGGAGTCTAAGAAGGAGTTTGGCAGGGGGTTGTTGTGGCCCCCTGCCAGCTAGCTGCTTACGGGTTGCTGTTGAGATCACTGGCGGAGGTACTGCCGGCGGCGACCAACCACTTACTGATATTGAGAACGTCCTCGGGGCTGAGAGTACCCGCGGCTTGTTTTAGCAGCATCATATTAATCACATAGGTATAACGTGAATTGGCGTAGTCGCGGATAGAGCTGTATAACAAGCGCTGCGCCTGTAATACGTCGACGATGTTGCGGGTACCTACTTCATAGCCGGCCTGGGTAGCGTCCAAGGCGCTGCGGGTCGATACGATGGCTTGTTTGCGCGCCTTAACCCGCTGTACGTCGGTGGCTACATTAATATGGGAGGCGCGGGTATTGCGGATAACGTTGCGCTGGGCGCCGATCTGATTTTGCAGCGCAGTATTGTACTGCTCGTGGGCCTGGCGACGCTGGGAGCTGGTGAGGCCGCCGCTAAAAATCGGCACGCTTAGCTGAACCTGCCAGTAACTGCCCTCGGTCTGGGAGTCCAAAAAGCCGTCGGGTACAGCGGTCTGGTCGGTATTAGACTCGTCATCGGAGTACTGATAGAGCGCGGATACTGTCGGTGCGTGGCTCATACGCTTGGCGGTGGCATTGTGGCGGGCCCCCTCCATGGCGTGCAGCGCCACTTTCAGGTTGTAATTGTTTTTCAGCGCAAAGGCCACCCACTCGTCCCTTGATAGGGGATCGGGGTCGACTACCGGGAAGTCTTTGTTGAGCTCCCACAAATTACTATGGCCCTCACCGGTCAATACGGTCAAGCCCTCGAAGGCGGTACCCAGAGCACCCTCGTCGGTGAGGCGTCTGACCACCGTGCTATCAAACACAGCCTGGGCCTCGTGCACCTCGGTAATAGCTATTAGGCCCACATCAAAGCGCTGCTGGGTCTGTTCCAACTGCCTCTTGGTGGCACGCTCTTCGGCCTGGGAGGCGCGCAAATTGTCCTGGGCACTGAGTACGTCGAAGTAGGCGTTGGCCACCCGTACAATCAACTCCTGTTGGTCCGCGGCCAACTGTGCCTCGGCCTGGCGGCTGACTTCCTTGCCCTGCTTGAAATAAAACCAAGCGGATACGTCAAATAAATTTTGGGACAGCGTGATCTTGTAGGACGTCGTATCATTTTTGCGGTTGGTCTCGGCATTTTCCAAGGTATCTCGGTTGAAGCCGTTGATATCAATGTCCTGTTCGCCGTAGGTGGCGGTGGCTGAGGCTTGTGGCACAATAGTAGATAATGCCTGTTTCTCGAACTCCATATTGGAGCGATAGGTTGCCTCAGCGGCCTTTAGTGTAGGGTCGTTTTTGAGGGCAAGGTCGTAGATGTCGGCGAGGGTGTCGGCCATGATCGATGTACTGCTCGCACACAGTGCGATGGCGGCTAAAAGGGGTCGTAGTGGAAAATTCATAGAATATCCTTAAACATAAATAAGACGGTGTGGGTGCACGCTGCGCCGCAGTGTAGCAAAAATACCCGAAAAGCCCCATATATGACGCTGATTACGCCATTAAATTTTGTTAGGACAGAGTATTAACTGCAGACAGCTAATACTGCTAAACTGACAAGTCTGGATATCATTGAGGCAAACTCTGGCGCGCCCAGCTTTCGCCGTTACGAGCTGACCTATGGCGAAAAAAAAGTATTCGATCGATCTCGCGGGTTTAATGGCAGAGTGTGAGGCCAACTACCTGCGGCTGATGAAACTGTTACCGCAGTGGGACAGTGAAGATCGGCGGGAAATAATTGTCGAGCTGGCCGCTGAGCATCCGGTGTGTTTTTGTCTGCAGGTCATCGAACGCTGTAAATACACCACAATGGTCGAAATTAGTCAGCGGCCGATGACCGCCCAGGACGAAATCAAAACAGAGCGCCACAACGGCAATGCCGCCGAGCCCTTACAGCGCTGGATTAGCTCACCGACCTTTTCTGTGCGCATCTACCACGACGCCCGCATGGCGGAAGTGATTAGCTATGATAAGCACCATCGGCTGCATATTAAATATGATTACCCCAACGACAATATGTACCACAGCGATGAAAAGTTTCAATTGAATAACTTACTGGGGGAGTGGCTCAGTCACTGCTTGCACCACGGCAGGGCACAGCATTGTGCCGCTGCCAGGGTGTACAGTTAATGGTATCGGCAGGGTTTACCGCCCGCGGTTGTGCCTTTGCGGCGTTGGCACTGAAACCACGAGGCACTGCGCATTAAAGCCAATAACTCAACGGCGCTCTCACTTATCCAGATCACCGACGCACACCTGGAGCATCAGCCCGGCGGTAAGTTGCTGGGTATGGACACCGATGCCAGTTTGGCGGCGGTGGTGGCGCTGATCGCCAGGCAGCGGGGCGAGAGCGATGTGCTGTTGGCTACCGGTGATATCTCCAATTGTGGATCGGTGCCCTCCTACCAGCGTTTTGCTGGCTTGACTGCAGCACTGGCGCGCCAGCGCCTGTGGCTGCCGGGTAATCACGATATCAACAGCGCAATGGCCCAGGCGCTGGGCCCGCAGCCACTGCAGCGGCTAATTGATATTGGCAACTGGCGTATTGTCTTGCTGGACTCCTCCATCGATGGTGAGGCCGGAGGCCAGCTGGCAGCTGGGGAGCTGGCGTTTTTAACCACAGCGCTGGCGGAAAGTGGCGAACGCCATGTGTTGATCGCAATGCACCACCCGCTGATTGATGTAGGCTGTGCTTGGCTGGACCCACAGAAAGTCGCTAACAACGAGCAGTTTTTCGCCATTGTCCAGCGCTGTGACCGCGTGCGAGCGGTGCTGTGTGGCCATATTCACCAAGCCGTTGATCGTCAATATCGGGGGCTGCGGCTGCTGGCAAGTCCTTCCAGTTGTGTGCAATTTGCCCCCGCCAGCGCTGACTTTCGGCTGCACCGAGTGGCCCCCGGCTACCGCTGGCTGAGCCTAGCCGCAGACGGTGGCCTCGACAGCGGGGTGTCCCGGGTGCCGAACTTTCCGTTCGATCCGGCCATTGACTTTGACGGCGAGCATTTTTATTAGTGCTGGAGACACCGTGTTGGTTAAATAAACATTTACCCGGCTGGCGAAAGTTTCTAGAATTGCGTCTCGTTCCAGCCCCTATCGAAAAGAAACCCCAATGACGGACTATAACGCTCAATCTATCGAAGTATTAACCGGCCTCGATCCGGTGCGCAAGCGCCCGGGAATGTATACCGATACCACTAGGCCCAATCACCTGGCACAGGAAATCATCGACAATAGTGTCGACGAGGCCCTGGCCGGCCACGCCAGCCAGATTGAAGTGATGGTGTACCGGGACGGCTCGTTGAGCTGTACTGATGACGGCCGCGGCATGCCGGTCGATATGCACCCGGAGCAGGGTCTGCCTGGGGTTGAGGTAATCCTGTGCACGCTGCACGCCGGCGGCAAGTTCTCCAACGACAACTACCAATTTTCCGGCGGTCTGCACGGGGTCGGTGTCTCGGTGGTCAACGCCCTGTCGACGCGCCTTGAGGTAACGATTCGCCGCGGCGGCGAGGTGCATCAGATGGCCTTCGAAAACGGTGACAAGGCTAGCGAGTTGGCGGTTATCGACAGTTGCGGCAAACGCAATACTGGCACCAGTATTCGTTTTTGGCCCGATGCCAGTTACTTCGATTCCGCTAAGTTTTCCCTGCTGAGGCTCAAACATGTACTGCGGGCCAAGGCGGTATTGTGCCCTGGGCTACGGGTGAGTTTTGCCGACGAGGCGACGGGCGAAAAGCAGCAGTGGTATTACGAAGACGGTCTTAAGGACTATTTGTCCGGTAGTACCAAGGCCTGGGAGGTAATACCCGAGGACCCTTTTGTCGGTGCCTTTAGCGGCAGTACCGAGGCGGTGGATTGGGCATTGCAGTGGCTGCCCGAGGGCGGTGAATTAACTACCGAGTCCTATGTGAACTTAATTCCCACAGCCCAGGGCGGCACCCATGTTAACGGTCTGCGTACCGGGCTGCTGGACGCGATGCGCGAGTTCTGTGAATTTCGCAGCCTCTTGCCCCGAGGGGTAAAGCTGTCCGGCGACGATATCTGGGACAAGTGCTGTTATGTGTTGTCCTCAAAATTGCAGGACCCGCAGTTCTCGGGCCAAACCAAGGAGCGACTGAGCTCGCGGGAGGCCGCGGCCTTTGTCTCCGGAGTAGCCAAGGATGCCTTCGCGCTGTGGCTTAATCACCACACTGAAGACGCGGAAAAACTCGCCGAGATGTGCATTAACAATGCCCAGGCGCGAATGAAAAAATCAAAAAAAGTGGCGCGCAAAAAAATCACCAGCGGTCCGGCTCTGCCCGGAAAGTTGGCGGACTGCTCTAGCGACGACCCTGCGCGGGGAGAATTGTTTCTGGTAGAGGGGGACTCCGCCGGGGGCTCTGCTAAACAGGGCCGGGATCGGGAAACCCAGGCCATACTGCCGCTGCGGGGCAAGATTCTCAATACCTGGGAAGTCGACTCCCAGGAAATTCTGGCCTCGGAGGAAGTGCACAATATTGCCGTAGCGATCGGGGTTGACCCGGCCTCCGACGACCTCAGTGGTCTGCGCTACCACAAGGTTTGTATTCTCGCCGACGCCGACTCTGACGGTCTGCACATCGCCACCTTGATCAGCGCGCTGTTTGTGCGCCACTTCAGGCCGCTGGTGGCGGCGGGCCACGTCTATGTGGCGATGCCGCCGCTGTACCGGATTGATATCGGCAAGGACGTCTACTACGCTCTGGACGACGCCGAAAAGCAGGGCATTCTCGATCGCATTGAGGCGGAAAATAAAAAGGGGAAGATCGGTGTGCAGCGTTTTAAGGGCCTGGGTGAAATGAATCCGCTGCAGCTGCGGGAGACGGTGATGAGCGGTGATACCCGTCGGCTGGTGCGTTTAGTTATCGAAGGCGGCGACGACACTAATCAAATGCTCGACATGTTACTGGCCAAGAAACGCTCCGGTGATCGCAAGATTTGGCTGGAGAGCAAGGGGGATTTGGCCGAGATTTAGTGCCGCAAGCACTATCGATTGGTTGGCGGCCCGTAGCTCTAGCCAACAGCTGCCACCGCGTGGGCTGGCTGTTGCGGGCCCTTATCATGGTATCTATGCCCGCTTCGGGATATTCCTCAGGTCACTTAAAGTAGGCCGCTGCGGCCGACACTAAATCCAGTCTCCCTCGGTGGGAATATTGAGTTGAGTGCCGCAGTGTTTGCAGTGTACCGCGTCCCCTTCGTGGCGATTGAGACCGCACACAGTGCAGGCGTGGGCGACCTTACTGGGGCGAAAGATGGTCTGTACCAGACGTAAAAAGAGCCCCACCCCAAACACCATAATGATGACCGCAATCACCCGGCCCAGGGAGTCTGATAAGGTGATATCGCCGAAGCCGGTGGTGGTAAGGGTGGCGACGGTAAAGTATAGGGCGTCCAGGTAGTTGTTGATGTGCTCGTTTTTATCGACTTCCAATACGTAGATCACCGCGGTAATCACAAAAATAAATACACTCAGATTGAGACTGGAGCCAATAATATCTTCGTTTTTACGGAAAAATGGGAAGCTTTGGCGCAGCTCTCTAACGATATGGTAAGAGCGTAATAGGCGCAGCATTCGCACCACCCGCAAAAACCCCAGATTGTCGATAATCGCCGCGGCTAATAGCGACATAATTACCACCAAATCGGTTAGCGATGTAAATTGTAGCAAAAAGGACAGCGGCCGGGAGGCAATAGCCACCCTCGCTGCGAGGTCTAGCATCAATAGCGCGGCGAATACATAGTCGACCCAGTACAATGAAGCCAACTCATCGATCAGCGAGGAGGCGACAAAAAATAGGATCACCAGTGTGTCGAAGGCGAGCATGGCAAAACGAAATCGAACTGCCCCGCTATCTCGGCCGTAATAAAGGCTTGTTAAGGACTTTTTTAACGTGCTGGTCATCGAGGTCTCAGTAGTCATGAAGGGGTTAATCGGTGAGGTGGGAGCATCCAGTCCCGCGGTGGACAGCTTATAAGCACTGGTGGCAATTGGCAAATGGGCCCGCTGGCTGCTGTGGGGCCGGTGTTAGCTGCCTTGGCAGGGCAGTGCTACCAGCTGATCTGTAGCCGGTCCGACTCGATATCGATAACCCCATCGGCTTTCAGTTGACAGATGATGGCGCTAATCCGGCTGCAGAGCAGTCGGCCGGCGGGATTATTGTGGCAGAGGTAGGATATGTCGAGGGCCGCAAAGGGTAATTGAGTGCTATTGATTAGTTGTTCGGCACCGGCCAGTGCTATCGCGTTGACCGTCGAAGAGCCGTCCCCCACTATCGCCTCGAAGGCGCCGTTCAATAGCATTTTGACATTGTAACTATCGTTGTCGGTGTATTTGGTGGTTAGCTGGGAATTGTCGGTGATGGCGCTGCTATAAGTTAAGTATAGCCTCTCACCGCGCCGACCGGTTTATTATGGAGTTGTTCCAGACGGCTAGCCTCGCTGCTGACATACTCTTCTGGTTCTAAGTAATTCGCGGAACTTTCGGCTAATTCGGGAAATAACAGATCGCTGTCGCCGGTGAGGAATGCGATTTTAGCATGTTGAACCGGTTTCAAATTTAGCGAGTAGTCCAGCCCCAAATGAGGAAAAATGTAATGGTTAAGCTCTACAAATAGACCGCTCCTGTCGACGTTGACATAACCGGGGATAAAAAAGGAGCCTAGCTTAACCTCGGCTTGCGCGGTTATCGAACATAGTAGGATAAAAATGCACAGCGCTAGTTTTTAGTAGCCATCGACAGGTTATAGTCCAGGGTCGAACAAGCGTAAAAAACGCGGGTGGCTGGGCAGGTGCTGTGCCGCCACCTGGTCAGGCAATAGCGGCCATTTTAGCTTCCACCTGGGCGACAATATATGCTGCAATCGGTAGTGCCGAGGTGGCCGCCGGTGAGGGCGCATTACACACTTGCAGGCTGCGCCGCGAGTGGGCGAACAAAAAGTCCTCAGCCAAGGAGCCATCATTCATAACTGCCTGGGCGCGAATACCGGCGGGATAAGCCTGTAAGTCACTGATGCGTAACTGTGGACAGTATTTTTGTACCCGTTTTAAATAACCCGGTTTGTACAGGCTGTCCTTCATTTCAGTTGCCGCCGAGCGCCAGTGCTGTGCTGCCATCTTCCAGAAGCCGCGATAGCTGAGGGTCGCCAGAGTATCGCCCAGGTCTAGGTTGAGCCTGCCATAACCCTCCCGCTTCCATCCCAACACCGCGTTGGGGCCGACGGTAATACTGCCGTCGATCATCGGTGTTAGATGCACTCCCAAAAAAGGCATGGAGGGGTCTGGAATGGGGTAAATCATCTGCTTCACCACTTGCTTGTGCGATGAATCCAGGCGGTAATATTCGCCGCGAAAGGGAATGATGGCAAAATCGGTAGCGATATCCAGCATGTGGCACAAACGGTCCGCCATTAACCCGCCGCAGGCGACCACCATCGTGCTGTGGATGCACTGGTCGCTGCAGTCGAGTTCGATTCGGTCGGGGTATTCCCGGGCTGCGGTCACCTCGCTGTTGAAGGCTATTTCACCGCCGTTGTCGACAAAATGTTTGGCGAGGGCGTTGGTAACTCGGCGATAGTCGACGATGGCACTTTGCGGAATGTCGAGGGCCGCTAGGCCGCGAATATTGGGCTCGCGCCGCCGCAGAGCGCCGCCATCTAAATAGTGGCATTCGATAGCGTTGTCGGCGCAGCGTTGCTGCAGTGCCTGCATGCGCTGCAATTCGGTCTCGTCGGAGGCTACCAACAGTTTTCCGCACTGCTGGTAGGGAATGGCATTGTCGTCGCAAAATGCCATGGTGGCGACGGCGCCTCGGCGGCAAAAATCCGCCTTTAAACTGCCCGGAGTGTAGTAGACCCCGGCGTGAATGACGCCGCTATTGTGGCCGGTTTGATGGCTGGCCAGGGCCGTTTCTTTTTCCAGCAATAGTACCGAGGCCCCGGGCTCAGCCTGCAGTAACTGCAAAGCGGTGGCGACACCGACAATGCCACCACCGATAACAGTGAAATCGTAACAGGCTGTGGCTGTGCTCATGATTGTTAATCCCTTGGACAAGGCCGGCAGTATAGGGCAATTAGCGCTGAAACCGATAGGCTCGACTGGCGGCGAATCGGATCGGGGCAGCGTTAATGTCGCCGCTGCATTCGCGGCTGTTGCTGAGGCTAAAAAACTGCTACTGTTCGCGATCCACTTTTTAACGACTTTTTAACGACTTTTTAACGACTTTTTAACGACTTTTTAACGCACCGCAGTGCACTATTCGATTGGAGAATGACATGGCCACTAGTTTTCACCCCCCCCAGCGCACCTTGATGGGCCCCGGGCCATCCGATGTCAGCCCCCGTGTACTGGAGGCTCTGGGCCGGCCTACCATAGGTCATTTAGACCCGGCCTTTATCGGTCTTATGGATGAAATCAAAGAGCTACTGCAATACGCTTTCAATACCAAAAATCAACTGACTCTGCCGGTATCAGCCCCCGGTTCGGCGGGTATGGAAGCCTGTTTTGTCAATTTGGTGAGCCCCGGTGACACGGTAATTGTCTGTCAGAACGGCGTATTTGGCGGCCGTATGAAGGAAAATGTTGAGCGCTGTGGAGCTACTGCTGTAATGGTGGAAGATAGCTGGGGCACCGCTGTCAGCGTCGCCAAAGTAGAGGCCGCCTTTGACCGTCACCCGGAGGCAAGTATTTTGGCCTTTGTTCACGCGGAAACCTCTACCGGTGTTGCCAGCGATGCCGCTGCACTGTGCCATTTGGCCACTGCCAGAGGTGCTTTGAGTATTGTCGATGCAGTCACCTCGCTAGGGGGGATTGAGATCGATGTCGATGGCTGGGGTGCCGACGCGATTTACTCGGGCACGCAAAAATGTCTGTCCTGCGTGCCGGGGATTTCCCCGATTAGTTTTGGCCCACGGGCGCTGGAGCGGATAAACAACCGCCAGCATAAAGTGCAAAGCTGGTTTTTGGATATGCAGTTGGTGATGGCTTATTGGGGTGGCGACAGCAAACGCGCCTACCACCACACGGCTCCGGTTAATGCCATGTATGCCCTACACGAATCGCTGTTAATGCTGCGAGAAGAGGGTTTGTCCGCGGCTTGGCAGCGCCACCGTCAGCATCACGAGGCACTGGTGACAGGCCTCGAGACGATGGGTTTGAACATGCTGGTAGCGGCTCCCGACCGCCTGCCACAGTTGAACCTGGTGGGAATTCCAGAGGGCGCCGACGATGCGGCGGTGCGGGGCGCGCTTTTGTCTCAATACGATTTGGAAATTGGTGCCGGTCTCGGTGCGCTGGCGGGTAAGGCTTGGCGCATCGGCCTGATGGGCCAGGCCTGCAGCCAAAAAAATGTGCTGCTGTGTCTGACCGCGCTGGACAATGTACTGACCGCGATGGGAGCCAATATTAACAGTGGTGTCGCTGTCGATGCCGCGTTGAGCTGCTACTAAATACTGCGCCAGCGGTGACAGCGTTATTGAATACAAAGGGAGGACAACCGTGACAGCAGCGATTTATTTACCCCAGATAATGCGTATTGGCGCCGGCGCCAGTGCTGAATTGCCCCAGGTATTGGCGGAGTTGTCGGTGGCACGACCGCTGTTGGTGAGCGATCCCTTTATGCGTGAGCATGGTTATGTTGACGCGGTAGTCGGCACCTTGACCGCGGCGGGAGTCAGCTGCGGCGTGTTTGCCGATTGCGTGCCCGACCCCACTACCGATTCGATCGCCGCCGGCATGGCCAGCTGGCACGGCGGTGACTACGACTGCGTGGTGGCCCTGGGCGGCGGTAGTTCAATCGATTCGGCCAAGGCAATCGCAGTGCTGGCTTGCCATGGTGGTGCGATGCGCGACTACAAAGTACCCAATGCAGTCCCTCAGGGGGTGCCGATTATCGCCATCCCTACCACTGCAGGCACCGGCTCCGAGGCTACCCGGGCAACCATTATTACCGACTGTGACAGCCAGGAAAAAATGTTGTGTATGGGTTATGGCTTGATGCCTGCTGCTGCCCTGGTCGATTATGAGCTGACACTGTCGATGCCCTATCGGCTCACCGCCGACACCGGTATCGACAGCTTGTGTCATGCCATGGAGGCCTATGTCAGTAAAAAAGCCAATCCCTTTACCGACTCCGTAGCGCTGGCGGCGATGACCGCTATTGCCAGTAATATTCGCCGCGCCTGTGACGAACCACACAACCGGTCGGTGCGAGAGGCGATGATGCTGGCGGCGACCTGGGGCGGTATGGCTTTTTCCAACGCCTCGGTGACGCTGATTCACGGCATGAGTCGTCCGATTGGTGCCTTTTACCATGTGCCCCACGGTATGAGCAATGCGATGTTAATGCCGGCGGTGACGGCGTTTTCACTGTCCGGCGCGCCGGCGCGTTATGCTGACTGCGCTAGGGCGATGGGTTTTGCCGCTGTCGGTGATGGTGATGAACAGGCCGGTGCTGCTCTGGTGGCGGGGCTCTATCAGCTCAACGAGGATCTCAGTGTGCCCAGCCCCGAGGCTTTTGGCATTGATAGGCAGCACTATTTTTCCTCTCTGGGCACCATGGCCCAGCAGGCGCTGGCTTCGGGTTCTCCCAATAACAATCCCCGGGTACCGACAGCCCCGGAGATTGAACAGCTCTACCAAGCCCTGTGGCATTAATTTGTGGCGGCGCGGCCAAAGTTTAGATAACGAGGATGGTTGCTGTGGGGATTGGCTGTGGTTAAGTGGGGCCAGTGGCACTGGGGCCTGTCAGCCTTTTATCGCTCAATAACTGTCGCCGCTGGCTAGCGTTGGCGATAATCTTCCGGCGCTGGCTATCTGAAGCATTGCCCCAGGCCAGAATCTCCTCCAATAAACGACCGCAGCCCAGGCACTGGTCCTGGTCATCGAGACAGCAGTTGCGGATACAGGGGCTTTCAGGGCTGTCTGTGCTCACAAAGATCTCCGTTGTTAAGCGCTAGCGCTGCCAGTAGTGTAGTGTGATCGCCTCGTTAATACCCGTTATTTGTGGCCTAGGCATTGGTGGTTATTAGGCAGCGGATAAATGACCCGCATCGGGTTGTGATACCGCGGTGGTGTATGCCCTGTAGCTGCCATCATATAGGTATATTATATTTCTGCGCGCCATAGCGGTAGAATGTGACATTGTTTACCAAATAGAGAACCGACATGTTTACAGGAATCGTTCAAGGCCAATTCGCAGTCGGCAGCATAGAGCAGCGGCCGGGCCTGCACACGCTGATCTTCGAGTTACCGGTGACGCTATTACAGGGGCTGGAAATTGGCGCCAGTGTTGCGATCGATGGCGTGTGCCTAACAGTGACAGACGTCACTGGCACTGTAGTTAGTTTCGATGTGATGCAGCAAACGCTGTCGGTGACTACCTTGGGGGAGCTCAACAGTGGTGATCGGGTCAATCTCGAGCGCTCAGCCAAGCAGGGAGTGGAAATAGGCGGACATATTATCTCCGGCCATGTCGATGGCTGCGCCGAGGTTGTTGACATCGAGCGGCCAGCAAACAATTGTTTTATCCGCTACCGAGTGCCAGCGGAAACGATGAAATATATTTTCCCCAAAGGTTTTGTCGGTCTCAACGGCTGCAGTCTCACGGTGGCCGATGTAGATCACGATACGAACACCTTTCGGGTGTGTTTTATCCCCGAAACTCTGCGGGTAACCACCCACGGCGACAAGGTGGTGGGCCAGCGGCTCAATGTAGAGATCGACCGCCAAACCCAGACCGTAGTCGATACCGTCGAGCGGTTTTTGCTGGCCAATCCCCATCTGGTAGCGGCGCGATAAAGTGGAAAATGTGAAGAAGATCATTTACAGCGAACACAGCGAGCGCGACCTGCGTGCGGCCCTCGGGCGGTTGCATGAAAACGACGCGGTATTGAGTTATTATCAGCTGTACGGTTTTCTATTTGCGATGGCCTGCGCGCCGGAACCGATCAAGCCCTCGGAGTGGTTCGAGTTGATTTGGTTAGACGACGAGCCACAGTTTGACAGCAGCGAGGAGGCCCGAGGTTTTTATCAGTTAGTGGTGGCGCTGGCGGTCTATATCGAACAGTCTGTCGAGCTCAATCGTCAGCTGCCCTTTGGCGGCCAATACGCCGATCAATGGCAGTCGGAACTGGCTCAGTGGTGCGATGGTTTGCTAATGGGCCATATGTACCTAGAGGAATTGTGGGATATTGCCCTGCAGGATCTCAGTGATGCCGATACCTGCAAGGAGGTCGACATTGTGCTCAATCTGGCTAGCACTTTTGCCGACCTGGACGACGCTCGGCAGCTATCCTTTGAGGAGGGTATGGAATTGACTGACGATCACCTACCCGAAGCCTATGAGCTTTTTTGCAAGGTATTAGCTGTCTACGCCTCGGTGGCGGGGCAGTGGGGCGAGGTTAAGTGGGAAATGAATACCGAGCAGATGTTTTTAGCGTTGGAGCCGGTGCCACGAGATACGCTATGCCCCTGTGGCAGTGGTATTGTATTCGCCAAATGCTGTCTGCATTAGTTAACCCACTGCCTCAACAAACGAGGGGCTCTAAAAATATCGGCCGCAGTCGGATAACAGCATAAATTTGTTGGGTTTTGATATCAATAGCACAATAGGATTTCGGCAATGGCGATCAATACCAAGGAATTTAAGCAGCTCGCAGATACTATTTGTAGCGAGATGGAAAGTAGTTTGCCAGCCCTCGAGGCTAGTGATAGTGGCCTCGGCCGGCGGGTCAGAGTTGAGGCCTTGCTGATCGAATACGACCGTCAGGACACGGTTCCTATCACCCGGCAAGTGACTATTCTAATCTCCGATATACGGGGTTTCACCGCCCTAGCCGAAACGTATTCGGCGATTACAGTGATGAATATGCTCAACCGGTACTTCGTCTGTATGACTGAAATTATTGTTCGTCACGGAGGTACCATCGATAAACTGATGGGGGACTCTATAATGGCGCTGTTTGGGGCTCCACTGGCCAGCGAGCAGGACGAACAGCGGGCGATGTTATGCGCGGTAGAAATGCAGCGCGCCATGTCGACCTTTAATGAGCAAAATAGAGCTTTGGGATTGCCGGAAATTTTTATGGGCATCGGTGTTAATACCGGCCAGGTAATGGCCGGCGCGCTGGGCTCAGATCACCACCGGGAGTACACAGTTATCGGTGACGAGGTCAATCTGGCGTCGCGAATAGAGGCACAAAGTCTGCGTGGACAGGTACTTATCAGCGAGAATACCTATGCCCTTGTGCAGGATATTGTCACCGTCGGCGAACCCAGCTATGTACAGGTAAAGGGGAAAAAAGAGCCTGTTTGTCTATACGAATTAGTGGCAGTTACCAAACCGCGCTCGCTGTCAGTACCGCGCCGAGAGATTCGCAAAAGCCCCCGAGTGACGGTCAATATGCCCTGCTATTTTCAGTGCCTGCAGGGAAAGTTGGTGCTGCCAGAACAGATACAGGGGGCGGTGGTAGATTTGAGTTACCACGGTTTATCGATGCACAGCCCGGTGGCACTGGAGGTATTCTCAGAAATAAAAATGGATGTATCGCTGCAATTACTGGGTACAGAAACAACTAGCATTTACGCCAAGGTACTGAAGTCCAAACCCTGTGCCGAGGGTGTATTGTGCTCTCTGGAGTTTACCTCCATGGATATACACGGACAAAAATCGATCAAAACATTCGTCGATACCAGGCTGGCCCAGCTGAGTTGACTGTCCGCCCCGCCCCGGCCGACTTAATAGCCGCCACAATTGCCAATAGCCCTTGTGTTCTGCGGTCTAAGCAGTTAACTTTCTCCGCATGGACAACAACGAACCTCGCTCACTTTCCGCGCAACTGCTGATACTCAAAACGCAGCACCGCGCTTTAGATCAAGAGATCGGTCACCTGCAGCTCGAATATCCCCATAATGATCAGCTTTATATGCAGCGTCTCAAACGGCAGAAATTGCGTATTAAAGAGAATATTGTCGTTTTGCAGTCACTGCTTATCCCCGATTTAGACGCTTAGTAAAATCTAATGCGAGCTGACATTGATGCACACAGCCTAAATGATATAAGACTGCTGGCTATTGCCGAACATCGGTGCCGAACTCAGTTTCCCGCCGCCGGCGATACGGCCAGCAATGCCATTAATCCTAGTAAGCACTAAACAGCATTAACTATCTTCGCGGCTGGTACCGGGCACCTCCAGTACTAGGTCCGGTCCGTAGACCTGCGCCACCGTCTGGAAGCCGGGCTGCCAATCCCCCGCCAGCACCCGTTTAACGACAATGAGAGTGCTGTGAAAGGTTAGCAAATAGGCCTCGGGGGTAATAAGCGTAGCAGTTGCGGAGTCGCCGGCGGCATTGCTGGCGGTGGAAGTAATGTGGGTCTGGCGATTTTGCTGGGCACCAGGCGGTGGCCCCGGTGGGTAATTTTTATCGATAAGCCAGGACAGCAGGCGCCGGCCAGCCGGGTATTGCGCGATGCGAGGCAACCAACTGGGAATCTCGCCCTCTTGAACTTGGTACACTTCGATGGTGGGAATACCCGTACTGACAAAACTGGTAACCATATCGGCCCAGGGTATTTGCACCAGGGTTTGTTCACGACCATCTTGCACACGAGAGATAACCTTGGCGGCCTCGACCTGCACCATTTTTCCATTTTGACGCATTAGCTGAGGTCTGGAGAGTATTTCGAGACCCGACTTGGCTGTGCCTCGACTAAGTCCGGCACCGGCTATCGCATTGTGGTTACCGTTCATCAATACTGTTAGTTTATCGGGCTGCTCGATTTGCTGTGCCACGTAGAGGTTGAGGCAGTCGGTGGGCACCACGTCGTAGCCAACCGCGGGCATGACCATGATATTGGCTTGCTTGAATTCCTCATCCCGCTCGAGCTGGGCGGTGATCACATGGTTTTCGCCGGTGATATCCAGATAATGAGTACCGGTGGCGACCGCTGCGTCTAACATCGGCTTGGCAGTGAAGGTATAGGGCCCGGCAATATGCAGTACCAATTCAAAGTGTTGCAGTACCTTAATAAGATTGTCAGGGTTGTCCAGCGACAGTACCACGTAGTTGTAGCCCAATTCTTCTGCCAGTGGTTTCAGCTTGTTCTCGTTGCGCCCGGCCAGCACGGGCTCGACGCCGTAGTCAGCAGCTAGCCTCGAGATACCGGCACCGGTAAAACCGTAAGCGCCGTAGATCAACACCTGGCCTCTGCGGTCCTCAGGCAGGCCAGCCAAAACCTGAGCAGACAGTGCCGGTTGTGGTGGCGAGCTGACGGGCTGGTTGAAATAGACCAGGCTGATACCAATAGCCGCAGCCAGGGCGACGACAATATAGAGCAAGATACGCATAGTGACTGTCCTTTTTTTAAACTGCATTGCAGCTCTTGTTAAAGTAGTTAGCCCTGTTCGGGGCTAAAGATGTTGATACTTTCGCTTGATTTGACCGTGCCGCTGCGACCAATAAAGTTTTCTCGGGTCATGGCCAGTAACAGTGCCGGATCATGGGGGGTTTGGGCAATAAATCTTGGCGCCATGACATCGTGGCCCAGCCGGCCGATGACAATCGCCGTCTGCGGAATATTGCCTCGGCCGAAGGCGACGGTGTAGGTTTCGACGACTGCCTCGCCACTGGGCTTTTCAACATAGGGCGGGTGTGGCAAGTTGTCGATCAGCGGCTGGTATGTGGCGGGGTCGCGGCGCTGCCAGGGGCCCAGCGTTGGTGTGGTGGAATAGACGCCGGCGGAATGCTTGGTCAAAAACCCGCCGTTGGCTGTAACCAGACCGTATTTACCGGGATGCTCGCGCAGTTTGGCAACCATAGCGGCAATTGAGTTCATTACATAATTATTACCGGCACCACCGTGAAAGGGCAGACCGCCGGTGATCGTCAGTGGCCGTCTGTCCCGACGTGTTATACCCAGCTCGTCCCTCGCTATCTGAACTGCGCTGGGGAAGCAGGAGTAGATATCGACAAAGTCGATGTCGTCGATGGACTTGTTGGCCATTGCTAGGGTCTGCTCTCCCAACAGTTTTATTGCCGGCGAGCTGTGGTAGTTGACTCGCTCGCTGACCTGCCACTTTTCTATTACATCGGCGCAGCCGTGTAGAAATACCCACTTGTCCTCAGCAACCCCCAGCGCTCTGGCGTGTCCCACCGAGGTCAGTATTAGCGCGGCGGACTGATTGATTTGATTCATCGCGTTCATATATTTGGTATAGGGCCAGCCAACGTAGCGGTTGCTGTCGGTGGCGGAGGCAATCTCGTCGGCACTGCGGGCAAACGGGTACCAGGCGTGGGCTGACTTTGCGGCGACGGCGCTAAAAGGGGCGAACAATTCGCCCAGCTGTTGTTGGTGTTGTTCGATCGTGTGGCCGTAGTGCTGGCGCAGGGCATTTTCGAACAGTGCGTAGATATGGCTGGGTAGCGCAATACCTTGGGCCTTTTCATGGGCGCCGGCCATGTCTCGGTCCGGGTATAACAGCGCTGGATCGCTGTCGCTGGGCTCGGCCCAGTCGGGCTTGATACCGGCCTTGTGGTAGCGCCGGCTAGTGTCCATGGCCTCACTACCGGCTACCAGCACCATTTTTTGCTCGCCATTGGCGATAGACTGAGCATAGCGGTTGATCAGGTACTGCGGCGCATTGCCGCCGTTGGGGGTTATCCAACAGCGGGCTCGGCTGGCATTGATGCGCCGTGCTAGCGCTTCCGGGGAGTTGCGAGTGAATTCGCGAAAGCCGCGCACCAAAATGAGTTCATCGATTTCGGCGAGGCAATGTCGGTCGATGCCGGCATCCGCCGCTGCAGCTAACGCCGCTGCCTCGATTAAATCAACTGGCGAGGAGGATTGATCCAGTTTCTGGGGTTGTTCGGTAATTTGACCAACGCCGATAATGACGGGGGTATTGTCCAAGAGCTGTGGTGTTGCCGACATATTGCTTCCTGTTGTTATTGATTGTTAATGTACGCTGTGGCTATTGTGTTATGTCTGCGATCTTTTGCGCGCATTACCCTAAGCGGAATGAATTAGCTCAGTAGCGGTGACTACATACTGCTCAAAATCAGGATCGTGGGTCATCTGCCAATAGTCTACCAGGCGCCAGGGCATGACCGTGACCACCCGGCCCTGGCCGTTGCGGTAATAGGTCGACATGCCCGGATGGGTCCAGATCATTTTTTCGTGCTCAGCGTCGACGGTGGCGACATAGTCGTCCTGCACCGACTGTTTGACTTCGATACTACTGACGTTGCGCTGTTGCATCCGAGCAAGGCAGGCACCGATATAGCGGGCCTGACATTCGGATTGGAAAATGGCGCTGCCACCGTGGCCCAGGCCGGTATTGGGGCCCTGGGTGCAAAATAAGTTGGGAAAGCCCGGCACGGTAATACCCAGATGGGCCTTGGGGTCGTCCGGCGCCCACTGCTGGGCCAGGCTAATACCCTCACGGCCGATAATATCCAGTCGTGCGCTTAGTTGACTTACCTGGAAGCCGGTAGACAAGATGATAATATCAACCTCCCGATATTCTCCGTTTTTACAGTGAATACCGCCGGAGTCGATACTTTTAATGCCGTCAGTCAACAACTCGACCTGGGTTTTTAACAGGCTCTCATACCAGCCATTGTCTAGTAAGATACGCTTGCCGTAGGGGGGGTAGTCCGGCACGCATTTTTCGATTAAGTCACTGCGGCTCCCGAGAGTCTCATGGATGTGGTCGGTCATTTCTTGCCGATGGCGGTCGTTGGCGCGATTGAGTGAGCGCTCTGGATGGGGCCAGGCGGGGTCTTTGTGCAGTGACGGCAGTAGGCCGTCGCCATAGCGCCAAAACATGGTAAAGCGAAACCATGCGGCGTAGAAAGGTAGATGCTGCAACAACCATTGCCCGGCCTCTGAAATGGCGTCGTGATAGCGTGGAATTGGTCGGGCCCACTGGGCGCCGCGCTGGAAAATAGTTAGCGAGGCGACTTGATCGGCAATGTTGGGCACGATTTGCATGGCGGAAGCGCCGGTGCCAATAATGGCTACGCGCTTGCCGGTAAGATCCAGCCCCTCGGGCCAGTGGGCGGTGTGAAACAATTCGCCGCAAAATTGCTCGGCACCTTCAAAGTCGGGAATAGCGGGCAAGCTAAACTGGCCAATGGCGGTTATCAGCGCCAGTGCCTCGATTTGTTCGCTGCCCTCTTCGTTGCTCACAGAGACTGACCAACACTGGCGCACAGGGTCCCAGTTGCCGCGGGTGAAGGAAGTATTAAAACGAATATGCTGGCGCAGTCCCATAGCGGTGGCGGTCTTTTCCATATAGTCCTGCAACTGTTGCCGGGGGGCGAAGTAGCGACTCCAACGGAAGCGCTCGCCAAAGGAAAAGGAGTAGGCGTGATTGGGGGTGTCGACGCCGCAGCCAGGGTAGGTGTTTTGCCACCAAGTGCCGCCGACTTCGCTATTGCGCTCAATAATAATAAAGGGGATGTTCAACTCTTGCAGCGTGGCGCCCAGGGCGATACCACTGACGCCGGCGCCGACAATAACGACTGGACGCTGTGTTTTAAGAGTGATGGCGGGGGTTATATCGGCCAGTCGGCTGCTCAGACCCATCTGCTCGCGCATCATTGGCGCGTACTCAGGGGGCACCCGGTGCCCCAGGCAGACCTGCATCATCTCTACCATCAGCGTATCACCGGGGTCTCCCAAGGCCGGGGTCAGGTCTGGCTGTGAAAATAGATCCAGCGCTTCTGCACGTATCAGTGCCTGTATCGATGGCGGCAGTCCGGCGGACTCATCGGCGATCAAGCGCACATCTTTACTCGGTAGAAAAGGGGCTTCTAGCCAGCGCCGGTCGCCGCTAAAGTGATACATCACCATTAGCAGTACTCGCAGATCCGCTTCTGCCAGTATCTCGGTGAGTTGCTCTTTGCTTATATCCAAAAAGTGTTTATTCATGGTGAGGCAGTCCGTTGAGCACTGTTAGAGGTGGGCATCGCCGCTTGTTGTATTACCGCCAGCTTAGCTTCTTGATATTATCAATAGCACCGGGGCTGAGGACACTGGCCAGTATCAACAATAGCCTCAGCCCAATGGAGTGCGAGATTTAACCTTCGATAATACGCGGCATTAACCCAGTGACATCTGCAGGCGGTGGCCGCCGACAATATGCAGGTGAATATGAAAGACGGTCTGACCGCTGTCGGCGTTGCAATTCATGATCAGGCGATAGCCATTGTCGGCCAAGCCCTCATCAGCGGCTAGCTTTTTGGCGGTATGCACCATATGCCCCAGCAGTGTCTCATCGACCTGTTCGATATCGTTAAGGGTTGAGATATGCTTCTTTGGGATAACCAAAATATGGGTGGGAGCCTGGGGCGCGATATCGCGAAAGGCGAGTACAGTGTCGTCTTCATAAACGATAGTGGCAGGTATAGTCTTGTCGTTAATCGCGCAAAAAAGGCAATCCATAGTGTTTCCCAAGTGAGTGCGGACGGTGCCGGGCTCCTGTTCTAGAGGTCAGAGCAGGGTTCAGGCTAGCGGTCAGAGCGAATATCCTAACATGATATCGCAGGCACTTTGCACCGCTTGAAAAAATCTAGGCTGGTTAAGTTGCTGTCTTGGCAAAAACCCAGCCCCATCTTGAATCGCTTCGACAGCAATTGTAACGCCGAGCTGCCGGGCTGTAATCGATAGTGCCAAACGATAGCGCCAGACAATAATTGACAGTGCCAAACAAAGTCCGCCAAGGTCCTGCTACCGTTACAGCGCGCTGGCCAGTTGGCGGGTGAGTTCCCCGGCCCCGATCGGCGCCGTGCCGCTGACATTTTGCCCGCACCACAGCGGGCTGAATTCACTGCTACCCTGGGCCTCAGCGGCAGCGCGCAGTGCGCCCATGGCCGTGGCTGCGGTAGGGAAGGCCGGAGCATAGCTGCTGTCTGGGCCCTGTTCATGAATGACGCGGTTGACGATGCCGCGAGCATAGCGGCCGGAAAATACATTAGTAAGAGCGGTGTGGGCGGCGTCTGGTGAAACTAGAGCGGCCTGATGCAGTGGGCTGGTAGTGGCCTCTGTGCACAGTAAATAACTGGTGCCCAATTGCACTGCTGCAGCGCCCAAATCGATGGCGGCTTTAACGCCGGCGGCATCGGCAATGCCACCGGCGGCAATAACGGGAATATCTAATGCCGCTATCACCTGTGGTAGCAGGGCAAAAGTACCGCTTTGACGGCTTAACTCGTTGCTTAAAAAATTACCGCGGTGGCCTCCGGCCTCCAAGCCCTGGGCAATAACGGCGTCGGCCCCGTGCTGCTGTAACCACAGTGCTTCTTCGACGGTGGTGGCACTGGCCAGCACATAGCTGCCCCAACTCTTAACCTGTTGCAGCAGTGCCGGCTGCGGCAGACCAAAATGGAAGCTGATAACCGGTGGCCGGAACGGGGCCAGTAGCTCGGCGGTACTTTCATCAAAGGCCTTGCGAGCCGGTGCCGGGGCGATAGCCTCGGGGTCGATGCCCAGCTCGGTAAAATAAGGTGCCAGCTGCTGGCGCCAGCGCTGCTCCCGCTGCGGATCCGGTGCCGGTGCACGATGGCAAAAAAAATTGACATTATAGGGCGCGCCGGTAGCCACCAGTATGCGGAGCTCCGCGGCTAGCACGGCAGGACTCAACATCGCCCCGGGCAGCGAGCCGAGGCCGCCGGCAGCAGAGACGGCAACGGCCAGGGCACTATCCTGGACGCCGGCCATGGGCGCTTGGATAATGGGCAGTTCGAGTTTGAGTGCTGTGCTCAGTGTCATTGTGTTCTCCTGTTAGTCGCCGCTAAATCGGCGACAATGCGCTACTGTTTAGTCGCTTGGCGGTGGCGGGTTATTTTAAAGCTTGCCGAGGTTAATGCTAGGGTTGATACCACAGTCCGTTAGTCCATTGACAGTCGATTGCGTCTAGGGCCATGTGTACTAATAAGCCAATGCCGATTAAGCGCAATCGCGGCGACAGACACAATAAGATATAACCGGTGATAGGGACAAAACTGTGCAGCGGGTGAAAGTTGATGCTGCAGCGAGTTGGGTCGTAAATAGGCGTGGCCAACAGGTGATCGACGTCGACTAACATGGTGGCGATCAGGGTAATAAAAGCCAGCTGCCATCGTTGGCGGAAAAACAATGCGGTCAGTAGCGCAGGAACTAGAACATGTAGGGCAAGGTGAATGGGCTGTGCTCCGGTGGCAATGACACAGTGTACGCGTTTGTGGCTGGAGCCGCACTCAGAAGCCTGAGCTACTCAACATGCTGTGCTGTGCCAGCAGACCGACGTAGCGGTGGTGATTAAAGCGTTTTGAAAAAACGTTCGCCACGGGGCAGATAATAGTTGTCGTAGTTGAGGGATAATACCACTTTATTGGCACGGCCGACGATCTCAGCGCGGGGCACAAAACCAATAACCCGGGAGTCGGCGCTGTTGTCTCTATTGTCTCCCAGGGCCAAGTACATGTCGGCGGGCACGGTCACTGCAGCGAAGGAGGACAAGCGAGAACCTCTGTTGGCGGTGCGGATAGCGTGTTGCACCCCCGTTAGATCTTCCAGCTGGTCGCTGCTGTTAATATCCCTGGCTAGGATTTGGTAGTCCAGCGCTCGCTGGTTAATCCACAACCTGTTGTCGCGCATCTCGACCCGGTCACCGGGCAGACCGATCACCCGTTTTACCAATCGTTTGTCAGATACTTTAGAGTCGAAAATAATGATCTCGCCTCGCTGGGGTTGAGCCAGAGTTAGTAACGGAATATGGCTGAAGGGTAGGCGGATATCGTAGGCCATCTTGTTGACAAAAATCCGGTCGCCCTCAACGATGGTAGGTTTCATCGAGCCGGTAGGAACCTCGTTCCAGTCGGCGACCGCGCTGCGGAAAATAAACATCAGCGCCAGAAACAGTACAAAACTACGATTCTCTTTCCAGCTGTGTCGAATCTTGCTGGTTAGTTTGTTGCAAATCATCGCTGTGCTCCCCTTATATAGGTGTTTTTACCTGCTGTGCCCGGCCGCCTGCAATTGCTTGTGTTTATCAACAGACCATGGCTGGCTACAACAGTTCACTGCCCCGTTTTCTTAATACTCTCGATAGCGCGCACTGCGGAGTAACTCGACACGCAATAGGGCACACAATAGGTCAGCAGTATTTGCACGAGCCGGGCACTTTCTAGCTGTCCCTGCAGCAAGGCGCTGCCGTGGTTGATCAGCACCAACACGGTACCGACTACCAGTGCAATTTTAACGGCTGGGCGCACTACATTTGGCGCTAGCGCGGTGCTTAGGAAACTGGACTGCATACAAGGCCCTTTTTTTCGCGCCGATCAGAGTGCTTTTGTAAAAACCTTGGAGTTGCGCTGTAAGTTGTAGAGTTGTTGTTTTTGCTGGGGCAGTTGTGTTTGCTCTACCTGCTGGTAACCTTGCTCTAGGAACCAGTGGGCGGTTTGGGTGGTGAGCACAAAAACCCACTCTAGCTGCATGCTCCTGGCCCGCTGTTCCAGCTCCGCCAACATGCGCTCACCCCGGTCTTCGCCGCGGTAATCGGGGTCCGTGGCAACGCAGGCTATTTCACCACAACTGGCGTCGGGGTAGGGGTATAACGCGGCGCAGCCAATAATCATGCCCTCCAGCTCCATCACGGTAAAATGATCTATCTCGTTCTCTAAAAGCTCTCGAGAACGTTTTAACAGTAGACCCTGGGCCTCCAGCGGGCTGATTAGCTCGATTATACCGCCGACATCGTCGATGTTGGCGGTGCGCAGCTGCTCACTGTGATCTTTGGCGATCAAGGTGCCAGCACCGCGGCGACTAAATAACTCCCGCAGCAGGTCACCGTCGTTTCGATAGCTGACACAGTGGCAGCGAGGCACACCGCCACTGCCGCTCTTGATGATAGCGCGCAGCTCGTTTTTTGTTGTGCTATCCCCCGCGGTGACTAATAGTTGGGCCACAGTGCTGATATCGCAGCTGGAGATACGCTGCCCCGCCTCGTCCAATAACCCGCTATTATTCGATAGCACAATGAGCTTGTTGGCGTTCAAGGCAATCGCACTCTGGGTGGCTATGTCCTCCAGTGATAAGTTAAACACCTCGCCGGTAGTGGAGTAACCGGTTGGGGACAACAGCACGATGGCATCTTGGGCCAGCTGTCTGGCAATGCCCTCGCTATCTATACGCCTAACAATACCAGTGTGTTGATAATCTATGCCGTCGCGAACCCCCATCGGTTTGGCCACCACGAAGTTGCCAGAGCAGACCCGAATATGGGCCCCGTGCATGGGGGAGTTGGCCAGTCCCATGGTCAGCAGCGCCTCTATCTGTGCGCGCAGTGAGCCGGCGGCGTCTTTGACACACTCCAGGGAAGGGTTGTCGGTAATGCGGACGTCATCGGCAAAGCGGCTGGCAACGCCCCGTAGCAGCGCCCGTTCTTCGATCTGGGGACGGGCGCCGTGGACCAATACCAGCTTGACTCCGAGGCTGTTGAGCAGTGCGATATCGTGAATAATATTGGCAAAATTGGGGTCCGCCACTGCCTCGCCACCAAACATCAGCACGAAGGTCTGGCCCCGGTGCGCGTTGATATAGGGTGCTGAGTTGCGAAACCATTTTACATAATCAGTATTGTCGTCGGTCATAAGTCGCATTTGTCGTTGCTGGCACAGAAGCTGAGAGCTGCCGGTGAATAGGCCTAAACTGGCTGCCATTGTGCGGATTAATTGGCTGCAGGGCAAGGGTCTTTGCGGCGGAAAAATAGCCTCTTACCACGGCTTCCCCCGTGCCGGCGGGGCCATGGCACAGGGCCCGAGGGCTATTGGCGCCACTGGCGCGCCGGTGCTAAGCTGAGGCACCAGTCATCCGCCGCACAGGAGAGCACAGTGACAGTAGAACATTATGTACGGGTCGAGATTAGCGGCCACCGGGGCGAGTTGATTTTGGATCGGCCGCAACAGAAAAATGCCCTTATTGGGCCGCTGGTAAAACAGTTGCTGGGGGGTTTAACCCGGTTGATTGAGGACGACAATTGCCATGTCATTCTGATTCGTGGTGAGGGTGGGGCCTTTTGTGCAGGCCTTGATGTGAAGGCGTTTTTTGCCGAGCAAAAACCAGCCTGGGTGGCCAGCTTCCCCGAGGATTGGCTGGCCTTTCATGCCGCTTTGTATAACTGCCCTAAGCCCGTTGTGGGCGCGTTGCAGCGCTTCGCCATTGCCGGTGGCTCGGCGCTGGCTTTTTCCTGTGACTTTTTAGTGGTTGGCAAAGGCTCTTTTATTCACGTGGCTGAGGTTGAGCTGGGTATGGCGGCGCCGATAAATGTGGCCTGGTTGGCACTGAAACATTCGCTGGCCAAGGCGTTGCAGCTGGTGCTGTTGGGGCGCCGTCACTATGGTGAGCAGCTGGTGCAATTAGGCCTTGCTAGTGAATGTGTCGAAGATGATGAGGTACTGACTGAAGCCCGCGCGATGGCGGATCGACTGGCGGGCTTTAAACCCACCGCGGTACAAAATTTAAAGCGCGCGCTGAGTGCTGGTTACGCCATTGACCGTGAACCCGGGGCCTTTGAGGCGCTAGTGGCGCGAATTAAAACCGCCGAGGGCTAAAGGCAGAAGTGGCGGATAAATTGTTGCAGTAGGTCGATGGCCGGCTGCACTTGGTCTAGTGGCATATACTCATCAGGCTGGTGAGCCTGGTCGATAGAGCCGGGCCCCATCACAATCGTTTCCCAGCCCAGCTGCTGCAACAGCGGTCCCTCAGTGGCGTAGGCCACGGATCCGGCGCTGTGTCCGGTGAGCTGCTGCGCCACTTTTACCAGCTCCGAATCCTCGCTCTGTTCGAAGGGGGCGAGGGTGTTGATCAGTGAGCGCAGGCTGATGTTCACCTGTAGGCGTTGGGCCAGTGGTTTCAGACGGTTGCCAATTTCCCGCTGTAGGTCGGCGTTGTCCATGCCCGGCAGCGCCCGCAGATCAAAATGTAATTCACACTGGCCGCAGATGCGGTTGGGATTGTCACCACCGTGGATACAACCTAAATTGAGGGTCGGCACCGCCACCTCGAAGGCACTGTTGTTATAGCGCTGCTGCAGTTCGCTGCGAAAGGTCAGTAAGTCGGTCATTACTATTTGCATGGCCTCCAGCGCATTGTTGCCCAGCAGCGGGTTGGAGGAATGTCCGGCACGACCCTCAACCGTTATCGCCTCCATCATCATGCCCTTGTGCATGCGGATCGGTTTTAAATCGGTGGGCTCGCCGATAATCGCGTAGCGGGCCCGGGGTGCACCCTGGGCTGCGAGTGCCCGGGCGCCATCCATGGAACTCTCCTCGTCGGCGGTGGCCAGGATAATCAGTGGTTGTTGCAAGGGTTGATCTAAAAAAGCCTTAGCCGCCTCGATGGCGATGGGGAAAAAGCCCTTCATATCGGTGGCACCCAATCCGTATAGGCGATGGTCGCGCTCGCTCAAAGCCAGCGGATTTGACTGCCACAGTGATTCGTTAAAGGGCACGGTGTCGGTGTGGCCCGAGAGCACCAGCCCGCCGGGGCCGCTGCCTAGAGTGGCGATCAGGTTGGCCTTGTCCCTCTTGCCTGCTAGCGGTAATACTTCGCAGCGAAAACCTAGGGTGGTAAGCCAGCCCGCCAGCTTGTCGATTACCCGGCGATTGCCGGTGTCCCACTGGGCGGAGGTAGAGCTCACCGAAATCTCGCTGAGCAATTCGTTCATCATCGTCAATAGCGGCGGCACAGTCTGGGGCATGGGGGTGCGCTCGTAGTAAGGGGATAGATACTGCAGGCTAGCACTTTTGCGTTGCCGGTGGAAAGAGTGCGTTGACGATTATCGCGGTTGATGATCCCGGGCCCAGCGCAGACTTTTCCTGGTAGTTGAAAGTTTACGCCGCGTGCATCAGTGACAACAACGGCGGCGAGGCAGCCAGCACTTAGTTGAACTATATGTTGCGTTTAATTGCCAGCAGCGGCTGTGCCTCGGGAAAAGAAACATCGCTAGCTTCGTCCGGGCACTAGTCAGTAACTAGCCAAACCACTTCTCCAGGGTTTGTCGGGCTTTTTCGCCATGTTCTTGCTTGATGTGAGCTGCGATAGCGGCGGTGGCTGCAACCAGCACACCCAGGTCGTCCGAATAGCCGATCAGAGGAGACATGTCGGGAATAGCGTCGATGGGCGCGATAAAATAACCCAGCGCTCCGTAGGCAGTGGTTTTTGCCCAGGCCGGTGTGTCGGCGTCACTGGCGGAATAATACATTTTTAAGGCAGGTTCTAATACGGTTTCGCCGGCAACTTTGGCGAAATTTTTGCTCTTGTCCCAGAATCCCTGCTCGCTAAATTCATCTTCGAATGGGTTGCGCGGCATAATGCATATACTCCTATTGCGTGCCAATACAGACAGCAGTCGATGCTGGCGGTCGATGTGTGCGGTAGCCGCCCTGGACAATGATGGGCCCTCGCTGTTTGACGCTAGAAGCTGTCGGGGGTTCAATCACCGGGGTAGTGAATGGATGTTACTTCACCGTAACGGCGTTATGGCAGCTAGCTAACTAGAGATTGAGAACTCGGCGCAGGAAGTGATGGTTTTTCCCGATAAAGTTCTGTGAGATCTGGGCCTTAGGGACAATTCTATCGAAGGCATGGGGTGCCTGTGCTACCGTGTCCAGCTGGCAATCAACCCCCGCTTCGCTGAGTCTCTTGGCATAGCGGCAACCTTCCTGGTAAAACAAGTCTACATCGCCAACACCAATCCAGGCCGCTGGTAGCCCTGTTAGCTGATCTCTGCGGGCGGGCACCGCATACGCAGGTAGATCCTGTGCGCCGGGGTCATTGTTAAGATACCAGGACCATCCCGCTCGGTTGCTTTTATTATTCCAAATCCGGTGCTTGATGTTGTCTAAATCCTGGCGAGCAGCGGTGCGATCGTCGAGCATCGGATAAAACAGCGCCTGTGCAATCGGTTGCACCGCACCTTCATCGTATAAACGCTGGCTCAGGCTGGCCGCTAGGCCGCCGCCGGCACTCATGCCGGAAATAACGATGCGAGCGGGATCTACACCCCAGCTTGGGGCTTTGTATTGAAACCAACGCCAGGCTTCCATGCAGTCGTGCAATGCGGCGGGAAAGGGATGTTTGGGTGCCAGCCGATAGTCTACCGAAACCACTACCAGTTTGAGTTCTTTGGCGTACTGGGCACACTCCCTGTCGTCCATCTTGGCCGCGCCAGTAATGAGTCCGCCACCGTGAATCCACAGCAGCCCCGCCCCGCATGCCTTTCCCTGGGGCCGGTAAATCCGCAGGCCGGCGCCATCGAGTGTGCGCTGACTAAATTGCACTGTGTCATCCCTCGCCGCGGGAATCATCTTTGTTACAGTATTCAAAAGTTTCAGGAAAAAACGATTGTGAAAGGGCAGGGAAGGAATTCGAGAAAAAGCTTTGCGAAGCTCGGGATGGATGTTATCAATTTTCATATCTACACCTGACTAGCAGTTGAACCTGCAGTGCGAAATACATGTTTGTTTGCAGATTTTATGTTGTGATACCGATCTAGCGCGCCCTGCGTAGCTTTGTTATGTCACAGGCAAGGTATTAGTGTCTACAAATCTTACCAGGGCTATTGAATTTTGTTACCTTAGGGATAGCACTTTAAAACATGTTGGAGAGATAGAGCCCTGTTGACCTATTTCACTGCATCGATGTTAATACTGCTTAGATGGTTACACAAAACAATAAAACGGACAAATAAAATACAATATGTGCTCTGTTACTGAACTGTGTTGCTGAGGCAGTTGTTTTGGCCGGTCCAATAGCTTACGAGTGATCAATTCGAGCTGTCGCTGTCAATCGGCCGCGCTATTAGCAAAAATTTCCAGCAATAGGTGTTGCGATGAATCCTCTAGTGGCAAAAAAATTCGATGAATACCCCGAGGCGGCTCGCGCTCAATTGATATTGGTTCGGGCCGCGGTATTGTCTGTAGCTGAAGGCGAGGATATTGGCGCTGTCACTGAGACCTTAAAATGGGGAGAGCCCAGCTATTTATGTGCCGGCGGCAGTCCTATTCGGATGGCCTGGAAATCGCGAGCCCCCGATCATTTTTCGCTCTATTTTAATTGTAAAACGTCCTTAATCGATACGTTCAAGGAATTGTATCCCGATGCGTTTAGCTTTGTTGGCAATAGGGAAATAGTATTTTCGGTGTCGCAGCCAATTCCACTGGCAGCACTGAAAGCCTGTATTTCGATGGCGTTGCGCTACCATGGCATCAAACACTTGGCCTTATTAGGTGCCTAGTCGACATATAGAGCTCAGTAGCGGATTCACTACGCTAGTCGAGCTGATAGGAGGCCTGAAGCCGATATAAATCAATCTCGTCAGATCCCTGTTTCGCGCCCGCTAGTTGCCCCCTGTCGATGACTAATCGTCCGTAGGCATGGCGTTGTATCTAGCCTAGACTATAATTTTAGACATGTCTCTATGGGAACTTATCTTGATAGGGGCCAAGATAAATACAGCGAAATTTACTGACGATAGCTGCGTTTTGGTGACACTGTGTTTTACAGTGGACTCAACTCCTGAGGCGATCGTCACAACAAACCAGAACCACAAAAGCCCAGAATGGCCCAATTGAAGATCGAATTATATGCCAGGTCTATACCCTACTGCGGGTAAATCTCTACTGCTATTATCGCTGTGTTATGTAACTAGCTCTTGCAGCGCAAACTTACCGACATTACCGACGCCGGTTTGGCGAGGTGCTAATGCCGTTGGCCTGCTGTGTCGGGTAACAGCCGCCGACTCTGAGCAAGCCAGACAAATTGAAGATCAATTATGTAGCTATGCGCAGGCGCGTTTGCAGCAGAGCTTAGATGACAGTTATGCGGTGGACAGGTTAGAGCTTGCCGACGGGCGAATTCTACAACCACAGCGAGTAAGCCTGGTGTTCGACGCGCGTTTACAATGGCATGATAATGCCTTGACGGGCTATACACTGACGCTGTCGTCACGCCAATTTCGCCATCACCCCGGAGCCCCAGCAGCAACGGTTTTTTTTGAATCGCCCTCGGTGCTGCTATTGCCTGGCGCCAAACAACAGCCACTTAGCGAGCATCGTTTAATGCCCAAACTTAAGGCTGTTGTTGAACGCCATCTCCAGCGATTATTGCAGTAAATTAAGGAATATCTTCAATGCCATCCTCCAAAGCGGTATTTAGCCTCGAGCAAATTATTGGCCAGATTGATACCGGTCAGCACTGGCCGTCCACCGCCATTAAATATGCCTTTGTGGCGGATGTTGCCAATACCGATTTCAGTCCCGCCGAGGCCAATAGCCAATATTCAGGTTTTAGTTCGGAGCAACGACTGGCGACGATTCTTGCGCTGGAGCTGTGGTCTGATCTGGCCCCTCTGGATTTTACCCAGGCGCCTCAGGAGTTGGCACATATTAGGCTGGTCAACTACAGCGACCCCGCCCAAGCTTATGCCTATTACCCCAGTCTCGGAGATGTTGCGGTAAACCCCGCTTCAATCAGCAACTTGCAGCTTGGCTATGGGGAGTATGGACTGTCGACCTTAATTCACGAATTGGGTCACTCCTTGGGCTTAAGTCACCCCGGTGCCTATAACGCCGGCGCGGACGGCTCCGCACCGAGTTATAGAGAGGGGGCAGAATACGAACAAGACAGTATGCAGTACTCCATTATGTCCTATTTCCCCGCCTCTGCGACTGGCGCCGAGCACGGGTATCAGGAACCTTCAACGCCGCTGTTGCACGATGTTGCCACTATTCAATTTATTTACGGTGTCAACAACACGACCCGAACGGGTGATACGGTCTACGGTTTTAACAGCACTGCCGACCGTTCGGTGTTTAACTTTCTTATTAATGACCAGCCGGTTGTGACAATATGGGACGCCGGTGGTAACGATACCTTGGACCTATCAGGTTTTAGCAGCAACTCCCGTATCGATTTACATGACGGTAGTTTCAGCGACACCGGCGGCCTTAGTGACAATGTATCCATTGCCTTTGACGCGATGATTGAGAATGCCATCGGCGGTACCGGCAACGATAGTTTGAGTGGGCAGGAGCTGGATAATATATTACAGGGCGGCGGCGGTAATGACCGTTTAACAGGGGGCGCTGGCGACGATAGCCTGCTGGGGGGGGAGGGCGATGATACCGCGGTATTTTCTGGAAGTCGGTTCAGCTACCAGATTGTTGCAGTCGCGGAACAGCAGTATCGAGTGAGTGGCGGCGATGGTAACGACCTACTCAGTGATATTGAATTTTTGCAGTTCGGAACCGCATCACCGATATCGATTGCCGACGCATTGTTGCTACAGGAACCCGAGCCAGAACCAGAACCAGAACCAGAACCAGAACCAGAACCAGAACCAGAACCAGAACCAGAACCAGAACCAGAGAATGACGCTAGTAATGAACTGTTCGGCGAGACGGTACTGAGCTTGCCCGGCTCGGTATCGCAGTCGGTGGGCGGTGGCGACGATATTGAAGACTATTATCAGATCACAATTATCAGCGACGGCGTATTGGTTGCCGAACTAGGCGGGCTTAGCAAAGATCTGGATCTCTACCTTTTTGGCGCTAGCGGTGAGATAGAGGCTTCTTCTTTAACAGCGGGCATCGGCGCGGAAATATTACATTATAATGTTAGCGCCGGTGAGGTGTATTATCTCAACGTATATCCTTTCGATATCAGCGGCCCCAGCGACTACACCCTCAGTGCTATGGTTGAGGTGTCGACCGGCAGTGAAGAAGATAACGATAATAACATCGACAGCGCTACCGTCATCGATACATCCGCCCAAGTGTCAGGCACTGTCGGCAGCTTTGCTGACTCCGTTGACTACTACCGTTTTACCGCTGCGAATTCAGGTACCTTAACGGCTATGTTGAGTGGTTTGAGTGACGACTTGGATTTACAGTTGCGAGACAGCAGCGACGAACTGCTGTCGAGCTCTGAATCTGCGGGTGACTCCGACGAGGTGGTGTCCTACTATGTTACCGCTGGTCAACAGTATTTTATTAAAGTGCTGCCCTGGGGCTCCGCACAATCCATTTATCAACTCAATGTAACCCTCGACCCATCCGATACCAGTGGTCAAGATGCGGGCAATACTATCGAGCTGGCCGCTGGCTTGTCACTTGATAACAGCGTGATTCAATCGGTAGGCGGTGAGCACGATGCGGTGGACTACTACCGTCTGCCGATTGCATCAAACGGCTTGTTGACCGTGTCGCTGGCTGGACTTGGCGCGAACTTGGATCTGCGTTTATTAGACAGTAGCGGCGCGCAGCTGGCAATGTCAGATCTGCCCGGTTCTCTCAGCGAATCTATTACCTATTCCGCCGCGCAGGGCACAGAACTGATAATTTCCGTTAGCCCCTTCGGTGACGATCATTCGAGCTATACACTCAATGCCAGTTTGCAGGAGTTTGGTGTCGACGTTTACCATAAGATTATTCAAAAAGCGTATATTGCCTATTACGGACGCGCCGCCGATAATGGTGGCTTGGATTATTGGTCCGCCAAGCTGGAGGAAAACGATGGCCGTCTTGCCAGCATCGTCAGCAGTTTTTCCCATAGCGTGGAGTTTGAACAGCGCTACGGCAACCTGTCCGATGGAGAGTTGATCGATAATATTTATCAACAACTATTCGGTCGTGACCCGGACCCGGGGGGGCGTGACTTTTATCTCAATCAGCTCGAAAACAATAATAAATCCCTCGAAACTATAACCCTTGCGGTGCTGTCGGGGGCGCAGAATAACGACCTGCTAATCATTGAGAGCAAAGTCGAAGCCGCCAGTTATTTCACTGAGCTGTTGTCGAGCAACACTTTTTCCTACGCCAACGATAGTGACGCCGCCTTGGTAAAGCTGTTGTTTGATCAGATCGATGAAGACCTGAATGATAGTTTGAACTTAATTGACAGTTTTTTCTCCGAGCAAGCAGACCTGATGGTTGAGTCGAGTTTTTTTCCTGCCGAGATCACGGTGTCTGATACCGTGTATTTCGAATTATTCGATGAGCTTGCTATCGAGGGTAGTGTGCCACTGACTGACAGTTTCAATACAGGTATTTTTTTCATATGAGTATTCTTCGGCGAAAGCGCAGCTGACTTTTTACTGGCTTCGGCTGGCTATTTTCTGGAGGAATGTCTGTTGTTTAGTATTATTAAGGGCTCGTATTGGATTTTGGAATGATCGCCGGTCAGTGGCAGTCATCGACAAATTTCTTTTAGAGATTATCGAAGATTTCATGGAAAGCCCCTCGCATTATTATTGTGGTTAGTTTTAGCGCGATCACTGTTGGTTTATTGCGTTTACAACTATACCTACGCACAATAGTCTTCACTTGTGCAGATTAGCCATTAGCGTTAGAGATCATAGGGATAACTCCCCCTGTCTAGCCATACATCCCGCGTGTTGGTCACGGGGTTTTATTCTGCTATCACTGATGGTGATTTGAGATCATTGTGACTGGAGAAAATCTTGTAGGAGGATTTTCCTGCAAGGCAGCGCCGATACCGCCCCCATATGGCGTCGAGATAGATAAAGAGACGATTCAAAAAATGACATGCCCTTAAAGTAATGAACAGCGCGACAGCATAGGCGAGGATTAATATTAAACTATGCGAATAAATGCGGGCGCAGCATACCCAATCTGACCGCTGCATTTCGCCAGTTTGACGCGCGGCTGTCTGAAGTGGCGAGCTTCGTCGGTTTTAACTAGGACAAGCTTCGGTGTGGTGGGCGTTTGTACGACGGAAGAAATACCGGTGAATCTGTTTATATCGGACGATGGTTATTGCTGGTATTGCCATTGTATTTAACGGTTGCTGGATCCAAGCTGTACTATTTCCGTTATATAGCTTACTGCTGAGTCGTTCGAGGTTTTAGCGTGCCGCAGTATCGGCGAAATGATAAGAAAGGGAGGTCTGAAGGGACAGATAGGGATATATACAGGTTCTATGTAAAAGAAAAAAACAAAGGGCGGATCAATCGCCCTTTGTTTTAAGGTAAAGCCGCTTAGAACGTATAGCTAACGCCCGCAGAGAAAAAGGCGCCGTTAAAACCAAAGGGTGCTGAGCGTCTAGAGTATTGAAATACTGTATTGCTAGCCAAATCCTCTGCACCTGCTGTTGATTCAAACGAACCACCACGTGATCCAGTGTTATCAGTTTTGTCTGGTGTCACATCAAAGATATTATTGCCTGAAACAAAAATACTAGTGTTATCATTCAGCTGATAGCTAATACGTAAATCCGTTAGGACTTCAGCGCTATAGGTTTGCTCGGTACTATCAAGTATCGTGTATTCACCAAAACGATTGATTGAGAGAGTAACCATTAAATCGCCAGCAATATAGTTACCGGTTAAACTCATACGGTCTTCAGGCTGCCATTCTTCGACAATCGAAATATCTTGAGTGCTAAATACCACGCTGGGGTCTATGGTGCCGAGTGCTCCACTGGACGGAACAAAAACATCGGTGACGTCAGTTTCAGTGAAGTTGGCAGCGAAAGTGATGTCTAACAACCCATTACCTAGTTCAATATCGTTATAGGTAGAAACAATATCGAACCCAGTGGTTTCGGTATTAGCACCATTTAAAAAGAATTGAGCGGCCCCTGCGCCAGAATCGCTTAATGCGGTTGCTAAAGGCCCTGTGATCGAATCGATAGGGTCGTCACCAGCACCTAACTGATTACTGATCGCAATACGGTCATCAATGTCAATCGAATAATAATCGACAGTCACGCTCCAGTTATGGGTAATATCTGCGACAAAACCAATGCTCCAGTTTTCGGACTCTTCTTCTTTCAATTCTGGAACACCAATAGCCTGTACAACATCGCTATCGTTTCGGAAGGTGCCAACAGTAATAGCACCAGCATCACGAATTTGTGTGCTGATATTGTTGAAATATAGCTGTTGCATTGACGGTGCCCGGAAGCCAGTACTAATTGCTCCACGCACGGTGAAGTTGTCAGTGACAGCAAAGCTACTAGCAAGCTTAAAGTTTGTGGTGTCACCAAAACCGTCATAGTCATCGAGGCGTACGGCGGTGCTTATTAACCATTGCTCTGAAACCTGATATTCACCATCAACGTAAAAGGAGGCTACATCCCGATCTTCATCGGTTGCTGATTCTGGGCTAACACCGTTAAAACCTTGAATCGATCCGCCAGCATTTTGTGCATATAAAGAGGCACTTGTTGCCGGGTCGGTATCGTAGTCAAAGTAGGAATATTTCGCACCAGGAATAATTTTATAATTATCGGTACGTAGTTGTATGCCCGCAGCCAACGATAAATCACCAAACGTTTGGGTATAGCCGAAATCAAAGGTTTCTAACTCTAGCTCCAGGCCATAGGCAAAGGCTTCGCGGGGGATTTGTGCACGAATCTCATCGTCACTCAGCCCTTCACCAAACTGTAAGAAGTTCGCATAAGAATAGTTGGCACTATTTTGAGTAGTGTAATCGATCGTGTTCTCACCTGACGTGTAAGAGATATCGAAAGAAGCACCATTGTCTAGTTCTATTTGATAACCAATATTGAAAGAGAAATCTTCAATATCCGATTGGATAATCGGTAAAAATCCGTTGGTGTTTGCCGGGTTTAGCCCATCGCGTAACAATGCGTTGCCTTGTATTACGCCATCGCCATCGGGTGTGTCGCCGGGGCTACCTACCCCATTACTCCCTGTTGGGTTGCGATAAAATGCACCAGATTCGTTGTCGCGCTTTGAATAAGTTATAAAGGAATAAATTTCACCTAAGCCAATTTGAAATGCACCATTGAGTACAATCGCTAGCTGTTCCGATTCGGCATCACCAATTCGAAAACCATCTCGGCCAGGGCCGGAGACTTCCAAGCTTTCATTGCCCATTGCCGGTTCAGAAAAGCCGTTGTTATCGCTATCGGTACAGTTACCGTAAAGACAGCCACCCTGGGGGTTTGCACGATTAGTGCTGTCGCGATCTCGTAAATTAACGGATACGTTTACAAAACCGGTGTCACCTAATGCAAAGCCCTTATTCATGTCGATATTAGTAGTTTCACCGTCCCCTTCGGAATATTCACCGTAGGATGCGGATATAGAGCCGGCATCAGCGCTATCTTTTAGTACGATGTTAATAACACCGGCAATTGCGTCTGAGCCGTATTGTGCTGCGGCCCCGTCGCGTAGCACTTCAATGCGTTTTATTGCAGCAACAGGAATAGCATTCATATCGGTACCAGCGGTACCTCGGCCAACGGAGGTGTTGATGTGAATGAGTGCGGCTTGATGTCGGCGCTTACCGTTAATGAGAACCAATGTTTGGTCTGGCCCAAGCCCGCGTAGGGTTGCAGGGCGCAATGCATCGGTACCGTCACTGACACTAGAGCTAGAAAAGTTAAAGGATGGGGCCAAGGATTGTAGGATACGACCCACTTCTGTTTGTCCGGTGCGTGCTATGTCCTCGGCATTTAGCACATCAACGGGTACCGGTAAGTCTGCTGCCGACCGACCTTTAGTACGCGAACCTATTGTAACAACTTCTTCAATCTCCTGATTAGGGTCTACTTGTTGTTGTGCGTTTGCGTTGAAACTACTGAATAACACCAGCGGTGTGATTAGCGGAATCAGCGATAAGCGTTTGATATATAGTCTAATTTTCATTGAGACTTCTCCCCTTGTCTTTTATCGAAAGCAATTGTGAGGACTGCTGGACGGCACGATTGCGTCTAGATACTCAATAGGAAAAATTAATGCAGTTTTTCGGGTGATTAATTATTTGTTTGGGCCGAATACACTGCGAGTGCTAATAATTCTTTCGTAGCACTGTTCCTAAAGTACAACTATCTTCTTTGGAGTATAGGAAGGATTGAACGCCAATACACCAGATTGCTATAAATCTACTACAAGATCCAAGTTACCGCCAATCGGCAAGCTACTATTAATACGCAACTGTACAAATAATGAGCACAAATCATTTGTGGTTATTCCCGTGGGCGCTGCAGTGGCCGCCGCTGGGCAGGGTGTGCCGCTGAATTTGCTGGTGCTGCCCCTTGATTACCCATACCAGTGGGCTGTTGGGTACCGTCGGTCGCGACTCTAGCATGGGTCCAGTGGCGATAAGTAGGCCCGCCAGGGTGAAGCCTACAGCAATAATCGAGAGCGGCATAAGTAAGTGTTTCAATGGCTGAGTCCTGCGCTGGCAAATGAGAGAAGCTCTGCGACGCCCCCGGTGGGGGGGGGCTGAAAAGTCTGACCCGAGGGCGCGGTCGACGTTGCGGTGGTGGATCATAGCGCCAATCAAGAAGTGAAAACCCAGCGCAAGAGGCTATCGCTTAGCTGTGGCAGCAGTGGTTGCAGGGACCAACAAACTGTTCCACCGTGGTACCAAATTTGGCCTGTAACAGGTTTTTGGTCATTGTCTCCGGCTCGCTGAAAATGCGCGCAATCAACTTGGGCAACACGCTGGAATTATCGTCGCTAACCGCGGGCTGTAAAAACGCCTGTACAACCTTTGCTGCAGTAGCTGGCTCAGGTCCCGCCAGTACCTCGGCCAGCTCGCGCAACCGGGCGGTGTTGAGAGGTCTCGCATGACGGTCGATAATGGCCTCATACAGACCTACTTTTGAGCCAAAGTGGTAATGGGTTGCGGAGAGGTTGACATTGACTGCGGTGGAAATAGCGTTCTTCTAGCTGTAGTAGTCGATTGGATAATGACATTAATCAAACGACCGCTTCAGAAAATAGTAGCACCGCTTGCTGCCTGTGAAAAATGGGGGCTAGTGGGGTACTGGGCACCGATAAATTAGTGACCTTTGGGTCGATTCGAATAATCGAAGCTGCTGAATCCAAACACGGATGATATAAGTAAAAATCACCCATTTGGGTGATCATAGGATCAATTATTTTGTTATATAGTTAACGTTTTTTATTATCTTCAGGCTGGTTTTTTCCTCGGGCACGTATAGGCTTTGATTAATTGAGATCGACTGCGGCCAATTGGAAAGAAATTAGCAGCCATGAAAGAGCATTAAGGGCGTCCGAAAACAGGGCTTGATCCATATTACTCGAATGCCTATTGGCATAGTTGCAAGTGCTAAAGCGCAAGCTCTCGCAAAATACATGGCCTGAGGCTTCACCTGGGGGAAGACAAATCATAGGTGTTTTCCACTGTCGAGACGTTATATTTTCGCCGAGGTGTGGTTTGCCTTGGTGAAATAAACGGTTAAAACTGAATTGAGAAGGCTAGTGAGTGTTCAAACTATTTCGTAAAAAATCGCAGGTGGAAGTACTTGTCGAAAAAAGAGGCGTTGAACGCGCCACCGACTATTTTGCAGATATGCTTGTCGGCAAACTGGCCAGTTCCGAAATCGCCTATCAATTTATCTTAGAAGAGATTGAAGCGGCTAGCATGGGGGATACAGCCTCAAAGCGATTCGCCGCGAAAAGCGGAATTCATCCAGAGCAGTATTGGAGTGCGTTGAGTAATGCTATGCCGGAAGTTGATGGCCCCGACGGGCCGCAGCAACTGCTATTGCTGTGGTGTCTTCAACTCGCGAAAAATCAAGCGTTGATGGCAGAGTTTAGGTGCTCTATTGACGATAAGATAATGCAGAAATTCGGTTTTGGGAAGTACGAAAAAAAGGTGATAGCTACAGGAATTTCCGCACAATAGGCAAATAAAAAAGGAATGATAGAAGGGGCGGGCACAGCCTGAAAGGATCTAACAATGTGGCCATTTCTATGAGTCCAGCGTAAAAGTAGTAAAATCAGGGTCGTGGAATTTGCCTTCGAGTCGAAAGAATATACCGTATTCAACGAAGTTATAGGCGCCCATTCCCGGCGGGGCGACGGATCGCCGCTTTTATCAGGTGGTTCGCCCTGCACACTGCATTGCATTGTTGCTGTTGTTTTTACCTGCACCCTTGCCAGTGACAGTTCGTTGCCGCATAGTTCTGCTCAAAAAATTCAGTAGCGTATCTAACGCTAAAAGAGATCTATTATGTTTTCCTCGCGTACTCGTTCCATCATGTACCTACTTTTTATTATGACCTACATCGAACCGGTCAATGCTGATGTCGGCCACGGGGCTTTAGCGAATGCGAATATCAGCGAAGGCAGCCGCTATCTAATAGGCACAGGTATAGCTGATGTTACAGGTCCTGCATGGGGTAGTCCGATGTGGGGGTATTCCAAACCAGGACAAAACACAGAAGGTATACATACTCGGTTAAAGTCCCGCGCTTTTATCTTTGTCGATCCCACAACGGATAATCGACTACTTTTTTCCAGTGTAGATCTTGGTAATATCGAGCACCATGTTTTTCTAGAGGTTCTGGATCGGTTAAAGCTCATTTATGGCAGTCTCTATAATAAAAATAATACCATTCTCTCGGCCACCCACACGCACTCAGGACCGGACGGTTATAGCCATATTCGTAGGGCTACCAGCGTTGCTGGATCGTTAAACCTGCAACATTTTGAACGAATCGTCAGTGGCATCGTAAAATCCGTTAAAACCGCCCATGGCAATTTGCAGCCGGGCAATATTTTGATTAACAGTGGCGAGGTTGTTGGCGCAGGGGCTAACCGTTCGATGAAGGCCTACAACGCCAATCCGGATAAAGAACGTGCAAGCTATAGAGGGGCCATGGACTTGGATATGACCTTATTGCGACTTCAAGGTGAACAAAGCGCGCTGGGATCGATAAATTGGTTTGCAGTGCACCCAACCTCCATGACCTTTAATAACAAGCTTATTTCTGGAGATCACAAAGGTTACGCGTCACTCACTTGGGAGCAGCAATCAGCTGATTCCAGTGACGCTTTGCTGGCTGAAAATTTTGTAGCGGCATTTGCACAATCAACCCCAGGGGATGTGACGGCTAATTTAAACCTAAACAACAGCGGGCCAGGAGAGAGCGACATCGACTCCACGGGAATTATTGGACAGCGCCAACTAGACGTCGCGCAAACGTTATTCAATGACGCAACCGAGCTGATTTCAGGACCTATTGACAGCCGCCAGTTGTATATAGATATGTCGAGTCTCAGTGTGAGCAATGAGTTTACCGCAGCGGGCGAGCAAATCACCTGCCCATCGGCCTATGGATATGCTTTTGCGGCGGGGTCCAGCGAAGACGGCGGTGGTCACTTTCTGTTTAGTGAAGGCATGAAAGAGCAAAAGTGGTGGTTAGATTTTATTATTCGAAGAGTTACCGGTACCGAGAGTTGGACCCAATCGGTAAAGGATTGCCAGTTACCCAAAGCAATTTTGTTTGAAACCGGGTCGGGGGATGTTCCTCTGCAATCGCAAATTCGCTCTGTTAGCATTGCTCGTGTGGGTTCACTGGCGATAATCGCCATGCCTACTGAAATTACCACCATGTCCGCCCGCCGTATTCGTCAGGCGGTAAAAAAGGCTCTGGCGCCCTGGGCCAGGCACATAGTGATTGCCGGCTATGCTAATGGTTACGCCGGGTATATAACCACGCCGGAGGAATACGAAACACAGCAGTATGAAGGTGGCCATACAGTGCATGGGAAATGGACGCTGCCTGCTTATATACAAACATTAACCGGCTTAGCTAAATCGCTTGATGATTCAAGTGTCGGCCTTACCGGGCCAGAATATGATGACTGGCGGGGCAAAGCGCCCGTAGGGAATCTATTCGCTGACACGGTTGATTCAATACCCGTAGGGAAATCCTTTGGCGATATTATTGCAATCGACAAAGCAGTGCTAAAAAAAGGTGAGAGCATATCGGTGGAATTTTGGTCGGGTAATCCTTCTACCGGCTATCGCAGCGATGATAGCTATGTGCGTATTGAGCGCCAGGTAAATGACCGTTGGCAGCCTGTTTTAAGTGATGGGGCGTGGTCAACTATTATTCGTTGGAAAGAACAGGGCGAGAGTTTAGTCGCGCAGGTGAGTTGGACGGTGCCGGAGACCATGTCGAGTGGCAGCTACCGTATTACGCATCTGGGCAACTACCGATTGACCACCGCTGAGTTCACCCAATTTGAAGCAGTATCGCCGGTTTTTAAGGTGGAAGAGTAGCGGGCAGGTAATTGAACCTGTCATAGATATTTTTATCGGGCTGTTAGAAAAAATGAAGAACCCTCGGCATCAAGTGGCTATCAAATTTATCCTGCTGTGTATGATTATATCTGCCTACTTTCTATATTTGGTTTATCAATATGATCTCTTAACCGGCGGTATTGCCGCCCTAATAACCTGGAGCTTCTTTGTTCTTTGTACGCCCGTTGCCGACGCAGGTTTCCTATTGGATTTTCCTCTCAGGCTTCTGTTTGGTATCCGCATGGTGTTGTCAGAAATAATGGTTTGGGCGGTTTCCATTCTTATAAATATAATTGCATTACTGTATTTTCGTGAGTTTTATAAAACCACGGTCATTACTCAGTTAATGGAAGCAATTTTGACTACGCCCAGTCCCTACTGGATTGTTATTGTGTTATCCGGCATGGGCACATTTTTGTCGATTCGATTTGGCGATGAGTTGATGGATGTACTTCACCATAAAGATAGGGATTTCTATCACTCTCATCAGTTTAAGCACGAAATTCTGTTGTTTGTTTTTTTTCTCTTGGTGCTGTTTGGCTATTATGAAATTATTTCGACTTTAGGGATAAGCCTTGAATAGCGTGAGGTATGCACTGTTAATTTCGGGAAATTAACAGTGCAGAATTTAGCTAAATCATTGCCTTGCTAAGGCCAATTTTTTCACGGGTATCTGTTGCTCAGCATGATCAGCGGCCTATGGGCAATAGCAGGAAAATGAGCGTGCGGGGTATTTTGGACGTTAGGCTTATGAAGCGGGTAGAGCTACGACACTGGGTTCTTTATTGGGTGGATCTGAGCCGATGTAAGTCCGGGCCTAACACCTCACACCAATCTGCAGACCCGCGGACAGCGCTTTAATTTACCAGACCACCCGTTCGAAGGCGCCGCGGTTGGCGGAGAATCATTTGTCCGCGTTCTGGTCCCACTGAAATCATAGTCACCGGCAGCCCCACCAGCTGTTCGATACGCAGTACATAGTTTTGTGCGGCCGGAGGCAGTTCGGCAAAATTTCGTATGTGGGTAATGTCCCCACTCCAGCTCGGCAGCGTTTCATAAATCGGCTGCAGTGTCTGGGTTTGTGGCCACAGCGGGTTGTCGGTGTTCTGATGGTGGTAGGCACAGGCCAACTTTAGCGTTCCAAGGTCGCTGAGACAATCAAGTTTGGTCAGTGCAATCTCGGTAGCACCCTGCAGCCGAGCGCCACGGGCGGTGGCGACCGCGTCGAAATGACCGATGTTTCGGGGCCTGCCGGTGACCGCGCCGAATTCCCCTGTGTGTTGACGAAAATCGTGTTGCTGCTCCATAGCGGTGAGCAAGGTACCTGTGCCGACACTGCTGCTAAAAGCTTTGGCCACCGCGATCACGCGTTCGGGCCGTAGTGCCGGCAGTCCGCTACCCATACCGGCATAGGCCGCTAGCACTGAAGAGGAAGTGGTCCAAGGGTACTCTCCGTACACAAGGTCCCGGGCCGCTCCCAACTGGGCCTCAAATAAGAGTGTGGCCCCGGCTCGCTCCATCGCTGCCAGGGTGTCACCGGTGTCACCGATGGCATCACGCCACGGTGCCGATACCCGCAGTAAGTAATCACAGAGCTCGCTAGCGCAGTGTTCGAAGCGCTGCTCTGGGTACAGCGCCCGCAGCTGTGGCAGCTTCCAGTCCAGCCACTGGCCGAGACGGCGCTGTAACAACTCTGGCTGTAACAACCAGCCCACCAGCATCGCTTTTTTCATGACTCGATCGCCGTAGGCCGGGGCGATGCCCCGACGAGTGGAGCCATAGGCCTCGTCCCCTAGGCGCAGTTCTTCGAGGGTGTCCTGTTGGGCATGCAGCGGTAGGTTGAGAGTGGCGCGGTCCGAGATTAGCAGCTTCGGGCTGATGCCGGCGGCGGCTAGTCGGGTTAATTCGAGACTCAGTGCTTCGGGACTAATCACCATACCGGGCCCCAGTACCGCAAGGCAGTCGGGGTTGAAGATACCACTGGGCAGCTGGTTGAGTTTAAAAGTACCGGCATCGTTGATCACGGTGTGGCCGGCGTTGTTACCGCCCTGAAAACGAATACTGGCCGTCGCATCCACCGCTAGATAATCAACGATACGGCCCTTGCCTTCATCCCCCCAATTGGCACCTACTATTACTGTCGCGGTCATTGTTTTACCTCCAGTGAGTAAAAGTTTATGGTAGGCTTTTCGTTTCTATCAGGATAATTAATTATTTATATCGTATTGATAAGATTTTCATATGAAGTATGCGATGTAATAGAAGGCTTAGTGTCCCCTCCGCTGAAATAATATTAGGAGTACTAACGTGTTGGATAATAATTGGCTCATAACATTTACCACCCTGGCAAGATTGCAGCACTTTGGCCGCACGGCGGTAGCGCTACATATGACCCAGCCCAACGTTAGTCTGCATATTAAACAACTGGAACAGGCCACCGGCGCGCAGCTGTTGGAGCGCAGCCCGTTCTGTCTGACCCGACCCGGTGAGCGGCTATTGGCCAGTGCCAAATCAGTGCTAGGGGAGTTGCAGCTGTGTCAGGCGGACCTTCGAGGGATGAGTGATTTGTCCCAGGGCCAACTGACTATTGCCGCCAGCGACACCGTGGCGCGCTGCTTACTGTTGTCACCGCTGCAGTCTTTTGCCAAAAAATACCCCGGTATCGATCTGCGTATTCTCAATACAACCTCGGCTAAGGCTGCGGAGCTGGTGAAGGGTGCAGCGGTTGATGTTGGTTTTGTAATGGCGCCCAAGCCGTCGTCAGCGCTACACTACAGTGAGCTGCTGGCGGTGCCTTGGTGTGCGGTGGGTGGCGACCTGGATAACGCTATCGGCACGCTGATATTACTGGGTCATGATACCCGCAGCAGAGAACTGATCGAACCGGCGCTGGTGCGATTGGGGTTGGGTGATTGCCGGGTGATGGAGGTTAGCAGCGTCGCCGCGCAATTGGACTGGGCCGAGGCGGGTTTTGGCACTGCCATCGTGCCAGGGCTATCACTGCAGGGGCGCCCCGCGCTGCAACGACGGGCGTTGGAAATTCCCGCCGCCGGTCTGGGTTATATGCTACGTCAGAACCAGATTTTATCCGCCGCCAGCAAGCAGCTACTGGCCTGGATAGCGGCGGATATTGAGCTGGCTCAGAGTAGTACGTAGGGATTCAGCTAGCCGGTTTAGGTAAACACTAATCGCAGTATAAAAAAGAACACAATGGTCAGCCCAGCGCCAACCGGTAAGGTGATGATCCAGGACATAAGAATCGATCGAATGACCTGTAGATTGAGAGCGCCGATGCCCCGGGCCAGCCCCACCCCCAGCACCGCCCCCACCAGGGTGTGGGTGGTCGATATCGGCAGCCCGGTGCTGGAGGCAAATACCACGGTGGCGGCAGCACCCAGCTCGGCGGCGAAGCCTCTGCTGGGGGTCAGTTCGGTTATCTTGCGGCCGATGGTCGCCATAACCCGAAAACCGTAGCTGGCCAGACCCAAAACGATACCGGCGCCACCCAACAGCAGTATCCAGGCCGGTAATATCGCCTCCTTGCCCACCACCCCGCCACTGCCTACCACACTGGCAATCGCTGCCAGTGGCCCCACCGCATTGGCGACATCGTTAGAACCGTGGGCAAAGGCCATAGCGCAGGCGGTAAAAATCATTAATACCGCAAACACATTTTCAACCGCTGCAAAACGGTTGTCCTCTGTGCTGGAGTCGGGTACTCGGGACAGTAGTAGCCGGCCGAGCATCGCTGTGAGTAAGCCCGCTACCGCAGCCACCGGCAGGGCGTTGAAAAAGGGGCTGTCCAGCCCCCAATTAAGGTCGATGCCAATATGTTTTAAGCCTTTTAACAGGGTCACCATTACCATCATAAACCCCACCGCAAACATATACAGCGGTACATAGCGCTTAGCGTTTTGAAAGGGCTGGTCAGTATTGAGGATAAGGTGTCTAACACTGCTGAACAGCGCGTAGGAAATGATACCGGCCAATAGCGGTGATATTACCCAGCTGGAGACAATGGCCCCGACCTGGCCCCAGTCCACCGCATCGACGGAGATACCCACCGCGGCAAAGCCGACCAAACCACCGACAATGGAGTGTGTGGTAGACACTGGCCAGCCCTTGGCGCTGGCTATTAGCAGCCAGGTACCCGCCGCTAGCAGTGACGCCATCATGCCAAATACCAGTAAATGCGGTGAGTCTTTCAGCAGTGCCGGGTCGATAATTCCCTTGCGAATGGTGGCGGTAACCTCGCCCCCGGCCAAGTAGGCGCCGGCGAACTCGAACACCGTGGCAATAACAATCGCCTGTTTGACGGTTAGTGCCTGAGCCCCTACAGAGGTGCCCATGGCATTGGCAACATCGTTAGCGCCGATACCCCAGGCCATAAAAAAGCCAAATAGACAGGCTAGCAGCAGTAATAGGGTGCCGTGCTCGGCAATAATTAACATACTTGCAACCCCCACCACCGTGTCGATGGTGTTGTTGAGGGCAGTCGGTCAAAGAGTGTTATCGACCGCTGCGCTGTCCGCAGCTACTGCAGTGCCTGCGCACAATTACAAAAAGATACCCTTGAGCATAAAGAAAAACATGATGGACAGTGCTGCGCCGGCGGGAAGAGTCACCACCCAGGACATAAAAATAGAGCTGATAACCCGCAGATTGAGAGCACCAATGCCCCGGGCCAGGCCCACCCCCAGCACGCCACCTACCAGGGTGTGGGTGGTGGAAATGGGCAGGCCGGTACCGGAGGCGATAACCACGGTGGTGGCGGCGGCCAGGGTGGCGGCAAAACCGCGACTGGGGGTCAACTCGGTAATATTATTGCCAATGGTGGCAATAACCTTATGGCCGTACATCGCCAGACCGGCGACGATGCCCACTGCCCCCAGCAATAAGATCCAGGCCGGCATGGCAGATTTTTGTGCCACTTCACCACCTGAACTGATAATGCCGCTAATTGCCGCCAGTGGCCCGATGGCATTGGCAACATCGTTGGAGCCGTGGGCAAAGGCCATGGCGCAGGCGGTAAACATCATCAGTACGGCAAAGACCCGCTCGACACTGGCAAAGTGAAAGTCGTCATCGTCTCCGGCCTCGATTTTGATCTTACTGAGCAAAGCGACGCCGATAAACATGGTGGTAATACCAATGACTATTGACCACATTACCGACTCGAAAAAATCAATCTCCAGGCCGATATGTTTGAGACCCTTGAGCAAGGTGACCATGGCGATAATAAAGCCAACTAGGAAAATGTAGTAGGGTACTACCCGCTTGGCAGCGCGAAAGGGGTGCTTTTTTGACAGTATTAAGCCCTGTACGGTACGGAATAAAAAGAAGGCGATAATACCGGAGGTAACCGGGGATACCACCCAGCTGGCGACTATCTTGCCAACCTTGCCCCAGCTGACTGCATCCGGGGAGATTCCGACCGCGGCAAAGCCCACCAGCGCGCCCACAATCGAGTGCGTGGTGGAGACCGGCCAACCGAAACTGGTGGCCACCATTAGCCAGATACCCGCCGCCAATAGCGAGGACATCATACCGAAGACCAACAATTCCGGCGAGTCGGCTAATATAGAGGGGTCGATAATACCCTTGCGAATAGTGGAGGTAACCTCGCCACCGGCCAGATAGGCGCCGGCAAATTCAAAGATCATGGCAACCAAAATAGCCTGTTTAATAGTCAGTGCCTTGGAGCCCACCGAGGTACCCATGGCATTGGCGACATCGTTGGCCCCCACACCCCAGGCCATAAAAAAGCCAAACAGGCAGGCGGCTATCAGTAATACGTTGCCGTATTCAGCGATAATAGTCATAGTTTATTTCCAATCAGAGTCAGTAATCAGGGGTCAGTCAGCGTCGCTATGAATTAGCGGGCGATTAATAATTGCAGGCGGCTACCCACGCGCTGAGCGCGATCGGCCAATTCTCCGATGCCGCCGATAACCTGGTATAAAAACATTACATCAACAGGTGGCATGTCTTTTTCCAGCTTAAACAGGGCTGCGCGAATCTTGATCTCGGTCCTATCGTTAACATTTTCCAGTCGGTCCAGCTCTTTGATCAATTTTTCTACCAGTTGTATCTCGCGGCCGCCAAAACCCGTCTCCACTAGTTCGTCCAACTCGCTAATGGCTTTTAGTGCCTGTTCCGAGGTAGAGATGGACTCTTTGATAAAGTTCAGCAGACTCTCCGCCATAGACTCCGGTATCGCCATCTTACGGCCCAGCATCAGCCCTGAGATATCCTTGGCTGCGTTGGCAATCTGATCTTGCATGGTCAGCATATCGAGCAAGTCGGAGCGCGGTACCGGCAAAAACAAATTTTTTGGCATATGCAGGCGCACGTTACGCTTGAGCTTGTCGGCATCGTTTTCCAGCTTGGCCAGATCTTTTCGCTTTTCTGCTGCCAGTTTCCAGTCGTTGGCCACCGCGGCTTCGAAGAACGGTACCAGTGCCTGGGCGCAGCTGTGGGCCTTCGCCATATGGTCCTGAATCGGCCTGAAGGGCGATTTTCCAAACATGTTGCCGAAGGGGTTGCCGATAGCCATGAGTCGTCTCCATCTAGCTGTTAAAATTTTCGCAAGTATAATGGCTTAATATTGGTAAATGCTATGCCAAAACGTGTTTTCTGCGCAATTAAAGTGGTGGATTTGGGGGCGTAGACCCGCAGCAGTACTCGGCGCAGACATTTCGCTGTAAAAAAGTGCCGCGACAGCTGCTCGGACAGCGGCTTAGCGACTCGTTATCAGGCTGGAAGCTATCATTGGCAAGCCTTACTGCGCTATTCTTCAGAACTAATCAGCGTGGAGGGCGTATAGGTGGAACGGGTGCAAGGGGACATGCCAGTTAACAGGCGCGGCTTACTGACGGTGCAGGGGCTGTTGCAGGACCTGCAGCGGGATCGACTTATCGGTGATGAGGATCGCCAACGGGTACTGGGCAGCAGCCGCAGCAAGGAACAGATCGCCATGCACCCGCTGCAGTATATAGCCAGTTTACAGTTGCCGTCCCTCGGTGAGGGCACAGTGCTGGATGTCGAGAGCTTGCTGCAGTGGCTGTCGATGTGCTGCAATCAGCCGGTGTTCAATCTGGATCCGCTGAAGATTAATGTGCCGGCTATTACCGAGGTGATGTCCTTCGAATTTGCCCAGCGCCACGGCATTTTAGCGGTGGCTGCTACTAAGCAGGACGTCACCATCGCCAGTGCAGAGCCCTTTGTCGAGGGTTGGCAGGAAAACCTGGAGCACGTACTGCGCCGCACAATTACCCGGGTATTAGTCGACCCAGTGGATCTCAAGCGCTATACGACAGAGTTCTACAGTCTCGCCAAATCGGTGCGCGGCGCCTCCAGTAGTAGCGGTCAAAAAAGTGATGTGGTCACCAATTTCGAGCAGCTGCTGGAGCTGGGGGACGTCGGTAATCCCGACGCCAATGACCAGCACATCGTTAATATCGTCGACTGGTTGCTGCAGTATGCCTTTGATCAACGCGCCAGTGATATCCATATCGAGCCGCGGCGGGAACTCAGTCATATTCGCTTTCGTATAGACGGCGTGTTGTACCCGGTCAACGAGCTGCCGGTCCACGTGGGTACTGCCGTGGTGAGCCGATTGAAAATTCTCGGTCGCCTCAATGTCGCGGAAAAGCGCAAACCCCAGGATGGCAGGTTGAAAACCAAGAGTCCCCAGGGCACCGAAATCGAACTGCGCCTGTCGACCTTGCCCACCGCCTTCGGCGAAAAATTGGTGATGCGTATTTTCGATCCCGATGTATTATTACGCAGCTTTGAGCAGTTGGGGCTGGCTAACGACGACTACAGTCGCTGGCAAACCATGATTGGCCGCCCTAACGGTATTGTATTGGTTACCGGCCCTACCGGATCTGGTAAGACCACCACGCTGTATTCCAGCCTGAAACAACTGGCCACCAGCCGCGTCAATGTTTGCACCATCGAAGATCCCATAGAAATGATGGAAGGCAGCTTCAACCAGATGCAGGTACAGCACAATATTGAACTGGGTTTTGCCAGCGGTATTCGGGCGCTGATGCGCCAGGATCCAGACATCATAATGATTGGTGAAATTCGCGATCTGGAAACCGCCGAAATGGCAATTCAGGCGGCTCTTACAGGCCACTTGGTGCTGTCGACTCTGCATACCAACGACGCTCCCTCGGCGCTCACCCGCATGCTGGAGTTGGGAGTGCCGGCCTATCTGTTGAAGGCCACTGTATTGGGGGTGATGGCTCAGCGCTTGGTGCGCACCCTGTGCCCGCACTGCAAGGTGGAGGACAGTGTTGAGGCGGTGGATTGGCAGGAGCTGACCGCGCCCTGGAAAGTGGCATTGCCAAAAACAGTTTATCGCCCGGAGGGCTGTTTGGAATGTCGTAATACCGGTTATATGGGACGTCAGGGGCTCTATGAAATATTGACTCTCACGGAGGCGGTAAAAAATGAAATCGGCGAGCAGCTCGATATCGATGCCATTCGCCGTCAGGGTATTAAAGAGGGTATGCGCACCCTGCGCTTGTCCGGAGCGCAAAAAATTGCCGCCGGTGCCACCACCATTTCTGAGGTGATGCGGGTGGCACCGGCGCTGCGCTAGTCGATTGTTATGTTAGTCACTAGGTTAGAAGGTACGTTAATGGGGACTGAGCCGAAGATGAACAAAGCATTGCTGCCCATCGATCGATTGCCCGCCATCTTGAAAGCCGATTTCGCCAGTCGGCAAGCGGATTTCTGTGGCCAACACCCCCAGTACCGTGACTGGTTGCTGACTCAGCTGGAATGTCCGCACTTCGCTGAACAGTTGACTCGTTGTTGGCTGGGAAGCCGCTACGCAGCTGAGCTGTGCCTGCGTCAGCCGCAGTGGTTCAAAGCGCTGGTAGCTGGCGGACTGCTGCTCCGGCCCTACGCAGAGGGCGAGATGGCCAGCTGTCTCAACGCCGAAGTGGCATCGGTGCTGTCCGCTGAGGCGTTGGACGCCGGGCTGCGCCAATACCGCAGCCGCCAGATGTTGCGTATTATTTGGCGCGATATCAACGGCCTCAGCGACCTGCTGGAGACCACCCGGGATATCTCCAACCTTGCCGAAAGCACTATTACCCTAGCTCTGGATTGTCATCACCGCTGGCTGTCGGCAGAATATGGCAGCCCAGCGGCGGCGGTCGAGGGACATATTCAACAACAGCGCATGTTGGTACTGGGCATGGGTAAGCTCGGTGCTCGGGAGCTTAATCTGTCCTCGGACATCGACCTCATATTTTGTTATCCCAACGGGGGTGCCACGGTCGACCCGGCGGCGCTAGACGGTGTATTGGCCGACAATGAGCTGCTGACCGCAACGGGTCACCGCAGCGGAAACTATCGCTACCTAGACAACCATGAATTTTTTACCCGTCTGGGCCAAAAAGTGATTCAGTCGTTGGACAAAATCACCGCCGATGGTTTTGTATTCCGTGTCGATATGCGGCTGCGCCCCTACGGCGACAGCGGCGCGCTGGTGTTGAGCTTTGACGCGATGGAGGAATATTACCAAGATCAGGGTCGAGACTGGGAGCGTTACGCGATGATCAAGGCCCGGGTGGTGGCCGGTGACAGTAATCAGGGGGAGCTGCTGCTGGCGATGTTGCAGCCCTTTGTCTATCGCCGCTATATCGATTTTTCAGTGATTGAGTCACTGCGTTCAATGAAGCGTATGATCACCCAAGAGGTCAAGCGCCGGCGCCTACACAACGACCTCAAGCTGGGCCCTGGCGGTATTCGCGATATTGAGTTTATCGCCCAGAGTTTTCAGTTGGTACGGGGTGGGCGGGATCGGGACTTTCAGCAGCGGCGTCTGCTGCGAGTATTGGCAACCCTGGGAGAAAAAGCATTGCTGCCGGCGGCGGTGGTCGAGCAGTTGATAGCCGCCTATGTTTTCCTGCGCCACAGCGAGCACCTGCTACAGGCCTTTAACGACCAGCAGACCCAGTTGCTGCCGGTGGATGGCTACCCGCAGTCGGTGCTGGCTTTTACCATGGGCTATGACAGCTGGCAGAGCTACCTGGTGGCGCTGAACAGTCATCGACAGAGCGTCAGTGAATGTTTTGCGGGCATTGTTAGTGAACCCGAGGAGTCGTCACTAGCGGGCAGTGAACAGCAGGGCTGGGCTGAGTTGTGGCTGCACGGCAGCGGTCGGGAGCAGGCTTTGGAGCTGTTGCGCAAGGCCGGACACGAAGGCGCCGAAGAGGTCTTGAGTCGTCTCGAGCAGCTGCGGGTGGCGCCTATGGTCGAACGTTTGCAGCCGGAGGGTCGGCGCCGACTGGACGCATTTGTGCCGCTATTGCTGCAGGCAGTGAGCGCCGCAGAGCAGCCCTCGGCGACGCTGCTGCGAATTTTTCCACTGATCGATGCGGTATTGCGGCGCTCGGCTTACTTACTGCTGCTGACTGAAAATCCGGGGGCGTTGAAGCAGTTGGTTATTCTCTGTGCCGGCAGCCCGTGGATTGCCAGTCAATTGAGCCGACACCCGGTATTGTTGGACGAGTTACTGGATAGCCGCAGTCTCTATCAAGTACCGGAGCCGGCACAATTGCACGGCGAGCTGCAGCAGCAAATGCTGCGCATTGAACCGGGGGATTTGGAGGGACAGATGGAGGGCCTGCGTTATTTTAAGCACGCTCATCAGCTGCGGGTGTCGGCGGCGGAGGTGGGCGGGCAGCTGCCGGTCAATCGTGTCAGTGACTACCTCAGCGCCCTGGCGGAGGTTATTTTGGAGCACGTGCTAGGAGTCGCGTGGCATTTCTTGAGTGCTAAACACGGTCTACCTCAGGGGCTGGTTGGCGACGGGGACCAGCGCGGTTTTATTATTGTTGGTTATGGCAAGCTGGGCGGCCTGGAGCTGGGCCACAGTTCTGATCTGGACCTGGTTTTCATCCACAGCGCCGCGGCCAATGGCAGCACCGATGGTGCTATGTCGATCGATAATACCGTGTTTTATACCCGTCTTGGGCAGCGTATTATTCATATACTGAGCGCCCGTACTCCGATGGGGGATCTCTACGAAGTGGACATGCGACTGCGCCCCTCCGGTGACTCCGGGCCGCTGGTGTGCTCACTGCAGGCCTTTGCCGACTATCAGTACCAACGCGCCTGGACCTGGGAGCACCAGGCGATTGTGCGGGCCCGAGTGGTGGCGGGAGATCAAAAGCTGGCCACAGATTTTTCTGCACTGCGCCGCAAGGTGTTGTGTCAGCCCCGGGAGGCACAGCAGCTGCGGGCCGAAGTGGTCGAAATGCGGGGTAAAATGCGCGAGCACCTGCTGCCGGCGGGGTTGGAAAGCCGCGATCCGCCAATTTTTCACCTTAAACATGGCAGTGGAGCTATCGTAGACATCGAATTTATGGTGCAATACGCGGTTCTTGCCTGGGCTGAGCAATACCCTGCGCTAGCGGTCTATTCTGACAATATCCGAATACTGGATGCGCTGGCGCATGAGGGGCTTATTAATGAGCTGCAGACCCAGGCGTTAATCGATGCATACAAGGCCTTCCGCGCTCGCGCCCATCGCTTGAGCTTACTCGGACAACCGAGTGAGGTGCCGGCGGCGGACTATCACCAGCAGCGCCAAGCGGTACTCGACAGCTGGGCAGCACTGATGACCTAGTTGCCTGCGCGATAACGGCGCTGCATTTTTATAGACGATGTTATAGCAATATTTAAGGAGTACGTTATGTCCATGGCCGATCGTGACGGTGTTATCTGGCTAGACGGTGAGTTGGTACCATGGCGGGATGCCACGGTCCACGTTCTCACCCACACCTTTCACTATGGTTTGGGTGTGTTCGAGGGCGTGCGGGCCTATCACACACAAAACAATGGCACCTGTGTGTTTAAGCTACAGGAGCACACCGACCGCCTGTTTCGCAGTGCCCATATACTGACCCTGGATATTCCCTACAGTAAAGAGGTAATAAACGAGGCTCAAAAGACCGTGCTGCGGGAGAACAATCTCGAGGAAGGCTATCTGCGACCGATGTGTTTTTACGGCTCCGAGGGCATGGGTCTGCGGGCGGACAATTTAAAGGCCCACGTTATGGTCGCCGCTTGGGAATGGCCCTCCTATATGGCCCCAGAGGCAAAAGAGCGGGGTATTAAAGTGCGAACCTCCTCCTATACCCGCCACCACGTGAATATTTCTATGTGTAAAGCCAAGGCCAACGGACATTATATTAATTCCATGCTGGCGCTGAAGGAGGCCTTAGATAGTGGCTGCGAAGAGGCATTGATGCTCGACAATGAGGGTTATGTGGCTGAGGGCAGTGGCGAGAATGTGTTTATCGTCCGCGACAATATTATTTACACCCCGGAGCTGACCAGCTGTCTGGAGGGTATTACTCGGGCCACGATCTTTTCGCTGGCGGCGGAGTTGGGTTATGAAGTACGGGAAAAACGCATTACCCGCGACGAGGTTTATGTAGCGGACGAGGCCTTTTTTACCGGCACCGCCGCTGAGGTGTTACCGATTCGAGAACTGGACGGGCGCGCAATCGGTAACGGCAAACGTGGACCGTTGACCGAAACTCTGCAGACTATGTATTTCGATTCCGTACGTGGACAGCGGGCGCAGAATCCCGAGTGGTTGACGCCTATTAATAGCTAGGTCTTAATCATGGCGGCAAAAAAAATCCTTATCGTCGGCCCCTCTTGGGTGGGGGATATGGTGATGGCGCAGGCACTTTTTATTACTCTACGCCAGCGTTTTGCCGACTGCGAGATAGATGTACTAGCCCCGGCCTGGAGTCTGCCGATTCTGGCGCGCATGCCCGAGGTGCGCCGGGGTATTGCCATGCCGGTGGGCCATGGCAAGCTGGAGTTGGGTTTACGCTATAGCCTCGCTCGGGAGCTGGCAGGGCAATACCAGCAGGCCATCGTGCTGCCCAATTCACTAAAATCCGCGCTAATTCCACTGCTGGCGGGTATCCCCCTGCGCACTGGTTGGCGCGGAGAAATGCGCTTTGGCCTACTTAACGACATCCGTCTGCTCAATAAAAAACGCTATCCGCTGATGGTGCAGCGCTTTGTGGCACTGGCTGACAGCGGCACGGCACCGGTACCTGAGCACTGGCCGCTACCGGCGCTGCAAGCGGATACAGCACTGGCTGCCAGTTTGTTTCGACAGTTGGGTATGGACGCTGAGCAACCGCTATTGGCGCTGTGTCCTGGGGCAGAATTTGGACCGGCCAAACGCTGGCCGGAGCGTCATTTTACCTCCCTAGCGGCCCACTACATAGACCAAGGCTGGCAAGTTGCCCTGTTTGGTTCTGATAACGATTGTGCAGTTACTACTGCTATCGCCGCCGAGCTGAGCCCAGATCAGGCGGTCCACTGTCACAACTTGGCCGGCCGTACCCAGCTGTCTGAGGCAGTGGATATTTTGTCCGCGGCGGCGGCGGTGGTCAGTAACGACTCCGGTCTGATGCATATTGCCGCAGCCTTGGCTCGGCCGCTAGTCGTGCTGTACGGCTCGACCTCGCCGACATTTACGCCACCGCTGAGCGACCGAGTACGGGTGCTGCAACTGGCGGTGGACTGCGGGCCCTGTTTTAAGCGCGAATGCCCCCTGGCCAAGGATCGTGGCGCGATGGCCTGTTTGGAACAGCTGGGTCCGCAACAGGCGATCGCTGCGCTGGCGTCATTACTGGCTGATGAGGCAGATCTCATTGCAGCACACTAACTGGGTTATTCGTCAATGAAGCTGGCCTTTTGTCTGTTTAAATATTTCCCCTATGGCGGATTGCAGCGTGACTTTTTGCAATTTTACCTCCAGGCCCGCCAGCGCGGCCATCAGGTCACTGTCTATGCCTTCGCCTGGAGCGGGCCACAGCCGCAGGACATCGATCTGCACTTGGTGCCCAAGAAGGGCCTTACCAGTGCCGGGCGCAACAACCACTATAGCCGCTATGTGGCGGCGCAACTGGCCGACAATCCGGTCGACCTGGTGGTGGGCTTTAACAAAATGCCCGGTCTTGATGTGTACTACGCGGCGGATTCCTGTTTTGAGCACAAGGCGCAGTTTGAGCGTGGTTGGCTGTACCGACAAAGTCGCCGCTACCGGCATTTCCACGGCGCCGAAGCGGATATCTTTGGCCGCGGTGCCAGTACCCAGATCCTGTTGATCTCCCAGACTGAAAAGTCCAAGTTTGTCCGTCACTACGACACCGAGTCCGAGCGATTGGTGATGTTGCCCCCGGGTATCTCCCGGGACCGGAGGGCCCCCGCTGATGCCGCGGCCATCCGCCGCCAGTTGCGACTGGAATGGAGTATTGGCGATGATGATAATGTGCTGCTTTTTGTTGGTTCGGGGTTTATCAACAAGGGTTTGGATCGAGTTATTACTGGTCTCGCTGCGCTGCCACCGGCGTTGGCGGCAAAAACCCGGCTACTGATTATTGGTCAGGACAAGAAGAAGCGCTTTGCCGCGTTGGCCGACAAATTACGGCTGACCGAACGGGTCAGCTTTCTCGGTGGCCGCGACGACATTCCGCGCTTCCTGCTGGCGGCGGATTGCCTAGTGCACCCGGCGCTGGATGAAGCGGCGGGTATCATTCTGCTAGAGGCGGTGGTGGCGGGGCTGCCCGTGTTAGTAACTGATGTCTGCGGCTATGCCCACCATATCCAGAGGGCGGGGGCAGGTACGGTGTTGCATTCGCCCTTTGAACAGGGTGTTTTTAACGAAGCGCTGGGCTCGATGCTGGATCGAGATCGACAGCAGCGCTGGCGAACCAGTGCCTTGGCCTATGCCGACAGCGAGGATTTGTACTCTATGCACAGTGTGGGCCTCGACGTGATCGAAGACCTATACCAGCGCCGCCGGAGTGCCCACTCTTGACACTGTTCCTGAATGAGCGTTTTGCTCGCCTGTGGCAGCGGCGCGACCCCTTTACCGAGGTATTGGCCCTGGACGGTCTCGAGTACCGCAATAAGGAAGGGCGCAGAACCTTTCAGTTGAGTATCGATGGCCACAGCTATTTTGCCAAGGTGCACCGAGGTGTTGGTTGGGCTGAAATCATTAAAAATTTGCTGCACCTACGACTGCCAATTATTGGTGCCAGCAATGAATATTATGCGGCCAATAAGCTGGCCGCACTGCAGGTGGATACCCTGACCCCGGTGGCCTTCGGCAAGCGTGGTTTGAATCCCGCTCGGCAACTGTCTTTTATTCTCACTGAAGACCTGGTAAATACCGTCAGCCTGGAAGACTATTGTGCACACTGGCGCCAGTGTCCGCCAAGCTTTACCCACAAGCGGGCATTGATCAAATTGTTAGCGTCGGTCAGCCGGCGCATGCACGGAGCCGGTATTAATCACCGAGACTACTATATTTGTCACTTCCTGTTGCATCGAGAATCGATCGCCACACCAGCCGCGCCGCGCTGTTCTCTCATCGATTTACACCGGGCCCAACTGCGCCGGCGCACACCCCGGCGCTGGGCGGAAAAAGACATTGCCGGGCTGTATTTTTCGGCCATGGATATTGGCTTGACTCAGCGCGACTTGTTGCGTTTTATGTGCGGCTACGAGGGAGTACAATCGATTCGCGAACTCGACTACAGCACCGGTTTCTGGTCGAAAGTACAGCAAAAGGCCCTGGCACTTTATCGCAAAGAGCAGCCCGAACGTGATCCGACATAATCGGGGCGCCAGCCCCCGGCGTATCAACAGCGCTTATGGCGATTCGGCGGCACAGAATTTTTTGCTGGCCGAGCTGACGGGCCCTGCGGTTGATACATGGTTGCAGCAATCGGTAACCCCGATTAAAGAGGACCCCAATAGCACGGTGGGTTTTTATGACTATCATAACAAACGCTACTATTTAAAAGTCTATCGGGCCAAAGGGCGGTTGGACAGCTGTTGGCACCGGCTGGGCTGGTCCCGACCGTTCCGCCAGTGGCGCCGTATTAATGCTTTTTGCGCGGAGTTGCAATCGCCAAGGCCGCTGCTGGTGGTGGTCGGTGCAGATAGTGATTGCACCTATTACGCCACCGACTTTGTTGCCGATTGCCGGGATCTCAATAGTGCTCTGGTGGGTGAGCAGCGCCTGCCTCGGGAGCAGGCCGCTAAGGTGTTGGCGGATTGCGGTGCAATGCTGGGGAAAATGCATCGACTGGGCTGGTTTCACGGCGATCTGAAATGGTCTAACCTGTTGCTTGGCCCCGATGGTATGCTCTCGATTATCGACCTCGATGGTCTGCGGCGGTTGCCGCGCTGGCGACCGCGCGCCGCCAGTGGTCGCGATCTGGCGCGCTTTGTGCTCAATGCCGAGGAGTTTCTAACAGATGTCGCGCTGTTGGAGGATTTTCTGGCCGGCTATTGCCAGCAGACCGGCAGCAGTCGGCAGCAATGTATCGACGCGTTTTATCCCAGCTTGTTGTCGCTGCGGGAAAAACATCGACGCAAATACGGTCTTAGGGGCCAGCTGCTGTTTTGAGTGCCGCCAGATAACGTCTGGAACGCAGTAACATACGCAGTGATTTTTCACTCTCTTTGAAAAACTCCCGTCCTTCGCTATAGCGGCAGGGAAATTCTTGCGCCTCGACATCCTGCAACAGTTTTTGCCAGCTGTGGTCTGCCTCGTATGCCAGCCGCAGCAGTGCCTCGGCCATGGCTGGTCGCCGTTGTAGCTGCTCTTTGATCCGGGGTAGATGACGCTGCCAACCGCTGACACTGTCTTGGGATATCGGTCGCAGTCCATTCATGGCGCTGCGGGCCGAGGCCGAGGGTTTGGCGTGATTGCTGAAGGTCGAAAAAGTGTGCAGCATTTGCAGAAAGGGGAACTGTGCGGCGATGTCCTGTTGTACCTGATCCGGGTCGGCGACTAAATCTTCGTAGCGAATTTGCAGAAAGCGGCGCTGGTTGGAAAAGCGTCCCCCGGGCAGATACTGCTGGGCGGCGTCATCGCAGGCCTGCCAGGCACGGTAGTTACAAAAATATTGTTCCCGATTGGAGTGGTGGAGACTGCTAATGACCGCTCGGGGGTCACGCACCACGTAGATCAGGTAAAGTGTGGGGTCATGGGGATAAATGTGATGTAAGTTTTTGATATCAGAGGGTTTTTTGCTAAAATAAATGCCCTGGTCAATGGGTGGAGGATCAAAAATACTGACCTCGTGCTCGCAGTGCTCGTCACTGTGAAAACAGGTCGACATCAGTTCCATCAGCAAAGTGGTGCCGCTTCGCGGGCAGCCGACGATATGCAGTTTGTTTAACATGGCAGCCAAATCCGATAGCGAAAGAGAGCCATTATAGGGTTGGCTAGTGCGAAAGTATAATCTCCCGCGGCTATAGGCCCCGGCAGCGCCGGCCTCACAGTCTGTTACACTGGCCGCTGGAATAATGATTTAGCGGCTATCGACGCGGGAACTGTAATGATCGAATCTCTCTTTTTGTGGTTGGGCAATAGCCTGCCGCGACAGAAGCTGTGTGACCGGCGTCGCTATCGTCTTTTTCAGGGTGCGGGCATGGCTTTTGCCGGTAAATGTGTGATCTTTGGGCCACTGACGGTGCGGCCGATTGGCGCGGCGCGTAATATCTCGATAGGTTGCAATACCTTTATTAATACCGATGTGCGCTTTGGTGCCAGTGGCACTATTACCATCGGGGACTACTGCCAAATTGCCTCTCGAGTTTCATTCGAGACCGTCGAACACAGTTTGCACTTTGACAACAAACGCAATAGTAGGGGCACTTCGCACCGCCCGATTAAAGTTGCTGACAAGGTCTGGATTGGTACGCAGGTGACGATATTGCCCGGGGTCAGCATCGGTGAGGGCGCGGTAGTCGCGGCGGGATCGGTGGTGGGGAAGGATGTGCCGCCCTATACCGTGGTCGGCGGAGTCCCTGCCAAGGTGATCAAAGCCATCGATAGCAACACTGCCGAGCCATTATAATATCAGCTACTTGGGTACTACCCGCCCCTGGGCCAGTGCCTCGGGGGCCAAGTCAGCCTGCTGGGGCCGGTAGTGGGGGGTGTTGGCGAGACGTTTACCGGTAGCCAAGTAGACCCTTGTCATCAAATCCCGGCCCTGGCGTTGCTCGGCAAAGCGCGGGTATTCGCCCTGATAGGCGTAAAAAAAACGCAGTCGATCGCTGCGGCTTAGATCCAGTGAATACAACATACCGATTTGAACCAGGTTCTTTTCAATCAGTTTCTGGGTTGGTTGCCGATTCCAACAGCGGCTGCGTTCGTTGTCGATAAAGTGAAAGGTTGGGGTCGGCTGGCCAAATTCGATCAGCACATTGTTGGGCCGCAGATCGCCGTGGATAATCCCCTGTTGGTGCAGTCGGCCGATCTCCCTGCCCAGCGCGCGAATCACCTGTCGTTTCCAGGCAATAATGGCGGCGCTGTTGCTGCCTCGCAGATAGCTGGCGAAGTAGGAGGCAATACCGGCGGCGTCTACAGCTTCTGTTACCAAATAATCCCGGTTGTTATCGATGTTGCCGCTGCTGAGCACTGCAGGGGTGTGAAATCCGCGCTCGGTCAGCTCGGCAACCATACTCACCGCCCGCTGACAGCGACTGCCCCGCAGCAGCGCCTTGAGTTTCTCCCAACGATTTCTGGGTAAAAATTCCTTGTAGTAAATTCCTGCGCTGGGGTTGTGGGCCACGACCGCGGTGACCGAACTTTTCACCCAGCGCCAGTTGGCCGGTAGCTTGCCGGCGCTTAGCTCGGTCAATTCTTCAGCGAATAACTGCCGGTCGAAGCTGGCGGCTGGATCCAGTGTGCTCATCGCGGTCTCCGGGGTTTGCTCTTAGTGCCGGTAAATATGAAGACGCGCCCCCGGTCCGGTCCGGAAAATTCCTTAATAATGTGGCCGCCGCCCTCGTTAATCCGTGCCCTCAGCGCCGCTACGCCCGCTTTTTTACTGTGGTAGGCATAGCGCCGGTTGATGCGCCAGGGGGCGGTCAACTGCTTTTCAGAGGGGTACAAATCGTAGATGTGGTACCTGCCCGCTTGCCCCGGCATGTCTTGGCGACCAAAATAGGCTAAGTGCGTGTGATTAGACAGCAGGCGGTTGCCGCCTTCTGGATTGTCGTGAAGCCACTGGGCGGCGTCGTCGATATAGGCTTTTTTATAGTCGCTATTAATCACAGTATCTAGGGTGTACGCAGACAATATAAGCACTATAAACACCCTAATGACCCGCCGATAAGTGTGCCACTGCCAGAATGTTTCCAGTACAAAAGGCAGATACAGCAATAATATTAATACCATTTGAAAGGAGTAACGCTCAAGAGTAAATTGACGCAAGGTGGTAAACAAAAACAGATAGACCGCCAGAATGGCGATATGGGTCGCGATAATAATATTGCCGTTCTGCGCAATTCGCAGCCTCTGGCCGGACAGCCAGTGCAGGATAAAGGCCAGCAGGTACAAAGGGGTTATCGCGCGGATAACATTGACTGCGAATATGGCAAAAAATACCGCTACCACCGCGTAGTTAGCATCCCCTTTAGCAGTTTTCAGCAGTAACTGATCGGCCACTATCACGGATTTATCCGCTACGGTGTCACTCAAGTGGGACAGTATGTCGGCATAGCGGACTAAATCCTGGGACAGCTTGAAGCCGCTTAGAGTGTCCGGGGACAACAGCAGCAGAGCCCCGGAAATGACCAGCAGCACAGTCAGTGGCAGTGAGACAAAGCGCAACATGTTGCGTAGCCGCTGACCCTGGGAGGAAGTGGCCAGCAGCGATAGCGGTGCCAACAGGGCGATAGCAAAGGCCTCCACCCGAAAAAGCAGCGCCATGGTGATGAATACGGTCCAGCCCAGCTGATATTTCAACGCCGGTTGTTGACTGTAGCGAATCAGCGCTTGCAGCGATAACAGCATAAAGGCCCACATGCCGGGGTCGCGGACGCTACTGCTCCGGTAGTCCGCCAGCAGCGGGTGAAAGAGTATAATAATAAGAGCAAAGCACTGGGCCTTCTTGCTGCCCCCTAGGACGCCCACCAACCGCACGAAGGCGTAGCTGCCAATAAAAAAGCACAGACTGACAATGATATGGGACGCGATGTGTAGAGGAAGGCCAGTTAACTGACTGGTACCGGCAATCAATATCGAGAAAAAAGGCCAGGGATAGATATTGAGAGCGGCGGTAAACCCCTGTTCTAAATAAGTCTCTGCGGTGAATAAATACAGCGGGCCGTCGCGGTTAATAACCGGGTCAAACATTATGATCGACAGTGACAATAACAAGCTCAACAACGCGATCAACGCTACCGAAATGTGCTCGCCCCCCAGCCAAAATAGCCGGCTGGCGGGGTTCCAGTTGGACCGAAGGGCGCTGTTGACAGTATTGTTGCTGCTTGGTTTTTGCGACATAGTTACTTGGTAGTGTATGGCTTGGAGAGTTGATGGCCGGCAAGTATAAATGATTGCGGTGGGGCTTTACCAATAGCAATAGCTCGCGGAGCTGTGACTGCGCAATCAGGACCGTCGAGTCGGCACCGTCGCATGGGTGGGCCCTGCAGTTAACGATAAAGGGAATTGCCGGTAGGCGGCAAACGTGGAGTAATAACATGCGTAGGCTAGGTGTGTCGTGCCATTACAATAGCGGTACTTCAATTTGACGCTCACAGAGGAGGCACGTTAGCGTGAAGTCGGATGTATGTCGATCTCGGCAGCCCGCTGCAGGTACGGCTCTATAGGGCCCTAACTTTTTGAATGAGCACAGTAATCGGCTGTTTAAAAGACATGTCGTTTATTGACTAACATAACTGCCCGCAGGAAGCCCTGCTGTAGAGTAGCTAGTGCAGATCAGTGCTGTCGCCATTGAGCTAAAGCAGTTGGTACAAAGGTAACAATCACCTATATGGGTTGTCGAAACGAACTGATTTATTGATATATAATTAGATGCTATGAATATCCCTTTGTTCTAGGGGAAATATTGCCATACGCTCGTGAAAAGGCCGTTGACGTCTCAAAAAAATGAAAACATTATTAATCATTGTAACTCTTACCATTATTGTTGCTATCGGGCCATACATATGTTGTATAGATTGTGATGCTCCCGTAGATGTATGAGCAGGCTAAATGCGCGGTAATGATCACTGATCTTGTCTTTTACGATGGTAAGTAACAGATCTGTTTTTATCTAACTCGACTCCATCATGAAGGAAAATTACTTGATAGTTCCCACCAGTGGTCGTATTGATCATATCGATTCAATACGCGGTTTTGCCGCTCTTTTAGTTGTTTTTCATCATGTGACAGAAACCTTTGTCCGTCAGTTACCCCGGGTTGAAGCGCTTGGGACAGGGTTACATGACGTGGCATTTGAGTTGAATTTTGGTCGTATGGGTGTTGTCGTCTTTTTTATTATCAGTGGTTTTGTTATATGTCCAAGCTTGAAAGGCGGGCGAATGGACGGAGCCCGTAACTTTTTTGTCAGTCGGTTTTTTAGGTTATATCCTGCGTTTTGGACAATTATAGTACTGGCGCTATTGCTAAGGTATATGTGGCCAGGAAGGCCGATAGATATTGAGCAAGTATTGGGTAACTTACCGATGCTTTATTCGGTATTTCAGGTAAAGCCTCTATTGGGGCTTTTTTGGACGTTAGAAGTCGAACTGGCTTTCTACTTGCTTTGTGTTCTGTTGTTTTTATGTGGTGGACTTCATAGGCCTTTAGTGCTCTTTTTTGTCAGCCTAGGGTTGGTAATCGCTTTCCGTTTGATGCTTGCTCAACATGAGCTTATGCGATCAATAGGCCAAGAGCTCGGGCCACATTGGCGGCTCATGCTGTGGCATTTGGCTCTTATGTTGTGGGGGGGGCTGTTTCGCATGTGGTATGACAACCGCGATCGGGTGGTTTCAGTGGGCTCTATAAAAATACCGATCATAGTATTGGTTGTTGTATTGATGATGGTAATTCTGATTCATCCAGTGGCGTATACCTATCAATGGGTTGCCAGCGGTAAGTATCAACATCTAAGGCAGTTTATTCCCTATTTTTTGGGTATTGCTCTGTTTGTTATTTTCGCGCTCCATATTAAAATCAAAGCGGCGGTTTTCGTATGGCTTGGTGCGGTGAGTTATTCATTATATTTGGTACACCCAGTAGTGTTCCATTCATTATTATTTACAATTAAGCGTTATTATCCCCAGTGGGGTGGCATGCATTTAAGCGTGTATCTTCTGGTTAGCGTTGCGCTTTCTCTCGCCCTGTCAGGTCTTGTTTATCGTATTGTCGAAAAACCGGCAATTCGCTTGGGGAGAAACTTCAGGCGAAGTTAAGTAGTAGCGTGGGTGCAATAGGTGTTTTTCCTCATCAGCTGCTTGTCATGTCGGTTAACATTTTCTTACAATTTAATGACTGTATTTCTTGCGTTTGGAGAGAGTTTCTTGCTCGTCTGACAGAAGAAATGGGATAATATCGCAAGTCTTTAACCGGCACAGTTGATATAATTAGTTAAATACTTTGCGGTAAATATTTTCACTGCGATAGCCGCATATTTACGCGTTACCAATGCCAAAGTGGTACTGGGTTCCGTTGCTAGTCTGATGCGCAGGGCTATCTGGCACAGCCCCATCGTTGTCAATACCTTTTAACGTCAGGCCCGTGACATCCCACCTTTGATTACTTAATCCTGTCATTTTGGCCGGATATCTTAATGAGTAACATTTGCTCTTTTCATTGGGCGCTATAGATTGACGATTATTTTTATTGATAATTTTGACTACCCAACGAGAATACATTTGAATCTACTATTTTTATCTCTACTGTTACTGCCGGTTGTGCTGGGGTCACTGTATGAAGCGTTCTGGCTCTATGGCGTTTTAGGTGCCCTGTCCTGGTATCATGTTTGTATCGGTTGTACTTCGAGGGCAGCTGGTCGCTGGCCGGTACGTGTGTTGTTACTTGGCGGTACTATGGTCGTTGTTCTCGCCAGTTGGGCTTTTGCCACGTCACTCTACACCCAGGGCGTGGGTTTCAATGAACAGTTCTTTTTTCACCTAGACATTAACACCTTTCGTGTGGCCCAGGAGCAGTATGGGCTCCCGTATTACGGGGCGTTGTTAATAGGCCTGTTGACGATCTTTATGCCACTGGTCGTTCGGGTAGATCAGCTTGATGAGCGCAAATCACATCACATGCCGCTGCTGTTGTTTCTACTAGGTTTCGCCCCGATGCACTCCATGGCTATTTTTATTGCGGACCAAAATGCTCAGAGCAAGGAGCCTGTAGTGGTGTTGGTTGAACCGCCCACAATTGATGTACTACCGCTTGATAGAAAACCCCGCAACCTGATCTTTTTGTATTTAGAGTCTCTTGAGCAACTCTATTTTGATGAGCAACTCTATCCTGGCCTGCTTCCTCATCTATCCAAGCTTCGTCAGCAGGCTCATTCTTACACCAATTTGAGTCAGGTTAGAGGAACAGGCTTTACCATGGGAGGTATTGTTGCCAGTCAGTGTGGAGTGCCCTTACTCTTTCGTCATGGCATGGGTTCTGTCAACACCGCTCTGGCATCGATTCAAAATCCGTTGCCGGATTATAATTGCCTCGGCGATATCCTCGAGGCCTATGGTTACAACAGAACAATGTACAAGGGGGCATCGCTGTCCTTTTCTGGCGCGGGTAATTTTTTTAACGCCCATGGTTTCAACAATGCCAAAGGCAATGAGTACTGGCAAAAAACCCTGGGTGACGTGGCTACAACCGGCTGGGGTATTTATGATGACACCTTATTTCAACAGGCACTGATCGAAATTGAAGCGCTGCACAGTGTTGACACTCCATTTGCGTTTTCACTGGTGACACTGGACACCCATCACCCCAAGGGGCATGCATCTGCCAGTTGCCCAGCCTATATTCATTCGTCTGATAGCATGCTCAATGCGATTCACTGCACCGATTATTTGACTGGTAAGTGGGTCGCTGACTTAAAGCGGGAGGGCTTGTTAGATTACACGGTGCTGGTGTTATTTTCGGACCATCTTGCCATGCGAAATACGCAGTGGGATGTTTTAACGGCCAATAAAAAACAAAGGAAACTATCGTTTATGGTATTGGCAGAGGAGGATGCCAAGGTTTTTGAGCAATCCGCAACGCATTTTGATGTTGCGCCTACAGTTCTCGATTATTTGGGTATTCCGGGTTACCCCACATTAAATGCGGGTGTAAGTTTACGCCATGGCGCGACTGGGCCCTGGTTTCAGCCCGGGTCAGAAGCGAGAGCGATCGCTCAGGCAGCCGATTTTTCCGGACGTGCGTTATCTTTGAAAAGCGGTTTTTCAGTGGACTACAGGCGACAGTCAATCGTTGTAGAGGGGATGGAGTTCGTCTCCAATCACAGTGGAAGTGTCTTGAAACAGGGTTATATTTACGGTGTAATTTTTGACCAGGCAGGTAATTACGAAGGTGTCGTGTCAAGTCGGGAATTGGAATATTTTAACAAGCACAGCGATAAATTGATGATCTTGTTAAGCCGAAGTTCAATGATTAACGGCTTAGTTGATGCGCCAATTATCCATGCCGGTCCAAGCCAGTCCGCGGAACTTTATCTTTTTGTGGGTTATCCGGGGAAAGAGGCTAGGCTCGAACAAATTTGGTGGGATACTGCGTTAGACGCCGATGAATTGCAGCCTTTTTTACGCCCCGAAGGACAGAGTAATAATCTGCATTAGCCATCTGTAATTAGCTGGGGCAATGAAGGGTGAACTGGCCATTATCAGTTATCTAATGAGCTTAACGTAACTTGTGTCGTCGATGGTAAGTGAATCGTGGGCGCGATAGGGTACGACTGTAGTGGTACTGACAAGTACGATGACCTATCATGGGCTAACAAACTTTCCCATAACCGATTGGCCCTGTGTTCGTCAGTGTCTGCTTATAATGGTAAATTCGCCTGTTTGCAGATGGTTGGCTGATATTTATTTTTACCTGGCAGGCACTAGATAATCGGTATAAATTTCACTTATCTTGTATGTGTCCTTATATTGTTGGGCATGCAAAGCATTATTAATTGTATGTACATAGCTGGGGATGTGTTTATCTGCAAGGCGCATCGGAAGATCGCTGGCCGCTCTCTTTTTCGGCATGGTAATCGCTATCGGACCACTGAAAGTATCCGTCAAGGTGAGAACGCTGTCATTGTCGCCCCGGTAGCGGTATAGGGTCCAGATAATCTGTTGATAGCCGATAGCTTTGATTGTTGCAAAGTTTTCAGGCTGATAAATTTGCGGGATTACCCGCTGCCGCGCATTGGGCAGGGTCGAGTAAATGTCTCTCAATGCGACGATATTTTTCTCTTTTACGTCGGTTACGATAACCGCTAGCGGATGTTCTATCATCCAGTCAGCTAAGCCCGTAAGTGTACAGTTTTTAAATCTTGTGTTGTCCTCAGCGAGCTGTTCAAATTCACTGAGTGAATATTTCTTTGTGGCTTCAAAGCCAAAGCTACGCTTAAAATTGGTTTTCCAATCGTGTAGACAGACCAATTGATTGTCACTGGTAAAAACAAAGTCCAGCTCAAAATAGACGAAGCCCTGTTGGTAATTATAATCCAGTGCCTCATAGGAATTGGTATAGTTAACCTTATTAAGACCACCTCCGGCATGGGCTACTCGGTGAGGTGTTATGCCGGTGATGGTGGTACTTTCTCGCGGCGGCATGGTGACCGTATTGGCGCTATTGAAATACACCAGGCTAACGATAACTGCTGCGGCAGTGAGCGCGGATAGTACTAAATGGTTTTTCTTCATAGGTGACCTTTTCAATTAATCGCGCGGTGATTTCTGCCGGCACTTTCCACGACGGGGTTAACAGTAACGAGAGTATTTTGGCTTATTCGCGGCACTGCCAGTGCGCTGCTGGTTTCCTCGGCTATTATGAGCAGTACAGGATTGATTACCAGTAAGAAAAACGCTTAGCGTTTTTTAATTCTGGTCAGCATCTTGGCCCGCTCGCTCGAGTGCAGCGCGCACCGAATTGTCCAGACCCCGCAGGCTAGGGCTGAGTAAATAAAACAACAACACCGAGATAAGTAGGCCGACACAGGCTCCCAGTACCGCCTGCGGGGCTCCCAACTGCTGCGCTGCATAGGCCATGGGCAGTACTCCCAGCGGAGTGAGGCCGAAGGACATCATCATAAAGCTAGACACCCGGCCGCGCACGGCATCATCGACTAGTAACTGCACCGAGGTGTTGTTAAGGGTCTGGCAGGCATTGGCGAAAATATTGGCAACTAGCAGCGGTATCAGCGCCAGGTAGAAATTATCGCTGAGGCAAAAAAGCCCCAAAAATATCGCAAAGGCCAAGGCGGAAAAAAGCATCAGTCGCAGCCTGGCCGGATTTTCTCCGCGCCGGGCTATCCATACCGCGCCAATAACACCACCAACGCCGGTGGCGGCCATCATAATACCAAAACCGCGCTCGCCTACCTGCCACACCTGGTCCGAAAAAACGACCAGCAGGTTCTGAAAAGGCATCGCCAGAAACATCGGTATCAAGCCAAAGATAAGGCACACCAATACCGGCTTGTTATTGGCGACGTAGGCGAAACCGTATTTTATCTCGCCCAGCAGCGCTGTTTTAGCTCCCTGTATCGCGTGATTTTTATCGATCGCCAACATGCTGCCCACCGCTATCATGTAGAGGGTGGCAGAGAGTATGTAAGCGCCTTGGATATCCTGGTAGTTAATGATGATCCCCATGGTGGCGGGTCCGGCGACTCGAGCCAAATTCATGCCGCCAGCGGACAGAGCCATGGCGTTGCCCAGCTTGGCCGGCCCCACGGTGTGGTAGACCAGTGCCATTCTGGCGGGGGTGATAAAGGGAAAGGCGCAGCCGGCGACAAAGGCGGTGCACAGCAGATGCCAGTACTGAAGTTGGCCACTAAGCAGCAGTACCAGCACAAATAGCTCGTTGCCGAGGATAAGACTTTGGCCGATGATAACTAGCCGCCGGCGCTCGACCCGATCGGTTATCGCACCGCCGATAACCGAGGCTACCAGAATGGGGATGGCGACGACCAGGTTGATAGTCGCCAGTGATAATTCGCTGTGGGTAAGATTCCAAGTCAGAAAAGAACGAGTCAGTATCTGTCCCTGCATAGCAAAGAAAAAGGCAAAGTTGCCAAAAAATAACCAGCGGTATTGGGGGTTTTCCAGGGAGGTCAGAAATGCCGGCCATTTCGAGGGGCTGGCGGTACCGCTGTCGGCGGCGGCATCGTGTTTTTGAGTGTACATAGAAGCCCAGCGTGGGATCAGTGGTTAGCCCCGCTCGGTTGGCTAACAGCGTCGTTAGTGACAGTCAATTACCGGTATTACAGCGATGGTGGGCATTACCTAGACCACAAAGGATAAGCGTCATGGCCGGTCGATACAAGGGCTTGGGGTTACCGTTCGTTAATCGCGATTGCCCGCAATACTCGCCCCGTAGCTTTGGGGCCGGCCGCCTTAGTACAACAGATTGTCCCATAATCGGGGAGAATACCCTATAATGCCCGTGTTTGTTTCTTATACTGCGGTGCTTTCATTCCAATCGAGACCATTCACCGTCCGACTCGCCTTGCTGGGGCTCACCACCATGTCTAAACCCGATCGTCCACCCGCCGCCGACAATAGTTGGCGGGTCTACTGGCGGCTGCTGTCCTATACCGGGAAATACTGGTTTTTCTTTCTAATCAGTTTGCTGGGTTTTGCGGCCTATGCCGCCACCCAGGTGGCCCTAGCCCATATGATGAAATATTTTGTCGATGGGCTAGAGGGCAAGGACGCGGCGCTGATCTATCTAGTGCCGGTGGCAGTGGTGGCAATCAGTCTGATTCGCGGCGCCGGTTTTTTCGCCGGCAATTATTATTTAGCGAGAGTATCGTTGGGGGTGGTCAACGATCTGCGTAAGCAAATGTTCGACCATATGTTAGTGCTGCCCAGTGCCTTTCACGATCGCAAAAACTCCGGCGAGTTGGTGTCGATGATTACCTACAATGTTAATCAGGTCAGCGCCGCTGCCTCCCAGGCGATTAAGGTTTTGTTCCGGGAGGGGTTCACAGTGATAGGCTTTCTGATCTACCTGCTGTGGCAAAACTGGCAGCTGACCATGGCTTTTGTATTGGTGGCGCCGGTGCTGGGTGCACTGGTGGCCTATGCCAGTAAGCTGTTTCGCCGGCTTAGTGAGAAAATGCAATCGACCATGGGCCAGGTCACCCACGTCTCTAACGAGGCCATTCAGGGGTATCGTTTGGTCCGCAGTTACGGCGGAGAAGACTACGAGCAACGCCGTTTTCATCGGGCCAGCGACGAGAATACCCGCCAGGGCCTTAAATACAGCAAGGTGCAGGCGATTCAGACACCGGTGCTACAAAGTATTGTTGCTCTGGCCTTAGCGGCGATTATGTTTTTTGTGCTGTATCTGGCCAGCACCACCGCCGCCACCCCCGGTGATCTGGTGGCCTACGTAGTGGCTGCGGGTATGATTGCCAAGCCGATACGTAATCTGAGCGAGGTCAACGCAACTATTCAGCGCGGCCTCGCGGCGGCGGAGTCGATATTTATACTGCTGGATGAGGCGGTGGAGATCCAGTCCGGCAGCCGCGAGATTGAGCGGGCCAGTGGGCGTATCGAGTTTTGTGCGGTGAGCTTTGGCTACCAGCCTGGGGAGTTAGTGCTGCGCGATATTAATTTATGTATTGAACCCGGTGAAACCGTTGCCATCGTCGGCCGCTCCGGCAGCGGAAAATCGACTTTGGCCAGCCTGTTGCTGCGCTTCTACGAGTGTACAAACGGCACTATTAAGATGGATGGCAATGATATCGGCGAGTTGAAAATTGATTGCCTGCGTCGCCAAATTGCCCTGGTTAACCAACAGGTGACGCTTTTCAACGATAGTATTGCCAATAATATTGCCTACGGCCAGCTCGCCAGCGTCGACAGCAATGCGATTGAAGACGCTGCGGAAAAAGCTCAGGCACTGGATTTCATTCGCCTACAACCCGGTGGCTTTGACGCGATTGTTGGCGAGGACGGTACTCGGCTGTCCGGGGGCCAGCGCCAGCGCATTGCCATCGCTCGGGCGCTGTTAAAAGATGCCCCGGTGCTGGTGCTGGACGAGGCCACCTCGGCCCTAGATACCGAGTCGGAGCGTAATATTCAGAGCGCGCTGGAGGCGGTGATGGCGGGTCGCACTACCATTGTTATTGCCCACCGGCTGTCGACGGTGGAGAAAGCGGACCGCATCGTGGTTATGGACCAGGGGGTTATCGTTGAGCAGGGCAGTCACAGTGAGCTAATGACGTTGGCAGGCCAATATGCCAAGTTGTACTCCATGCAATTTGCCGAGGATGCTGCTGGCGCCTGAGGTTAGCTTTGTTGATAGGCGGCCAGCACCGTAGTGGGGTCGCCTTGATCCCGGATCAGGCCGTTTTCGATCCAGACTATTCGGTTGCACAGTTTTGCCATTACCGAGGCAGCGTGGGACACTAGAATCACCGTGCGGTCGGATTGAATCATCGCTTCCATGGTGGCGGTGGCTTTTTTCTTAAATTTCTCGTCCCCCACTCCCAGCGTCTCATCCACCAGTAGTACCTCCGGCGACAGGTGAGTGGCGGTGGCAAAACCCAGTCGCGCGCGCATGCCGGTGGAGTAGGTCTTCAATGGCTGGTAAAAAAATTCCCCCAGTTCGCTATAACTCTCAATATTGTCCAGCTCGGCATGGATGCGCTCCTTGTCGTAGCCCAATAACATACCGCTGATAATAGCATTGTCACGGCCGCACAAGTTCAAGTCAAAACCGGCCTGTAGGGTCAGTAGTGAGGTCTTGCGCGCGTGGTTCACAATGCTGCCAGTGTCCGGCATATAAATCCCCGACAACAGTTTTAACAGCGTCGATTTACCGACGCCGTTGCGGCCGATGATGCCGACTGTTTCTCCGCGCCTAACATCAAAGGAGATATCTTTGAGCGCTGGATGGTACTCGTGGCGAAAAAACGACTTCTTTTTACGGTAGGACAGGCCGACGTTTTTAACGGAGATAATAATATCGCTGGACACTGGCTACTCCTGCACTAAACGGGTGATGGTATATTCATGGCGGCGGTACAACGTGATAGTCAGTAACCACAGTAGCGCAGAACCCAACAAAATCTTGCCCAGATAGAGCCAGTCCGGCCAGTGATTATGCAGCAGCGTCTCCCGGTACTGATGGATCAGGCCCGCCATCGGGTTAATAAAAAATAGGTCGTGGTACTGTGGGGCGATGGTATCAATACTAAAAAAGATACCACTGCAAAAAAACATGAACTGTAACAGCGTTGGAATGACAAAGTTGAGGTCGCGAACAAAGGCTACCAGCACCGCCAGCATGCACACCACTGGAATCATAAACAGCAGTTGTACCACCATCACCAGTACGCTGGCCAGCCAATGGGCACTGGCGCCGAAGCCAGACAGCAGTAAAAATACCAGCAGTATCGAAAATACCATCAGCTGTTTGACGCTGCACTGGGTAACAAAGACCAGTGGAAAGAACAATTTGGGTATAAATATTTGGCCCATAAGATTTTGGCCGCCGATTAGGCTCATCGAGCCCTGGTTGACAATCTTGGCAAACCACAGCCAGGGCACTAGGCCGGTGAGTAGAAAATAGACGAAATCCGGGCCGCCGCGATTGAGTAGCAATTCGAATACCAGGTAGTAACACAGCATGTGGATCACGGGTTCGAATAACCACCAGCAATAACTAAGGTAGTTAACTGCCGCCTCAGACTTGAGATTGAGCTTTGATTTTTCCCAAATAACGGCGAATAGTTGATGTGATTTCATGGTGGAATGTAGTCAGTTTGTTGTTGGGTCTGGGGAGTGCGCGGGCGGCTTTTTTGCGCGGCCAACCATAGCAGAAATAGCGGCTGCGCTCCAGAAATCACGTGTCCGCAGCGATAGTGATAGCTTTGTTCCTCGGCACAATGCCCCGCACAGTTGTCGCGCTCGGCGCGATGTTGGTCCTGGGGCTTGTGGCTAGGTGCCCCGCTATGGCTTAATTCACCTCTTAGCCAGGGCGGGATTGAGCACAGAGCATTTGAAAATACTAATTACCGGGGCAGGGGGGTTTATCGGTCGCCACCTGATGGAAAATTTAGCCCAAACGAATGCCGGTCACAAACTGGTGACTACGGCTCGCCGGCCCCTGGGTGATGCCCAAGTGATTGCCGATCTGACCCGCTTTGAGGCCTGGCCGGAGCTGTTGGCGGGGGTTGAGGTGGTGGTGCATTTGGCTGCAAGAGTGCATCAGGGCAGCTTCAATGAACGCCAAGCCTTCGAGCGGGACAATACTACATTGGTCGCGACCATGGCCGAGGCGGCTATCGCAGCGGGGGTGAGTCGCTTTATTTTACTTAGCTCAATCAAAGCTGCGGCCTGTATCGACGGTGATAGCCGGGCAGAAGTGGCGCCGGACGCCTACGGACAATCAAAGGCGGCGGCGGAACGGGTGCTCTTTCTTAAGGCTAGAGAAACGTCGATGGAGGTGGTGGTGATCCGGCCACCGCTGGTCTATGGCCCTGGGGTCAAGGCTAACTTTTTACGGCTAATGCAATTAGCCCAACTTCCTGTGCCCCTGCCTCTGGCCGGGATCGACAATCGCCGAGACATGATCTCGGTGTTCAATTTGGTTGCTTTGATTGGCCGTTGTATCGATCATCCCAGTGCTGCCAACCGCGTATTTTGTGTTTCCGACGGTACACCCTATTCATTGCCCCAGGTAGTGATGGCGATAAGACAGGCACAGAATCGGGCCCCGGGGCTGTTCAAGCTGCCGCAGCCATTTTTACGGGCAGTGCTGACATTGCTGGGTCGGGGCGCTATGGCAGAGTCGCTGTTCGGCGATCTATGCGCTGATAGTGGCGACTGTTGCCGGCAATTGGATTGGCAGCCCCCCTATACCTTGCAACAGACGTTGCGAGCCATGCTAGAGTCTGACCCCCCATGTTGAATAATACCCAGCTGCTGCTGGTCAGTTTGTTGGCGGCGATCGTATTGACCGGAACCTACCGGCTGCTGGCGCTACGCTATGCCTGGCTTGCCCAGCCGGACAGTCGTAGTGCGCACCACCGGGCCACGCCTCGCAGTGGTGGTATTGTCATCCTATTGCTCGCGGCGCTATTTATTGGCTACCAACTGGTCGCGGATACCATCAGCTATTGGCAGTGTCTGTTGCTGCTGCTGCCGGCGCTGATCGGCTTGGTCGGGTTGGCCGACGATGCGCTGTCGCTGTCGCCAGGGCTGCGTTTTGTGCTCTATGGTCTGTCCATAGGGTTGATGGTATGGGCATTTGTGCCGCTGGCGCCGCTGACATTGGGGCCATTCACTATCCACGCCTCTTTTCTATTGGTACCGTTATATATACTGGCGATCTGTTGGTGGGTTAACCTGTTTAATTTTATGGACGGTATTAATGGCATTGCCGGTGCACAGTTCCTGTTTGTGGTGATCGCAGCACTACTGTTGCAGCCGCTGGAAAATTCACCGCAGTTGCGGCTACTACTGGTCTTATGCGCCGCAACAGCGGGTTTCCTGTGCTGGAATTTCCCCCGGGGTCGGGTGTTTTTAGGGGATGCAGGCAGCACCTTTCTGGCGGCTAGCCTGGCCTGGTCGGCGCTGCACACGATTGGCCAGGGTAGTGCTTCGCCCTGGTTGTGGCTGATTTTATCGGCCTGTTTTGTCGCCGACGCCAGTTACACGCTAGTGGTCAGAATGATCAGTGGTCAGCCCTGGACCCGTCCCCACGCCAGTCACGGCTATCAGATATTGGCCCGCCGCTGGTCTTCCCATCCACGGGTAGTACTGGTTGTAGGGTTGGTCAATATACTGTGGTTGCTGCCGCTGGCCTGGCTGGCCAACCACTATCGGGGCTACGAGCTAGCGCTAAGCGTGGTTGCCTATGCGCCGCTGATAGCTATTGTGGCGTATTTGGGGGCCGGCCGGCCGGGGGGTGACCAAGCGTAATAGACCTCTACGTGGTAGTTTTTCTACCGTAAATCAGGCATTATTCGCATGCATTGAATTGCTTGGCATAACTATTGGTTAGGTTATTTTAATCACAGGTAAAGAGCCAAGTTACTTCCCCCTACCAAAACCTCGCTAGTTTACTCACTGGGTGATAGCGCCGAGACGGATGCGATGAGCACAGCAAATTCCCCTGGCCGATGGCCGCCGATGATTAGACAGTTGTTACCGGCGCCCCTGCGGCAGTTATTACTGTTGCCACGCTCCTGGAAACAGGCGGCGTTGCTGTTGCTGGATATGGCTATTATTCCCTTCTCGATATGGCTGGCCGTGGTTATCCGTTGGGGCGGCGTCGACTATGCGGTGGCTGCCTCCGACCTGTTGACCGCAGCGATTACCATGCTTTTTAGCGCCGCAGTCTTTTTGCGTATCGGCCTGTACCGAGCCATTGTTCGATTTATGGGCCAGCAGGCGATAACTACCGTGATTAAGGGGGTGACGGTGTCGGCTGTTATCCTGGCGATCGCAGCGTTTTTAACTCGCAGTAATATTCCCCGCTCTACCCCCTTTGTCTACTGGGCTACGGCACTGATCATGATTGGCGGTGCGCGACTGGCGATGCGGGCTTTCTACCACGGTATTTTAAGGCGCAGCGGCGACAAGATTGCTATCTATGGCGCCGGCTCCTCCGGCCGACAACTACTCAGCGCACTACTGCCAACGGGGAAATATTGCCCGGTAGTTTTTGTCGACGACAACGAGGTCCATGTCGGCAGTGTTATTAATGGCGTCTCGGTGTATGCCTCCAATCAGCTGCCGGATCTTATTGAGGAGTTTTCGATTTCCTATGTATTTCTTGCCATGCCCTCGGTGGACCATATGCGGCGCAAGGAAATTATCGACGAGTTAGAGGATATGCCGGTGCACGTTAAGACCGTGCCAGAATTTTATGACTTGATGGCCGGTATTGCCAATGTCGGCCAATTACGAGACATAGAGCTGGCGGATCTTCTGGGTCGGGATGCGATCCCCGCAGATCCTGCATTGATCGATCAATGTCTGCTGGATAAGGTGGTCATGGTGACGGGGGCGGGGGGTTCCATCGGCTCGGAGTTGTGCCGACAGATTGCGCGCTGCCAGCCCCGCGAGCTAATCCTGTTCGATATCAGTGAGCACTCGTTGTACCAAATAAGCCGAGAACTGGAGCGGCTAAAAGTGCAGGCGGGGCTCGCCTTTAACATTATTCCGCTGTTGGGCTCGGTGCAAAATGAGCGCCGCTTACAGGCGATTTTCACTGAGTTCGCGGTAAGGACGGTATACCACGCTGCGGCCTACAAACATGTGCCCATGGTCGAATACAACGTGGTCGAAGGCGTCTCCAACAATGTGTTTGGCACCCTGGCGGCGGGTCGTGCAGCGGTAGCGGCGGGGGTCGAAAATTTTGTGCTGATCTCCAGCGACAAGGCGGTGCGGCCTACCAACGTGATGGGGGCCTCCAAGCGTATGGCCGAGTTGATACTGCAGGCCATGGCCCAGAAGTACGACGATACCCGCTTTTGTATGGTCCGGTTCGGCAATGTACTGGGCTCCAGTGGTTCGGTAGTGCCTCTGTTTCGTCAACAGATTCAAAACGGCGGCCCGGTCACAGTTACCCACAAGGATATCATTCGCTATTTCATGACCATGGAAGAGGCAGCGCAGCTGGTGCTACAGGCCAGTTCCATGGGCCGCGGCGGCGATGTTTTTGTGCTTGATATGGGTGAACCAGTGAAAATTGAGGCGTTGGCACGCAGGCTTATCAAGTTGATGGGCTGTGAGTTAAAAGACGAGAAGCACCCTAAGGGCGACATAGAAATACAGTTTACCGGTCTGCGCCCCGGCGAAAAACTCTACGAAGAGCTGTTATTGGGTGACAATGTGACCGGTACCGGCCACCCCAAAATTATGCGCGCCGAGGAGCGGCATCTCAGTGAGGAGGACGTTGATAAGTTTACCGGGGAGCTACAGCAGGCCTGCGAACAGCACGACTGCGATACCATACAAGGTATCTTGCTCAATGCGGTGGACGGTTTTGATGCCAAAGACGGCATCTCTGATGCATTCTGGGTTCGCCAGCTGCAAAATGGCGTGCTCAACCGGGAGCGCGAGGCCACTGTCATCACGGGTCATTTTAAAAAATCCTAGGTTTTCGGGCAGTTAAGCTGGGTTGTTATACCAAAGTTAATTTCAGTCACTACATCAGATCTGGTTTTTAGTGACGCTTATCAGTAAAATGCCCGCCAACAATTGTTATGGCTAACTGGGGTTTTTCCATTTGCGCACCACATCACCGTTACTGCAGTCGACCGTGCCTTTTGTTCTGGCTTCGCAATCCCCCATGCCGGCACTCTGGCGATGACAGCAGCAGACTCCGTTGACACACCCTTGAATATTTGCCTATTGGGCTATCGCAGCGCCCCCTATGGTGGCGGCCAGGGCATCTATCTCAAATACCTCAGCAAAGCACTGGTTGAGGCGGGTCACCGGGTCGATGTTATTTCGGGCCAACCCTATCCTCATCTCGATGCCCGTGTGAGTCTGATTAAAATGCCTGGGTTGAATTTGTTTGAAACCGGTCTGGGTTCTTTACGTTTTCATCATCTGCGCTCCTGGACCAATATTCTAGAGTGGACCGGCAAGTTGACAGGGGCCTTCGCCGAGCCCTACTGTTTTGGTCGGCGAGTGTTAAAATATTTGCGGAAAAGTGGCAGGCATTACGATATTATTCACGATAATCAATGCCTTAGCTGGGGTATGTTACAGCTTCAACAACACGGGTTTCCGCTGGTTACCACTATTCATCACCCGATCACAAGCGATCTGGAAATTGCCCTTAACGCCGCTAGCAACTGGCGGGAGCGGCTGCTGATACGTCGCTGGCACTCCTTTTTGGCGATGCAGAAGCGGGTGGCGCAGCGCCTGCGACATATTGTTACGGTATCGGAGCGCTCTCGGCGGGACATTGGTCGGGCATTCGAGCTCGATGCCAATGCCATTAGTTTGGTTTACAACGGTATCGATACTGAGGAGTTTCGCCCGCGGCCCGAGGTAACACCCATTCCCTGTCGAATAATGGCTACAGCCTCTGCCGATGCGCCACTTAAGGGTGTGCGCTTTTTGCTGCAGGCAGTGGCGCAGCTGCGCGATCAATTCCCACACCTAGAACTGCTAATGGTCGGTCGGCCCCAGCCCGGTGGTGATACCGAACAGCTGATTGACCAGCTGGGTATTGCCGATAGTATCCGTATCGTCAGTGGTATTAGCACCGAACAGCTGGTGACTCACTATGCCGAGGCTCAGGTGGTGGTGGTGCCATCGTTGTATGAGGGTTTTGGCCTGCCAGCGGGGGAGGCCATGGCCTGCGGTGTGGCGGTGGTTTCCACCGACGGTGGCGCACTGCCCGAAGTGGTCGGTGAGGCCGGGTTACAGGTACCGGTGGAGGACAGTGCTGCCATTGCGGACGCTGTAGCGACGCTGTTATTAAACCCACTGCAGCGCGAACAATTGGCCAGCGCCGGCCGCGCGCGCATCTTAGAGTGCTTTTGCTGGCGCCGAGCCGCAGCGCAGATGACCGACTACTATCGCGAGACCCTGGCGAGATGAATCCCTGCGCCCCCTTATTTTGGAGTAACAGCTGTAATGCAGACCGTTAATTTTAAGCACCTGCCGTTGCGGCCTGGGGATGTGGTACTGGACCTTGGTTGTGGTGAGGGTCGCCATGTGATCGCCGCCTACCTGGAGCAAGATGTACAGGCAGTGGGGGTGGACTTGAGCCTGGCAGATTTACAGACCAGCCGGGAAAAGTTCGAAGCCTTTGCCGGACCGCCACAGCCGCGCAGGAGCTTTTCTTTGTCCGCCGCTAATGCGCTGCAGTTGCCCTTCGCCGACAACAGCTTTGACCGCGTCATTTGTTCCGAGGTATTGGAACATATCCCCGATTATCAGGGCGCACTGCTGGAGATTGCCCGTGTGCTCAAACCCAGCGGCTTATTTTGTGCCAGCGTACCCCGGGCCTGGCCGGAGAAAATCTGCTGGTATTTCAGTAGCGCCTACCACAATGTCGAGGGTGGTCACCTGCGTATCTTCGAGTCGCGGCAACTGCGCGGCGATATTGAGGCTCAAGGCTTTCGTTTTTTGCACCGCCACTGGGCCCACGCGTTGCACTCGCCCTACTGGTGGATGAAATGTATAGCCTGGGACAATCAGGATCAGAACTGGCTGATAAAGCAGTACCACCGCTTTTTGGTATGGGATTTAATGGATAAGCCCTGGTTGACCCGGGCCCTAGAAGCTGTGCTCAACCCGTTCATGGGTAAGAGCGTAGTGCTGTATTTTCGCAAGGAGGTGACGCAATGAGCGGAGTATTTCTTTCTAAGGGTATGTACCCGGTGGACTTTTTCCAGCCCACAGTAGACTTTATCGCCGGCTGCCAGCAGCCCGATGGTGCCATTCCCTGGTTTGAGGGCAGTTATGCTGACCCCTGGGACCATGTCGAGGCGGCGATGGCGCTGTCTATCGGTGGTGAGTGGGCAGCGGCAGAGCGGGCCTATTTGTGGCTGCGGGACACACAATTAGAGGACGGTAGCTGGTGGGCGGCCTATAAAAACGGTGATATCGACAACGGCGAGCGGCGGGAGACCAATTTTGTCGCTTATATTGCGACCGGGGTATGGCATCACTATTTAGTCAGCGCCGATCAGGCATTCTTGCAATCGCTGTGGCCGACGGTGAGCGCTGCGATTGAGTTTGTGCTGCGCTTGCAGTCTGAATACGGTGAAATACAGTGGGCGGTGGGGGCCGACGGCGCGGTCAAAGAGGACGCACTGGTTACCGGCTGTAGCTCGATCTACAAGAGCCTGGAGTGCGCCTGTAATATCGCGGTAACCCTGGGTTACGACAACAGTCGTTGGCTTGACTGCCGTCGGCAGCTGGGAGTGGCGCTGCGGGAGCGCCCGCAGCGTTTCGATCGCACCTGGGAGAGCAAGGAGCGCTACTCGATGGACTGGTTCTATCCGGTGTTGACCGGGGTGTTGAACAAGAGTCAGGCGCAGGCACGACTGGCAGCGGGCTGGGATACCTTTGTCGAGGATCAGCTGGGCTGTCGCTGTGTTTCCGACGAACCCTGGGTGACTGTTGCCGAATCCTGTGAGTTGGTGATGGCATTGCTGGCGGCGGGGGATCACGCCCGTGCGGTCACTGTGTACAGCTGGCTACAGCAGTGGCGCTTGGCCGACGGTTCTTATTGGACCGGTTATCAGTTTGTACAGGATGTCTTGTGGCCGGACGAGAAGCCGACCTGGACCGCCGGTGCGATTTTGCTGGCCGCCGATGCCATCACCGCCCATACCGGCGCGGCGGCACTGTTCACCTCGGTTAACTTATTAGCTGCACCGGTTGCGGTGCAGCAGCCAAAACGGGTAGAGCGCGGCGACTAAATACGCCGCAACAGGCCCAGGGTATTGACCACTTCAATAGTCTCAAATAAGCCTGAGGCCAGCGCCAATCTATAGATGGTAATCGGGGCCTGGCCGCCCTCGTCGGGATTGGGGAATAGGTCGTGAATCGCTAGCACCCCGCCGGCGATAATGTGGCTGGCCCAGCTGCGGTAATCTGCCAGCGCCGCTTCCATACTGTGACCGCCGTCGATAAATACCATCGATAGCGGTGTCGCCCAACCCCGGGCTGCCAGCGCCGATCCGGCGACCACCGGAATGACCGTATTTTCCAGTTCAGCGGCGCGCATGTTGCCTCGAAATTCGCGAAAGGTGTCCATCAAGCCAGCACCGGCATCAAATAAATCGGCGTCGTGGTACTGCTCGCCCAGCTGATGCTCCTCGGAGCCGCGATGGTGATCCAATGCGTACAGTACGCCGCCGCTGCGTTTGCAGGCGGTGCCCAGGTAGACCGTGGACTTGCCACAATAGCTGCCCACCTCTAGCACAGGCCCCCGTTTAGCCATCGTCAGGGCCTGCTGGTACAGGGCCTGAGCCTCATCAGTGGCGAGAAAGCCCTTTACTTGTTCAATATCGAGGGGGAGATCGATCGTCATGTATTACCTACCTGTGAGTAGCTATCAATTGCCGTCGCCGCTGACTGCCGCGACCCAGCGCCGCTATTCTAGCGATTGCCGGTCTCGCAATCAAACCGGTTGCCCAGTTATGCTATCATTCCAACCCCTAGCCTCTACAAGGATTATCGTCGCTCCATGAAATTGTCCATGCCCCGTTTTGACAAGTCTCAGATTCTGGTAGTCGGTGATGTGATGGTGGATCGCTACTGGCACGGCGCCGCGTCGCGCATATCGCCGGAAGCACCGGTGCCGGTGGTGAAGGTCGAGCAGCTAGAAGACCGCCCCGGTGGCGCGGCCAATGTCGCCCTTAATATCGCCGCCCTCGGGGCCGGCGCCAGTCTCTGCGGACTGGTGGGGGAGGATGAAGCGGCGCAGTCGCTGGCGGCATCGATGGCGGCGGCCAATGTTCGCTGTAACTTTCACCCGTTACCGGGCGTTCCGACCATTACCAAGCTACGAGTCATCAGCCGCCACCAACAGCTGTTGCGGATGGACTTTGAACAGCCCTTTCCGGCTGAGGCGGCAGTGGCGATGGTGGCCAGAGCGGCGGAGGAATTGGCCGGCGTCGGGGCGCTGATTTTGTCCGACTACGATAAGGGCGCACTGAGGGACCCGCAGCTGCTGATTGCGGCGGCTCGGCAGGCGGCGGTGCCGGTATTAGTCGATCCCAAGGGAGCGGACTTTTCCCGCTACCGCGGCGCTACACTGTTAACCCCCAATTTACAGGAGTTCGAGCATGTGGCGGGTCCCTGTCCCAGCGAACAGGTGCTGGTGGAGAAGGGGCGGGCGTTGATTCGCGAGCAGGACTTACAGGGGCTGCTGATTACCCGGGGCGAGCAGGGCATGACCTTGTTATGGGGCGAGCAATCGGCCCAGCATTTTCCGGCTAGGGCCAGGGAAGTGTTTGATGTTACCGGCGCCGGCGACACCGTTATTGCGACTCTGGCGACGGCGCTGGCGGCGGGTGAATCGCTGCCAGCGGCGGTGGCCCTGGCCAGTTTGGCGGCGGGTCTAGTGGTGGCCAAACTTGGCACCGCCTCGATCAGTGCACCGGAGCTGCGCCGTGCCATCAGTGCTGACAGCGGTTTGCAACAGGGCGCGGTATCGGTTGAGCAACTGCAGACTATTTTGCTGGACGCCCGCGCCAACGGCGAGCGCACGGTGTTTACCAACGGCTGTTTTGATATTCTCCACGCCGGTCATGTCGGCTATCTAGAGCAGGCTAGAAGGCTGGGGGATCGTCTAATTGTCGCCGTCAATGGCGACCAATCGGTAGTGCGCTTGAAGGGACCGGGCCGGCCAATCAATCCAGTGGAACGGCGTATGGCCGTGCTGGCGGGGCTGGAGTCGGTCGACTGGGTGGTGAGTTTCGACGGCGATACCCCGGAGGAATTACTGGCCTTATTAAAGCCCGATGTACTGGTGAAAGGTGGCGACTACGGCAAAGAAGAGGTGGTTGGCTGGAAAATTGTTGAGGGCTACGGCGGCAGCGTGCAGGCGCTGTCTTTCTTTGATGATTGTTCGACTTCAGCGATCGTGGCCAAGGTGTTGGAAAAAAACAGCTGAGCTCAGCCGGCGCCCTCAGCCGGCGCCCTGAAATAGCGCTAGACTGCGCTGGGCCGCCGCGACATTGGCGCGTAAATGCGCGGGGTTGATGGTGCCCACCACTGCGCTGCTGACTCCGGGCCGGGCAAAAATCAAGTCCATTGACTGCTGTACCGGATCGACGCCAGCTGTTGTTAGGTGACCGCTGGCCAGCGCTTTTTTTATTAACAGCCCACGCCGGTGCGTCTGGCAATAGTCGATCACCGGAGCTTCGTCCCGATAGTCCAAGTTATAGCTGGCCATAACCGCGTCACAGCACTGGGCCGCCGCCAGTCCCCCCGCTACTGACTTACTCGACATACCGTAGGCGCCGATAGTTCCCTCGCCCTTGAGCCGGGCCAGCTCCTGTAATACGTCCTCCCGCTGGATAATTTCCAGGTCGCGGCCGTCGGAGTGTACCAGCACGATATCTATATAGTCGCAGCCCAAGCGTTTGAGGCTGCGCTGCACACTGGCACGGGTGTGTTTTGCGCTAAAATCAAAATGCGACTGCTCACCAATGTATTCCTCACCGACCTTAGAACAGATAACCCAGTGTTGGCGCTGGCCCTTAAGCAGCTGTCCGAGACGCTGTTCACTGCGGCCGTAGGCGGGGGCGGTATCGATAAGATTAATACCCAGTGCTCGGGCTTGATCCAGCAACGCTTTAGCAGCACGATCGTCGGGGATAATAAAATCCTGGGGGTATTTAACGCCGCGGTCTCGTCCCAGTTTGACTGTGCCCAGCCCCAGCGGACTAAGCATAATGCCGGTGTCGCCAAAAGGTCGCAGGGTCAGTGGTTCAATATCCATGGGCGTGCTGTTCCTTGATTGGCTAGCGGGTAAAAAGGGTTTCCCAGCAGGGGCTGGCTATAGTCGGCGTCGGCAGCTGGCGCAGCATTGCGGCCGTAGCGTCGGCTTGTCCAGGATTGATACCTGCCCCCTGCAGCAGCGCAAGAACCTCGTCGGCTAGGTGCGGTGACAGAGTTAGTTTGGTGGGCCAGGCGGCGATGATGTTGTCGCCGGCGGACTGTGCAAAGGCCCTGTCTGGCTTGAGGATTCCACGCTGTTTTGGCTCGGCCCGGTCGATAGTGAGGGTTGCCCACTGGCTGTCGCCAAAGTCCAGCCAGGGGAATAGTGCTGCCAGTTCACTCTGGGCTTTACCGATTAGGGCCTGATCGGCACTGGCCACGCCCTCGGTGGCGAGGTCACCACCCAGGTACCAGACCCATTGGCCGTCGCTACAGCGGTGGCTGGACACGGTCAGCCGCGGTGAGGGGTTGCTACCCATGCAGTGGGCATACAGAGGTAGGTCCAGCGGATGTTTCACCAATACCTGTTTCAACGGCCTGCGCTGCATTGCCGGTTGCTGCTTGTTCAGGCTGGCTAACAGCTGTTCGTTGCCCTCCCCAGCGGTAAATACAAATTGCTTGGCGGCTATGCGTAACGCAACGCCCTGAGCTGTAGCGATGTTCAAGTGGGTGACGGCGCCGTCTTCGGAGCGTTGCAATTGGCTGTGCTGCCAATCGATGGAAAATATGCTGCCGGCGCAATTTTTTGCCAGTTTGGCGATAACCGCGGGCACGTCTAATACCAGATCGACTAAGCTGTAGAGCTTACCGCTGAATTGATTGTTGTTAAATACTGTGGGTCGCGCGTTGGGGGCAACTGCCTCAACGCGGCCGCGGGATAATTTGCTGGCAAAAAACGAACCCAGTCGGGAGCCGATTGACTGGGTCGACCAGATATAAAAGTTTTCACTGAGTACGGGTACGTCGCTTAAATCGACATCACCGTTGCCCGCTAGGCATTGGCGCCAGTGCGCGGGCATATCGGCAATAGCCTCGGAGGCGCCGGTCAACATGCCGCCCAGAGCGTATTTTATGCCGCCGTGAATCATGCCCTGAGAGGCTATAGACTGACCTCCGCCGAGTTCGCCCTGCTCGAATAATAGAGCTTGATAGCCAGCCCGCTGCAGCCGGTTTAATAACCAGAGACCGGCGATACCACCGCCAATGATGACAATATCTGTAGTTACATCTGTAGTTACATCGGCAGTTATGCCGGAAGTGTCGATGTCAGTCTTTACTGTTTGGGTCATAAGGTCCAGGGCCTTTTTTGAGGTCGGCAGTATACCTTATTTTCTCGGATCGAGTGGCGTAACTGGTCAGCTCAGCTGACAAGCGCTATGCTTGCGCTGGTGTTGGCGAAAGCAGCGGGGAGGGCTTGGCGTCACTGCCAACAGTGGGAAAATTACAGCTAAAACGCCCGACGCCAACATCGAAACATCCCCCTAAGCAGCTTTCGAATCTAACCCTTAAACTACCGTTGAAACTACACCATGGCCCGCTGGATTTACACGTTTTGCCTCTATTTGTTAATGCCGCTAATTCTGTTGCGACTGCTGTACCGTGCGCTGCGGGCTCCGTCCTATTCTCGCCGTATAGGGGAGCGTTTTGGATTGCTCAAAACTAAGCCGAAACCCGGTTGTCTGTGGGTGCACGCGGTGTCGGTGGGGGAGGCCATCGCCGCGGCAGCACTGGTAAAACAGCTGCAGCAACGCTACCCGGACAAGGATATTATAGTCACCACCATGACCCCCACCGGCTCCGAACGGGTGCAGGCGCTGTTTGGCGATAGTGTTGTGCACTGCTATGCGCCCTACGATTTACCCGGATCGATAAAGCGCTTTCTGGTGCGAGTGCAACCGGCGGCGTTGATTATTATGGAGACCGAATTGTGGCCGAATACCATTCACTACTGCGGCCAAGACGGTGTTGCCGTGCTGTTGGCGAATGCGCGGTTGTCCGCTAAGTCTGCCAAGGGTTATCAGCGCCTATCGGCACTGAGCAGTTCAATGCTGGGGCAATTAGATGCGGTGGCAGCGCAGTCGCCGATGGACGGCGAGCGTTTTACTCGCCTCGGTCTGCCGCCCCAGCGACTGCAAGTGACCGGTAGCATCAAATTTGATATCAGTCTGTCTGAGCCACTGCAGCGCAGTGCCGAGCAACTGCGTTTACTGTTGACTGCAGGTGAGCGGTTGGTGGTTTTGGCGGCTAGTACCCACGAGGGCGAGGAGGCGATGTTGCTGGATGCACTGGAGGGAGTGATCGGCGCTGAGGTCTTACTAATTTTGGTGCCCAGACATCCCGAGCGCTTTGATCGAGTGGTGAGTTTGTGCCAGCAGCGCGGCATTGCCACGCAGCGGCGCAGTAGTGGTGAGCCTGTTAGCGCCGATACCCAGGTCTGGGTGGGGGATACTATGGGCGAGGTGCTGTTGTTTTGCGGCAGCGCTGATATCGTGTTTGTCGGCGGTTCACTAGTGGTGCACGGCGGCCACAACCTGTTGGAACCCGCCGCCTGGGGGCGGGCTATTGTGACCGGCAACAGCGTCTACAATTTTTTAGATATTAGTGACAAGCTGCGCGGCGCAGGTGGCCTTGCGGTGGTCGAGAATGTCGAAGAATTGTCGCAACAGCTGCGTTTACTGATCGAGGAAGGGCCCCGGCGGCGACAAATGGGGGCAGCGGCACTGCAGGTGGTGACACAAAATCGCGGCGCCCTGGATCGACTGCTGGCAATGATCGAAGCTTTGCTGCAGCGCGTTCAATAGCGGCGCCGATGACGATTATTGCTAGGGATACTGATCGATACCGTTGATGGTGGCGACTAACAATACATCGGCTGGACGCATGGCAAAAATACCGTTGCTCACCACGCCGGTAATGTTGTTGATCAACCGTTCGGTGGCCAGCGGGTCGGGAATCATAAAGTTGTACATGTCGAGTATAATATTACCGTTGTCGGTAACCACTCCCTCCCGGTAGACCGGGTCGCCTCCTAATTTGACTAGCTCTCGGGCGGCGTGACTGCGAGCCATGGGAATCACTTCGACAGGCAGTGGGAAGTTGCCGAGCTGCTGTACCAATTTGCTGTGGTCGGCGATACAAACAAATTCCCGGGCTACTGCAGCGACAATTTTTTCCCGGGTCAGGGCTGCGCCGCCGCCTTTGATGAGTGCCAGCTTGGGGTCGGCCTCGTCGGTGCCGTCGACGTAGACGGTGACTTCGTCCACTGCGTTGAGTTCCAGTACCAGCAAGCCGTGGCGGCGCAGGCGTTCAGCGGAGGCCTCGGAGCTGGCCACGGTGGCATAGACTTGGCCCTTGATCTCGGCCAAATAATCGATGAAATAATTTGCCGTCGAGCCGGTGCCGATACCGATGACGCTGTGCGCATCGATTTTGGGCTTAATATAGTCCAGTGCGGCACGGGCCACGGCCTGCTTGAGTTCATCTTGGGTCATTTAACTGAATCCTAATCGAGAAAAGATGTGGGGGCTATTATAGGGGGGATAAGGCATGGGTGAAATAGCGATTGCGAGGATAGAGATTTCTCCGCCGGGCAATTAGTGTAATCGACAGCTGTAATTTGCCGGTGCAGGTATTACCATGCGCCTCTACAGAAAAACTGGATTGAGAAGCTTGCCCCATGCCCCAACGTTATATAAAAGAAATACTCGCGGCGCGGGTCTACGATGTTGCCATTGAGACCCCCATTGACCCTGCAGCGCAATTATCCCGGCGCTACCACAATCACATACTGCTAAAGCGAGAGGACTTGCAGCCGGTTTTTTCCTTCAAGATTCGCGGCGCATACAATAAAATGGCCCATCTCAGCGAGGCGGAACTGGCCAGAGGGGTGATCGCCGCCTCCGCGGGTAACCACGCCCAGGGATTGGCGATGGCCGCGTCCAAATTGGGGGTTAAGGCCACCATTGTGATGCCCAAGACGACCCCGCAAATCAAGGTCGATGCAGTGCGCAGTCGAGGCGCTAAAATTATTTTGCACGGTGATACCTACGACGAAGCCGCAGCCCATGCCCAGCAGTTAGTAGAGAAAAAGGGCTTGGTCTATGTGCACCCCTACGACGACCCCCACGTTATTGCTGGCCAGGGCACGGTGGGGATGGAAATTCTGCGCCAAATTAACGGGCCTTTAGATGCGGTATTTGTACCGGTGGGTGGTGGTGGACTGTTGGCTGGAGTGGCGGCTTATATCAAGTATGTACGGCCCGAGGTGAAGGTGATTGCGGTGGAGCCGGAAGATGCCGCCTGTCTCAAGGCGGCAATCGCAAAAGGGCGACGGGTGACCCTACCGCAGGTGGGGATTTTTGCCGACGGGGTGGCAGTGGCTACCATTGGCAAAGAGACTTTTCGTGTTATCCGTGAGACCGTTGATGACTTTATCACTGTCAGCACTGACGAGATTTGCGCAGCGATTAAAGATATATTTGACGATACCCGCTCTATTGCCGAGCCAGCTGGAGCGCTGGCACTAGCGGGATTGAAAAAATATGTGACCGAGCAAGGCCTTGAGGGCAAGACCTTAGTGGCGATAGACAGCGGTGCCAATACCAATTTTGATCGCCTGCGTTATATCTCCGAGCGCACCGAAATTGGCGAAAAGCGGGAGGCTATCTTCAGCTGTATCATTCCAGAACGCCCTGGCAGCTTTAAAAAATTCTGTTCGGTATTGGGCAAGCGCAATATTACCGAGTTCAACTATCGCTATGCGGACAGCGCCGAGGCGCGCATTTTTGTTGGCGTACAAGTTGCCGCTGACAGCAGCGACCGGCAGGAATTGATCGCCGACCTGCAGGCAAAGCAATACCCGGTAGTGGATTTGAGTGACAATGAAATGGCTAAGCTGCATATTCGTCATATGGTGGGCGGCCACGCCCCAGCAGAAATTCGCCAGGAGTTATTGTACCGCTTCGAATTTCCCGAGCGCCCTGGTGCGCTACTCCAATTTCTGACACGGCTGGGCCAGCAATGGAACATTTCGATGTTTCACTACCGCAACCACGGTGCCGCCTACGGCAGGGTATTGCTAGGGGTGCAGGCCAGTGCCGGCGATCGCAGGACACTACGGGCATTTTTTAACCAATTACAGTACAGCTATAACGAGGAAACTGACAATCCAGCCTATCAAATGTTTCTCGGCAGGGCCAGTAACTGAGTATTGCTACCCAGCAGTGTGACGGTGGTCACGGCCGGCTTCGGTGCGCTATCACATAACGGCAAAGACACGTTGCGGGTCCCGCAACAGTCCGCTAGATTGTTGAGTCTCAGGGATAAAAATACCCCACGGGGGTGAGGCTCATCACCATGCTTGGAAAAATTGATACATTAACTACACTCACCGCCTTGTTGGCGTTGGGTACTGTAGTAACCGCGCTGTCGCCGTTGCTACTCAGCTGAGAACAATAAATTCGTCGTCTGTGGCCACGGCCGACAGCTCGACGTCCCAGGACTGGTGGGGCAGCTGCAGGACTTCCTGATCGCGGTGGGCCAAGCCCACCAAGCGCGCAGCTTGAATGGCGCGAGTATTTCGAAAGCTGCGATCGTAATAACCCCCACCCATTCCGAGCCGCCCACCTAAGCGGTCGAAGCCGACCAGCGGCAGGAATACGGTATTTACACTCCAGCCTTTTCGTAGTCGCCCGCTCTTACTCGGTTCGTCAATACCAAAGCGATTGCGTGTCAGTGGCTGTCCGGCTCGATAGCGGGCAAAGCGCAGGATGCCACCAGGAAGTATCAGCGGTAGAAAACACTGGCGCCCAAGTCGCTGTAGCCGGGCAATAAGTGGCGCGGGGTCGATCTCGCCGTCGCTGGCCCGGTAGGCAGCGACACTGCCGCGGCGCTGCAATAGGCCGCTGCTAAGGATGGTGTGCTCCAGCGCACGGGCCGCACGGCGTTGCTGGGCGGGGCCAAGGGCGCGTCGCTGCCGTCTGAGTTGGAGCCGTAGCTGCCGCTTGTGCTCACGGGCACCGTTGTCTAGGTGTGTGCTGCTGATAGTGGCTTCGGTACGATTAGTCAGGTATACGTTGATTTTCACGCTGTAATAGAAACGCATTTAAAAGCAGCTAGACAAAATGTTGAAATGCGCTGCCGGATAGAAGAGCCCCCCAGAGTACCGCTGTCAGTGGTCCTTGAACCCAACGGTTCAGGGTGGTGGTTCCCGCCAATTATCGGGCTTCCCGCAGAGCGGGCATGCACGCCAAAAAGGCAAGGATCCGCCGGGGTATTGCGCATCGGCTCAGGGACGTAACTGTCTGGCAAATACCGCAGGGAGCTCAGCAATTATAACCCAGTGTCGAGCTAATGCTAAGGGGGATTTTTACTATTGTGTGCACTGGGGTTGTCGAGGTGTGCTAACTGAAGTAAAAAGAAGGTTTTTTAGCCAATTTTCATTTGGCTGTAGCGATGCAGGGCATTGTCCAGCTTGTCGTTAAGCCCTTTCAACTGCGCGCTGCTAGGTGTCGGTTCGGTACTGGCTTCGACGCCACCTTTTTGCAGTAATTCATTGCTGATATTGAGGGCGGCCATCACGGCGATACGCTCCAGTCCAATCACCTTGCCGCCGGCACGAATATCTCTCATCTGCTGGTTTAGGTAGTTGGCCGATTCGCGCAGCGCTTCCTGTTGACCCTCCGGGCAGGCAACCTGATACTCTTTGTCCAGTAGGGTTACGATGACGGTGTCATTACTCACGATTCTTGCTCCTGGGTTTTTAGTCGAACAATCATCGATTCTACTCTCGATCGCGCCAGATCCGTTTTTTCGACCAATTGCTCCCGCTCCCGCTCCCAGTCCGAGGCGTTGGCTTTGAGTCGGTGATTTTCATCGTCCAGCTGGCCGCACAACACAATGAGGTCGTCGATTTTTCGCGCAAGCGCTTTTAATTGGGGATCTACCATAGGTCTGTCAATGTCGTCCAAAAGCACTCTTAATATAGTTCTCTCTGGTCGGTGGGTCAATGTCGTAAATACCTTAAATTTCAATAAGCTGGCTGATACTTATAAAAATAATATAAAGAAGAGGTCCAGCGCACAGTTCTGCTCTTGGAGCCGGAGCGTGCAAATGCACGGGCTTAGCGCTAATATGCCTAGATTCCAGACAGCGGCGGCGCCGGTGTCCTGCTATTGTTTACTGGCTTTGGCGCTAATTCAGGGCCTGTTCGCCGCTACTATTGAGAATATTATGTCCGCACCCTCCCCACAGACCCCTGATTTCGATGATCTCGCCGACTTGTTTTGGAGACTGGGGGTGATGCAGTCGCCCTCGCAACTGCAGGGTTTTCTGGCTGGGCAAGTTGCGGTGGCGGGGGCCCCGGACCAGGGTCAATGGCTGCAACAGGCCAGCGAATTTATCGATAGCGTCGAACCACCCAACAGCGATGAAAATCGATTGCTTATTGCCCTGTATCAGGCCACCTCATTTCAATTTGCAGAAGGCGACATTGGTTTTGTGCTGCTGCTGCCCGACGATGCGGTCGAAATCACTCAGCGCGTTGACGCCTTAAGCCAATGGTGCCAGGGCTTTTTGACGGGTTTTGCCCGGGGCGGCAAGGCGGTGGCGCAGCACAGCGGTCAGCGCCAATACTCCGAGGATGTTACCGAGATCCTCAATGACATGGGCGCGATTAGTCAAATTGGGCTGACTGAGCAAGATGAAGATGAGGCGCAGCGGGAGCGGGACTTTTTTGAGCTCTGTGAGTATCTGCGGCTGGGGGCGATCACCATTCATTTGGAATGCCAGCATAGCGAAACGCCAGCCCCCACCGGTAGCTCGGAACAGGCCGGCGCCGCGGTGATAGCATCCCCGGCGGGTTTATTTGCCGGTCGCAGTGATAGCGGTAAACTGCACTAAGCCCATCGATAGCGGCACAACAATAACAACTCCAGCCACTCAGAGGAACTGACTAGCACTATGAAAATCAGCAAACAAGAATTTTCCCGCCGCCGTAAACGCCTGATGGCACAATTGGAACCGGGCAGTATTGCTATTATCCCCGCCGCTGCAGAGCACATTCGCAACCGGGACTGCGAATACGCCTTCAGACAGGACAGCGATTTTTATTACCTCAGCGGCTTTTCGGAGCCCGGCGCGGTGTTGGTGTTAATGCCCGGGCGCAAACACGGCCAGTACGTACTTTTCTGCCGCGATCGCGACCCGGCGATGGAGCTCTGGAATGGCTACCGGGCTGGCCCTGAGGGCGCCTGTAGTGGCTACGGAGCTGACGATGCGTTTCCGATCAGTGATATTGACGACATTTTACCGGGACTGATCGAGGGCCGTGAGCGGGTCTACTATGCCATGGGGCGGCACGCGGATTTTGACCGTCAGGTAATGGATTGGGTCAATATTATTCGCTCAAAAGTTCGCGCCGGAGCGCAACCCCCCGGCGAGTTTTTGGATCTAGATCACCTGTTGCATGATCTGCGCCTGTACAAGAGTGTCGCGGAGTTGAGGATTATGCGCAAGGCCGCGAAAATATCTGCGGCGGCCCATGTGCGGGCCATGGAATTCTGTAGTCCCGGGGTTTACGAATATCAGCTGGAGGCGGAGATTCAGCACCAGTTTGGACTTAACGGCGCCCGTTTTCCCGCCTATTCGACGATTGTTGGCAGTGGCGATAACGGCTGTATTTTGCACTATATCGATAACGGCGCCGCGATTGCTGATGGCGACCTGGTGTTAATCGATGCCGGCTGTGAACTAGAGCACTATGCCGCCGATATTACCCGCACCTTTCCTGCCAACGGTGTATTTTCACCGGAGCAAAAGGCGTTGTACGAAGTGGTGTTAAAAGCCAATCTGGCAGCGATCAAACTGATCAAGCCGGGTAATCACTGGAATCAATTTCACGACGTCACCGTCAAGGTCATTACCCAGGGGCTTTTAGATCTGGGATTGCTAAAAGGCAAGCTGAAAACCTTGATTGAACAGGGGGCCTATAGCGACTTTTATATGCACCGGGCTGGACATTGGCTGGGTATGGACGTGCACGACGTGGGCGACTACAAAGTGGGCAATCAGTGGCGAGTGCTGGAAGAGGGAATGGTGATGACGGTAGAGCCTGGCATCTATGTGGCGCCCGGCAACAAAAAAGTGGCGAAAAAGTGGCGTGGTATCGGTATTCGTATCGAAGACGATGTAATAGTGACCGCCGATGGCTGTGAGGTGATGACCACCGCGGTACCAAAGACGGTGAAAGGGATCGAGGCGTTAATGGCGGCGAGTGCTCGCTAGTGGCGGCAACTACTAGTGCTGATAGTGCTGAGCTGGGGGCTGACTACGACGTTGTCATCGTCGGCGGCGGCATGGTCGGTGCGAGTCTGGCGCTGCAACTAAGCTACCACAGCAGCTCGCGAATCAAAATCCTGGTGGTGGAGAGTTTCCCCGGGGCCGCAAACGGTGAGCCGCACGGTTACAGTCCCAGTTTCGACGCCCGGTCCACCGCGCTGTCTTATGGTAGCCGCAAAATTTTTGAGGCGTTGGAACTGTGGCCAGCGATAGCGGAGCACGGGGCAGCGATTGAATCCATTCATGTCTCCGAGCGCGGTGGCATTGGCTCGTCGAGCCTGGACCGGGATCATATCACTTGGCCGGCGCTGGGTTATGTGGTGGAAAATGCCTGGTTGGGGCAGGTATTTTTGCGGGCGCTGCAAGGTTGCCACAATGTGGATTTCCTGGCCCCCGCTGTGGCGGAGAGCATTGTGCCTAGGCGTAGGGGGGCTGATATTGTTGTTACCGCGGCCGGCGAGCAGCCCTACAGTGTGCATGCTCAGCTAGTGGTGATCGCCGACGGTGCCAATTCCGCTCTGCGCCGGCAACTCGGCATTGACACCGCAGTCAGGGATTACCACCAGAGCGCGCTGATCGCCAATGTTTCGCTGGATCGACCTCATCGGGGCAGGGCCTGTGAGCGCTTTACCGACAGCGGACCGATGGCACTGCTACCATTGACTGCCAGTGAGGGCAGTGCCCATCGCTGTGCCCTAGTGTGGACGTTGGCGCCGGACCAGGCCCAGCAGTTGTGTGAGTGTGACGAAGCCGATTTTTTAGCACAATTACAGCATCGTTTTGGCGATGGCCAAGGCCTGTTCACAGCGGTTGGCGAGCGCAGTAGTTACCCGCTCAAATTGGTCGAAGCGCGGGAACAGGTGCGCTCAGGGGTGGTGATCATGGGCAATGCCGCCCACTCCATTCACCCGGTTGCAGGGCAGGGTTTTAATCTGGCGCTGCGCGACTGCGCCGCGCTGGTTGTACAATTGGTCGAGGCCCAGCAGCGGGCAGAGCCGCTTGGGGGGCTGGCGCTGTTGCAGCGCTACGAGCGGCAACAGGCCTTTGACCAACAAAAGACGATTCAATTTTCAGATCAGGTGATGGCGCTGTTTGCTCATCGCAACCGGGGGCTGAGACTATTGCGCGGGCTTGGGTTGATAGCCCTGGACGCAAGTGTCGGGCTAAAAAAGAGCTTTATAGCCCACGCTGGGGGGCTGCATGGTGGGGCTGCGGGAGCACTGCCACTAGTCGCTACCGATGACGGAGCGATTTTTTAATGCCTGTGAAGCACGGAGAATTTGATGTCATTATTGTCGGCGCGGGTATTGCTGGTGCTGCGCTAGCCTGTGCCTTGGGTGATAGTGAGTTGCGCATTGCCATTGTAGAGGCTCAGCCGCTGCAGCAGTGCTGGCCCGAACAGGGCTCGGCGGTGAGCGAATTTGATCCTCGGGTCAGTGCGCTGAGCCCCTCCTCTCAGCAATTTCTGGAACAATTGGCGGTGTGGCCGGCGATGGCACAGCAGCGCATCAGTCCCTACCAGCACATGCAGGTATGGGACGCCGAGGGCACCGGTGCCATTGCTTTCTCGTCCCGGGATATTAACAGCGCCGTATTGGGCCATATTGTCGAAAATCGGATTACAGTGTCCGCTCTGCAGCAGCAATTTTCCCGCGCAGCCAATGTTCAGGCATTGGCACCGGCGAGGTTGGCGGCGGTGTCGCTGGCGACTGGCGAGTTGACTTTGGAGGGCGGCCAGCGCCTGCGGGCGCCGCTGTTGGTGGCGGCAGATGGTGCCAATTCCCTACTGCGTGAGCAGGCCGGGTTTGAGCTCAGAGAATGGGATTACGGTCACAGCGCCCTTGTTACCACGGTGCAACACAGCGCGCCCCACAGCTACACCGCTCGCCAGTGTTTTCTACCGGAGGGGCCGCTGGCATTCCTACCGTTGAGTACCGTTGGGGGCGGGCAACAGCTGAGCTCCATTGTCTGGTCGAGCACCCCGGCTCGAGCCCAACAGTTGCTGAAGCTCGATGATCGCGCCTTTGCACTGCAATTGGGCAGGGCCTTCGAAGGCCGGCTAGGGGTTATAGAAGCCGTCGCGCCGCGCTACAGTTTTCCCCTGCGACAGCGCCACGCCATCGACTATACACGGCCCGGCATTGCGCTGGTGGGCGATGCCGCCCATAGTATCCACCCGCTGGCTGGGCAGGGCATTAATTTGGGGCTAATGGATGTCAAGGTGCTGGCGGAGGAATTGCTGCGAGCTCAGCGGCGAGGGCTGGCGCCGGGTGATAGCAGCGTATTGGAACGCTACCAGCGTCGTCGCAAGGGCGCCAACTTGACGATGATGGCGGCCATGGAGGGGTTTAAACGATTGTTCGGCCATCGGGCGCTGCCGGTGCGCTGGTTGCGCAATAACGGTATGCGCTGGCTGGACCAGAACCCGGGGTTAAAGAACCAATTGATGCGTCGGGCGATGGGTCTTTGAGTGGTGTGGTAGCAGTCCAGTCGCCGCTGTCGGTGTCTTCGCCGGCAAGGGAAATTTCCCGTTGCATAGCTAGATGATAATCATTATCATCTAGCTCTAATTTTTAAGCTGATAGGCAATCGACTATGCGTAACTTATTACCTGTTTTTATGGTGTCACTACTATTGGCTGGCTGCGGCCAGTCCGAGGCTCCGGTGACGGCTGCGGGCGAGGGCCAACAGGCCGCCGTGGCAGAAGAGGGTGCTCTGGTGGTCTACAGCGCCCGCAAAGAGCATTTAATCAAGCCATTGTTCGATCTTTTTACCGAGCAGACCGGGATTGCGGTTAGCTATATTACCGATAGCGCCGGCCCGCTGTTGGCCCGATTGCAGGCGGAGGGTGAAAATACCCCGGCGGATATGCTGATTACCGTCGATGCTGGTAATCTCTGGCAGGCGCAAAAAGTTGGTGTATTGAGCCCAGTCAATTCCCCGGTATTGACCGCCAACGTGCCCGTCCATTTACGCGACCCCAGCGACAGTTGGTTTGCGCTTACTATCCGTGCCAGGACTATTGTCTACGCTAGCGATCGGGTGAATCCAGCTCAGGATTTGTCCAGCTACGAGGCCCTGGCCGAACCGCAGTGGCGGGGTCGTTTGTGCCTGCGCACCTCAAAAAAAGTGTATAACCAATCACTGGTTGCGACCATGATTGCAGCTCAGGGTGGACCGGCCACAGAGGCGATCGTCAGTGGCTGGGTGGCCAATTTAGCGATGGATCCCTTCGCCAACGATACCAAGGTGATGGAGGCTATTGCCGCCGGCCAATGCGACGTCGGCATCGTCAATACCTACTATTATGGGCGTTTGATTAAAAAGCAGCCGCAGCTGGCACTGGCGTTGTTTTGGCCCAATCAGATCGGTGAGGGCGCGGTGGGTCGCGGTACTCACGTCAATATCTCCGGTGCCGGTGTGACCGCCCACAGTCGCCAGAAGGCGCGGGCGCAGCAACTGTTGGAGTGGCTTAGCGCAGAGCAAGCGCAGGTCATGTTGATGGAATTGAACCGGGAAGCGGCGGTAAACCCGCGGGTAGCACCGTTGCCTGATATGCTGGCCTGGGGCGACTTTAAGGCCGACGCGGTAGCGGTCAGCGAAGCCGGTAGGTTACAGGTTGCCGCGGTCAAATTGATGGATAGAGCGGGCTACCGCTAGGGTGAGTGGCCCCGGGTTAAGCGCTGGCGTGCCGTTTTCCAGCGCCCGGCTGTTACCGCTTGTATCTACCCTAGCGGTGGTGCTGGCATTGGCACCGATTGTACTGCTACTGCTTAGTTGGCGCTTCGATGAAAGTGATACCTGGCAGCATTTACTAGCCACCCAGTTACCGACGCTACTGCGCAATACGTTGGTGCTGATAGTGGGTGTAGGTATGGGAGTGAGTCTGCTAGGGGTCGCCCTAGCTTGGCTGACAGTGATGTGTGAATTTCCAGGGCGCCGCTTTTTTGAATGGGCACTGATGTTACCACTGGCGGTGCCGGCCTATGTACTGGGCTTCGCTGCGCTGGGCATTTTCGATTTCTCCGGGCCACTGCAGCAGGGTTTGCAGGGTTTGATCGGCGAACACTATCGTTTTGTCGATGTGCGCGGCGAGGCTATGGTCGTGGCGGTATTGGTATTGGTATTGTACCCCTACGTATATATGTTATCCCGCAGCGCCTTTTTGGCCCAGAGCCCCGATGTGATGGAGGCGGCCCGTAGTCTCGGGCTGAACAGTTGGGGCACATTTTGCAAGGTGGTATTGCCCATGGCGCGGCCGGCCATCGTCGCTGGGGTTTCGCTGGCGCTGATGGAAACGTTGGCTGATTTTGGCACCGTAGCGGTGTTTAATTACGACACCTTTACCACCGCTATTTACAAGTCTTGGTTTGCTTTATTTAACCTGCAGGCCGCTGCGCAGCTGGCCTCGGTGCTGCTGTTGTTTGTCGCGCTGGCACTGACGGGTGAACGTTACAGTCGCGGCAGCCGCAGTTTTGTGCAATCCTCGCGCCGCCACCAACGCACGCGGTTGCGATTGCCGCGGCCGCGGGCATTGGCCGCCACCGCCTTATGTTTTTTGGTATTGTTGTTGGCTTTTATTCTACCGCTGTTACAGCTGCTGCAGTGGGCCATCGGTGAGGGTCTCGATGCCCTTGATAGCCGCTACTTCGCATTGCTCAAACACACCTTATTACTGGGCTGCGCTGCTGCGCTGGCAACGATTACTGTGGCGCTGGTACTGGCCTTTAATCGGCGTCGCAGCGGACCGCGCTTGGCGCTTTTTTTTGATCTGGCGACATTGGGTTATGCACTACCGGGCTCGGTGCTGGCGGTTGGCCTAATGCTGTGTTTTGCTCTGCTCGACCGGGAGTTGATTGGACCGTTGCTGAGTCTGGTTGGCGGCCAGTCGGCGCCGCTGTTGCTCGGTAGTGTCGCCGCTTTGATTATTGCCTACGCGATACGTTTTCTGGCGGTGGCTAGCGGGCCGGTGCAATCGAGCCTGGAGCGTATCGGCGATAGTATTCCCCAGGCTGCAAAGAGTTTGGGGGCCAATCGCTGGCGCCTGCTGCGGCAAATATATTTACCGATGCTGCGTCCCGGGCTGCTAACCGCAGCGGTGTTAGTATTGGTCGATGTGATGAAGGAGATGCCCGCCACTTTGTTGCTGCGACCCTTTGGCTGGGATACCTTGGCGGTGCGGGTATACGAGATGACTTCCGAGGGTGAGTGGCAACGGGCGGCGCTACCGGCGCTGACCTTGGTAGCGGTCGGTTTGGTGCCGGTGGTGCTGGCGCTGAGACAGTCCTCGGCACAGATGGTAAATTCGCCGGACCACTGATACGGATTGTTGCGCAAGGTAGGCTTGTAATTGTGGTTGCCCAAGGTAGAATGACGGCCATTAACCCAGTCTGTTTTGAGAGGCCATGCGATGAGCAACACCCCGATTGAATTGAAGTATGCCAGCAGTCACGAGTGGGCGCGCTTGGAAGAGGACGGCACGGTCACTGTCGGCATTACCGATCACGCCCAGGAAGCACTGGGAGACGTCGTCTATGTTGAAGTTCCCGAAGTCGGCACCGCGCTGGCGGCGGCGGATGAGGCTGGTGTAGTCGAGTCGGTAAAAGCGGCTTCAGATATATACGCGCCAGTGACCGGTGAAGTTATAGCCATCAACGAACTGTTGGAAGATGAGCCCGAGACGGTCAACAGTGACCCGTACAACGACGGTTGGTTTTACAAATTACAGCCTAACGATGTGGCGGAACTCGACAAATTATTAACCGCCGACGAGTACCAGCAGCAGTGTGAAGAGGACTAGCCGTTGGCCTAGGTGAGTCTATTGATATCAGATCTGACCCAATAAGTATTGGACTCCCATAGAGTCGAGGCCTAGCGACAGAGCCAATTTATCGTAAAAGTAAAATATGGTTCTGAGCCGAAAAAACCGCGCTAGCTGATAGCGCGGTTTTTTTGGTTTTTTACCCGTGTTTAGCTGTTGATTTCAAATAGTCCCGCAGCACCCATGCCACCACCGATACACATGGTGACCACGCCGTAGCGGGCCTTGCGGCGACGGCCTTCAATCAGCAGGTGCCCTACCATACGTGAACCAGACATGCCAAAGGGGTGGCCGATGGCGATAGAACCGCCGTTGACATTGAGGATGTCTTGGGAAATACCGAGGGTGTCGCGGCTGTACAGTACCTGACTGGCAAAGGCTTCGTTCAATTCCCACAGGTCGATATCGTCTACCGTTAAGCCCGCAGCTTTCAACAACTTGGGTACCGCGACCACGGGGCCTATACCCATCTCGTCGGGCTCGCAGCCGCCAACGGCAAAACCACGGAAGGTGCCGAGAATATCGAGTCCGCGACGTTCTGCTTCGGCGCGTTCCATCAACACCTGGGCCGAGGATCCGTCGGATAATTGAGAGGCGTTACCGGCGGTGATAAAGGCCTCTTCACCCATGATTGGGGCCAGGCCAGAGAGGCCTTCCAGGGTAGTAGAGGGGCGGTTGCAGTCGTCTCTTTCGGCGCTGGCGTCCTGTTCGGTGGTTTCCCCGGTTTCTTTGTTCTTGACCAGCATGCGGGTCTTCATCGCCACGATCTCGTCGTCAAACTTGCCCGAGGCCTGGCCGGCGGCAGTGCGCTGCTGACTCATCAGCGAGTACTCGTCCTGGGCGTCCCGGGAAATATTGTAGCGAGAGGCGACGATGTCGGCGGTTTTGATCATCGGGTACCATAGGCCGGGATATTGGGCGTACAGTTCTGGCTCGACGGTTTGCTTGGGATCACCCGCTGCGGGCAGAGAAATACTCTCGACACCGCCGGTGACCATGATGTCGACACCCTCGGCGATAATACGTCCAGCGCCCATGGCCAGTGACTGCAGACCGGAGGAGCAAAAACGGTTAATGGTGGTGCCGGAGGTGGTGACCGGGCAGCCCGCGGATAGGGCGGCGTTTCTCGCGACGTTCATACCAGTGGTACCGGCACTGGCGGCGTTGCCAAGAATGACGTCGTCGACCTCGGCGAAGTCGATCTTGGCGCGCTCGATAGCGTGCCTGATCGAGTGGGCGGCGAGCTTAACGCCGTGAGTGTTGTTAAAGGCACCCCGGCCAGCTTTGGTTAGCGCGGTGCGGGCGGTGGAAACAATGACAGCTTCTCTCATGCTATTCTCCAGATTGAGGTTATAGTGGTACCAACGATAGGCCTCGGCACAGTGCTCCGGGGCGGTAATAAAATCAGCAGGGGCAGACTATCTGGACCAGAGACGCTTGACTAGCCCCGGGCTTAGAGAAAATATTATATTATCGGTAATGTTTGCCCAAATGGGTCCGTTTCAGCTCTCCGGGACGGCTACAGCAGCGCGAAAATGATGCCTGTGCTGGGCCTGTTGCGGTTCAGCCCCATCGTCGGTGGTCGCAATGGTGATGATAGCTGGCCATTGCATGTTCCGTCACGGTTAAAGGCGCTATACTGCGCTCGCCCAGTCAATATCACACAGAGTAATCGATGAATCTTCCTGCCTCCGCCAACAATTTTCCGCTGCTAAAGCTCAAAACCAACACCGACCGACGCCTGCGTGCGGGACATCTGTGGATCTATAGCAATGAGGTCGATACCCAGCTGAGTCCGCTCAAGGGTTTTAGCCCGGGGCAACAGGTGCGGGTGGAAAGTGCCCGGGGCAAGCTGATGGGACTGGCCTATATCAACCCTCACAGCTTGATTTGCGGACGTTTGTTCAGTCGCGACGCCAAATATCCGTTGGACAAATCGCTGCTGGTGCACCGCTTAAAAATGGCCCTGAGTCTGCGCGAGTCCGCCACCGAGGCTCCCTATTACCGTTTGGTTTACGGTGACAGCGATTTTCTCCCAGGGCTGGTGGTCGATCGTTTTGGCGATGTGTTGGTGGTGCAAATTGCGACGGTGGGTATGGAGCTGGTCAAGGAGGCGCTGATTGAAGCGCTGTGCCAGGTGTTAAAACCGGCCGGGATATTGCTTAAGAACGATTCCCGTATTCGCAGCGCCGAGGATTTGCCGAGTTATGTGGAGGTAGCCTACGGTGAGGTGCCCGAGTGGCAACCGATTCTTGAGAATGGGGTGCAGTTTAATGTGCCATTATATCAGGGGCAAAAAACCGGCTGGTTCTACGATCATCGAGCCGCCCGGGGGCGACTGGCAGACTACGTCAAGGGCAAGCGGGTGCTAGATGTGTTTAGTTATATCGGTGGCTGGGGCGTGCAGGCAGCGGTATATGGTGCCGCCTCGGTCAGCTGTATCGACAGCTCTGAATTTGCTCTGGACGGGGTGGAGGCTAACGCCGAGTTAAACGGTGTGAGAGACAAACTGGCCACTATTCATGGCGCAGCCTTTGAGACCATGAAGGTGTTGATAGACGAGGGTGAGCGCTTCGACGTGGTAATTATCGACCCGCCGGCTTTTATCCCTCGGCGCAAGGATATCAAGGCAGGTGAGCAGGCATATCGCCGGGCTAATGAATTGGCCATGCGGCTGTTGGGAAGCGGTGGTCTGCTGGTTTCCGCCTCCTGTTCCATGCATTTGGAGCGGGACCGGCTAGTCGATATTGTCCGCGCCAGCGGACGTCATCTGGACCGAGATGTGCAAATTCTGGAGCAGGGAGGGCAGAGCTTTGATCATCCGGTGCACCCGGCAATACCGGAAACACAGTATCTGAAGTCGATTTTTGCACGTGTATTACCCGCAATATAGTGCCGGGGGTGTAGGGCTGAAAATACCGGAGTAGGGCTACCGCAGCCCGAATTTAGTCCCGCAAACTCAATTGCTGCCAGCCCCGGGCCACGGCCTGAGCCTGCAGCAGCGGGTCGGCATCCACCACCACTGGGTGCTCCACCAGTTCCAGCAGCGGTAAATCGTTGATCGAATCACTGTAAAAATAGCTGTCCCTAAGGCTGTGGCCGCTGCCCGCCAGCCAACTGTCGAGACGCTGGACCTTGCCCTGTTGAAAACACGGTACCCCTGACACCGCACCGGTATAGACGCCATCAAGTAGCTCTGGTTCCGTTGCCAGTAAGTGATCGACCCCCAGGACCTGCGCTATAGGCGCTGTGACGAAAGCGTTAGTGGCGGTAATAATCAGCAGGTAATCCCCCTGGGCACGGTGCTTGGCTAGTAGTTGATCGGCTTTGTGTTGGCGCATGGGGGCGATCACCTGAGTCATAAATTGCCGGTGCCAGCGGTCTAGGTCCGCTCTGTTGTTGTCGGCTAAGGGTTTTAGGGAGAAGGCGAGAAAGGCAAAGATGTCCAGCGTGCCCTGTTGATACTGCTGATAAAACGCCTCGTTAGACTGTTGGTAGTCTTGTGCGTCGACCAGGCCCTGCTGCACCAAAAATTCCCCCCAGGCGTGATCGCTGTCGCCATTGAGCAGGGTATTGTCTAAATCGAAAATTGCCAGGGCCATACTTTTACACTCCGGGTTGCCTGAGTTGCGACTATCGTTGGCGGGCAATGATAGCCCTGAAGCGGTATTTGTGGAACAATGGGATTAATTATTCGTAACGATAATAATAAATCGCGTGCAGCAGCGCGTATTAAAAACATATTAATACGCATTAAAAAGGACAGTCGGTGATTGATGGCGAAGGTTTTCGGGCCAATGTGGGAATTATAGTCGCCAACGGTCGCGGCGAATTACTGTGGGCGCGAAGGGTGGGCCAAGATGCCTGGCAGTTCCCCCAGGGTGGTATTAATCGCGGTGAGAGCCCAGAGCAGGCGCTGTACCGGGAGCTGCAGGAGGAAATAGGTTTACGTGAGCACGATGTTGAGCTGTTGGGCTGTACTCGGGGCTGGCTGCGCTACCGGCTGCCGCAACGGCTGTTGCGCAAGGACAGCAAGCCGTTGTGCATCGGTCAGAAGCAGAAATGGTTTTTATTGAAAATGTTGGCCGACAATGATCAGGTCTCTGTCGACAATGGCTACAAACCGGAATTTGACCACTGGCGCTGGGTTAGTTATTGGTATCCCCTTGCCCAGGTGGTACCTTTCAAAAAAGAAGTTTATCGCCGTGCGCTGAAAGAGTTGGCGCCCAAACACAGTCGCTTAGTGGCCGGCCAGTCTACCGCCGGGCATCTGGAGCCGGCCCGCAACGAAGGCCGATAAGCCTACTATGCAAAAAAGCATGCTCGAGTCTCTTCGCAGTATCGTCCAAGAAGTCAATGCTGTGGACGATTTGCAATCGGTACTGGATATTACGGTGTCCAGGGTGCTTGAGGCTATGTCGACGGAAGTGTGCTCGATCTACCTGCGCGAACCCACCCTCAATCGCATGGTTTTTATGGCGACCGAGGGCCTCAACAAGGATTTTGTCGGCAAGATATCGATGGCGCCGGAGGAGGGGCTGGTCGGTCAGGTCGTCACTCGAGAAGAGGCGATTAATCTCGAGGACGCCGCGGCGCACCCCAAGTTCTTTCATATGCCCGGTATCGGCGAAGAGCTCTTCTCCTCCTTTCTTGGTGTGCCCATTATTCACCAGCGAAAAATGCTGGGGGTACTAATAATTCAGCAAGTACAGCGGCGCCGCTTCGACGAGGATGAAGAGGCGTTTTTGGTTACTATATCAGCCCAGTTAGCTGGGGTTATCGCCCATGCCCAGGCCACCGGAGCGATTTCTATTGGGCCCAATAACGAGCGCCGTAAGAGCGCGCTGTTCAGGGGTTTGGCCGGTGCTCCTGGTATCGCCATCGGCCATGCGGTGGTGGTGACGCCGCTAGCGGATCTCTACGCGGTACCCTTTCGCCGCTGTCGCGATTCGGTTGAGGAGTTAGAATTCTTTCACGAGTGTCTGGAGGCGGTGCGAGAGGATATTCGAGCCCTGGGTCGAAAACTGTCGACGCGGCTGGTGCCGGAAGAGCGGGCGCTGTTCGATGTCTATCTACGCATGTTAGATGACAGTGCGCTGGCGGCAGAGGTGGACGAAAAAATCAACCAAGGACAGTGGGCCCAAGGCGCGCTAAGCCAGGTGATGCGTAAGCATATCAACACTTTCGAGATGATGGAGGATCCCTATTTGCAGGAGCGAGCCTCCGATGTCAAAGATTTGGGTCGGCGGGTATTATCCTACCTACAGGCGGCCAATACCGCCCCGGTCGAATATCCAGATCGCACGGTGTTGGTCGGAGAAGAGCTGACCGCTTCGATGCTGGGGGAAGTGCCCAGTGAAAATTTGGTTGGGCTTATCTCGGTCAAGGGCTCTGGCAACTCCCATGTGGCGATCTTGGCGCGGTCGATGGGCATTCCCACGGTTATGGGGGCGGTGGATTTACCCTTCACCCAGATCGAAGACAGCGAGATTATTCTAGATGGTTACAACGGCAACGCCTATCTAAACCCCTCCGAGGAGTTGCGTGACCGCTTCCAGCTGATTTTTGACGAAGAGCTGCAGATCAACAAAGAGCTGGAGGCGTTGAAGGACTTTCCCTGTGTTACCACCGATGGCCACCGAGTGCCGCTGTGGGTCAATACCGGGTTGCAGGCCGATATTGCCCGCTCGCTGGATCGTGGTGCCGAGGGAGTGGGTCTGTTTCGAACGGAAATTCCCTTTCTACTGCGGGAGCGTTTTCCCAGTGAGGAGGAGCAGCGGCGCATCTATAGGGAGCAGTTGCAGGCCTTCGCGCCGATGCCGGTCACTATGCGGACCTTGGATGTGGGCGGCGACAAGTCGCTGCCCTATTTCCCTATCGAAGAGGAAAACCCCTTTTTGGGCTGGCGCGGGATAAGAGTCACCCTGGATCACCCGGAAATCTTCCTAGTGCAAATACGGGCGATGATGAAGGCCAATGCCGGGCTCAATAATTTGCGCATTCTACTGCCGATGATCAGTGGCGTAGCCGAGCTCGACGACGCTCTAAGCCTGATTCATCGGGCCCATCGGGAGCTTATCGAGGAGCTGGGTTTCGATCTGGTGCTGCCGATGATTGGAGTGATGGTTGAGGTCCCCGCCGCCGTCTACCAGGCCCGTGATCTAGCCAAACGGGTAGGCTTTTTATCGGTGGGATCTAACGACCTGACACAGTACTTGCTGGCAGTGGATCGCAACAATCCCCGGGTTGCCGATTTGTATCAGGCCTTTCACCCGGCGGTGTTACAGGCTCTTATAAAAGTGGCGGATGACGGCCATGCAGAGGGGCGTAAGGTGAGTATTTGCGGCGAGTTTGCCGGTGATCCCGCCGCCGCGATCCTGTTGATGGCGATGGGTTACGATGTGCTGTCGATGAACGCGACCTCGCTGCCCAAGGTCAAATCGGTGATCCGTAATATCAGCCTCGAACACGGTAAAAGCTTACTGGCCCAAGTGCTGACCATGGATTGCGGCGAGAAGATTCGCGAATTTATGAATAGCGCAGTTAAGAGTTCGGGTCGCGCTCAGCGACACCATAAGCGATTGCTTTAAGTCTATCTTGCCACGGCCTGGGCTGCGAGGGTAAAACGTTCTTCGCTGAGTTGGCCGCGCCCCCCCCCAGGCAAAAATTCCTGCTCGTAGAAGTGTACCGCGCCGGTTCTGTCCAGGGTCATTACCGTGCAAGCCCGGGTGCCGTAACTAGCGGAGCGGATAAATCGACTCGACAGCCCTCGCTCCACAGCCAGATCGACGCCGGTGACGGGTAACTCGCTGTCGGCGGCGGAACGGTCATCGAGTAGGATCGGCAGCAGTTGATCAGGTGCCTGGCTGTTATTAATGGCCTGTTGCAGCGCGCTTTTACCGCCGCTGACTTTGGGCCAGGGCTCATTCAGATAGCCGTTGCTGAGACCGTGTACTCCCGCCGACAAAATGTCGATAGTAGGTTGGCGATTGCTGAGGCAGTAGAGCTCAGAGCGACCGTCGGAGAAATCTCCCGCCAGCAAGTTAAAGCCGGCGAACTGTTGTTGGCGGCTCTGTAAGTCACTGAGACACTGCAAAGCGCTGTCGTCACTGTTCAAAAAAGTGGTGATGAGCTCTCCCCGGGACAACAGTTCGCGACCGGGTGTCGCGGCCTCTCTTACGTTGGTCACCGCGGCAAAGCGTCCGGCTTGGTTAATCGCCATCCATGTGCCTTGGGCATGTAGGTCTCGGCCGCCAAAGATACCACTTGCATCGGGCCAAAATTGCGCGGCAGCGGTAGGCCGGGCATAGGTCTCGTCGCGGTTGGCGGCAACGATAAGCGGGTAGTCTGGGTGGTGTTGAAAGGCAAAGAGAATAAGGCACATAGGGTATTTACTGCGTAATTTAGTTCGAGCATAGTTACTTTATGCTGCATAATGGCGCTCGTTTTTGTATTGACCGAGGCCCAGTTGTTTATGCTAACACATCCGAATATCGATCCCGTTGCGCTGTCGCTAGGTCCCCTGTCGATTCACTGGTACGGTGTTATGTACTTGCTGGCCTTTGGTGCCGCTTGGTGGTTGGCGCTGCGCCGCTCTGGCAGCGATTATGCGCCGATCAAGCGGGCCCAGGTGGACGATTTGATCTTTTACGGCGCACTCGGCGTGGTGCTCGGCGGCCGTTTTGGTTATGTCATGTTTTATAATTTTGATAAGTTTTTAGACAATCCGCTATGGTTATTCCAGGTCTGGCAGGGCGGTATGTCCTTCCACGGTGGGCTGCTGGGGGTTTTTGTCGCTATGGTATTGTATGCGCGACGACTTAAAGTGGGTGCCGGGGCACTGCTGGATTTTGTCGTGCCGCTGGCGCCGGTCGGGCTGGGTATGGGGCGTCTCGGCAATTTTATTGGGCAGGAGTTGTGGGGCCGGCCGGTAGACCCCGCGACACTGCCCTGGGCGATGATCTTTCCCGCCGACCCCGAGGGGCTCGCGCGCCACCCCTCTCAGTTGTATCAGCTAGGTTTGGAAGGGCTGTTGCTATTTACAATTATCTACGCTTTTTCTGCCCGGGCCCGACCGCCTTGGTCGGTAGGGGGCTTGTTCTTAATTTGCTACGGAGTGTTTCGATTTATCGTGGAGTTTTACCGTCAACCGGACAGTCATATTGGTTTTGATGCCTTCGGTTGGTTGACTAGGGGGCAGCTGTTGTCGGTGCCCATGGTGCTGCTCGGTATTGTGGTGATGATAGCGGCCTATCGCGGCGCGGCGAAGTTGCCCGCCCAATCTTGAGCCCCTGTAGCCAATCATTTGGCGCTTAAGCTAAGTTTTAGTTGGAGGAGTTAGCGGTGAACGTCTACGAAAACGAAGAGGGATATATACAGCTATTGCGAGATATTCTGGCAATAGAGCATATTACCCCGGACAGAACGGGTTGTGGCACCAAAAAAACCTTTGGCGCAACACTGGACTTCAGTGACGTTGGCTTGGGTTTCCCGCTACTAACCGGCCGGCCAGTGCCCTTTCGCCTGTGTTTTGAGGAAATGATGTTTTTCCTCAATGGCCGAGTTCAGACCAGTGAGCTGGAAGACAAGGGTATTAAGTTTTGGCATGGCAATACCCGTCGCGCCTTCCTCGACGGGCGCGGCTTATATGAGCTGCCCGAGGGGCATATGGGCTATGCCTACGGGGCAGTGATGCGTCACGCCGGCGGCGACTACGATGAGCACTACCAGCCCGTCGGTGGCTTTGACCAGTTGGACTATGTGATCCGCGAGTTGCAGCGGGATATCTGGTCGCGGCGAGCGATGATTGAGTTGTGGAGTCCCGCCGACCTCGACCGCATGGCGCTGACCCCGTGCTGTCATAACTACAACTTTGCCGCCACCATGGGCGCCGATGGCGAGCCCGAACTCAATCTGGCGGTAAAAATACGCAGTAGTGATACGCCCTTTGGCCTAGGTGGCGCCAATGCGCCGCAGTTTGGTTTTTTATTGATGGCGATGTCTAAGCTGCTGGCTGTGCGGCCGAAAAAACTGTCTTTAGTGCTGATTGATGCGCATATTTATAGTGGTGGTTACGCTAACCAAATTCCCTACATTGAAGAGGCCGTCGAGCGGGCGATAAGCCCGCTGCCGCAGCTGGTGATCGATCGGGATCTACGATCCATGGCGGACTTATTAAGCCTGAGCATGGCCGACCTAAGATTCACCAATTACCAGCCCAATGACACTAAAATGTCGACACCCAGGCCGCCTATGGCGGTTTGATTTAGTGTGTAAGACGTTTTTATGGACATAAAAGTAAGGACTAATTGTGAAGTTATCGTTAATGGCGGCCGTGTCTCGCAACGGGATTATTGGCAATGGCCCGGAGATACCCTGGCAAGCTAAGGGGGAGCAACTGCTTTTTAAGGCCATGACTTATAATCAGTGGTTGCTGGTGGGGCGCAAGACCTTTGAGTCGATGGGGGTGCTGCCGAACCGTAACTACGCGGTTATTAGCCGCTCGGAACAGCTCTCGGTTGGTGATGACCGAGTCAAGGTGTTCACTTCGGTGGAGTCGGCGCTGGAGCAAATGCCACAGTTTACCGATCATCTTTTAGTCGCGGGAGGGGGTGAGATATACCGGCAGCTAATAGATCGCGTCGATACCGTACACCGCTCGGTTATTGACCTGGAGGCAAGTGGAGACGTCACGTTTCCGGCCCTTCCAGCGGACCTGGAGCAGGTCTTTGAGCAGCGCTTTGAATCCAATATCGGTTACTGTTATCAAATCTGGAAAAAGGGCCGTTCCCAGCTATCATGACGGCTATTACTCAAAGCTGTAGTGGTGTCCTTCAGCGAGCACTGACTTGGTGAAGGGTTAGACCGATGATAGTGGCTTAAAAAGCGCATAAACTCTCGAATACCAAACTTTTTGTTATAAGTAAGTCGTTTTAATCGCTTTCGATATTACAAAATATGGAGAGGCCACAAGCTTAAGACCTTTAAGCTTTACAAAACTGATACATGTTTAGGTCGATTTGATACCCATTTACTCGTCATTTTGTTACCCAGATACCCATAAAAAATAAATCCTCCTTCTTGGCGATCAAAGTGGTTTTGAGCGTTGCTTAATGTAAAAGCTTAAGATTAAAATACGGCGCTGATAAGGAAAGTTAAAAGCACTATCACTATCATTGTACCCAGAATTATTAACCTGCTATTTCAAATATCTCTGAAGGAAATGCTATCCCCATGAATATGCATCGATTCAAAATGATCGCGCTCGCAATGACTGTGTCATGTGGCGCATTATTGGGCGCTACCGCCCAAGCGAACTCGGTTGACGCCGTGTTAACTGTTGGTCAGGCTAAAACAGCTGCCGCGACTAAGTCTCAAAAATCGATTGACAAATTAGCCAGTGAGACCGGCGATTTGCTTCAGGACTATAAAACAGTCATGAAGGTGGTCGATGGTCTGCGCGTATACAATGCGCGTCTGGAGAAACAAATTGCCAACCAGTTGACTCGTGTTACCAGCATCGACAAATCTATCGGACAGGTTACTGTTATACAGCGCCAGGTTACCCCGTTGGTCATTCGTATGATTGACGGTCTCGAAAAGTTTGTAAAACTCGATGTTCCCTTCCAGATTGAAGAGCGCAATGAGCGTGTTGCCTTTTTGCGGGCCAACGTTGACCGTTCCGATTTGTCGGTGGCGGAGAAGTTTCGCCAAGTATTAGAAGCCTACAAAATCGAAAACGAATACGGCCGTAAAGTCGATGCCTATAAAGGTTCAATCAGCATTAATGGCTCCGAGCGCGAAGTGAACTTTTTTCGTGTCGGCCGTATCGCACTGTTGTACCAGACCACCGATACCTTGATATCCGGTGCTTGGGACAAGAATGCGGGTCAATTTGTTGAGTTGGACCCCGGTGAGTACCGCAACGCCATTATCAAGGGGCTGCGTATTGCGCGCCAGCAAGCCACCGTCGATATACTCAAACTACCCATTCCCGCGCCGGAGGCTGCTAAGTAATGAATACTAATTTTGTAAAGTCGGTAGTATTTGCCGCAAGCACGTTACTGGCCACTGGCGCCGGTTCGCTAATGGCGCAGGAAGCGCAGACACTTGACCAGTTGCTGGGATTTGTCAAGCAAGGACAGGCCACAGAAGCGAAAGAGAACAGAGCTCGGGAAGCGCGTTTTAAAGCTGCTAAGACCGATCAGAAAAGGCTACTGGCCGAAGCTGAGGGCATGCGAGTTCAGGAAGAAAAGCGTTCGAGCCGGCTGGAAGCCAACTTCGAAAAAAACGAGCAGACCATCGCCGACAAGCAAAAGCAGTTAAAAGACCGCCTCGGTAACCTAACTGAGCTGTTTGGTCATTTGACCTCTGCTGCTGGTGACCTCCGCTCTAACTTTTCAACGTCGTTGGTCAGTGCGCAATACCCTAACCGGGGAGCATTTTTTGATGAGCTGATCGGCAAGATGAGCAACTCAGACGAGTTGCCCAGCATCGAAGAAATCGAGCGTATGTGGTTTGAAATGCAACGCGAGATGATCGAGTCTGGTCGAGTGGTATCGTTTAACACTGAGATCTCCAAGCCCGGTGGCGAGAAAGAAGAGCGCCGCGTGATTCGCATCGGTTCCTACAACATTGTTACTGATCAGGGCGAGTACCTGACCTACAACGACAATGGCGTGTTGGAAGTGTTGGCTAGGCAGCCTGCGGATAACTTCCTCGGTTGGGCGGAATCTCTGGCCGGTAATAGTAGTGGTTACTCCTCCTTTGGTGTCGACCCCACTGGACCTTTGGGTGGCTCATATCTCTCGGCGCTGATCAATACGCCGACTATGAAAGAGCGTTTTGAGCAAGGCGGCGTGATAGGTAATGCAATCGCAGTGGTTGGTGCATTTGCCTTCCTGCTGGCAATCTGGAGGCTGTTAGTGCTTACCTCGGTCTACTCCAAGGTTAAGTCACAGCTGAAAGCAGATAAGCCCAATGCCAACAATCCACTGGGTCGGGTACTGATGGTACACGAAGAAAACCCCAGTATGGATACCGAAACTTTGGAATTGAAACTCTCCGAAGCGGTCTTAAAAGAGACTCCCAAAATAGAAATGGGTCTGAACTTACTGAAAATCATCGCCGCAGTGGCACCGCTTATGGGTCTGCTGGGTACGGTTACCAATATGATTCTGGTGTTTCAGGCGATTGTTATTTTCGGTGCAGGTGATCCCACAGCGATGGCTGGCGGTATCTCAGGTGCACTGGTAACTACGGTTCTAGGTCTGCTGGTCGCTATTCCTACGGTGCTGTTACACACAGTAACCAGTGGTCAGGCGAAGAAGGTACTGCACGTACTGGACGAACAGACTATGGGTATTATTGCCGAGCACACTGAAGCAAAGTTGGGGAATGGCTAAATGGTTTATAATCTCGAAGAGATTCTGGACATAATAAGCCGCTTTATGGTTCAGGGCGGCGATGTGCTCTGGCTAATCGCAATCTTGACATTCGTAATGTGGACACTGGTGTTCGAGCGTTTTTGGTATTTTCGTACGGGTTTGCGCAAAGACGTCGACCAGGCGATTGGCAGCTGGGAGGAGCGCTCTGAGCGCAAATCCTGGAATGCCTCGCAAATACGCTTAATGCTGATCTCGCAATCCAATTTACGGATTAGAGCTGGCTTGCCCATGATCAAAACACTGGTGGCCATAGCTCCACTGTTGGGACTGCTGGGTACCGTTACCGGCATGATCGAGGTGTTTAATGTCATGGCGGTAACCGGAGGCGGCGACGCCAAGTCGATGGCGGGGGGCGTGTCGAGAGCCACTATCCCCACTATGGCTGGTATGGTAGCTGCGCTGTCCGGGGTGTTTTCCAATACCTATGTGACCCAGATTGCCGACCGTGAATGCAAATTGTTCGAAGATCATCTGACAACTGACCACTAAGAGAATTATCATGCGCAGAAACGCTATTAGACGAGGGGGTGAAGATGAGGCCTCCGAAATTGACCTGACGCCGATGCTGGACGTGGTCTTCATCATGTTGATCTTCTTTATTGTAACCGCTTCGTTTATCAAGGAAGCGGGTATTGAAGTGAACCGTCCGGAGGCTTCGACCGCCTCGAAAAAGGAAAATGTCAATATTCTTATTGCCATCAGTGCCACCAATGAAATTTGGATCGACAAGCGTCGCGTCGACAAGCGGGCTGTACGCTCGGTGATCGAGCGTATGCATGCTGAGAACCCCAAGGGTGCGGTGGTCGTTCAGGCTGACAATAAGTCTACGACAGAAACCTTTACTGCTGTTATCGATGCGTCCCGCGCTGCGGGCGTCTATGACGTTTCACTGGCTACTGAAGACGACTAGGGCATTATGAACTATTTACGCTTATTTTTTGGTGCTGTACTCGCTTTTACGGTGACCGTGTTCTTGTTCGTGCTAATGCCTGCGCTTATTGAAATGGCAGACAAAGGGCTGGACGACAAAAAGAGAACCAAGATCGCCGATATTGCGATGCCTGATGTTGAAATCACCAGCAACGTGAAAGAGGTTAAGCCCGCCAAGCCGGAGGATCCTCAGGAGCCTCCGCCGGATATGGATCAGCCCGATATCGATGATGTCGACGCCAATCCCGACGCGGTTAATATGTCGCCGACAGTATCTGCCGACGTTAATATTGGCTTGGGTGGTCTCACTAGCGCCGACGGTGAATACCTGCCTATTGTGAAAGTCGCGCCGATGTATCCTCGCCGGGCCCAGAGCCGGGGAATTGAGGGTTATTGCACGGTGGAATATACCGTTACCAAGCTGGGTTCGATCGTAGACCCGGTACCGGTCGACTGTGTTCCCAAAGGTTATTTCGAACGGCAGTCGGTCAAGGCAGCGCACAAGTTCAAGTACAAGCCCCGGGTTGTCGACGGTGAAGCCATCGAAGTATTTGGTGTGCAAAACCGATTCACCTACGAGCTTGAAAAATAGCAGCTGAAGAAACTATTTTCGGAATTTACAAAATTATGAATGTATATAGGCTTAAATCGCTATTCGGTCTTGGTAAGCCCCTGGTCCTCGGCGTTTCTCTGCTGGCTCTGCAGGCTGCGTTGCCGACGGTATTGCAATCTGTCGACGTGTCGATGACTGCGGGCGTTGCTCATGCCCAGGAAAAGGCAGCGGAAAAACCGAAGAAAAAGACAAAGCGCACTCAGGCGATGTCCAATAAGATCTACGAAAAAGTACTCGAGGCCCAAGAACTTATCGAGGTCAAAGATTACGACGGGGCCCTGAAGTTGCTAGGAGAGCTGGGTAAGGGCAGAAGGCCGCTTAATGGCGCTGAGCAGGCCAATGTGTTCAATACCTATGCCTTTATCTACTACTCACTGGAAAAGTACCCCCAGGCTATCGAGGCTTATAAGAATATTATAGGCATTGTCGATGGTCCGGAAGGTCAGCAAATTCAGGCCCGCTACAGTATTGCGCAATTGTATTTCGTGACTGACCAATGGCGTGAGGGTGTCGATGCACTCAATGACTGGATGTCCGTCTCTACTGTTATTGGTGCCTCTGCCTACAATTTGTTGTCCCAGGGTTATTATCAGTTGAAAGAGTACGACCCTGCGCTGGAAAACATTGAAATTGCTATCGGTATGTTTAAGACCGCTGGCAAGGTCCCCAAAGAAAATTGGTACGGTCTGCAGCGTTTTTTGTACTACGAGAAAAACGACTACGCCAAGGTGGTAGAGATACTGGGTGAGATGCTGGTGCACTACCCGAAAAAATCTCACTGGGTGCAATTGTCGGCCATGTACTCCGAGCTTAAAAACGAAGACAGGCAGCTGGCTGCAATGGAAACAGCTTATGTGCAGGGCTTATTAGTCAAGGAAAAAGAACTGATTAATATGGCCTATTTATTCTTGGCTAGTGATGTCCCGCATAAGGCAGCAAAGGTACTGGACAAGGGTATCGAAGGAAAAATCATCGACCCTACCTCCAAAAACTTGGAGCTGTTGGGTGGTGCCTGGCGCCAGTCACAGGAGATCAAAAAAGCGATACCGATCATGGCCAAAGCTGCGGCGGGGTCGGAAAAGGGGGAACTGTGGTACCGTCTGTGCAGTGTTTATCTGGATAGCGACCAGTTTAAGAAAGCAGTGGATTCCTGTAGCAAGGGTATTAAAAAGGGTGGCTTAAAGCGCTCGGACACTGTCAACCTGGTGTTGGGCATGGCGCACTTTAATCTGCAGCAGTACAAGTCGGCCCGCAGTGCTTTTGATAAAGCGGCGAAAGACAAGCGCAGTAAAAAATATGCGACCCAGTGGATTAAACATATGAACAATACAATCAAGCGTCAAAAGAGCCTCGAAGAGGACGCCTGAACCTCGGTTCAGCTATAAAAAAGGCGCCCTAGGGCGCCTTTTTTGTCTTGTCGTGCCAGGGTAACACTTGGATCTCACCTTAATGCGCTATCTTCCCTAAGCTAATATTATTACTGCCAGCGGGGACATACCCGCTGCAGCTTCTCTGTGAGCTAGTCGAGTCGACTGATATCCCGCACCGCACCTTTATCGGCACTGGTCGCCATCTTGGCATAGGCCTTGAGTGCTGGTGATACTTTCCTGGGGCGCTCTTCCACCGGCTGCCAACCGTTGTTACTAGCATCCATCTGCTGACGCCGCTGGGCAAGCAGTTCGTCACTGACGGCGACATTGATTGTGCGGGCCGGGATGTCGATTCGTACTATATCACCGGCCTCGACTAGGCCGATGGCTCCACCTGCTGCAGCTTCGGGGGAAGCGTGACCGATCGAGAGCCCGGAGGTACCACCGGAAAATCGGCCGTCGGTGAGCAGCGCGCAAGCTTTACCCAAACCTTTAGACTTCAGATAACTGGTTGGGTACAGCATCTCCTGCATGCCGGGCCCACCGCGGGGGCCCTCGTATCGAATGATGATAACCTGACCCGCCACAACCACTCCGTCGAGTATGTCTGCCACCGCAGCGTCTTGGCTTTCGCAGATATGGGCGGGTCCTTCGAAAATTAGATTGTCGTCGTCGACCCCAGAGGTCTTGACGACACAGCCATCGACCGCAATATTACCGTACAAGACCGCCAGTCCACCCTCCAAAGAGTAGGCGTGTTCAATCGCCCGAATACAGCCGCCCTCGCGATTAGCATCTAGACTGGGCCAACGAGTACTCTGACTGAAGGCGGTTTGGGTGGGTATGCCTGCAGGGCCGGCGAGGAAAAATTGCTTAACGGCTTCGTCTTCGGTTACGGTAATGTCCCATTTGGCCAGCGCCGCCGCCATGGTTTTACTGTGAACGGTTTGAGTTGTATTGTGTAGTAGCCCAGCTCGGTCTAGTTCTCCTAGGATACCCATGACCCCGCCGGCCCGATGAACATCTTCCATATGGTATAGCGGCGTATTCGGTGCGACTTTACACAGCTGCGGAACCTGTCTCGACAGGCGGTCGATATCGGCCATGGTGAAGGCGAGTTCCGCTTCCTGGGCTGCTGCAAGCAAATGAAGGATGGTATTGGTAGAGCCGCCCATGGCAATATCTAGAGTCATGGCGTTTTCGAAAGCCTCGAAATTGGCTATGGCGCGGGGTAGCAGTGAAACCTCGTCTTGTTCGTAGTAGCGTCGGGTAATATCGACGATGGTGCGACCGGCCTGCAAAAACAGTTGTTCGCGGTCGGAGTGGGTGGCCAGAGCGGAGCCATTGCCCGGCAGCGATAGCCCCAGCGCCTCGGTTAAGCAGTTCATCGAATTGGCAGTAAACATGCCGGAGCAGGAGCCGCAGGTTGGGCAGGCCGAGCGCTCGTACTCGGCGACCTCCTCGTCGGTCTTACTGTCGTCCGCGGCGATGACCATAGCATCGATAAGGTCCAGTTTGACTTCGGACAATTTGGTTTTCCCCGCTTCCATCGGCCCACCGGAAACAAAAATGACGGGAATATTGAGGCGCAGGGCAGCATTGAGCATGCCCGGTGTTATCTTGTCGCAGTTGGATATGCAGACCAGGGCATCGGCACAGTGTGCGTTGACCATATACTCTACCGAATCTGCGATAAGATCGCGTGAGGGCAGGCTGTAGAGCATGCCGTCGTGGCCCATGGCGATGCCGTCGTCCACCGCGATGGTATTGAACTCTTTGGCGACACCCCCCGCTTTTTCGATTTCTCGGGCGACCAGTTGGCCCATATCTTTAAGGTGCACATGGCCGGGTACAAACTGGGTAAACGAGTTTGAAATGGCAATAATCGGCTTCTGAAAGTCATCATCTTTCATGCCGGTGGCACGCCACAGGGCACGTGCTCCGGCCATATTGCGGCCAGCGGTTGAAGTTTTTGAACGGTATACTGGCATCGTAGTCGCCTCTCAGTAAAATTCTTTTAGTTAATCGGGCAAGGATAACACAGCTGTGTCTTGGGGTGCTTGCTGCCACTGGATTATCGCCATTACTGTGTAGTTAAGGTTTGTTGTTAAGCTGCGTTGTGAGAAGACTAGAACGCAGCCAACAATTCGTTGAGGAAGCGCCGTCCCAGATCTGTTGGCGCGATGCGCTGCATTTCGCGCTGTAGTAGCCCTCGCTGTTGTAGGGTTGATAGGGTTGGCTCGAGGGCTGACAGTGGCAGCCCGGTGCGCTGCTGGTACAACGCGCTGTCAAAACCGTTGTTTAGCCGAAGTGCATTCATCATAAATTCCAGCGGAAGCTCCGCGCTGTCGAGAAACTTCTGGCCGCTGCAAAAAGATTTCTCCGGGTCTAGATAGTGTTTGGGTTGACGGGTTTTCCAGCGCCGCTGGATGGCCCCGGTACCGCTGTCGGTGAGCTTGCCGTGGGCGCCGGCGCCGATACCGATATAGTCGCCGAACAACCAGTAATTGCGGTTGTGTTGCGACTGTTGCCCGGCTGTAGCGTAGGCGGAGGTCTCATATTGTAGGTAGCCTCTATCAGCCAACAGTTGTTCACCGGATAGCTGAATGTCGGCGAGGCTGTCTTCGTTGGGTAGTACCGGCGGTGTGGAATAAAAAGCGGTATTGGCTTCTATGGTCAACTGGTACCAAGATATATGGCTGGCTCCCAGCTCGATGGCACGGAGTAAGTCTGCTCTGGCCTGGGGTTCCCGCTGTGCCGGCAGGCCGTGCATTAAGTCGATATTGATGTTGGTAAAACCAGCCCCTTGCGCCATGCCGACGGCAGTGGCAGCCTCCTCGGCACTGTGAATACGGCCAAGTTGTTGCAGTTGTTCTTGGGCAAAACTCTGTACACCGATTGACAAGCGATTGACACCGGCCTGCCAGTAATCGGAAAATTTGTGTTGTTCGGCAGTGCCGGGGTTGGCCTCGAGGGTGATTTCGATATCGCTGGCGAAGCGGATCCGCTGGCGTACCGCTTCGAGGATGGTGTCGATGGCCCCGCCACTAAATAGGCTTGGCGTACCGCCGCCAAAAAAAATCGATTGCAGTGCTCGGCCTTGAACCGACTCTAGCTCCTGGTCCAGATCGTCGATCAGCGCTGCGGTATATTGCCGCTCCGGAATCTCGGTACTTTGATGAGAATTAAAGTCGCAGTAGGGGCATTTGCGCAGGCACCAGGGTATGTGGATATAGAGGCTTAGTGGTGGCAGTCCGAATTGGTTTGAGTCGATCACCGACTCCACTCCACCGGTTGCGTTAGCGGGGAGTTGGTTTGTGTCCGTATCCAGTGATCCATTGTGCTAGTGCTCGCCCAGGCCAAGTTCGGGCCACAGGGCATCCACCCGATCCTTCACCGCTTGATCCATGGCAATGGGTCTGCCCCACTCGCGCTCGGTTTCTCCGCGCCACTTGTTGGTGGCGTCGAAGCCAATCTTTGAGCCCAGGCCGGAAACCGGAGAGGCAAAATCCAAATAGTCAATCGGCGAGTTGTCGATAAAAACACAGTCCCGGCGTGGGTCCATGCGGGTAGTCATGGCCCAGATAACGTCGTTCCAGTCTCTGGCGTCAACGTCGTCGTCGGTGACAATAATAAACTTGGTATACATAAACTGACGCAGAAAGGACCAGACCCCCATCATTACTCGTTTGGCGTGGCCGGCGTACTGCTTTTTCATCGTCACAACCGCCATGCGATAAGAGCAGCCCTCAGGAGGTAGGTAAAAATCGCTGATCTCGGGGAATTGCTGCTGCAGTATTGGGATAAATACTTCGTTCAGCGCTAAGCCCAGCACCGCCGGCTCATCCGGTGGCCGGCCGGTGTACGTGCTGTGGTAAATAGGGTCCGGTCGATGACTTATATGGGTGACTGTCATCACTGGGAATCGATCAACTTCGTTATAATAGCCGGTGTGGTCACCAAAAGGCCCCTCGTCCGCCATATCTCCCGGGGCAATAAAGCCTTCCAGAATATACTCCGCACTAGCGGGCACCTGTAAATCGTTGCTTATAGATTTAACCAGTTCGGTTTTCCCCCCCCGCAGCAGCCCGGCAAAGGCGAATTCGCTGAGACTGTCGGGAACCGGGGTCACCGCGCCCAAAATAGTGGCGGGATCCGCCCCCAGTGCCACCGATACGGGGTAGGGTTGGCCGGGGTTTTGCTGCTGAAATTCTCTGAAATCGAGGGCGCCACCGCGGTGGGACAACCAGCGCATAATGAGCTTGTTCTTGGCGAGCAATTGCATGCGATAAATGCCGAGGTTTTGGCGTTCTTTATGCGGTCCCCGGGTGACTACCAGTGGCCATGTGATTAGCGGTGCCGCATCTTCGGGCCAGCAAGTTTGTATAGGCAGCTGTGTAAGGTCGACAGCTTCACCGCTGATGACAACACTCTGACAGGGTGCCTTCTTAACGATTTTTGGTGCCATATTGAGCACTTGCTTTAGCAGTGGTGCTTTTTCCCACAGATCTCTGAGGCCCTTGGGTGGATCGGGTTGGCGTAGGTAGGCTAGCAGCTCGCCAACTTCACGTAATTTCGCCAATGAATCCTGCCCCATGCCCCAGGCGACACGTTGTTCGGTGCCAAACAAATTAGTCAGTACCGGGGTGTCGAAACCGATTGGATTTTCGAACAATAGGGCGGGGCCGCCGCTGCGCAGTACCCGATCGCAGATCTCGGTCATTTCTAACTTTGGGTCAACCGCCGCAGTAACGCGAATCAATTCACCGCGTTGTTCCAGGAAGTGTATAAATTCGCGTAGGTCGCTGTAGTTCAAAATACTGCTTCACCGTGTCACGGGGCCAGGCAGCCGGGGACCCCGGCTGGACGAAGGGGCTTATTTTCGCTTCATTGACAAAAAGAATTCGTCGTTAGTTTTGGTTTCCTTCAGCTTGTCCAGTAGGAATTCCACCGCTTGCGTGTCCTCCATACCGTGTAACAGCTTGCGCAGAATCCACATACGCTGCAGTTCTTCGTCACCGGTTAGTCGCTCTTCCCGGCGGGTGCCGGAACGGCGAATGTTGATCGCCGGGTACACTCGCTTCTCGGCGATTTTTCTGTCGAGGTGTAGCTCCATGTTACCGGTGCCTTTAAATTCTTCGTAAATAACCTCATCCATCTTCGAGCCGGTATCTACCAAGGCGGTGGCAATAATAGTTAAACTACCTCCCTCTTCAATGTTGCGCGCGGCACCAAAAAAGCGTTTGGGGCGCTCCAATGCGTGGGCATCGACACCACCGGTTAATACCTTGCCGGAGGATGGGATAATGGTGTTGTAGGCGCGGGCCAGGCGGGTGATAGAATCGAGCAATATCACCACGTCTTTTTTGTGCTCGACCAGACGCTTAGCTTTTTCGATAACCATCTCCGCTACCTGCACGTGTCTGGCGGGGGGCTCATCGAAGGTCGAGGCGACCACCTCTGCCCGTACAGAGCGCTGCATTTCCGTGACTTCCTCCGGGCGTTCGTCGATTAACAGCACGATCATGTAACACTCGGGATTATTGCGCACCATGCTCTGGGCAATATGCTGCAGCATTAGCGTCTTGCCGGCCTTTGGCGGGGCGACGATCAGCCCCCTGGCACCCTTGCCCACCGGAGAGGTCAAGTCGATGATACGGCCGGTCAGGTCCTCGGTGGCGCCATTGCCCACCTGTAAGATGCAGCGTTCGTCGGGAAACAATGGGGTAAGATTTTCAAACAAAATCTTGTTTTTGGACTGTTCCGGCTGGGTGTAGTTGATTTCACTGACTTTTAACAGCGCGAAATAGCGCTCGCCATCTTTGGGTGGGCGTATCTTGCCGGAGATGGTGTCGCCAGTACGCAGATTGAATCGGCGTATTTGGCTGGGGGATACATAAATGTCGTCAGGGCCTGCTAGATAGGAGCAGTCGGCGCTGCGCAGGAAGCCGAAGCCATCCTGAAGAATCTCTAGTACACCGTCGCCGTAAATGTCTTCACCGCTTTTTGCGTGGCGTTTCAGTATAGAAAATATGATGTCTTGCTTGCGCTGACGGGCGATATTGTCGAGGCCAATTTCTTTGGCAATATCCAGCAGTTCTTGGGTTGGTTTTGTTTTGAGGTCTGTTAGATTCATAGAGTTATTGGAGTTGGGCTAGTGGGGAGAAAACGACAACAATTTTTTTTGGGCACGCTGCCTCGATAGTGGCGGGTGCTGTCCGGATGTGTTTTCTAAATTAATTGGATTTGATTAAAGTATCAATAGCGAGATAGAAATGTAGAGTTAGAGCTATATAGATTGAAAGCTGCCGGACTCGGCAGACTGGGTAAATGTAGCATTGATCGCAGGCAGTAGCAAGCCTTTATTGGCGGCGGTGGCGCAATAAAGGCGTTGGTTAGCCTTACAGCTACAGGCTACTGTCGATAAATTCACGCAGTTGGGTCTTGGATATCGCGCCAACCTTGGTTGCTTCCGCGTTGCCATTTTTGAATATCATCAGCGTGGGAATGCCGCGAATGCCAAACTTTGGGGCTATTTCGGTATTGTTGTCAACGTCAACCTTGCACACCTTAATTTTGCCTGCATACTCGTCGGCGACTTCCGCCAGTACCGGGGCGATCATCTTACAGGGGCCACACCATTCGGCCCAAAAATCGACCAAGACCGGTATATCGGAGCCGAGTACCTCGGTTTCAAAGCTTGAATCAGTTGCGTGAACGATATGGTCGCTCATGATTAGGTCTCCATTAGAAAATATTCAATTAAACCGGTATCTGCTTGTCGATGTACCGATGTTAGGTAAACTAACGCTCAAAATAGTAAAAGTATGTCGTTAATGATAAAAACGGGCTGTAGGATCTGTTAGCTATAACTGCAAGTAATATTCGTGAATTGCCCTGAGGCATGTCGACACGGAGCGGTATCATAACTCCCATCGTGTATGAATAAAACAGCGCACAGAACTTATCTACTGCTATCGAGTGGATAATGGAGGCGTGATCAGGATATTTCAAGGGAGAAAAATTGACCAAATCCGAATCCCTAAGGGGCGCTGGCAAGGCTACAATTCAAAAACAGTTGGACACAATCATTGCGGTGGACCTCGGATCTAACAGTTTTCACCTGTTGGAGGCTTACTGGGGCAGCGGTGAGTTGATCCAAGTGAGAGCGCTGCAGCGACGAGTGCAATTAAGTCTGGATATGGTTGCCGGTGAGTTGACCGACCAGGCTATCCGGCGCGGCCTAGATAGCCTGGCGGACTTTGCCTGCTACACCTTCGACAAGCCCCAGTCTCGGGTGTGTATTGTCGCCACTCAGGCGCTCAGAGTGGCGAGTAATCGCGACCGGTTTTGTCGCCCCGCCGAAGCGTTATTGGGACACCCCATTGATATTATCAGTGGCGAGCGGGAGGCGGAGTTGGTCTACCGCGCAGTCAGGCGAGAACTGATTCTGGGCTCGCGCCAGTTGATCATCGATATCGGTGGCGGCAGCACCGAGTTTGCGCTGGGTAGTGGTCCCTTGCCCGAACACTGTTTTAGCCTGCCGATTGGCTGTGTCAGTCTGTTGCAATACTTTCCCGGTGGAGCGATTAGTGTCGAAGGCTTTGCCGGTGCCCGGGGGCAGGCCTCAGCTTCAATCAAGCCCATTGTGCCGGTGCTGGGTGTAGTCCAAGGAGCGATTGGCTGTTCGGGAACACTGCTTGCCATTGAGGCGGTATTGGTCCAGCTCGGTGGCCCCCCGGGGCAAATTAGCCGCCAGGGCTTACTGGCTTTGAGTGAGCGCTTGACTGACCTCGGCCATCTTGACGAGGTGCAGTTCGAAGGCCTCAGCGCAGATCGGCGTGGGGTATTTGTCCCCGGAGTGGCCATTGCCCTGGGGATTTTTGATAGTTTCGCGATCGAAAGTCTGTCCCTTTCTAGCTGGGCGCTGCGGGAGGGAGTGGCCCTGGATGTAATTACGGGTTGATTTACTCGGGCCCTCGGTGTGAATATCTACTGTAACAAGTCAGCTAGTTATCGGTCTTCACTGCGGCGCTGGGGATTACTATCTTCGATTGCTTAAACGGGTACTAGTGAGCTATGTTGTCGCCTAGGCCCTTTAACTGACAACGGAAACCCCATGCAAAAGAAAATTATCCTGACTATTGCGGTAGCAGCCATCGCCGCTTTCTTTTACTTCGACGGTGGGCAGTACATTAGTCTCGAGTATTTCAACTCCCAGCGCGAAATTATTGAGCGGTTTCAGCAGCGCCAGCCACTGTTGCTGGCAGTACTATTTTTCCTTGTCTATATTGCCGTGACGGCGCTGTCGCTGCCTGGCGCGGCGATAATGACCTTGGTGGCCGGCGCTCTGTTTGGGCTGGGTTGGGGCTTACTGATTGTTTCTTTTGCCTCAACGATTGGTGCCAGCCTAGCGTTTATACTGGCCCGCAGTGTACTAAAAGACTGGGTATTAGCTCGCTTTTCAAAAAATCTGGAAGCCATTAACGAGGGGGTGCGCAAAGAGGGGGAGATGTATTTGTTCACCTTGCGGTTGGTGCCGATTTTCCCGTTTTTTGTGATCAATTTGGCAATGGCTTTAACACCCATTAAGTTGTGGTCTTTTTATTGGGTAAGTCAGCTGGGCATGTTGGCGGGTACTGCAGTATTTGTTAATGCTGGCACTCAATTGGCTAAACTGGATAGTGTTGCCTCCATTTTGTCAGCACCGTTAATTGGTTCATTTGTGCTGCTGGGAATATTTCCCTGGCTGGCAAAGTTTGTCTTGAGCCGCTTTCAGCGCACAACCCCCCCCGGTTAGTGTATGTGTCAATCGACTGCAGTAACGATCCTATGGGCCCTACATCCTGGCGAATGGGACAATAGCTTCGGGCAGAGTTCGATAGAGTGAATCAAGACTGGCGATAGGGCCTGTTTTTGCGCAAAATAGCGGCCCATCCTAGGTTATTGGAGTTTGCACGATGAATGGTGAGTCCTGTTCCACCCACGCGGTAAAAATATTGCTGTCCGGGGTCCTGTCGACACCGGTGCAGGTAACGGTGCGGGGCTGGCTGCGCAGTCGCAGGGACTCCAAGGCGGGTATTTCTTTTCTGGCGATTAACGACGGATCCTGCTTTGAGTCGATTCAGGCTGTAGTGCCCGCCGAATTGGACAACTATAACAGTGAGGTCGTCAACGCCGGAGCAGGTTGCTCGGTGCAGGTGAGTGGCCTGCTGGTTGCTTCCGAAGGTCGGGGGCAGGCTTTTGAGATCCAGGCCAGCGAAGTTGTCGTTGTCGGTTGGGTCGAGGATCCAGAGTCCTACCCGGTGGCGAAGAAGCGCCACAGTTTCGAATATCTGCGCACAGTTGCGCATCTGCGGCCGCGAACCAATACTTTCGGGGCCATTACCCGGGTGCGAACGGTGTTGGCCAACGCCATCCATAACTACTTTTTTGACCGTGATTTTCAGTGGGTCAACACCCCGATTATCACCGCCAGTGACTGTGAGGGGGCCGGAGAAATGTTTCGGGTTAGCAACTTGGATCTCGCCAATATACCGCGCACCGAGAGTGGTGCGGTCGACTTCCAGCGCGACTTCTTTGGCGCCGAAACTTTTCTGACCGTATCTGGCCAGCTCAATGCTGAGGCCTACTGTCTGGCTATGTCAAAGGTGTATACGTTTGGTCCGACCTTTCGCGCTGAAAACTCTAATACCAGCCGGCATCTGGCGGAATTTTGGATGGTGGAACCGGAAATTGCCTTCGCCGATCTGAATGATAATGCAGCGCTGGCTGAGGATTTTTTGAAGTTTTTGTCTACGGTAGTACTGGAAAAATGTGCCGATGACCTGACGTTTTTTAATGACTTTGTCGATAGCGATTGTATCGAGCGACTGCAGTCGATGGCGGGCACCGCCTTTGTACGGATGGACTACGGCGACGCCATCGGCATTTTGCAGCACTCTGGCCAGCGATTTGAATTTCCAGTTGAATGGGGCCTGGATCTGCAGTCGGAGCACGAGCGCTTTCTGTGCGAGCAGTATGCGTCTGCGCCGGTCATCCTCAGCAACTACCCCAAAGATATCAAAGCTTTTTATATGCGCATGAACGACGATGAAAAAACCGTCGCAGCCATGGATGTATTGGTGCCGGGAATCGGTGAGATCATTGGCGGCAGTCAGCGAGAGGAACGCCTGGGATGCCTCGATGCCCGCATGGCCCAGCAGGGCCTCGGCGGGGACTTACAGTGGTACCGGGATTTACGCCGCTACGGTACCGTGCCCCACGCGGGATTTGGGCTGGGCTTTGAGCGATTGCTGAGCTACGTTACCGGCATGGACAACATCCGCGATGTGATACCATTTCCGCGGGCCCCCAATCTGGCCGACTTCTAGAGCTAGCCCGCTTTCGCCTCGCCGGCTGGCAGGCTGAACGCGATGCTACGACGGTCTATGTCTACCTCACTGACTACAATCTCGACGTCCTGCTCTAGCTCGACGGTCAATGCTTTACTGCTGAGGCGCAATCGCATCGGGTCAAAACTGTACTTTTGTGGCAGTAGGCGGGTGTCGACAAAACCCTCGATATTGTGGTCGTGCACTCGGACAGTAAACCCGTTGCTATTAATCTGCGAGACTTCGCCGCGAAAGCTTTGCCCCAGCAGGGGTTTCATAAATTGGCATTTCAGCTGCTGCTCGATCTGAGCCCTGGCCTGGTGGGCGCGGTCAAGGGTCTGTTGTAGTGTGTCCAATTGTTGCTGCAGTGGTACCGATAAGGGCTCGCTGCGCAGCTTTTTCTTGATGATTCTATGCACTAGAAAATCACTGTACTTACGTATGGGCGAGGTGAAGGTAGTATAGCTCTCCAGCCCCATGCCAAAGTGCGCACTGCTGCGGGTGGTTAATTTGCTGCGCTCCAATAGGCGGCTCAGCACGCTGCGAAGGGGGAATTCGATGGCGTCGTCGTCGATGCTGTTGATCAACTGTCGATAGCCCGTCAGTGTCACTGGGTCCAGCTCGTCGATACCTAGTTGTTCTTGGGCCAGTTTCTTAACGTCGGCAACACGTTCTTGGCGAAAACCTGCGTGGGCGACAAATAGCCCTTCGTCGCCGAGAAAGTCACTGGCGCAGCGGTTGGCGGCGACCATGCATTCTTCCACCAGGGAGTGGGAGGGAGATTTGCCAACAATGTCGATACTCTCGAGTTTGCGCTTGTTATTGAGCAGCAGGCGAAAATTGGGGCGGCCTTTGTGTACCAGATTATTGCGCTGGCGTGCCGCGAGTAGTGCCTCGCTCAGGTGGTGCAGGTGGTTGAGAGTATCGCCGTTGCGGTGGCAGCCGGGCCATTGCTCGCCGGGGGTGGCCAGGTAACCGGCGACATCGTGGTAGCTGAGTTTGTCTCGGCAAACTATCAGCGCCTCGCTGAAGCGGTAGTCCTCTATATCACCCTGGGATGAAATAGCCATTGTGCAAACCAATACCGGCCTGCTCTGTTGTGGTAGCAAAGAGCAGTAATCGTTAGATAGCTCTGGCGGCAGCATGGAGATAGCACGGCCGGGTAAATAAACGGATGTGGCGCGCCGCTCGATAAATTGTTCGAGTGGTGAATTAGGTTCGATCCACTCGCTGGGATCCGCTATAGCGACCCTGAGTTGCCAGCCCGACTCGGTGGTGGTTGCCAGTAGTGCATCGTCCATATCTACTGTGCTGGGGGAATCGATGGTGACAAAGGGCTGCTCACTCAGGTCTTCCCGGCCCTCGATACTGGGCTCGGCTAGGAACTGTTGCCAACTGTCGGGCCAGGGCTGGTCTAGTTGGAACTTGTTGACCGCATACTCGACCTCGATACCCGGTTGCTCCAGGGGGCCGATAACCTCGATGATCGCTGCTTGGGGTTTGGCGTGGGGATAGGGGTGCTTAGTGATTTTACAGCGTATAAAATCACCGTCTTTGGCCTCTTTTCGTTTCGCTGGAGGAACAAATACCCAGCGATTCATATTGGGTAGATCGGGCTCGACAAAGTGGCCTTTGCCCTTGACTACATAGCGCCCGGTAAACTCTGTCAACGGCGAATCTAGCAGTTTCATTAACTGGCCACTGACTTTCGCCTTTGGCGCATTTTTTTTCTTTTGCTTACCGCCGGCAGCGGGCTGCTGGGTGAAAATCTGGATCGTAACCCGGTCGCCAGGGAAAACCTTGTCCATTTCATCGGGCGCTAGATAAATCTCGCGGCCGTCGTCGAGCACTACAAACCCAAAGCGCCGCTGGGTTGACTTTACCACACCGTCGGCGTATTCCTTGTCGTCTTCTATCAATTGCTTCAGCTGTTTTAACTGGGCTAGATTGCTGTCGTGTAACATTAAAAAATACCGTTTGGTTGCTGTGTCTATTGTCTTATTAACGTCTTTGCTGGGTCGACATTGACGTTGAAGTTAGGGTGGCGGTCAAGCTAGCTGTCCATCGTATTAGTATGCTCTGCCGGTTGCTGTTTGCGGTCGATAAAGCGGGAAAATATCACTCCTAGTTCAAATAATAACCACATCGGTATCGCCAGTAGTGCTTGAGAAATGATATCGGGGGGGGTCAGGAGCATGCCAAATATAAAACAACCCACGACAATATAAGCCCGTTTTTGCGCCAGGGCGGCGGGTGTTGTCAGTCCGGCCCAAACCACAATAACGGTGGCGATGGGAATTTCAAAGGCGATACCAAAGGCGAAAAAGAGCTTGAGAGTGATGTCGAGAAAGCGGGCAATGTCTGGGGTGTATTCGACTCCCTCGGGCCCGATCGCGCTGAAAAATCCGAATACCAGCGGGAACACCACATAATAGGCAAAGGCCAGACCGCCATAGAACAACAAGATACTCGATAGCAGCAGCGGAATAGCGATGCGCTTCTCGGACTTGTACATGCCAGGGGCGATAAAACTCCACATTTGATACAGCAAAAAGGGCATAGCCAGAACAATCGATACGACCAGGGTCAATTTGAAGGGCGTCAAAAAGGGCGAGGCGACTTCTGTGGCGATCATGCTGGTACCTTCGGGCAGCAGCGAGCGCAGCGGTTCGGAGACAAAGTAGTAAATGTCATTGGCAAAGGAAAACAGCGCGATAAATATCAATAAGATAGCCAGTACCGCCCGTAGCAAGCGATCGCGCAATTCGGTCAGGTGGGCGACCAGAGGCAGTGCCTGATCGCCGCTATCGCTGGATGATACTTGGGGTTCGGGCTTGCTCATTGCTTGGCGCTGTCACCGTCGTCTTTATTTTTGTCCGCCGCTGCCGCGGTAGTCTCTGGAACGTTGCTAGCGGCCGCCAACTGACTGGTATCGTAGTGCTGTTGGCCACTTAGCTGCTGGATGTCGGATTGCAAATCCTTGGCGCCTTCGACCAGGTCACCACCAGCTCGCTCGAGACTGGCCATAATGTTGTCATTGTGCAGCTGTTGTTTGATCTCATCGGCGCCAATTTCACGCTCGATGTCAGCCTTAATCTCGCGAAAACTGTTGCGTAATCGAGCGATCCAGAGGCTGCTAGTTCTAATAGCGCCGGGCAGGCGCTCTGGCCCCATGATCAGTAGGGATACAACGCCAATAAGCAGCAGTTCTTGAAAGCCGATATCGAACATAGCCTGCTTTATTTATCGCTGTCGCGGGTTTCGACCGTCGCCTGGGCATCGGTATCGTCGTCGTCGGCCTTGGTTGCAGTGGCCGTATTGTCATTGCCCATCGACTTTCTAAAGCCCTTGATCGCCTCGCCAAGATCACCGCCCATACCGCGCAGACGCTTGGTACCAAATAACATGACTACAATGGCCAGTATGATTAACAACTGCCAAATACTAATTCCGCCTAAACCCATAATGACTCTCCGAACACTAAAATTGATTAACGTGATGCTTTTTCGTCTAGCCCCGACAAGTCGAAGCGCCGTTCTAATTCTTTCAGTACAGCAGTGCTGTCCTCACCAAGATGAGACAACATAACCAGTGAGTGAAACCAAAGGTCTGCAGTTTCATAGATCAGTTTACTGTTGTCGCCGCTGAGCTCGGCGTCTTTAGCCGCTATTACGGTCTCGCAGGCTTCCTCACCGATTTTCTCGAGGATTTTATTGAGCCCTTTGTGATGCAGGCTGGCTACGTAGGAGCTGTCGGCATTGGCCTCGCCCTTGCGCGCCGCCAATACTTTGCTCAGTTGTTCTAATGTGCTGTTCATGAATATTGTGCTTGTCCAAATTGCCGTAAATAACAGTTGCCGTAAATATCAGTTGCGGTAGATATCAGCGGGGTCTTTGACTACCGCCTCGACCTCGCTCCATTTGCCCTGCGCAAGACTTTGATAGAAACAGCTGCGCCTACCAGTATGACAGGCAATACCGCCTATTTGTTCGACTTTCAGTAAGATAACATCCCGATCGCAGTCGAGGCGAATTTCTTTAACGGTTTGCACGTGCCCAGACTCCTCACCCTTACGCCAGATCTTTTGCCGCGAGCGGGACCAGTATATAGCTCGCTGTTCAGCCACGGTCAGAGTCAGTGCTTGGCGATTCATCCAGGCAACCATCAGGATTTCATTACTGCTGTGATCTTGGGCAATGGCGGGTAGCAGTCCGTCTTCGCCCCAACGTAAATCGTCTAAAAAATTCTGTTGCTGTTCGCTGTTCATACTTGTCGAAAAACCGCCGCTGGTGATAATGAAGCATTATGCCATATCTGGTGGTGTAATGGCGTTCATGGGGCGATTCTTTTGGCTCTCGCTATCGGCGTGGGCAGTAAGTCCTTTTTGCCTAGTCCAGCCCAGCTCAACGCCGGACCAGAGCTAAGCCGGCTGCGGCCAGTAACAGCCAGCTGAGCACCGGCGCTGTCGCCAGCGGTGCTAGCCAGGAGGGGTTGGCTAGCACCGCGGCTGCGGCCAGCAGGGCGGCGGCCAGGGTCAGCTGTTTCCGGTGGCGTTGTTGACGAGTCAGCTCGGTGCGCAGGAGGGCGAGCTGCGCAGACTCGCTGCTCGCGGGAGCATGGCGGCGTTGCTGTAATGACTGCAGCAGTATTTCCGGCAATCTTGGTAGTTGCTCTAACAGCGCCGGTAGCTGTTGCTGGGCCCTCTGATAGGTGCCCTGGGGTGAATAGCGTTGTTTTAACCAGCGCTCCAGAAAGGGCTGTGCGGTGCTCCATAGGTCCAGTTCAGGGTATAGGTCGCGGCCTAACCCCTCGATATGGAGTAGGGTTTTTTGTAGTAATACCAAGGAGGGCTGTACTTCCATGTCAAAGCGCCTGGCGGTTTGAAACAAGTAGATCAGTAGCTGGGCAAAGGAAATCTCTCCCAGGGGTTTGCCAAAAATAGGCTCGCAGACGCTGCGGATTGCGGATTCAAAGTCGTTCGCCCGGGTATGTGCAGGGATCCAGCCACACTCGATATGTAGCTGTGCGACTAGGCGGTAGTCGCGCTGGAAAATCGCCAGCAGGTTGCGCGCAAGATAGTACTGATCCGATTCACTGAGAGTGCCGATGATGGCGCAGTCTATAGCAATATACTGGGGTGTGTCGGGGTGTTCGGTGGCGACAAAAACATTGCCCGGGTGCATGTCGGCATGGAAAAAACTGTCGCGAAATACCTGGGTGAAAAATATTTCTACACCCCGTTCCGCCAGTAGTTTCATATTGGTATGTTGCTTGTTCAGTGCCACCACATCGGTCACCGCAATACCGTGTATGCGTTCGGTGGTGAGCACGTCGCGGCGGCTATAGTCCCAGTATACCTTGGGCACATACAGTAGTGGCGAGCGCTCAAAATTACGCCGTAGCTGGCTGCCATTAGCGGCCTCTCGCTGCAGGTCCAGCTCGTCAATGATGGTATGACGATAGTCCTCGACTACATCGACAGGGCGCAATCGACGTGCCTCTGGCAGGTATTTCTCTACTGTTCTGGCGAGGGTCAACAGCAGTGCTATATCCTGGTGAATGGTTTTTTCTATGCCGGGTCTGACCACTTTGACTACCACAGCTTCACCGCTGTGTAGCGTGGCTGCGTGCACCTGGGCTACTGAGGCTGAGGCCAGTGGCTCGGCACTAAAGGTGGCAAACAGCTGTGCGATACTCTGGTCTAGGGCGCCTTCGATAATGGCGATGGCCTGATCCCCGGCAAAGGGTGGAACCTGGTCTTGCAGCTTAGCGAGCTGACCGATAATGTCCGCCGGCAATAGGTCTCCGCGGGTAGACAGCATCTGCCCAAACTTGATGAAAATAGGTCCCAGCTGTTCCAGCGCCAAACGAATACGCTCACCGCGGTCGATTGCCGGTATCGGGCGCAGGCGCCAGGGACCGAACCGCAGTAGCAACCGCAGCCCGCGCGGCAGTGCCTGCGTTTCGATGAGGGTGTCCAGGCGATAGCGGCTGGTGATACGGGTGATGTCGATGAGGCGTTGAATGCGTGACACTGGAGCCCTTCAGTTGTGGGTGAGCGGTACCGTGTGGTTATCGATGTTCTCTACTGCCTGCCAGCTTGTCGATGCGTGCCTCCAGCCGGTCCGCACGCATACTGAGCTGGCTGACCTCGTTGTAAAAAAACGCCAGTTGCGGAGGCGAAGCTAGCAGCTCGCTCTCTTGCTGTAGAAACGCAGAGAGTGCGCTGGTGGCGCTGATCATCACCCGTCGTCCCAGGCCCAGACCGCGGCGGATACCCCGGCCCAGACCGTGGCCAATCACGTCGCCAAAAAGACTCGCCAGTGGTGCTTCCCAGTCCAGGTCCAGCTGTTTGGCAATCGATTGTAGGGCGATCAGGGCGCTGCTATCACCCTGCAATTGCAGCTCGCCATTGATCAGTGCGTTGGCGGGGTCGGTGGCTTTAGCCAGCTTGGCAAAGTCACTGGCATTACCGGTTAAGGTGGTATCAGCACTGCCCTCAAATATTGCGCACAAGCGCAGCCGCTCCCGGGTCGGTAGTAAATAAAGGCTTAAGCTAGGTGCCTGGCATTGAAAGTGGAATACGTGACCGGACAACTCCGCCAGCTTTTGGCGGGAACCGGGATCCCACTGTAGCGCACCGTTGATGGCCACTTCCAGTCCGGCTAGGGCAGCGGTGTGCAAGGTGGGATCGATGGGCGATTGGCTGACCATGAAACTGCCCTCCTAGGGCTTGATGCCCCGGTGCACAGCGACAATGCCTCCGGTCATATTATAGTACTCGCAGCGGGCAAAGCCTGCCTCTATCATCATGTCCTTGAGGGTGTCTTGATCCGGGTGTTTGCGAATACTTTCCGCCAGGTATTGGTAGCTGTCGCTGTCGTTAGCGATCAGCTTGCCCATTGCCGGCAACAGCGAAAACGAGTAGGCATCGTAGATCCTCCCCAGCAATTTACTGCTGGGCTTGGAAAACTCTAATACCAGTAGTCGGCCGCCAGGCTTAAGTACCCGTTGCATCGAGCGCAGGGCTGCGTCTTTGTCGGTGACGTTGCGCAGGCCAAAGGCGATGGTAATACAGTCGAAGCAGTGGTCGGGGAAGGGCAGGTGCTCGGCATTGGCCTGGGTGTATTGAATATTTTGCACCAGGCCAAGGTCGGTCAGCTTGTCCCGGCCAACCTTTAACATCGAGTCGTTGATGTCGGCGAGCACCACCGTGCCTTCGGCGCCGACTAGGCGGCTAAATTTGGCCGCCAAGTCGCCGGTACCCCCGGCCAGATCGAGCACTACTTGGCCCTCCCGAACCCCCGATAATTCCAGGGTGAAGCGCTTCCACAGACGGTGAACCCCCGCCGACATCAAGTCGTTCATCAGGTCGTACTTGGCGGCAACCGAGTGAAAAACACCGGCGACCAGTTCTTCTTTGCTATCGCTGTGAACAGTTTTATAGCCGAAGTGGGTGCTATTCGGTTCGGAGGGCTCTGACATAGTCTATTTACAACATCTTAACGTGGGGAGGGCGTATTGTAGCGTTTCTCTGTCGAAAAGCTATGTTGTTAGCACGATAGAGAGCAAACCGGGTTGCGTAAAGCCTATAGTGCACTGTGGTCTAGCGGACGGGGCCAATAGCAAATAGAGAATCCATTTTTTCGGTGATAGTGCGGGTGATGTCGCCTACTTGAAAGGATGACAGGTGGTCGAGTTTGCGAGTATCGAGGCGATGCAGGTGCAGTATCGGCGCCCGGTTGGGCAGTTCACGCAAATCCTTGTTAGTGATAACGGGTAGAAACGGGTTGTCCTCTGCCATGCTGGCGGATATACGCCGAATACCGTCGTGTAGTGGGATTGTGCTGTATTTTCCGGTTTTCCGATTGCGGTGCATCAAGTACAACCCGCCGGATTTTTTGGCCGCCTCACCGGGGATAATGAAGAGCCCGGTACCTGCTACCGCTCGGTCTTTGATTGATTGGAAGGTATCGTGAGCGGCGTAGGGATCGGGAATAACCACCAAAGTGCCCGCGGTCTGGCTCAATTGAGAAATACTATAACTAGCGTAGATTTGTGACACCGCGCCGGAATACACGCACAGCGAGCGTTCGAACAGGCGCAAAAAGCTTGCCGCCTTTTCCTTATCGGAAATATTATCCAGATTCCAGACCAAATCCGGGGCAGCGTTCTCACTCGTATTCATGTTGCTGTAGGTTCCTATTATCTTGCTGTCAGTACTACTGCGTCAGTTTCAGGCGGTAAAATATCACTTGCGAGGTCGTCTTTACAATGTATAGCGAGCAAACTGATCTTTGCCGGTGCTGTGCTGGCGGACTCGGCAACGCCGCCCAAGGTCCGGGGCGGCGCCATTGAGGTGTTGGGGCGGTTACTGCGGTCTAGATGTTGAGCTCTTTGCGCATTTTATGCAGTCGCTCTCGACGCTGGGCGTTGCTCAGTTTGCGCTCGATATGTTCCGGTATCGCCTTGGGCAGTGGTATCGCCAACTGCTCGCCATTGATGACTCGGTCGCAGAGAATGGCGTAATTGCGCTTGAATACAGGCAGTGCCTTTTGCTCGCTACTGCTGGCGAGGAAAAACCAGTCCGATGCACTGCCGGCAAAATAAACCGCTGGGTGACTCCAGCGCTGTTCGCTTTTTGGCGATGCGGCGCGGCAGGCCTCGAGGTAGGCGTTGTAGGGGTCGGTTAAACCCAGCTCCTCGGGGCGCAGATCGCAGTAGTTTCTAACGGTGTAAATGGTTGGTAAATAAGCGGAGCTTTTTATCGCCCGCCTGGCCCCCGCCACAATCCTCGCGGCGGGAAGGTCTGATAGGGTCTTGGCCCACAATTGTTTTGCCATAACAATTTGCTGGTCGCTGGAAAATGCCTTGTGGAATTGATTGTGGTAGGCCAATTGAAATTCGGTAAACATTTGATTGATGGCACTGACATGATCACTGGTGGGTATCGCATCAATACTGTCTCTGGGGTCTGTGAGCGGAGGCTTGGCCACGCTAGCTGTCCCCGACCATGCCCTCTGCCCAGCTCCGGTCAGTGAGGTGTTCGAAGGTGCTCTTAGCGTCTTGTCGACTTGATCCGTCAGCGATTTGCTGTCCCGCATAGTGCTGTCCCATATGGTGGCGAGTCGCCCATTTGTATTTTGCGTGCTGTAAAAACTTGGTATTCCAGGAGCGTTTAATTTCTCGGGTGTCACGCCAGAATAGCACAAATTCCGCTACCTGTTGACGAGCGAATTCGAGATCGATATTGGCCAGGCGCAAAATATCAAAGACATCCTCACTGGGTTGCCAATTTACCGCAATCTCTCGGGGCTCGTAGTCCAACTCCAGAGTCTTGGTGTAAATAGCCCACTGGCGCCGAATGTGGGCAACAAATTTTGAATTCCAGCTGCTGCTGGCCTCCCCACGCTCCCGCCAGTAGAGAATAAACTCCGGCACCGCGTCCTGGATAAACTCGCTATTGACTTGGCTGCGCTGCAAGATTTCCAGTGCCTCGGGGCTGGGTGACCACTGCTGGTCCTGCGCTATCGGTATTGCCCTGGCTGATTGAGCCTGTTGGCTCTGGTGAAATCGCCACTGTTTCAACACGTGTTGGCGAAACTTATTCGGCCAGGAGTGAGAAATCTCGCGACGATCGTGCCAATAGAAGATGAAATCTTCCAACTGGGAGAGGGCGAATTCGCGGGGAATAGCGTGATTCAGGCTCAGTATTTGTAGCAAATCCTCCTGCGGTCGCCACTGCTGTGTCAGCAAACAGGCGCCGCCATTTCTGGCTGTTGGTGTTGGTGTTGGTGATGGCGGCGGTGATTGTTGCACTGGGATGGCAACACCGGACGGTCCGTTCACCGCAAAAGACAGTTGCTCACCCCGCGCCAGGGCGTCGTCGTCGAGCTCGATGACGCCTTTGTCCCGAAGGCTACAGGCAATGCGCTGTAGGTTTGCAGTTGACCAAAAAGGAAGTAATGACTGCAGCTGAGAGGCACTGAGACTGTACCAGTGCCCATTGTGGCGCTGCTGTGGTGGGCAGAACGCGGCGGTATCCGCTAACAATTGCAGTAGCACCGCTTCCTCCAGGCCGATGGTCGTCGCCAGGGTCGGTGAAATGATTAGTGCTCGTTCAGGTATTAATGATGACATGTCGATAGCAGTGGGGGAAGTGAGTGGGCAAGCTGCTATTGTACGGTTCACAGGGAACCGGTACCAGTACTTTGCGATTGCCAGTAAAGTACTGGTAATATATACAGCTTCTACGATGCAGTATTTTTGAGGTGTGCGGTGGCAAAACAAAAAACGGCTTATGTATGTGGCGATTGCGGTTCGGATCACCCCCATTGGCAGGGACAGTGCAGGGATTGCAATGCTTGGAATACGCTAACTGAGTTCAAGTTGTCCAGTTCACCGCAGAAGGCGAAAGAAACTCGTTTTCAGGGCTATAGCGGGGCGCTGGGTAGGCAGAAAATGCAGACCTTAGACGCTATAGATCTTGGTGACTTACCTAGATTTTCCAGTGGTACAGGAGAATTTGACCGGGTGCTAGGGGGTGGTCTGGTATGCGGCTCGGCCATATTGATTGGTGGCAGTCCCGGCGCTGGCAAGAGTACTTTGTTGTTGCAAACTATGTGTCATTTGGCGGTTAGTATGGACGCGCTGTACGTGACCGGGGAGGAGTCGTTGCAGCAAGTGGCGATGCGGGCGCGCCGTCTCGGACTGCCCACAGACCGGCTCAATATGTTGGCGGAAACCAATGTCGAGTTAATCTGTGCACAAGCGCAGCAGTTGCAGCCCAAGGTATTGGTGGTGGATTCTATTCAGGTCGTGCACAGCGATGATATCAGCTCGGCCCCGGGCAGTGTCTCCCAGGTGCGAGAGTGTGCTGCCTACCTGACTCGCTACGCGAAACAGACCGGTACGGTGGTGTTTTTGGTCGGCCACGTGACCAAGGACGGCAGTCTCGCTGGACCTAAGGTCTTGGAGCATATGATCGATTGTTCGATCCTGTTGGAGGGCAGCGATGACAGTCGTTTTCGCACGTTGCGGGGACAAAAAAATCGTTTTGGCGCGGTCAATGAGTTGGGTGTGTTTGCAATGACGGAAGAGGGTATGAAAGAGGTAAAAAATCCCTCGGCGATCTTCTTGTCCAGGGCCAGTGAACCGGCCTCCGGCAGTTTGGTTATGGTGGTATGGGAGGGAACGCGGCCGCTATTGGTTGAAATTCAGGCTCTGGTGGACGACTCTCCGCTGGGCAATCCGCGCCGGGTGGCGGTCGGCCTGGAGCAGAATCGGTTGGCCATGTTACTGGCGGTATTGCATCGCCATGGTGGTCTGCAGGTCGGTGATCAGGATGTGTTCGCCAACGTGGTTGGTGGGGTCAAGGTGCTGGAGACCAGTGCAGATCTGGCGCTGTTGTTGGCGATCGTATCGAGTTTTCGCGACCAAGTTTTACCTCGGGAGTTGGTGGTATTTGGTGAGGTGGGGCTGGCCGGAGAAATTCGACCGGTGCCCAGCGGTCAGGAGCGGATTCTGGAGGCGGCAAAACACGGTTTTTCCCGGGCTATTGTGCCCCGGGGCAATATGCCCAAACAGCGGGTGCCGGGTATGGAGGTGGTAGCGGTGGCGACGCTGGCCGAGGCGCTGGAGGCGATATAGGCGCCCCGAGCCGCTCAGAACAGATCGTCTACACTGGGTTCATCGGCCCGCTGGTGATTGCCGCCTCGGCCATTGTTGTCAGTTGCCAGGTTGGGGGCCAGCTCCTGCCGAAAGACTTCAAAAATCGCGTTTTTTTGTCCCGGCCTGGCTAGCAGTCCGGTATCGGGGTCGATCTTGACACTGATAACCCCCGGGGGCTGCGACGGCACCTGCTGGGGTACGCCATCTAGAGCTTCTTTCATGTAGTCTATCCACGCTGGCAGCGCTGAGGTGCTGCCAAATTCATTGTTGCCGAGCAGGTTGTTTTTGTCGAAGCCAACCCATACGGTGGTGGCTATCCCCCCGGCATAGCCCGAAAACCAGGCATCGGTGGGGCCATTGGTGGTGCCAGTTTTGCCGGCTATATCGGATCGCTTTAATACCCTTGCTTTTCGGCCGGTGCCCTTGTTCACCACATCCTTGAGGATGCTGTCAATAATATAGGCGACGCGCGGCTCAATAATGCGTTCAGCCCGATTGGGTGTTGGGCTGGGGCCATCTCCTAGCAAAATGTCCTCGATCGTGGCCTCCTCTGTTAACAGCGAAGCGTCGTTACCGCTTAGCGAAGACGAAACAGTATCGGGGTTGGCCCGATAGACGCTGTCGCCGTCAATGTCGTCTATTTGCGTTATTAGAAACGGGGCGACGCGGTAACCACCGTTGGCAATGGCGGCGTAAGCGGTAACGATTTGCAGGGGGCGCACCGAGTGGCTGCCTAGGGCCAGGGACAAATCCCTGGGCAGTTGGCTGGTATCGAAGCCGAAGCGTCCAACATAGTCGATAGCCTTGCGAATACCCAGCGCTCGCAATAATCTTATCGAAACCATATTCCTGGATTTGGTTAGTGCATAGCGCAACCGGGTTGGCCCGTAAAACTTGCCGGTGTCGTTGGTCGGCCGCCAGGCGCTCTCCAGGCTATCGTCCTCGAATACGATTGCGGCATCGTTGATAATACTGGCGGCGGTGTAGCCGTTGGCCAGGGCGGCGGTATAGATAAAAGGTTTGAAGTTGGAGCCCGGCTGACGGGTCGCTTGGGTAATGCGATTGAACTTGCTATGCTGGTAGTCATAGCCGCCGACAAGGCTGCGAATCGCTCCGCTGTTGGCATCTAGCGATACCAGTGCCGCCTGTACTTTTGGCAGTTGGCTTAGCTGCCAGTGCCCTGCAGAGGTCTGTTGCAGTCGTACTACGTTCTCTATTGCCACAAGTTCCGCCGCCAGCCGCGGCCTTGGCCCGCGTTGATTAGTGCTGATAAAAGGGCGCAAGTGTTTGATTCCGGTATCCCATTCGACCTCGACTTCGACGCCGTCGGCGAGTAGGGCAGAAAAAGTCTGTGCTCCCACCGCGGTGACCACCGCCGCTTGTAGCCCCCACACCGGCCGCAGCGGTCTTAATGCCGCCAAGCGCCGGGTCAATTGGGCGGCGGTGTCTTCGCTGTCGCGCTGCTCGGGATGGGCTAGCTGTTGCTCAGGTCCGCGGTAGCCGTGGCGGCTATCGTAGGCACCCACGGCCTTACTCACCACCGCTTGGGCGCTCTGTTGCAAGGTGCTATCCACCGTGGTGTACACCTTGTAACCCGCAGTATAGGCGCTGTTGCCAAACCGCTGTAACACTTCTCTTCTGGCCATTTCGGCGATATAGGGGGTCTGTATCGCTAGCCTGGTGCCGTGAAACGCGGCACTAATCGGAGTGTCGACTGCCTCTTGGTACGCGTCCTGGTCGATATGCCCCAGCTTCCTCATGCGGCCCAAAATCCAATTGCGACGTACCAGTGCTCGTCGTTGATTGACCAGCGGATTAAATCGCGATGGAGCCTTTGGTAGTCCGGCAATCATCGCCAGCTGCGGTAAGCTCAGTGCGTTAAGTGATTTGCCATAGTAGACGTGAGCCGCCGCTTCGAAGCCGTAGGCCCGGTGCCCCAAAAATATGATGTTGGCGTAAAGCTCCAGTATCTGTCCTTTGGACAGTTCCCGCTCTATTTGTAGTGACAGTAGTATCTCATTAAATTTCCTAGAAAATGTTCTCTCGGAACTGAGGAAATAGTTTCTTGCGACCTGCATGGTGATGGTGCTGCCGCCGGAGCTTTTCTGGCCGGTGAGCAATAGTTGTGAGGCAGCACGCAGTAAACCTTTGGTGCTTACTCCATGATGGCTATAGAAATCGTCGTCTTCAGCGGATAGTAGGGCATTGATAAACTGGCTGGGAATTTGTGAGTACTTAATCGGGATACTGCGTTTTTCGCCAAATTCGCCGATTAGCTGGCGATCGGCGCTGTAAATTCGCAGCGGCGTTTGTAGCTTGACGTCTCTGAGCACATCCACAGAGGGCAGGTTGGGGCTGAGGTAGAGGTAGGCGCTGGCCAGCACCAAAGTGGTGCCAGTGCCAGTAATAAGCATTAACCACAGACAAATTCTTGTTAATTTTCGAATATGAGACATACTTTTCCAGTTATGTTTAGATGCTGGCAATTGACTTGCAGCCCCTATAGTTTGCCAAAGTGTGAAATTATAAGCACTTTTTCTGCCAATTAATTTGCGTAATCAGCAGACGTGATATTTAATGTAAGTTATAAGATTACGCTGTAAGTTACGGATGTGAATAGGAAAAGTTACTGTGTTGAGCAGTTTGTTTGGAAAAAAGAGAATTGTGCCTGTACTGGGAATGGATATTAGCTCCTCCTCGGTGAAGTTGCTAGAGATCAGCCGGAGCGGCGGTCGGTATTGCGTTGAGAGCTACGCAGTGTGCTCGCTGCCGCCCAATGTGGTGGTGGAAAAAAACATCACCGAATTGGAACCGGTGGCGGAAACTATCCTCAAAGTCGCCAAGATTGCCAAGAGCAAGCTGAAAGTGGCGGCGGTGGCGGTAGCCGGATCAGCAGTTATCACCAAGATGATTGAGATGCCCGAGGGGCTCAACGACGACGCCATGGAGACGCAGATTAGTCTCGAGGCGGATCAATATATTCCCTACCCGCTCGACGAGGTCGCTATCGATTTCGAGGTGCAGGGTGAATCGGCGGACAATCCGGAGCGCGTCGATGTGTTATTGGCGGCCTGCAGGCGTGAGCATGTCGACCTGCGGGTGGATGCCCTGGAAATGGCAGACTTTGTCACCAAAATTGTCGATGTGGAGGTTAACACCATCGAGCGGTCATTCGGCCTGATCCGCAATCAATTGGATTTCGACGAAGACAGTGCTGTCGCTATCGTCGACATCGGCGCTACCATGACCACCCTCAGCGTACTGGTCGATGGGCAAACGGTTTACACCCGCGAGCAGCTATTTGGTGGCCGCCAGCTGACCGAAGAAATCCAGCGTCGCTACGGTCTTTCTCAGGATGAGGCGGGACTGGCCAAAAAACAAGGAGGGCTGCCCGACGATTATCTGCCAGAGGTGCTGGAACCATTTAAAGAGGCTGTTGTTCAACAGATTACCCGGTCGTTACAATTCTTTTTTTCCTCGAGTCAATACAACGATGTCGACCATATAATACTGTCCGGCGGGGTTGCCTCGATGGCCGATCTGGCGGAGTTGGTACAAGACAAGTTGGGCACGCCGACCACTGTCGCCAACCCCTTTGCTGATATGTCGGTCTCTTCTAAGGTGGATACCCTATTGTTGAGCAACGATGCTCCTTCGCTGATGATCGCTTGTGGTCTGGCCCTGAGGAGTTTTGAATAATGGCAAATATAAATTTACTGCCCTGGCGGGAAGAGCGGCGTCAGGAACTGAAGCAGGCCTTTCTACTCGTATTGGCCTGCGTGGCAGCGGTTGCTGCGGCATTGGTTTTTCTCGGTGACAACCTGGTTAGCGGGGCCATTGAGGCGCAGGCCGGGCGCAACAGTTACCTGCAGCGGCATATTGATGAGCTGACCCTGCAGGTGCAGGAAATAGAAGCTTTGGAAGAGAAAAAACAGGAGTTAGAGGATCGGATGACGGTGATCCAACGGTTGCAAGGCAATCGGCCCATTATCGTCAGAATCTTCGACGACATGGTTAACACGCTTCCTGACGGCGTATTTTTCACCGAGCTAACGCGTACCGACGACAAAATAATGGTGACTGGTATTGCCGAGTCGAACAACCGTATTTCCAGTTTAATGCGCCGCCTGGATGGTTCCGACTGGTTTGCCTCTTCCAACTTAAAAGAAGTGGCGGCGCAGCCGAGTTTTGGAGAGCAAGCCAGCCGATTTAATCTTTTCTTCGACATCAGTACCCCGCCATTGAAAGTCGAGGAGGAATAGTTATGGCCTTTCAAGATACTATCGACGAGCTAAAAGAATTTGATATCAACGAGCTGGACTTTGAAAATGTTGGCTCCTTGCCGATGGTGGTCAAAGCTATCATCTGGGCGCTGGTATTCACCGCGGTATTGGTTGCCGGCTATTTCTACATTATCGCCGACCTGCAAGAGCAGCTGGTCAAAACCCAGCTGAAGGAAGCTGATCTAAAAAAACAATTCCAGTCCAAGGCCTACCAGGCTTCCAATTTACAAGCCTACCGGGTCCAGATGGAGGAGATGGAGGAGTCCTTCGGGGCGTTGGTTGGCCAGCTGCCCAGTGCCACTGAAGTGCCTGACCTGCTGGAGGACATCGACAGTAAGGGACGCCAAAGCGGCCTGGAGATCTTGAGTATCACGCCCCAGGAAGAGCGCCAGGCTGAATATTATGTCGAATTACCTATCCATATCGTGGTCAGTGGCAACTACCACGACCTGGGTGGCTTTGTCAGCGGTATCGCAGGTCTCGCTCGGATTGTCACCCTGCACGATTTTGAAATTAAACAGAATGACAACAAAACATTGACCATGAATATCGTGGCAAAAACCTACCGCTATAAAGACTTGGAGGCAGACGATGCGTAACACGTTACTGCGGCTGGGTTATTGTGCGCTGGCCCTAGGGTTATTGACTGGCTGTGAAAACAGCAATTACCGGGATCTCGATGATTTTATGGCCGAAACCAAGGCCAGGCCGGCGGGAGTAATAAAGCCAATCCCGGTATTTAAGGCCTATAAGGCCTTTAGCTACGCAGCCACCGCCCAGCGTAGCCCCTTCGAGCGGCCGATCGAAGTGACGGAAATTACCCGGCTGCGAATGACCAGTAATGTCAAGCCAGACAGTAATCGCAACAAGGAATTTTTGGAGCAGTTTAATATCGAATCGCTGTCTATGGTCGGCACACTACAGCAGGAAGATACGCTATGGGCGCTGTTACAAGACAATGACGGTGGTGTTCACCGTGTTAAAAATGGCAATTATATGGGGCACGATCACGGCCAAATCGTCGAGACCGGTGAAACCTATATTTCGGTCATTGAAATAGTACCCAACGGTGTGGACGGTTGGGTAGAACGACCCAGAACCGTTAAGCTCAAGACAATAGACGACAAGTAACAGTGGAGAAGTTCATGGAAATGGCATTTTTACCGGCGGTTCCAGTCGGTGCTGGGTTAGGCTTACGACGATCCGCTATCTACGGGCCGTTGCGGCTGTTGGTCGCAGCGCTGTTAACTGCGCTGACACTGAGCGCCTCGGCAACCAGTTTACTCGACGTGAATTTCAGTTCGCAGCCCGACGGCCGTTTTGAAATCCGTCTGGATTTTGATGCCGTCCCGCCTCAGCCTAAGGGTTACAATATCGAGAGCCCCGCCAGAATTTCTCTCGATTTTGCCAATGTCAGCAATGCCCTGAGTCAAAAAAAATTCACCCTCACCAACGGCAATGCCAGCAGCGCGGTGATATTGGAGTCTGCGGGTCGCACACGCATGATTGTCAATTTGCTAGAACTGGCCCCCTATCAGACCCGCATTGAGGGCAACAGCCTTTACGTAGTGGTGGGTGATGCCGGCGCCAGAGAGTATTTAAAGCCGACCAGTGCTAGCGGTGCCAGCCTGTCTCGGGAAGAGCCAATGTCTGCCAGCGCAGGACCCAACGATATTGTCGGTGTCGATTTTAAGCGCGGCGACGAGGGCGAAGGCCGGCTGTTGATTAGTCTTGCCAACGCTGAGGCGGGGGTTAATGTTTTTGTTGAGGGGGGCTCCATCAAGGTCGACTTCGACGGTGCCACGCTGCCGGAAAGTTTACAGCGACGTTATGACGTCAGTGATTTTGCTACCCCAGTACAGTTGGTAGAAGCCCGGGCCAGTGAAAAGGGAGCGCTGTTTTCGATCGAAGCCAGCGGCCAGTACGACTACTTGGCCTACCAGACCGATACCGAATATGTGGTCAGTGTTAAACCTTTGACCGAGGAGGAGTTGCAGGAGCGTAAAAGAGAGTTTGCCTATGTCGGCGAAAAGCTGTCACTCAACTTTCAAGATATTGAAGTGCGGGCGGTGTTGCAGTTAATAGCCGACTTTACCAGTCTTAATCTGGTAGCCAGCGATACCGTATCTGGCCGCATCACCCTGCGCCTGCAAAATGTACCCTGGGATCAGGCATTGGATCTGGTACTCAAGACCAAAGGCCTCGACAAGCGTCAAATCGGCAATGTGTTAATGGTGGCGCCGGCGATAGAGATCGCCGAGCGGGAGCGTCAGGAGATAGAAAACAATAAACAGATCGAAGAGCTGGCGCCGTTGCAGACCGAATTTATTCGAATTCGTTACGCCGAGGCCTCGGCGCTGTATGCCTTGTTTAGTGCTGAGAGCAGTGCTTCAACGGAGGAAGAAAGTGGCCCGGGTGCCGGTGGTAGTACCGCCAGTTTACTGTCGGAGCGTGGCAGCATTATTGTCGACGAGCGCACCAATACGCTGCTGGTTACCGAAACAGCACAAAAGTTAATCGAATTACGCCGTGTCATTCAGCTGCTAGACGTGCCAGTGCGTCAGGTACAGGTGGAGGCCCGCATTGTTATCGCAAACTCCAACTTTGACGAGGAGCTAGGGGTAGAGTGGGGTATCGCCGGTATTAATGCAGTCAATGGCGATGACAATCTGCTATTTTTTGGCGCGGATAACAGCTCGGTGCGCAACAGTATGAATTCTGTTGCTGATGCTCGCTTGAAAATAGCCAATGGCGACTCCCTTAGCGACCCGGTGCTGCTGCCCAGTTTGTTAGGTGTTGATCTAGGTGTCGCCACCCCGACCGGTAGTTTTGCGGTGGGCTTTGTCGACGACGATGTGCAATTGCAGATGGAGTTGAGTGCGCTGGAATCTCAGGGTAGGGGCGAAATTGTGTCTCAACCCAAGGTGATTACTGGCGACAAGCAAGAGGCGGTGATCAAGTCTGGTTCCGAGATTCCCTACCAGGAGTCCTCCGCAAATGGCGAGACCACAGTTTCTTTTAAGGAGGCTGTATTGAAGTTGCAGGTTACTCCGAGCATCACTCCGGACGATCGTATAATTATGACCCTGGAGATCAATCAAGATTCGATTGGCGACTTGGTACCCTCGGGAAATGGTGGCACTATACCCACCATCGATACCACCGAGTTGAAGACCCAGGTGCTGGTTGGCAACGGTGAAACGGTGGTGTTGGGCGGTGTATTTAGAACCGTCGACGTCGAGCAGGAGTCTAAGGTCCCGGTGTTGGGGGACATACCCTATATTGGCCGGCTATTCAAAAATACTTCGGTCACCCAGGAAAAAACGGAGACCTTGATTTTTATTACTCCGAGGATTCTCGCTGACACCCTGATAGACTAACCGATGTCGGCGTATTAATTCTATGAAAGCATGTTCCAATGTCTATTTGGTCGGTCCCATGGGAGCCGGCAAGTCAACCATCGGTCGCCTATTGGCGGCGGATCTGCGGCTGGATTTTAAGGATACCGACAAGGAAATTGAAGATCGCAGCGGCGTCGACATTCCTTGGATATTTGATATGGAAGGGGAGGCCGGTTTCCGCGATCGCGAGGCGGCGATGCTGTTGGAACTGAGCGAGCTCGATCATATCTTGCTGGCTACTGGAGGTGGCATCATCATGAAGGCGGAGAATCGCAAAGCCCTAGCCAATACTGGCCGGGTGGTGTATTTGATCACTGCCATCGAAGAGCAGGTTCGTCGCACCAATCGCGACAAGAAGCGGCCGCTACTGCAGAACGACGATCCTCGGCGGGTATTGACGGAGTTAATGGCGATACGGGACCCGCTCTATCGCGAAATTGCCGATATTACCATCGACACGGATGGCCGCAGCCCCAAGTCGGTATCCCAAGAGCTGGCAAAACTGCTGGCCAGCTAATATTAGGCTACAGCAACTAACCGAGTACGGCCCTTCGCAGCACTGATATCAATACGGTACAATAGTGGTTTGGCAGCATTGCTGCCTACGCCTGTTTATTCTGTCACCGCAAAAAAATTGGCCCCACCTTATGCAGACACTCAATGTTGACCTCGACGATCGCAGCTATCCCATTTATATCGGGGAGGGGTTGTTACAGCGTGGTGCGCTGCTACGTCAGCATATTGCCGGTCAGCAGGTGATGGTTGTGTGTAACGACACTGTAGCGCCACTGTATTTGCGAGAACTGCGGGGGCAGCTGGTCGATAAACACTATTCTGAGGTGATCCTACCCGACGGCGAGCAATACAAATCGCTGCAGGTACTGTCGCAAATCTACGATAAATTACTGGCGGACAAACACAATCGCAGTACTACCCTGATTGCCCTGGGAGGGGGGGTAATCGGTGATATGACTGGGTTTGCCGCTGCCAGCTATCAGCGAGGGGTTAACTTTATTCAGATTCCCACCACCTTGTTGTCGCTAGTAGACTCCTCGGTAGGAGGTAAAACAGGGGTCAACCACCCCCTAGGCAAGAACATGATTGGCGCCTTTCACCAGCCACAGTGTGTTATCGCAGACATCGAATTGTTGAAAACGCTGCCTGAGCGGGAGTTATCGGCAGGTCTAGCCGAGGTGATTAAGTACGGTCTAATCTGTGATAAGCCCTTCTATCACTGGCTGGACGCCAATATGGAGAGTCTGTTGGCTCGAGATACAGCAACCCTAAGTGAGGCGATTTATCGCTCCTGTGAAAACAAGGCTAGGGTGGTCGCCAGCGACGAGCGCGAAGCCGGAATTCGCGCCACCCTCAACCTGGGCCACACCTTTGGCCACGCCATAGAAACCGCCCAGGGTTACGGCAACTGGTTGCACGGTGAAGCGGTGGCAGCGGGCATGTTGTTGGCTGCGAAGCTGTCGGCGCGATTGGGTTGGATTAGCGACCCCGAAGTCGATGCCATCGAGGCCATGCTGATTCGCGCCAAACTGCCGGTGGCGTTGCCTATGATGAGTGTCGATACATTTATCGAGCTGATGAGTGTCGATAAAAAGGTGCTCGATGGGCGGCTGCGGCTGGTGTTGTTAAAGGCTGTCGGTGAGGCGGTTGTTACCAGCGATGTCAGCGAGGCCGATATCCGTGCCACGCTTAAGGCGGCGGGCGCGCTATGAGTACGCCCGGTAACGCGTTGTGAGTGAAGACGATACAAACGCAGGCTATGTCCGGCGCCTGGACTTGGCGGCGGACCCCTTTGCCGCTGAATTCGACAGCGACTATTTTTATCGCGGGGCACAGCGCCAGGTAACGCTGGAGCAGGTGGTGCACTTTAGCCGCTTTAGCGAGCACATTGTGATGTTGTTGGGGGCTACCGGTAGTGGCAGCTCGCGACTACTAGACGAGATGCTGGCACAGCTGCACCAAATTATGGATTGTTGTGATGTAGACGCCGAGCGTGAGTCGAGCCCATCAATGATACTGCGCTCACTGGCGCAGCAGCTGCAATTTCAGGGTGATATCGACAACCTCGACAATTTCATTACCACCCTCGATGAGTACGCCTATATCGGCGCGGAGTCGGAGCCGTTGCTGTTGGCGATAGATCAGGCCCACTTCCTGCCGGTAGAGAGTTTTGAGTTACTGCTGGAATTAGTGCAGCGGGCCAGGGGCTCTATTCACCTGCTCTTTGTCGGTGAGTATCAATGTGAGCAGCTAGCTGAGCTGGCTCACTATGATCGCCAACAGCTGAAAATATTTGAATTGCCGGCGCTAACTAGAGAGCAGACCGGTGACTATGTATTGGGTCTGCTGGCTGCTGCGGGTTACGCCGGTGAGCAGCCCCTGTCAGCGGATCAATTACTGGTCTTGCAGGAGCGCAGCGGTGGCAATATCGCTGAAATCAATACCTTGGCAGCGGCGTTGTTGAGCTTTGAGCCGGGCGCGGAGAAAAAGGGTTTTGGCATCAAAATTCCCGTCGCACACCTCGCCGCTATCGTTATTCTCAGTGTCACCCTTGGCTATGTCTACTGGTATCTGGGTATTGGCGAAGACTCAGTGCCACAACCTGTGAAGGCGGCGTTGCCGGTGGCGAAGGAATCGGTAGTTAATAACGGTGCAGAACTAACAGCTGTCCCAGAAATCCTGGGCTCCGAGCAGAGTCCACAAAGCAGCTCTTCGATAGTAGTGGTGGGGCAAGAGCTGACACCGGCTCATCCATTGGCCGAAGACACGGACCCAGCGGTAGCCAGTGTTGCCGTCAGTACTGTCGCCGCCAGCACTGTCAAGAGTGACGAGCTTGTATCGATCCCTACAACCGCGCAGGATCTAGTGCAGGGCACGGTTGAGCCGGCCGAGGTCACTAATGTGGAATTGTTGCCAGCGGTGGCAGTTCCGACGGCCCCCCTAGTCGGCGACAAACCAGGGCTTGTTGTCGCTGTCGCTCCGGCTAGTACCGCCCGCCACTCCAGCGCCGAGCAAGCACTGCTGGAGCTGCCTGCAGCGTTTTATATGTTGCAATTAACCGGGTCAGTAAGCGAGCGGCGTATTCAGGCGTTTGTGGAAAAACACAACCCCCAGTTGGCTCTTAGCTACATCCAGTTACGGCGTAAAGGCGCGCCGTGGTATGTCGCTTTAAGTGCTGCCGAGCCCAGTCGGCAAGCCGCCGAGCAACGTGTTAAATCTCTGCCCGAGGCACTTCGTGGTCAGCAGCCCTGGGTGCGAAGTGTCGCCAGCTTACAACGGGCCTTAACTGCCGCGCAATAGTGTACAATGGCCGCCACTTTCTTAACCCTTAGCTAGAAGATAATCTATGTCAGAACTAAAAAATGATCGCTTTCTGCGGGCCCTGGCAAAACAACCGGTCGATGTAACCCCGGTTTGGATGATGCGCCAAGCGGGCCGCTATCTGCCGGAGTATCGTCAGAGCCGGGCCCGGGCCGGCGACTTTATGTCGCTTTGTATGAACCCAGAATTTGCCTGTGAAGTGACCATGCAACCGTTGGAACGCTATCCTTTAGATGCGGCGATTTTGTTTTCAGATATTCTTACTATTCCCGACGCCATGGGTCTGGGCCTGTATTTTGAAGCCGGCGAAGGACCGCGCTTTAAAAAGACCGTGCGCAGCGCCGCCGATGTCGACGCGCTAATTGTGCCGGATCCGATTAAAGATTTGGGTTATGTGATGGACGCGGTAAGTACCATCCGCCGGGAGCTGAACGGACGGGTGCCGCTGATTGGTTTTGCCGGTAGCCCCTGGACCTTGGCAACCTATATGGTTGAGGGCGGCTCCTCTAAAGATTTCAGACGAGCCAAAGCGCTGGCATTTAATGAACCAGAGGTTATGCACCGATTGTTGGACAAGCTGGCCACTAGCGTCACCAGCTATTTAAATGGGCAGATTCGCGCCGGGGCCCAAGCAGTGCAAATTTTTGACACCTGGGGTGGAGCTCTGGGGCACAGCGCCTACCGTGAATTCTCTCTGGCCTATATGCAGAAAATTGTCGACGGGCTTATTCGGGAAGCCGATGGTCGAGAAGTGCCGGTTATCCTGTTTACCAAAAACGGCGGCCAGTGGCTGGAGTCTATCGCCGCCACCGGGGCGAGCGCAGTGGGATTGGATTGGACTACCGATATCGGCCAAGCTAGGGCGCGCATTGGCGATCAGGTCGCGCTGCAGGGCAATATGGATCCCACTATGTTATACGCCTCACCGAAGCGAATTCGACAGGAAGTGGCGACAATTTTGGAGTCCTATGGCGAAGGCACAGGCCACATTTTTAATCTGGGGCACGGTATCACTCCTGAGGTAGATCCGGTTAACGCCGGGGTGTTTATCGAGGCAGTGCACGAGTTGTCGGGCAAATATCACCGCTAGTCGCAGGCTAATACTGAAGGAGGGCATATATATGCATATTTTCACTAAGTCAGTTGCCGCGGCCCGTCGAGGGATGTTGTTGATACTGGTATGTGCTCTGGGGGCCTGTAGTACCTCGCCGACCGGGCGCTCGCAGCTGGTATTGTTTCCCAGTGACCAGATGAGCCAGATGGGGGTGGCGGCCTTTGCTGATATGAAGGGCCAAGGCAAGGTGGCTACTGAGATCACTACCAATCGCTATGTTAGCTGCGTTGCCGCCGCGGTTACAGCGGCACTACCCGGTGGTAAGCAATGGGAAGTGGTCGTATTTAGCGATGACAGTCCCAATGCGTTTGCCCTGCCCGGGGGCAAAATAGGGGTGCACACCGGGCTGCTCAAAATTGCCGACAGCCAGCACCAGCTGGCCTCGGTCATCGGCCATGAAATTGGCCATGTGCTTTCGCAACACGGCAATGAGCGTATGTCACTGGAGTTTGCCTCCAGCACTGGCCAGCAGCTACTAGGTGCTATGGTAGCGCAGGGGGAGCAAAAAGCGACGCTGATGGCGGCAATGGGAGTGGGCGGTAAGTATTTGCTGCAACTACCCTATAGCCGTACCCATGAGTCCGAGGCCGATCTTATTGGCTTGGAATTGATGGCCACAGCGGGCTTCAACCCCCAAGCCAGCGTGCAGATGTGGCAAAATATGAAGGCGGTGTCGAAGGGCGAGCCGCTGGAATTTCTCTCAACCCACCCCTCTAATAAAAGTCGTATCGATAATTTGACCGCCAATATGCCCGCCGCCACAACCCGCTATCGACAGGCCCAGCAGCAAGGTGTAAAACCGGCCTGCTAATCGTCGATAGTGCAGTCCATATCGCAGTTGATACCGTGATTCATATCCAGTGCCGGTTGGTCGCTGCGGGGCCGGCCCACCACCTTGGCGGGCACTCCGGCGGCGGTGGTATGCGCTGGAATATCTTGTAATACCACACTGCCGGCACCGATCTTGGCGCCATCACCGATACAGATATTACCCAGAATCTTAGCGCCGGCGCTGATTAGTACACCGTCGCCAACCTTGGGGTGGCGATCGCCATCCTCCTTGCCGGTTCCGCCCAGGGTTACCGATTGCAAAATCGATACATTGTTGCCGATAACCGTGGTTTCTCCAATGACGACACCCGTGGCGTGATCGATCAGGATACCCCGACCAATCTTAGCGGCGGGGTGAATGTCGACGGAAAATTTTGTAGAGATACAATTTTGCAGAAATAACGCCAGTGATTGCCGTTGTTGCTGCCACAGCCAGTGGGCTACGCGGTAGGCCTGTAGCGCGTGAAATCCCTTAAAATACAAGAACGGAACAGAGTAGCTGTCGCAGGCGGAATCCCGTTCAATAACGGCACTCAGATCGCAGCGCACCGCGGTGCCAATAGCAGGATCGGAGAGGGCCTGTTCAATCACATCCCGCAGCATCAGTGCCGAGGCGGCGGGGCTATCCAGCTTCTGCGCCAAGTGGAAACTCAGCGCCGACTCCAAAGAGTGGTGATGGAGGATAGTCGAATGCAAAAAGCTGGCCAGTACCGGCTCCTGCCTAGCGGTGACTTCCGTCTCTTCACAAATCGCTTTCCAGATCGGGTCGTTGTCGGGGGTAATTGCAATCGCTTGTTTTGCCATGATGCTGTTTCCTCGAAAGTGTTACCTATTCCGCTGCTGGGGGTAACGTTGTGGCGAATGTGGGTAGTATAGTCCCTTATTTGCGTATAAAACCACTTTTGCACTGTTAATATTTGGGGCCGTACCGGTCTGTGAGGGTGCCAACGCCAGAGATTACCCTATCCCGAAGCATAGCCGTTTTATTACAGCTCGACTCGGCAACGCCACAAAGATTGCCCCGAGAGCTGGTATTTACGTTCAAAGGGGGTGATTGCTGGCTGCGGCTCGAAGCATTCCGCAGCGGCGAGCTTCCCGGCCAATGATAGCGCTAGGGCAAATTCTTCGATGTAAATAGCCCAATTACTGCGTACTTCAAGTCTGCCACCGAGGTCCAATATAGTGGGGAACAGGGGCGAGCCGTGGCAACGCCGCTTTAGCTGGGAGGATTTTGGCCAGGGGTTGGGGTACAGGATAAAGTGTTTGCTGGGTCGCCACCGCGCGGCCACCGCCAGTCGCCAAAAATCATCGACATCGGCTCTTACCAGCCGATAGTTAACCACCCGATCATCGGCGTAAGCTTGAGGGTGTTTGGCCAGGCGGTGGCTGGATTTGTCGATGCCAATGACTAGCGCTGCCGGATGGGCGGCGGCAATATGGGCGGTGCTCTCGCCAACGCCGCAATAGGAATCGATAATCAGCGGGCCTGGGTGTGCACAGACCAGCGCATTGATCGGCTCAAAGGCATCGACACTGTACTGTGGAAAAGGGCGTTTGAACTCACTGCGCAGATGTTTGCGCACCACGGTATCGAGGTGGTCGTGGGGTCCGTTTTGATTGCTGTGAATACGGTGTGACAGGGTCTGGGGCATAAACAGGGGTACCTAGCCGGTAAAGGACTGCTACTTTAACGGACCTGTGCTTGGCTAACAACAACAGTGGCGGCGGTGGCATCAGCGCTTAACCATTTATTGCCTCAGCTATACTCGCGATTGAATTAAGCGGAGTTCGCCGATGATTTTATTGTTGACCCGGTAGTAATAAGTGGTAAGTTTCATGCTGTACCGAGCACTATTACCCGGGACGTTGTGCTGCCAAAACCAGAGTCAAAGGGAGAAGGAC